>Ga0302187_10001833_pt1 | contig 17857 bp, 15 predicted proteins | sample II_Bog_E1_3_FD_202120 | JGI IMG/M metagenome (GOLD analysis project Ga0302187, IMG submission 202120) | Peat permafrost microbial communities from Stordalen Mire near Abisko, Sweden - II_Bog_E1_3 | ecosystem: Environmental > Terrestrial > Soil > Wetlands > Peat | place: Sweden: Abisko...
GTTGTCGTCCTCGCCCGCCGTCATCAGCACCACGATCTTCAGTTGCGGAGCGACCTCCCGAGCGGCCAAAATCGCCTGTTCCGCCTCCGCCACGCTCATCATCGTCTCGGCGATCAGCAGGTCCACCCCGCCCTCGGCCAACGCCTTGATCTGTTCCGCAAACGCCGCCCGGGCCTCTTCCGCTGTGACTTCCCCGTCAGGCGCCAGCTTCACACCCAGCGATCCGATCGCGCCCGCCACCCACGCCCGTGTTCCCTGCTTTTCGTGGATCGCATCCACACACTGGCGGGCGATCTTCGCTCCGGCCAGGTTGAAAGAGTGGACCTTGTCCGGGAGCCCATAGTGCGCCAGCCGGAACGCATTGGCCCCAAAGGTGTTCGTCTCGATCACCTCCGCTCCAGCCTGCAGATATTGCTGGTGCACGCCGCGGACCAGGTCCGGCTGGGTCACGTTCAGTTCGTCGTAGCAGCGGTTGATAAACACGCCGCAGCTGTAGAGCATCGTGCCCATCGCACCGTCACACAGTACGGTGTCGCCGGAAAACAGCCGCTCAATTTCAATGGGGGACGATGACGTCTTCATAGGTCTATCCGTCCATCGTATAACGCTGCGGCGGGCAATCCCAACAGGTCGGCAGGCCTCCCCCTGCTATACTCAGCCATAGCCTTCACAGGCAAATTTGCGCGGAAGTGCGTTGTTCCCGGAGTGATTTACGTTGAAGAAAAGTAGGTTCTCAGCCCAGCTTATCGCCGCACTTGCACTGGCGGCCGGTGCGCTCGGGCTCACTTCATGCGCCCATAAGATCTATTACAACCCCGCGGACAACTACGCAGGACGTACGACCCCGCCCAGCGGCCTGCTGGAACGCGTCATGGCGTCGTTCACCGTGAACGGTTCCAGCGGCGGCCTGGAGATCCTCGACGGCCTGCGTGACCTGCGCCACAACGTGCAGAACACCATCACGTCGTTCAGCATTTCGGGGTATTCCGGCGGCAATCCGCTCCTGATCATCAACTATCCCGAGCAGCAGGTCGGGTACGTGCTGAACGAAGTGGACGGTTCGCTGGCAAGCGTCAGCTATGCCACCGAGGCCAGCAACGGCTCCGCGGCAAGCTTCGGCGCCAGCCCGGCCGGCGTCGCCGCGGCACCCACCGGCACTCTCTTTGCCGGTGCCGCCGAAGGCGCAGGTGAGTTGATCATGAACGCTGGCGGCTCGGCCTACATCTTTAGCCTGCCAGGCGTCTATCGCACCTACGTCAACCCCGGCGCGACCGTCGTGCTGGCCATGGTGCGTAACTCCAACCGGCTCTATCGCATCGTCAAGCTCAATGCGACCAACACGCCCACCACGCCTCCGGGCGCGGTCGATTGCCAGCCCCTGCTGCTGCCCACCTACTGCGTCGTTCCGGTCGGCACCACCAACAGCGCGGGCGTCTCAGGCATGGCCTATGACCACCCGATCTACGGGTACTCTTCGCTCGATGCCAGCACCATCTACGTGGTGAACTGCGGTCCCGAGTGCGGTGGAACCACCTCCAGCGTGCTCGCGCTCAGTGCAACGGCCCTGAACATCAACAACATTCCCACCGTAGACCCCACCACCCAGCCCGCTCCCTTGGTGTCCTTACCGGTAGCCAATCCCATACCTGTCCCCGGAGGCGCGACACTCGTGCTTTCGGACGCAAGTTATCTCTACGTCACCGGGCAGAATGTGAACTCCAATGGGCTGCTCGGCGGAAACCTGACGCTCATCAATCTCAACACGGGCGCGGTGGGCGCAGCGATCCCGGTCGCGGATGGCACCAAGACCCGTCTGCTCTTCGCCGACAACAACACGCTCTGGATCGGCTCGACTCAGTGCGCCAACGGCGTGCGCGCGGCCAAGGCAACATCCGAGCTCGCGTCGCAGGGCTATACCGACCAGGCCGGCAACTATAACTGCCTGACCATGGTCAACGGAATCGGCACCACCGCTCCGACGGCAACAATCATCCCCGCCGTCGTCCAGTCGAACGTCTCCTCCGTCAAGGCTGTCACGGTCGGCTACGCCAACACCAACCAGAACCTCTACTACTACGGCAGCCTCACAGGCATCTGCTGGGTAGAGGCCAAGGGCAAGGTCTACACGGCCTACGGTGGTCAGGTCCACGCCTTCTACACCGGCGCGGCCATCACCGACCAGTTCGAGCCCGGCTACGGCACCACGCCGGTCGCTGGTCTGGAGCTGAACAACTACAACTTCACCGTGCAGGGTACCGTGCTGGACGTCGCCTATATGGACGCAACGACCAACACGAATAACTAAGCTCCTCAAGCCCCTATGACCTCGAACGTCGACGCTCTGGCCGCCAGTCACACCCCGGCCACCGTCGACGTTCTTGCCATTGCGGCCCATCGCGATGACGTGGAGCAGACCTGCGGCGGCACGCTGCTGGTCCAGGCCGCGCGCGGTTGGCGCACCGGCATCGTCGACCTCACGCAGGGGGAAGGCGGTACGCGAGGCACCGCCGCCGATCGCGCCGCTGAAGCTGCCGCCGCCGCAACGATCCTTCGCGTAAGCCATCGCGAGGCGCTCGATCTTCCCGACGGCAACGTCGAGAACACCCAGGCCAACCGCCTCAAGCTGGCCGCCGCCATCCGCCGCCTCCGACCGCGTGTCGTGATCCTTCCCTACTGGCAGGGCCGCCATCCCGACCACTACCGGGCTTCAACGCTCGGCTACGAAGCCTGCTTCGTTGCCGGGCTCAAAAAGGCGGAGTTCCCACCGGAGCTCGGCGTCGGCGACCTCGCCCCCCACCGACCCTACAAGATCCTCTACGCTTCGCTCTACAGCGACGTCCGCCCCACCTTCGTCGTAGACATCACGCAACACATCGAGACCCGCCTGGAGTCACTGCTGGCCTACCGCTCCCAGTACGGCGAGCAGACAACCGGTTCCGGCCTCTTCGTGCCCGAGGAAGACATCCGCGAGCGCATGTTCGCCACCGCTCGCCACTATGGCCTGCTCGCCGGCGTCAAGTACGCCGAGCCCTTCGTCCAGCGCGAGGTCGAACGCGTCGACGACCTCATGACGCTAGGCGCACCCAGCATCTGACTGGCATCTGGAAAACTGGGATCTGGCATCTGAAAGCTCCAGCCCCCTGACTCAAAACTCGATGATTCTTCCTTCACCGTCAGCGCTCAGCCCGATACCACCATCATTGGCAGCTTCGACCGCACCAACTCCACCAGCTCACCGCTCACATACACCGGCGGCAGCACCCGCACCACCTTGGTGCGCAACAAACTAGGCGCAACGCCGCTCCACGCCACATGATCCAGCTCGCCCCCCGTCAACACCAGGGCGTCCGCGCGATCAAGATACCGCAGCGCCGACGGCTTGAAGTCCGCCACACTCGCATCCACCACGCTCACGAAGACATCCGGCCGCAGAAACCGCAGCACGCTGTTGGACTCGACGATCACGTCACTCCCTGCCTGCACCGCCTCTTCGAGCAGCTTTCGCACGCGTGGCATCGCCTCCTGCAACTGGCCCTGACGCGTACGCACCCAGAACGCCCGCGCCGCACCCGCCGCAAGATATCGCGACGAGTCCGTTCCCGAATCCCGCTCGCGCTCCTCACTGATCGCGATCGTATGGTCCGCAGTCTCGCAGTCGCATGGCTCGCCATTTGCCGAGCAAACCCCGTGCCCAAACTGCGTGATCTTCACCGCCACCCAGCGCCGCTCCGGGAAGGCCGCCACAAGACCAGCCACCACGCTCGTCTTACCGATGTTCCGCGTATGTCCACCGACAACGACGATTGCCATACCGCCTCACCCAACAAACAACGGACAACGGACAACGGACAACGGACAACGGACAACGGACAACGAAAGAACCTACTTCAACCGCCGCACCTTCGCGATGGTCTTCAGATAGTCCTTCACCGGCTCCGCAGGCACGCCCATAAACATCTGCCCCGGTCCCTCAACCCGCTTGTGCGGAAACACTCCCGAAGCGCCGCCCAGAATCACTCCCGGCCCGATGCTGACATGATCGCCCAGTCCCACCTGCCCCGCCAGCACCGCGCCATCCTCAATCACACACGAGCCCGAGATACCCACCTGCGACGCCATCACCACGTTGCGCCCCACCCTGCAGTTGTGCCCGATATGCACCTGGTTATCGATCTTCGTCCCGCTCCCAATGCGCGTCTCGCCCAGCGCGCCCCGGTCGATCGTGGTGTTCGCACCGATCTCCACATCGTCTTCAATCACCAGCGTGCCCTGCTGGGGAAACCGTATATAGCTCCCATTCTCCCCGCGCACATAACCAAATCCCATGCTTCCCAGCACGGCCCCCGCCTGCACCAGGCAGCGCGCTCCCAACGTCACGCAACCATAGATCGTCACGTTCGCCGCAATCACACAGCGTTCGCCGATCACCGCACCCGCCTCAATCACCGCCCCTGCACCCACCTTTGTCGCCGCACCTAACCTCGCCGTTGGATCGATGCTTGCATTCGGATGCCACAGTGGCCCATCCGGAGGGACAGTCATTTCCGCCGCGCATACGGCAAATGCATATTTCGGATCGCGCACTCGCAAAACCCGCTCGTCGATGCTCGCCATATCCAGCGGCGCAAGAATCAGTCCCGCATCACTCCTCAGTGCAAGCTGTAACGATGCATAATCCAGCGCGTAAACGACCGAACTGTCGTCCGCATCTCCGAACGACGAAACGCGGCGAAGGTCTCGCGGAAAATCTCGCTTGACATCACTCACCACTGCAGGCGGTTCAGCAACTCCTATGAGCCTCGCGACCTCTTTTGCAGTCATCGGTAGATCTTCTCCCCACCCTCAGGCCGTGTCTTCCAGCGGCGATGCACCCACAACCACTGCCCCGGGTAGCGCCGAATCCAGCTCTCCAGCGTCGCCGTAAACAGCGCCGTATTCGCCACAATATCTCGTTCGTTGTCGCCACTCCGCTCCAGCGTCAGCTCCTCGCCGAAGTGCAGCACATAACGATGCTCACTTGCCTCCCACAACAGGAACCCCGGCAGCACCACTGCATTCGTCCGCAGCGCCACGCGCGCCAGCCCCGAAGCCGTACACGCATCCACGCCGAAGAAGGGCACGAACACCCCCTGCGGCGGCGTCATGTTGGTATCCATCAGGATGCCGACCGTCTCGCCCCGGTGCATCGCTGTCAGCAGCCCTCGCGCGAAATCATCTTTGTGCAGCACGCGGTTGCCATGCATCGAGCGCACACCATTCACCAGCTCATCCACCGCAGGATTGTCCAGCCGGCGAATCACCATCGACATCGGGTAACCCATCAGCGAATGGAAGAAGCTCGAAAGCTCCCACGCGCCCAGATGTGCCGTCAGCACGAACACGCCGCGCCCCTTGTCGCGTGCAGCCAGGTAGTTCTCCAGGCCCTCATACCGGATGTACTCCGAGGCGCTTTCACGGGTCAGCTGCGCCATGCGCGGAAACTCCGCCAGCTGCCAGCCCAGCGAACGAAACTCCTCGCGCAACAACTTGTCACGCGACGCCGCATCCATCTCCGGAAAGGCCAGCTCCAGGTTGCGCTGCCCCACACCGCGCAGGCGACCCAGCATGCGATACAGCGCCATCGCAACGCCAGCTCCAAGCGCCCGCGCCGCAGGCCGTGGCAGCGCCCCGAAGACCGCCATCACACTCCGCACAACACCATACTCAAGCCGCTCACGCAGCGACAATCGCGGCGGCACGCGGCTCTCCACCGCGGTCGCAGCCTCTGCCAACGGGACGTTCTGGTTCGTCGTACCCAACGCCTTCCAGTGTACGCAAAACACTGGCAGACCCGGTCGGAGCTCTCGCAGGCATGACAAAGGGGCGGCCGAAGCCGCCCCTCGAACGTCACTTGGAAGCTGCGCTTAGTCCTGTGCCGCGCGAGCCACTACGAAGTATCGTGCCACCGTGTGCACAAAGTTCACCGCGTTCCCAGGAGTTCCCTGGCCGCCGTGGAGAACCGTCTCGAACGGAACGTTGGCGCCATACTCGGTCCGCGTGTCATCCGCATTCTGCGACAGCACCACACCGGTCAAATCGATGCCCGCAAACAAACCACGGCTGCGCGAGTAGGTCAGGAACTCGGCACGCATGCTGGCATCGGTGTCAGCCGCAGCGTTGCGACCCACCGGGCCAGCCGAAACCGAGGCATCGCCACCCAGCTTGAACTTGCTCGAAAGCATGTGCTCGAGGCCGTTCTTGTTCATGGCAACCAGAACGAGGTCGGTCGATTGACCACCGATCTGCCAGCCAAAGCTTCCGCCCTCAGCGCGCACAAACACCGGCGCCGACCAGCCACGCGGCGTGCGGCAGGTCGCCACACCCTGGCCGTACTGTCCGCCCACCACAAAAGCCGCCTTCTTATAGGCCGGAACCACCACCACGCAGTAGGCACTGGAGAGAATTCCCTGCGGAATGCCCTTGTCCGGGGTGTTCATCACCTCGTGCAGTACAGCGGTAGCGCTGTTCAAACGGTCAGTAAGCTTGGGGTCCTGCGCCTGCGCTCCAACAGCGGTGGCGCCCATCGCCATAGCGCACATCATTCCAATCAGCTTCTTCATCACGATCAACCTTTCTAAGGTGCAAATACGTCTGCGGTGGCCTGCATATCACTGCTGCACAGGGTCTTTTCAAATCACCGCACTGCAAAGGTAGATGGGCTGGCTTCTCCTCGAGGTTGCACCGAGAAAAAAAATGGGGGTTGCGAGCATGCTCGCAACCCCGTTCTCCCAGGTCTGTACTGTCTCGACTCTGCGGCAGCGCCACCGCAGCCCGCAAGAGTACCGAGGGCTGTATACCTTTGGCATTAAACTGTCGTGTGGCCCTTGAAGTGCCCCCGGCCCCTATCGCGAAGCCAGCCTCGTCTTGCCTGTGGAAGCTCCCTCAATGCGCCTCAGCGACGAGGTGCCTGCCCCAGCGCCGTGCGCCGTTCTTCCATCGCCCGCAGCGTCAACTCCACGCGATTGCTCGCACCAGCCTTGCGCAACATGCGGCCCAGGTGGGCTTTTACCGTGACTTCATCAATCCCCATCGCCACCGCGATGTCCCGATTTGACCGGCCGTCCATCAGCAAACGCAACACATCCAGCTCGCGCGGAGTCAGCTTGTTCTCCACCGAGTCGCCCGACATCTGCCCCTGCTGCTGCGCCACAGACTGCACACCACCTGCATCGATCAGCCGCGCGAGAACCTTTCTTGGTGCCCATACCGAACCATCAAGGACAACCTCGAGGCACATCCGGATCTCGTTCTCACCGGCCGTCTCGGCCAGGTAGCCCTTCGCGCCCGCAGCGATCACCGCCTGCACGTGCTCGGGATCTCCCATCTCACCCATCACGATGATCTTCATCGACGCACGATCGCGACGCAGCCGCGCAATCACGTCTGTGAGCTTGTCTCCCGTGGAACGCTCATCCAGAAGCACGGCCGCAAGGTCCTCCAGCGACAGGACCCGCTCAAGCTCGATCACAATCGGATCGATGCGAGCCTCCGTCTCCAGAATCGCTTCCAGGCCGAGCGAGCGCAGCGGGTCCGCTGCCACAATCCCGACCCTGCTACGTGTTGAATTGGATGTTTCCTGCTCCATAGCCTGAGGTACCGGCTCCTTCTGCGACTACATGCGCGGCAATGTGATTCCATGCTGCGCCTGGTACTTGCCCTTGCGGTCGGCGTAGCTCACCTCGCAAGCCTCGTCCCCTTGGAAGAAGAGGATCTGGCACAACCCCTCATTGGCATAGATGCGCGCAGGCAGTGGGGTGGTGTTCGAGATCTCCAGCGTCACGAAGCCTTCCCACTCCGGCTCGAACGGCGTCACGTTCACGATGATGCCGCAACGCGCGTAGGTGCTCTTGCCCACGCACAGCGTCAGCACATCGCGGGGGATCTTGAAGTATTCGATCGATCGCGCCAGCGCGAACGAGTTCGGCGGCACGATGACACTGTCCGCTTTCACCCGAACGAACGACCGGTCATCGAAGTTCTTCGGGTCAATGATCGCGCTGTTCACGTTCGTAAAAATCGCGAACTCATCCGCAACGCGAAGGTCATAGCCGTAAGAAGACAGGCCATACGAGATGCAGCCCTCGCGGACCTGCTTCTCACTGAATGGCTCGATCATGCCCTTTTCGAGCGCCTGCTGCCGGATCCACTTATCACTCTTGATCGACATCGTCCTGCTGTCTCTCCACCGATACATCGCTATGCCCGGCCATACCCGCCACCATGTCTGCCGGCCGCACGCAATGATGCAAAATATTGCTTGATTTCAGCCTATCGTAACTGACTGTGGGCTGCTGAAGGTACCTTGTCGTACGTTGACAAGCCATAACACCCTGCCTACCATCGGGGAAGCGGGCTCTCCAACGCTACACCCAACGGACGCTGCGGCGTACCGGGAAACAGGCAGGCGACCTACTTGATCAAGCAGGACCTTATCCAGCGGGTTGTGGAACGCACCGGCCTTCCGCGAATCAAAGCTGAAGCTGCCGTGGACACGATCTTCAAGTCCATGAAGCGCGCCCTCACCGGCGGCGACCGTATCGAGCTGCGTGGGTTCGGCGTCTTCACCGTCAAGCCCCGCAAGACCGGCGTCGGCCGTAATCCCCGCACCGGTGCTGAGGTCAGCATCACCCCCGGCCGCGCCGTCCGCTTCAAGCCCGGCAAAGAGCTTCACCTGCTCGACTAATCCATCCTGCGGCCGCGCTCCCCTGCGCGGCCAGCGTCCTAAGGCTCAAGCCGTCCATGGCGACCCCTGCGATTCTGCAAGACGGCAGTGGTGCCACCCCGGCCGAGACGGCCCGCACTCGACGCTCCAGCCTCTGGCTCCACATCCTCCTGCTCCTCGTCACGCTCTTCTCCACCACCGTGGTGGGGATGCGTTACATGGCGAACTTCCGCGCCGGCCTCTCTCCCGTCTCGTCCGACGACGATGTCCTGCCCTACGCCTGGGCCTTCGCGCACTTCCATGACGCCGCCAGTGGCCTTCCCTTCTCGCTCACCCTGCTCACCATCCTCCTCGTGCATGAGATGGGCCACTACCTCGCCGCGCGCCGCAACGACATCCGCGCCACCCTGCCCTACGTCCTTCCCGCACCCTCTCTCAGCGGCACCGCCGGCGCCATCATCCGCCTGCAAAGCCAGGTGACGTCGAAGTCGGCTCTGCTCGCCGTCGGTGCTCTCGGTCCCATATCTGGCTTCATCGTGGCGATCGCCGCAGGCATCCTCGGCTTGAAGCTCTCTCACGTCGGCCGACCCCTCGCTCCCGGCCTCGTCGACTTCCATCTCCCCTTGCTGCTCCGCATCCTCGTTGCGTGGCTGCACCCCACTGCGACCAGGGTCGGCCTCATCTGGCATCCTGTCCTCGTCGCCGCCTGGATGGGAGCTCTCATCACCTCGCTGAACCTCGTACCCGCGGGCCAGTTCGACGGTGGCCACGTCCTGTACGCCTACTTCCCCCGAGCGCACCGCTGGTTCACCTGGGCCACCATCGCCACGCTGTTTTGGTTTGGCTTCACCTTGTGGATCGGCTGGATCCTCTGGGCCTGCCTGCTCCTGTTGCCAGGCATGCGCCACCCAAAGATCAACGACACCGCACCCCTCGGTTGGAAGCTCATCTTCCTCGGCCCAGCGTGCCTGGCGATCTTCCTGCTCTGCGTCACGCCCCAGCCCTACGCGCATTCAGGGCTGCTCGAGACGCTTGCACACATCAAGGCACACTGGAAGTAAGCGGCTCCGCCGTCAGCCGCTCCGCGGGTAGCGTGACGCGCTGCGCTTGTCACGTTAGCGCTTCGCGTTTGCGGCGATGTGCCGGGTCCGTGACTCTCACTAACGGCGAAGCCGCTAACGTCGCGAGCGAAGCAAGCGACGCTACCAGGTCAAGCGCAGCGCGACCCGCTAACGCGAAGCGCTACATGAGATGTACCGCGTCCACATCCACCACCACGTTCCGCCGCGGAATCTCCTCCGCCTCAAGCCACGGCACAAACTCCTTCAACAACACGGCCAGCTTCGATCGCTGCTCCGCCTTCAGCAACAGGTGATACCGATAGATCCGCTTGATCCGCGAGATCGGCGCCGGCGCCGGCCCCAACACCCGCACGCCCGGAAACTTCTTCCGCTCCAGCCACCGCCCAATCCTCGCCGACCAGCCCAGCACCTCCTCCAGCGTCTCTCCCTGCACCAGCACATTCGCCAGCACACTCAGCGGCGGATACTTCATCGCCCGCCGGAAGTACATCTCCCGCGCTGCAAAGCCCGCGAAGTTGTGGTGCACCGAGAACTCATGCACATAGTGCGCAGGCTGATACGTCTGCACCAGCACCTTGCCGGGCAGATCCCCGCGCCCCGCACGCCCGCTCACCTGCGTCAACAACTGAAACACCCGCTCCGCCGACCGAAAATCCGGCAACCCCAGCGCAAAGTCCGCACCCACCACGCCCACAAACGTGACGCCGTGGATGTCATGCCCCTTCGCGATCATCTGCGTCCCCACCAGCAGGTTGATCTCGCCCGAGTGCAACCGCTCCAGCAGCCGCTCCATATCGCCGCGCGTCCGCACCGTGTCGCGATCCATCCGCCCGATCCGCGCCCCCGGAAACAGCCCAGCCAGCCGCTCCTCACCCTGCTGCGACCCAGTGCCAAGGAAGTAAAGATGCTCACTCGTGCAATGAGGACAAGTATTCGGCACACCCACCTTGAACCCGCAATAGTGACACTCCAACCGGCTCCCCGGAGCAGCCACATCTTCCTGCACCGCTTCGCCCTCTGGACCCTGAGCCCTGGGCCCTGAGCCCTTGTGATAAGTCAACGAGATCGCGCAGTTCTCGCACTCCATCTTCTCGCCGCACTTGCGGCACATCACCACAAAGCTGTACCCGCGCCGGTTCAGCAGGATGATCGCCTGCTCCCCGCGATCTAGCGTCGCCTGCGTCTCTTCCAGCAGCTTGCGCGAGAAGATCTGCTCCTGCCCCGTCGCGCGAAACTCCTCGCGCATGTCGACTAACTCCACCGCAGGCATCGGCCGATGCGACACCCGCTCCAGCATGTCGATCCGCGCATACTTGCCCACCTCCGCGTTGTGCCAGCTCTCCAGCGAAGGCGTCGCCGACCCCAGCACCACCACGCACCCGGCCAGCTTCGCCCGCATCACCGCCACATCGCGCCCGTGATACCGCGGCGTCTCCTCCTGCTTGTACGACCCGTCATGCTCTTCATCCACCAGGATCAGCCCCAGATTCTCCAGCGGAGAAAACACCGCCGACCGCGTCCCGATCACCACCCGCGCTTCTCCCCGCCGTATCCGATGCCACTGCTCCGCACGCTCGTCCGGCGTCAGCTGCGAGTGCAGCAGCGCCACCTCGCCGCCAAACGCCGCCACCATGTGCATCGCCGTCCCCGGCGTCAGCCCAATCTCCGGCACCAGCAGCAACGCACTCTTGCCCCGATCCAGCGCATGCTGAATCGCCGCAATGTACACCGCCGTCTTGCCCGACCCCGTCACGCCAAACAACAGCATCGGCGCAAACCCACCCTTGGATTTGTCATCCTGAGCGGAGCGAGGGATCTGCTTGTCCTCAGACCCCTCCCCAGAGCTGCCTTCTGGGCCCTGGACCCTGGGCCCTGGAACCTCGCCGTCCAGCGCCGCCACAATCGTCGCCAGCGCCGCCGTCTGCGCTTCGTTCAACCGATGCTCATGCGCAAACTTCCCATGCGCCGTCAGCCCACTCACGCTGAACGCCTGCGCCGTCTCCTCCAGCCTCACCAACCCGCGCTTCACCAGCGTGCCCAGCGTCGACTCCGGCACACCCGCCCGCTCCAGCCGAACCCGCAGCTCCCGCACCAGCTCCCGCCCGCCACAACCAGCAAGCTCCGCCATCACCGCCAGCTGGTTCTCATTCAGCTTCGGGAGACGTCGTGAAGTCACTGGCATCTGGCCAACTGACTCATCACCCTCACTCGCCGATGGCCCCGACTCCGAGCCCAAACCCGAAACCCCAGACTCGAAACCCGAAACCCGATCAACATTCTCCCCAGAACCCGCACCATCCGAGTGCCCCGCGTCCGGAACTTCTGGCTCGGGTGCGATTCCACTCACCACCACTGAAGCGCCCTCTGAGCCCTGGGCCCTGGACCCTGGACCCTCGACCCTGGACCCTGGACCCTGGGCCCTGGGCCCTGGACCCTCGCCCCCCTCCACCAGCACAGCAACCTGCTCAAGCCGTCTCGCATCCCGCGACTCCGCCACCGCCTCGCGCACCAGCCACTTCTTCTTCACCATCCCATCGAGCAGAGCCTTGTTCGCCCCCGTCGCCGACCGGATCGTCGCCGCCTTCACCGCATCGCCCGCCTCGAGATAATTCAGCGCCGCGTACTCGCGGTTCTGCTCCTCTGCACTCAGCCGAGATCGCCGCGAAGACCCCTTCGCCGCGCCCTCATACAGCACCGCCCGCCCCCGCTCGCCGATCCGATACACAAAGTGCCGCTTCACCTCCGCCATCAGCGGCACCATGCCCCGCAGCGTCTCCCCCAGCGGAGCGCAGTAGTAAGCCGCAATCCACCGCCCCAGCTCCATCAGCTCTGCCGACAGCAGCCCCTCATCATCCAGCACCTGCTCGACGCGCTTGACCTCTATCGGCTTCCCGGGATCATCAGCCACCGGCGCCTCATCATGCACCCGCACCACAATCCCCATGAGCTTCTGCCCAGAGAACGGCACCAGCACCCGAGCCCCCACGCACGCCTCCAACTCCCCCAGCCCATACGTAAACGCACGGTCCAGCGGCACAGGCAGCGCAACATCGACAAAACGGCTCACATCTCTAGTCTAGGCAAGAGAAGCGTGGAACCTTCAATGAATGCTCGCCCCAGGCACATCGCGTCTATATTCCGCCCCGGCAGCTAGCACGAGCCCAACCTCGCTCCACTCTCCGGCAGAAGTCTCGAAACATAACCGCGGTTGTTGCCTGAGATCTAGAGGGATCACCTTGCCGTCAGAGCCCAACGCGCGGATGCAATAACGTCCCGGCTGCAATGGTCCGGTCGCGACCCCGGCCTCATTTGCGACCATCAGCGATGTGCCCTTTTCGCCGTCACGCCTGAACTCAACAACAACGCCAGGAGCTACACCGAGGTGCTGCTTTGGCAGGGGAATGTGAAGGCTTATTTCGACCTCAACCCATCCGAAGGCGCTTCGCGGCCGCGTTTCTTCGTGCCCACCCACGGCTTGCCCTGCCATCGCTGGAAGAAGCAATCCGAACCAAATAAGCGAATAGCGCATGAGAAAACTCCACATCAGCCAAGGTCAACCGCTAGCCGAATGATAGGCGCTCCGCCTGCCGCCCACGCACGCCTCCAACTCCCCCAGCGCATACGTAAACGCACGGTCCAGCGGCACAGGCAGCGCAACATCGACAAAACGGCTCACCTGAAAAGTCTATCTGTCTGGCCTTCGGAGATTGCGTCTTGTACTCTGCAACGCATGAAACCACTGTTGCGGCGTCTTTTCATGGGATTCGCAGCCCTGCTATTACTCATGGCATTCGTGGGGTGGTGTTACCTGCCGTCGCCCACAATCCGGTCCCGCGAGACCTACTCCGCGCTGTCGGCATACATCAACCACCAGTATGGCGATCTGAATGACTCCGAGCATAGGCAGAGAATCGTCGTGATCTACCAACGATCCGATCGCTACTCCCGCCTCCGTTGGCTGTCACGGCCCGCGAGTGCCCCGAGGTTACTGCGCTGGGAGCAGATTTTCAGCCGAAGCACAAGCTTCGAGAAACGCTTCACGCTACAAGCGCCGTATACGTTTACTGACCACGCGTCTCCGGACACTCCAGACCTTCCTGCCGCCGAACAGGAACTCGTCGGAACAGGAACGCTCGTCTTTTCTAACCTCAGCTTCAACCACAGCGGAACGCTGGCACTCTTCTATGTCGAAGACCTTTGCGGGCTGTGCGGCCAAGGCGAGTATGTACTGATGAAAAAGGAAAACGGACGGTGGGAGATCGCTTCCGAACAGATCACATGGGTGTCTTGAGGGAGGTCGTTGGATGCCCACGTCTCGCTTCTGAGACGTCGGTTTTCCAAAATCCCATCCGAGAGCACGAACGGTAGGTCACGGCTTCAGCCGTGACATCAAGCACCCCCACAAAACCGGCTTCAGCCGCTGCGGAAACCTGCCAGCCCAACAACACCCGCACCTGACTCGCACCAGCGGCTCTATCTCTTCATCCACCACGTCTGCCATCAACGCCCTGGTACGTTGAGATCCTCAACGCACCAGCAAACTGACCCTCAATGCCACGGAAAATCGTCGCGAACCTCGAGTTCCACAACGACTCCGTCCTTCACCGCTGCCAGCACACGATGTCCCGTCAGATGGTGGCACAGCGTGTAATGGTCCTCGCCCCACCAGAAGGTGTCGGAATAACCCACGCGCAGCCTTGGCCCCTTGGACCTCAATACAACGGGCTTCGCGCCCTCGCCGTCGGGAATCACCGTCAGCGTCACATCTCCGGCGCCATCGGCCGGGCATGCCTCGTCCGTCAACTGCCCGCGTGTCAGCGTCGAACCTTTCGGCAGTTGCAAGGTCAACGAATCTCCTGCGCCACGCATCTCTGCCGGAATCGACTGCCACAGATCCACAGCCTCGTCATGATCGACGCCCTTCCATTCGGCCGCAATCGTCCGGGCAAAGCCCGCAGCCTTCTCCGGCTGGTTCGCCCGAAACAACAGGTAGCCCGCGAGAATGTGATACCCCGCCCTCCACGGCGCCAGTGTCTCCGCCTTGTGGACATCGTCATACGCCCGCTGCAGCGAGCCAAGACGTCCATCCACCAGTCCCAGGTCCGCATAAGCAGCGGCATACTTCGGCGCGAGATCGATCACCTTCTGAAGCGCCATTCGGGTCTCCGCAAGCTGCTGGTACGACTGCGAGGCCAATGGACTCGCCTGCATCGTCAACGCAAACAGCGACCGGTACCGCGAAGGATCGAGCTCCAATGCCTTGTGCCATTCCTTGGCCGCATCGTCGTCCTTGCCGTCCAAGAAGTCCGCAAAGCCAAGCTCCTCGTGCGCGGCCGCCAGCGAATCACCCAACATCAATGCATGCTCCAGGTGCTCGCGCCCAGCCTTCCGCTCCCCAACCTGTACCTGGAAAGCGCCGATCTCGTAGTCTGCCTCTTCCGGGCTCAGCGTTCGAATGGCAAATCCATCGGGAGCAATCGCAGCATCGAGAGGCATCGGCTGATAGTAAAAGGTCTTCAGCTCCACATAATTCTGCAGGCCCCTGTCGAACAGAGCGATATCGCCGAACACCGCCCGGAAGGCCTCCAGCTGGGGCGTGCCTGTGGCGACCTTATGGATAAAGTCCGCCAGCTTCGCTCCGTTGCCCATCCCCTCGCCACTCACCATGTAGTGGACCGCAGCCCAGGACTCGCCCATCCAGATCATCTGGTCGTCCGAATTCTGAAACGACTTCGAGTCATCCATCATCTGTGAGATTGGGAGCAGTCGTCTGGTTCTCAGGTACGCAATCCAATCCGGCGATGGGCCCCCAACCGCGATACGCTGCGAGTCGAATTCCGTGAAGCTGAAGTATTCGCAGAGTCCCCGATAAAGCCAGCTCGGAAGCCAATGAAACTTCGATGTCAGCACACTGCCTGTGTACTCGAAGTAAACCGGGCCCCTGGCGTGGTTCTCAAACGCATTCAGTCGAACCATGGCCGTCTGTCGTTCCCAGCCCGCCATGAGCATCCCGGCAAACGTCCCCCCGGTATCCTTCCACGCACGGGGCATCAGGTCGCGAACCGTATCGCTGTTCCGCGCCGCAATGATGGTCATCGGCACCGCCGAGTTGATCTCAGGATCCTGGAAGCGGACCGCCATCACATGGCGAATCTGTTCAAACTCATTCGCCACCGCGCGACCGCTCTTGGCATTGCTGTCGGTCAGAACACGAAAGTGCGGACTTTGAACCTCGATCCACGTTGACTGGCAAAAGGAGGGAGAGGAACAAAGGAACGTGAGAAGGCCCATCAGCCGGGTGCTACGCCAGAAGCTCTGCATGCGATTGATTGTGCCTCGCCGACGCGCAGCAGGCAACAATTTGTTCTAGACCTTCGGCTCAGACCCACCAGTCGTCGCGCTCTGCCTTTGCATCACCTTCAGCTGCTTCTCTGCCACCTTCACATCCGCCAGCAGCTTCTCCACCCGCCCCGGAACATCCACCGCCCCCACGCTCAGCGTCCGTGCCACACCACCCAGCAGAGCAAAGTCCCGCCGCGCCGCGCGCAGCGCACGCAGCCCGCACACAAACTCCACCCGCCAGCCCTTCTTGTTCTTCTCGACCTTCCGCAGCAGCAGCCCGCCAATCGCACCCGTCGCCGCCACATGCGTCCCACCGCACGCGTTGTGCTCGATGCCCTCCATCGTCACAATCCGCATCGGCCCTTCGCGCTCCGGCAGTTTCCTCAACTCACCGCGATCCAGCATGGCCTTCGCCTCTTCCGGCGAAACCCACCGCGGCTTCATCGCCCGATCCGCATAGATCTCCCGCGCAACAACATCCTCAACCCGCGCAAGATCCTCGGCACCAAGTCCCGTCTCACCCTCGCGCAGCACAAGATCAATCGTCGAGCTCTCCGCACCCAGGTGAAAGGACACCGTGCGAGCGCCCAGCTCACACAAAAACACCGCCGACAACAGATGCTGCCCCGTATGCTGCTGCGCGTGATCCATCCGCCGCTCGGCATCCACGCGCCCTTCGATCACCGTCCCCGCCATCAGCGGCTTGCGCACGAAGTGCCACACCTCGCCCGCCGCATCCTCTTCCACGCGCTCGACCGCAACCTCCAGCGTCGCCCCGCTGGGAGCCGTCGCGACCACCACGCCCGTGTCCCACGGCTGCCCTCCGCCCTCGGGATAGAACGCCGTCCGATCCAGCGCAATCTGCCACAGCTGCCGCTTCACGCCGCTCTCATCGGCCTCGGCCGAGTGCAGCCGGATGTCCGTCACCTCAGCCGTAAAGCTCAGCTCCGGCGAATCGTAGTACAAACGCTCGGCCACCAAACTCACTTACCCATCTCCCCGACGCCCATCTCGGCAACAAGATCCTTGAAGGCCTTCACCTCCACCATGCTGCCCACCACAAACGGTGTGCGCTGATGAATCGACGTCGGCTCAATGTCGAGAATCCTTCCCGTCTCCGTCACCGCCATGCCCCCGGCCTGCTCCGCAATAAACGCCAGCGGATTCGCTTCATACAGCAGCCTTAGCTTGCCGCCCGGAGTCTTGTGCGTCGGCGGATACAGAAACACCCCTCCCTTGTGCAGCGTGCGATGAAAGTCCGCCACAAGGCTCCCGATATACCGCCCGCCATACGGTTGCCCCAGCGCTCCGCTCGTCAACCGCTTCACGTACTCGCGGTACACCTCTGGCCAGTCGTGCGCATTGCCCTCATTGGTCGAGTAGTACGGCCCCTGCTCCGGCATGCACATCTTCTCGTTCGTCAGCACGAACGCGCCCACCGAAGGGTCCAGCGTGAAGCCGAAAACTCCATTGCCCGCCGTGTACACCAGGATCGTCGACGGCCCATACAACACATATCCCGCCGCCACCTGCTTATAGCCCGGCTGCAGCGCCCACTTCGACACATCGTGATTGTTCGGGTCGTCGTTCTCCGGCCGCCGCAGAATGCTGAAGATCGTGCCCACATTCACGTTCACATCAATGTTCGAAGAACCATCCAGCGGATCGAAGACCACCAGGTACTTGCCGTTGTCCGGGTTCAAATCCACCGTGATCGGGTTCGCATCCTCCT
>Ga0302187_10001836_pt1 | contig 17839 bp, 14 predicted proteins | sample II_Bog_E1_3_FD_202120 | JGI IMG/M metagenome (GOLD analysis project Ga0302187, IMG submission 202120) | Peat permafrost microbial communities from Stordalen Mire near Abisko, Sweden - II_Bog_E1_3 | ecosystem: Environmental > Terrestrial > Soil > Wetlands > Peat | place: Sweden: Abisko...
GAATCCAGCGAGCGGTAACGCGGGCGGTCGATTCGAGCGGAAACCAGCGCAGGCTCTTGTAGCCGGTGCGCGCCGGGGAGAGCGCATCCTTGACGCGCAGGGCGTAGCGGTCGCCACGGTGGAGGACAATGAGGCGCAGGTTTTCGGTCGAGAGCAGGCTGGGCTTGGTGTCGTCCGGCTGAATCGGCCCCTCGGCCGCAGGCTTTCCATCGACCTGAAAGACTGGGGGAAAGCCTCCCGGAGGGGCGAGCAGGCTGATCTGGCTGCCCTCGACGTCGATGACGCCGAGGTGGTCGGGCGCATGGCCGGCGAGGCGGAGCTGGTTGTCCGCGGCGAGGCCGACGGAGTTCTTTCCCGGCTTGAGCCAGTCGAGCGCGACCAGCGAGAGCCAGCCATCGGGCGCCGAGATATCCTTCCCGCGCTTGGCGCGCCAGGCGTCCTCGTCCCGGCGCCACTGGGCGATCGGAGACTTGGCGGCCGAATTTGATTTTCTGTGCGAGGCGGCCAGGGCGGGCAGCGCCGCAATGGCCACGAGCAGCAGCGGAAACAGCAACCGCGCCACGCGGCGGGCCGGATTGGGACGATTGGATTGATCGTTTCCGGCAGGATGAGGAACTATGAAGACGGCGATCATCATATTTCCTAAGATAACCCGTCATTGCCGGTAAACGCGCGCCTCCCATGCTTTCAAGTGCAGCGGGGAGCTATTTTGCTTGAGGCCTTCCATGTTCCCGATCGCCAGATTGGCGGCCTTCAGATTGCCGGGGAGGGTGTACTCAACCGGCGCGCCGGAGAAGTTGAGCACCACAAGCCATGTTTCGCCGCCCAGGGTTCGAGTATAAGCAAAGATGGATGGATTTGCCGGGTCCAGGTCCTTGTAGTCGCCGTAAACGAGCGCGGGCGCGCTGTGCCGCAGGGCAATCATGTGCCGGTAGTAGTTGTAGATGGAGTTGGGGTCGGCGGTCTCCCGCTTGGCGTTGATTTCGTCGTAGTTGGGGTTGACAGCCAGCCAGGGTTTGGCCGCTCTGGTAAATCCCGCGCTTGCCGAGTCGTCCCACTGCATGGGCGTACGGGCGTTGTCGCGGCCGGTCTTGCGCACTGCGGCGAGGAACGTCTCGGCGGGAACCTTGCCGGTGAGCACCATGCTCTTCCAGTAGTTTTTCACCTGAATGTCGTCGAAGTCCTCGACGCCCTTGAATGGGTAATTCGTCATCCCGAGCTCGTCGCCCTGGTAGACAAAGGGCGTGCCCTTGAGCGTGAGCAGCATGGTGGCGAGGAGTTTGGCCGAGTCCGCGCGATTGGCTGTGGAGTCGTCGCCGAAGCTCGAAACCAGGCGCGGGTTGTCGTGGTTGGAGAGGAAGACGGTGTTCCAGGAGTGGACGTCGAGCCGCGCGTCCTGGCCATCGTAAATCGCCTTCAGCTCGGGCAGAGTCCACTTGCGCGGCGCGCCGTTGTCCTGGTCGAGGCGCACGGCGTCGAAGTTGAAGATCATGTTCAGCTCGTGGCGCCGTTCATCGACGAGCGAGGGAATCTGGTCCGCCGTCACGCCAAAGGCCTCGCCGACGGTCATCGCGTCGTATTTGCTGAGCACCTCGCGGTTCATCTCCTGGAGATACTCGTGCAGGCGCGGGCCCATGGCGTATTTGAACTCGGGATGGACGAGTTCGGCGGGAGTGAGGTCGGCGAAGCTCCTGTCCTTGGAGATGAACGGGATCACATCCATGCGGAAGCCATCGACGCCCTTGTCGAGCCAGAACTTCATCAGCGCGTGGACTTCGGCGCGGACTTTGGGGTTTTCCCAGTTGAGATCGGGCTGCTTTTCGGCGAAGTAGTGCAGATAATATTCGCCGGTTTCGGGGTCCAGCTTCCAGGCCGAGCCGGAGAAGAAGGAGGTCCAATTGTTGGGTGCGCCAACGTCTTTGGCCGGTTTCCAGATGTAGTAGTCGCGAAAGGGATTGTCTTTGGATTTGCGGCTCTCGACAAACCAGCGGTGCTCATCGCTGGTATGGTTCACCACCAGGTCGAGGATGAGCTTCATGTGGTGGGCCTTGATGCCGGCGAGCATAGCGTCGAAGTCGGCCATCGTCCCAAACTCGACCATCACCTTGCGGTAGTCGCGGATGTCGTAACCGTTGTCGGCGTTGGGCGAGTCGTAGTGGGGCGAAAGCCAGAGGACGTTGACGCCGAGGCGCTGCAGGTAATCGAGGCGTGAAGTGATGCCCTTCAGGTCGCCGATGCCGTCCCCGTTCGAATCCTGAAAGGAGCGGGGGTAGATCTGGTAGACGACAGCTTCCTTCCACCATCGGGGCTGGTAGCCATTGGCGGTGGTTTCCGGCGCGGCGGCGGGCTGAGCCGCGGCAGCCGGGTTCAGCGGGTTGGATTGAAGACACACGAATGCGACGACGGCAAGGAATAGGACATGCAGTTTTTTCAAAGAACGCCCTCCGTACAGAAGCCGCTTCCGTTCTCTAACCCGATTAGGAATTCTGAGGAGCTCGGAGCCGGAACTTTTCGCGACAGATGATTCTAAACCGCGATCAGTATCGGAGACGGGTTCAACCTCTGCTATATTTTCGGCATGGCTCGGGAGCGAAGATCGCCGCAGGAGAAGAAGCGCCTAGAGTACACCAGGAACCACTTCACCTTTGGGCGCCAATCTTCACGGACGTTTCCCAAGGTTTGGAAGCGGAAGAAGGCGTACGTCAATCGCAGCTTTCGCCGCATTGGCGACGGCCTGCTTGCTCAGGCCAAGCCCGGAATTCCGGCCGAAGAGGCGGTGGCGATTGGAGAGGATGTTACCATTGCGCGCATCGAGAAGCTTCGCGATCGGAGGGCGCTTCACAAGGGGGGCACGGTCAGCGTTGGCGAGAAGGTGAAACTGAAACTGGAGAGGCGCAAAGAGATGGTCCGGCGGAGGGTCGGGAGCCATGAGAAATACGACCGTTTGGCCGCCTCGGCAGTCGAGACTTTGACTTCGCTAAGCGGCGAGCAACTTGCCGAAGTGGCTCATCGGGCGAGCCGCCTCTGCCACTTCATCGACCAGCGGCAAATTCTGCGCCTTAGGCAATCCAGTGACCCGATCGATCAGGCGTTGCATTTCTTTCGCAGTGTCTCGTGGGGCTCAGCTCCTGAGAAACAGGCACTTTGCCGAAACAAGGAGCTCTGGGATGCGTGGTCAAGTTGGATCGATACAGTAAACCGGATTCTCCGGCGCGACCGCCGTCCGTCTGAGAGGAAGGAGCAGGAGAAGGTGGAAACGGAAAAGAAGCTGAAGGCCGTCAACCGCGCCTCACGGCCCTCAGAATGAGTTGCCGCGCTCTTCCGCTCAACGGATGGTTCCCTCGGAATCTGAGACTGGATATACTTGAGCTTGGCGGGAGCCATTCAGGAGGCGAAATGAAGGAAAATATCCTGCGCGATGCAGACTATGTCTACCACTTCGACCGGGAACTCTACTTCAACCGCGGCGCACGGAAAGTGTTCAGCGCGGAATTCATCGCCGACCACCGCGAGGATGAAATCACCCGAAGCATCGAGGAACCTGGGACCGGAAACGGATGGATGTTCTACGCCAATTCCCCGATCCCGGCCTCAATCCAACAGGAGTTGGAAAGTGTGCTGGGATAATGCAGGAACGCACAATTGAGGACCGGCTCAGGCAAGAGTACTTTGAGCTGCTGCCCGACATTCGTCGCGTGGAATCACATCTGAGAGCGCTCATTCAGTTCCAGACCCTTCCAATTTTGCGCCAGTTGGGAACTCATGAACAACTGATCATCAAATCGAGGGTGAAAGACTGCGAGAGCGCGATTAACGCGCTCCGTCGGCGCACCAAAGAGGGAAAACGCCGTGAGTTCGCCTCTTTTGATCGGAACCGGCCAGAAGACTATTCCTTGCTGGACCTAAAGGATCTGGCCGCAGTCCGTGTGCTTGCATTTCCGTTGACGCGTCTTGGGGAAATCGATGAAGCGCTCAGGCCCCTCTTTCCCGACTGGACTCCAGACCCGATTCCCGATGGGATGGGCGGAGCTCTGGCCCAAAAATATTACGGATTTTGTCCCGATTTGGAGAACAAAGTCCAAGGTGAGTATCAAGTAGTCTCGATGCTTACCGGACTCTTCTGGGAAGTCGAGCATGCGGCAATCTATAAACCGAACCCAGACCTCAAGGGCGCAGAGCGGAACTCGGGACTAGAGGAGCTGACGCAGGAAGTCTATCGAGCCTTGGCCAATTTCGATACAGGATTTGCCAGAACGATTTCGCAGCGAAAGACTTAGCCCGAGGTTTCGCACTTCCCCCCTTTGAATAGCGCCTCCCCCGATCCCAGACAATCGGCCCGCTTTCCGAAATCTTGACACCGCCCCCACCCCCGCCTAGAATGAGAGTGGGAGACTAGCTTCGCTTTTCAATTGCAAGTGCAAGAAAAGCAACAGGTTAGGCTGAGGAAACCGGATGCGCGAGGGGCACGAGTTTCGAATCAGTCCGCGGGAGCGGCTGGTGCTTTCGGCCATTATTGAGCTGTATATCGCGACCGGGGAGCCGGTTTCGTCGCAGGCCGTGGCGCGTCACTTTGAGAACAAGGACGGGCTGAGCTCGGCGACGATCCGCAATGTGATGGCGGTGCTGGGCGATATTGGCCTGCTGGATCAGCCGCACACCTCCGCCGGGCGGCTCCCGACCCCTAAAGCTTTCCGTTACCATGTCGAGCAGTTGCAGCAGTCCGCCCGTGGCGTCGCTGGGGGGCAGGCAGCCGGCCAGCTCTCGAACCAGATCAGCGAGCAGCGCCGGGAGCAGATCGACGACAGCTTTAACGGGGTCTCTTCGCCGCAGCAGTATCTGGAACGCACCTCGCACGTGCTGGCGCTGATTTCGAGCGGACTCGGCCTCGCGCTCTCCAACTCGACTGTGCAGCAGGTGCTGGAGCATATTCACTTTTCCCGACTTTCGACCGGGCGCGTACTGGCCGTGCTGGTGACCAAGGCCGGCGTTGTTCAGGACCGGGTGCTGACCCTGGACCGCGACCTGAGCTACGAAGACCTGGAGCTCTCCGCGCGGTACCTGAACGAGAATTTTCGCGGCTGGCCGTTGGACCGGATTCGCGCCGAAGTGGCCCGCCGGGTGGACCAGGAGCGCGCCGAGTACAACCGGCGCCTGATCGCGCTGGAAGAGCTGTGCCGGCAGGGTGCGCTCGCCGCCGGCATCCAGGGGCCGACGATTTACATTGAGGGCATGGCGAATTTGCTTGCGGGCGAATTGGACCGGGAGCGGTTGCGGCAGATGCTGCTGGCTTTGGAAGCCAAGCAGCGGCTGGTGGAGCTGCTGAACGCCTACGTGGACGCGCGCCAGCACGAGGTGCGCGTGGTGGTCGGCCTCGATGAGGCGATGCCGGCGATGCAGGATCTGGTACTGATTGGCGCGCCGGCGCGGTTTGGCGCGGAGAGTATGGGTACCGTGGCCGTAATTGCTCCGACACGGATTCAGTATCAGGAGATGATTCAGGCAGTCAGCTACATTGCCCGGCTCTCCGAACGTGTGCTGGAGGGGCCGGTCCAGTAACTGCGGCGGTTTCTCGCGGCATTCATTCATTTGTTTCACGAAAACACGGGCCGATTTGCCCAAAAAGCTTCCCCAAGGCGGGATATTTGAGACGGAGATGTATGGCGGAACAGGAAATTGAATTTGGAGTGACCCCGGCGGACGACGCAGAGCTGTTGACGCTGGAAGAGCTGGCCGCGGCGGTTGCGGAGCAGCCTGCGGTGGCGGATGGCCCGAGCGCGGAGGAGTTTGCCGCGGTGAAGGCGGAGTGCGATCAGCTCCGCGACCGGCTGGCGCGTATGCAGGCCGAGTTTGACAACGCACGCAAGCGGCAGGAACGCGAGAAGGCCGACTTTCGCGACTATGCGACCGGCAACGTGGTGGAGCAATTCTTGCCCGTGGTGGATAATTTCGCCCTGGCGCTGAACGCGAATGCCTCCGCCGAGCAACTGCGCACCGGGGTGGAGCTGATTGTGAAGCAGATGGAGGAAGTGCTGGGCCGGCTCAATGTGCAGGCGATTCCGACCGTCGGCCAGCCGTTCGACCCGCGTGTGCACGAGGCCTTGGGGTCGGTGGAGCGCGAAGATCTGCCCGATCACTCGATCGTCGACGAGATCCGCAAGGGCTACAAGCTGCGCGACCGCCTGCTGCGGCCGGCAATGGTGCGCATCGTCTCCAATCCCAGACAAGCTGAAGCCTGAGGCAAGGGCAATACATCCAAAACGAGAGTGATTCAAAACTGTGTCCAGGAATACTGTGAGTAAAGCTGACTATTACGAGGTACTCGGGGTTTCCCGGGACGTGAGCGAAGCGGAGCTGAAGACCGCCTATCGCAAATTGGCGATGAAGTACCACCCCGACCGCAACCCCGGCGACGCGAAGGCCGAGGAGCGCTTCAAAGAGGCGAGTGAAGCCTACGGTGTGCTGAGCGACGCCGACAAGCGCGCCGCTTACGATCGCTATGGCCACGCCTCCACCGGGGCCGGCTTCGGCGGCGGCCCGTTTGCGGAGACGGCCGACATTGGCGACATCTTCGGCGATCTGTTTGGCGAGATGTTCGGCGGAGGCGGGCAGCGGCGCGGGTCGCGGGTGCAGCGCGGCGAAGATCTGCGCTTCGACGTCACGATCGAGTTCGAAGAAGCGGTCTTCGGCAAGGATACCGAGGTGAAGGTGCGCCGGCGCGAGAGCTGCGCCACCTGCCGCGGCGCGGGCACGACCAGCGGCCGGGGACCGGCCATCTGCGCGCAGTGCCAGGGACGCGGCCAGGTGCGCTACCAGCAGGGCTTCTTCTCCGTGGCCCGGACGTGCGCGGCCTGCGGCGGCGCGGGCACCATCATCACCGACCCGTGCGCCACCTGCCGCGGGGAGACGCGGGTGGTGCGCGAGTTCAAGATGAACGTGAAGGTGCCGGCCGGAGTCGAGGATGGAACCCGCATCCGCTACTCGGGCGAGGGCGAAGCGGGGCGCTTTGGCGGGCCGCGCGGCGACCTCTACGTGGTGCTGACGGTGAAGCCGCACGACTTCTTTGAGCGCGACGGGCACGACCTGCACTGCGTGGTGCCCATCTCGTTCCCGCAGGCGGCTCTGGGCGCGGAGATCGAAATTCCCGGCCTCGATGGCGAGGTGACGGTGCGCGTACCCGAGGGGACGCAGAGCGGCAAGGAGTTCCACGTGCGCGGCAAGGGCGTTCCGCACCTGAATGAATCCGGACGTGGGGATTTGATTGTGCAGGTGCTCATTCAGACGCCGAAGAAGTTGACGCGGACACAGCGCGAGCTGGTGCGGCAGTTGCAAGAGAGCCTGGCGGTTGAAAACAAGCCGACTTCGCGGAATATGCTGAGCAAGATGAAGGATTTGTTCTCCTAGAATCCGACGAGGGAAGATGCTCGGGGGTTGAAATGAGCCGTCGCTCCAAGCTTCCAGCCAGGCCGGCGCGCAGGCGCATCTGGCTGGGAGTTGTCTTTGCTTCCGCGCTCGTTCTAATCCCGGCGGTCTACTGGGTGTCCCGCGCGGGGGAATGGTTTGTACCATCCTTTGACTCAACGGCTGGTGAAGTGCTGGAGACGCGGATAGTTCTGGACCACACTCGTGAAAGCGAGTTCGGAGGAAGTATCTTCTACCGGCTTGAAGCGCGGGTGAAATATCGGATTCCGGTGCGAACCAGCGCGACCTTGCCTGAATTGCCGGAAGATCAGTGGCTGACGGCGTCCGATCCGACGACTGCCCCGGAGTTATTGAAGGCAGCGCAGGCGAAGAAAGCGACGGCTTGCCGGGTTTTCTGGATAAAGAACCACCCAGAAACGGCGAAATGCACCTTCGATTGAGGGATCGCGGGCGCAGAGCTTACCGTGCGACCTTCCCGGCAGCCATTGTCTCCGGGCTGGCTGTATTCTCCGCCGTCACCGGCCCCTTGTCCGCGAAATAATTGTGGTCCCAGAGACTGCGGTAAAAGAGTCCGGTCAACTCCGCCGCGCGGGGGCCGAAGACGGGCCTTCCGCCTTCGAGAAAGAAGACCGTGACCAGACTGCCCTGCGGAGAATCCGAATAGGAAGCGAACCAGCCGAAGCGAGTGCCGTTATTCGAGCAGGTGCCTGTCTTGCCGAAGACAGGCAGTTCGTGGAAGTTGACGCGGAGCGAGCGGGCTGTGCCGTACTCGACCGCGCCCGCCATGCCGTCCTGCAAATCGGGGATGAATTTGGCGATGTCCAGGGTGCGCTTGACGCGCGGCTCGAAGTTCGCGATGTCGTCGGGCGTGGTGGGGTGCTGCAGATAGTAGAGGGTCCCTCCGTTGGCAATGGCCGCCACATACGCGCCGAGTTGCAGCGGAGTGAGCGAAACGCCCTGGCCAAAGCTGCACATGCGGCCCACGCCGCCTTCGGAAGGTGGCAGTTCCTGGTCGGGATAGGTGCCTAGCTGCTCGCCCTCGATGTGGTAGCCGGCCAGCTCCCCCAGGCCAAATTGATTGGCATAATGGCGAACGCGCTCGAAGCCGAGTTCGCGGCCCATCTCTTCAAAATAGAGGTTGTTGGAGTGCGCCAGGGCGTCGGTGAGCGTCATGCGGAAGCCGCCCAAGTCGACCGGGGTGTCGCGGGTGACGAGGCCTTCGGAGAGCGCGGCCATGGCTACCGTAATCTTGATCGTCGAGCAGGGCTCGGCGCCGGGCGAGAGCGCCAGTTTCTGGTTGACCATGGCCAGGATGCGTCCGTTGGAGGGATCGATGACGACCGCCGTGCCGTTCATGTTGCCCAGGGCGTCGATGGCCGCAGCGCGGACGCGCATATCTTCGCCGGTGGTGATGTCGCCTTCGCCTTGCCCATCGACGAAGGAGTTGGCGGTGAAGCGTTCGAATGAGACGTGACGCCCGGCCAGCGAGGCGCGCTTAAGGCGGCCGTGACGACCAGCCGGCGCGGCTACCGCGGCCCGCGCAATGGTTTTTGTTCCCCGCGTCTCACCCTTGGCTCGCTTGCCGACCGTCTGGACGGGCGCCTTGGCCAGGACGGCGGGTGCGGCCGCGCGGCGGACCGGCGCATGATGGGTCTGCGCCAGGTGAGCGGGAGCGCTCTTGGCGCGATGCAGATTGCGCGGAATATCCAGAGCGGAAGCTCCGGAAGCCAGAGACAACGAAATTAGACCCGTAAGCAGAATTCTCAGCGAGATTCTCATTCAGGAAAGCATCCTTTACGTTTCAAATCTCGCCCCTGCTGGCTCTCCGTTCTTTGCCGGGGCGGCATCTAACTTTTCTCGACTCCATTCACTCAGACGAGTCGCAGCCGAAAGGGACATCCGGCGCACTCCAAAGTTCTTTCAGGCCAGGCTTTGGTGCAAGAGTGGTTGGTTTCCACCATAGCAGCCCCGCCAACTCCTCACGCTTACAATTTCACGGTTTCGTACCTAAATTATTGCGGAACTGGAACGAGTTTCACAAGTTTCCCGATACAACTTAAGTGCACGTTACCTTGCATTTCCGCAGCGCGCAACGATCAAATTCCTCTGAGGGTTGCAAGCGGTGCCCAACTTAGAACTGCCCCCGGCGCAGAAATGCGGGGATATCGAGATCAGCCTGGTCGTGGTCGGCCGCTTTCTCAAAGATGGAGGCCGCGCCGTTCGGAGTTCGAACCGCTTCTCCGGGTAATGGCCGAGTGCTTGAGGGGAATTCGCGGGACGGCGCGCGATACGCCGGTGGCTCGGACAACTCGGCAAACCGGGGCGGCGCGGGCGTTCCCTGAACTCCCGGCTCCAAGCCGAACCGGGGCGTGTAGGCCGGAGCGGCGGGCTCCTCCGGAAAACGGTAGGCGGGGCGCGCGGGCACCGGGGCCTGCGCCTGGCGGGGCGCGACGGGCTCGGCCGGGAGCGAGGCGATGGCCTCGGCCACGGACGGGAGCGGCGCGGAAAGGGGGACCGCAACGGCCTGGGGCGCGGGCGAAGTGACGGGAACCGGCGTTGCAATAGGCGGAGCCGCAACCTGGACAGGCTCGGGCTTCGACTGCCATATAGGTTCCGGCTCTTCCATTACTTCGTTATCCTCCTCCTCGCTCATGAATTTGAGCGGGGCGGGAGGCGCTTCCTGCATCCACACATCGGGCGCGACAACGGGCACGGAGACGACCGGCGTCGAAGCCACTTCGAGCATACGCGCGCGGCGCTCGGGCATCTGGTCGCGGAACCCTGTTGCGATGACCGTGATCTTGACTTCGTCGCCCATATTTTCGTCCAAAACCGCGCCGAAGATGATATTCGCGTCTTCGTGCGCCGAGGTTTGGATGAGCGAGGAAGCGTCGTTCACTTCGCTGAGCTTGAGCGTACTGGAGCCGGTGATGTTGATGAGGATGCCGCGCGCGCCGTCGATCGCGCCCTCCTCGAGCATCGGCGAGGCCATGGCGGCCTGCGCCGCTTCGATGGCCCGGTTGCTGCCGGAGCGCACCGCTGTGCCCATCACCGCGTAACCCATTCCAGCCATCGTAGTCTTCACATCGGCAAAATCGCGGTTGATGATACCCGGGATGGTGATAATGTCCGAAATTCCCTGGACGCCCTGGCGAAGGACGTCGTCGGCGATGCGGAAGCTCTCGAAGAAGCCGGCGTCGCGAGCCACTGCGAGCAGCTTCTCGTTGGGGATGACGATCATGGTGTCGACGCTCTCGAGCAGTTCTTCCATGCCGCGCTCGGCCTGCTGCAGGCGGCGTTTTCCCTCAAACGCGAAGGGGCGCGTAACCACGGCCACGGTGAGAATGCCCATTTCGCTGGCCAGCGAGGCGATGACCGGCGCGGCGCCCGTGCCGGTGCCCCCGCCCAGGCCGGCGGTGACGAAGACCATGTCCGCGCCTTCGAGCGCTTCGATAATCTTGTCGGAATCTTCCAGCGCGGCGCGGCGGCCGATGTCGGGATTCGCACCCGCGCCCAGGCCGTTGGTGAGGCGAACGCCGAGCTGCAGCTTGACGCTGGCGCGGGAGAGCTTGAGCGCCTGCACGTCGGTGTTGGCGGTGATGAATTCGACGCCTTCCACGCGCGCCGCGATCATCCGGTTGACCGCATTGCCGCCGCCGCCGCCCACACCGATGACCTTGATGCGCGCGCCGCGTGGCACTTCGTCGTGAAACTGAATGCGCATCTCGTCCGCTGGCGCTCCGGTACCCTGATTTCCTGGCTGATTCATCGTTTCCGCCTCCGCATTGCCTGAGATCCTGCTCGTTTGGACCAAATCCTGGCCCTGATTCCGATACTACAAACTTGCCGCGAAGATTGCGCGCAGCTTGGCGCGCAGACTGCGGTTCTCCGATGTCTTGGTTGTCCTCTTGCGATGCGCGTAGAGCAGCATGCCCACCAGCGTGCAGTACGCCGGATGGGTCAGTTCGGCCGGCATCCGCGAGAGCTGGGCCGGCTGCCCGATGCGCGCGCGGACATGGAGCATGCTCTCGGCCACATCGAGAAGGCCGGGCAAAACCGCTCCCCCGCCGCACAGCACGCAGCCCGCGCCGAGCGCCTCCAGCACGCCGCCGTCGCGCAGGTTCTGGCGCACCTTTTCGAATAACTCGCGGGCACGCGCCTCCAGGTACTCGGCGATGACCCGGCGCAGGATCATGGTTGGGTAGGGATTGCGAATCTCGACCTCTTCAATCTGCGGAACATCGGTGACCACGGCGTGTCCGTGGCGCAGCTTGAGCTCTTCGGCGGCGACGATTGGAATCTTGAGCATGACCGCCAGATCGTTGGTAAAGTGCTGGCCGCCAAAGGGGATGCTGCCCGTGTGCGCCACTGCGCCCTCGAAGAAGACGACCAATTCGGTGGAGTGGGCTCCAATATCGAGGACGCAGACGCCCAGTTCGCGCTCATCGGCGGTGAGGGTTGCCTCAGCGGCGGCCACTGCTTCAAACACCGTGTCGCGCACTTCGAGGCCGGCGCGGTTGGCGCAGGTGATGGTGCTCTGCATGGCGCTGCCCGAGCAGGTGGAGATGTGCAGATCGACCTCCAGCTTGCTGCCGACCATGCCGACAGGGTCGTAGATGCCCTGCTGGTCGTCGAGTACGAACTGGCGCGTGAGCAGGTGCAGGATTTCGCGATCGGCCGGCATGGGCACGGCGCGGGCGCGCTCGACGACGCTGCTCACGTCGTCCTTCGAGATTTCCCTCATGCGCTGGCCGAAGTTCATGCCCGCTGTCGTATTCACGCCGAGCACGTTGGGTCCACCAACGCCGACGACGCAGTCGTCGATGGGAATGCGCACCGTCTGCTCGGCGCTGTCGCAGGCCGCCTTGACGACGCGCGCGGCGGGCCCGAGCTCCGCGATTAGCCCCTTGCGCATGCCCGCCGACTCGACCACGGAGTGGGCGCGATAGCGCAGAGCGCCCTCGTTCAGATCGGCCGCGAGCACCCGCGTGTGGGCGCTGCCCACATCGAGAACGACAATCAGGTTTTCCTGCTTCTGACTCATCCCTTAGCGCCCCTGCCCAATATCCCAGCGTTCGCCAGCTTCGGTTCCCTATTCCCTGATTCTTATTGCCCCTGCGCCTGCGCTCCCTTTGCCGCCGGCGCTTGTCCCGCCGCCTTATGGACCGGAGCCTTGGCCGCCGATCCCTTTCCAGAAGACGGCTTGCCCACCTTGGCCTTGGCGCCTTTCAGATTGGCGACTTTTTTCTTCGCCGCTTTCTTTTGCGCCGCCGTCAGCACGGGCGCGGGCTTCACCTTCTTCTTCGCCGGGGTGGTTTTCGTCACGGCCTTGGCCTGTACCGGCTTCGGAACCGGCGCCTTTGCCGTTGGCTTTGTTTCGGTCGGCTTTACGCTTGCGACGCTTGCCGCGGGCGCGGATTTAACCGTGTCCGGAGCAAGGGGCGCGGTGACGGCCGGCCCGGACGCATTTTCGCCCGTGCCCATCTCCAGCGGAACTTCGCCGTTGTAGCGCAGGTCGACGCCGATCAGGCGCGGGTAGCGTTGGCGCCACTCGCCGATGTGGGCCTGATAGATTTGCAACCGGTGCAGGAACTGCTCTTGGCCAAAGTGCGCCAGAATATCGGTTCCTTGCTCGGGCATCATCGCCCGCAGGTCTTCCGGGTCGGAAAGATCGATCTCCGAGACTTGCTCGGAGAGGTGCTGCTGATTCTGGTCGAGTTCGGCGACAAAGCGCGTGTAGACGGCCATCCGCTGCTGGCGGGCTGCCGGCGGGTCAGCCGCGTTGATGCCGGTTACCACCGGGAAGGAGTAGTGGTGCTGGGCCATCATGGCGGGGGGCATCTGGAGGATGACGCCGTCGGCGTCGGCCAGCTCGACCTGCTGGGCAAATTGGCCCTGACGGACGAAGGCGACCGGGGTGCGCTCAACGATGCTCACGCTCAACTGGTCCGGAAGAAAGCGCATCACGGTGGCCTGCCTGACCCACGGAATCGCTTCCAACTGCTTGCGTCGCGCGCCGAGCGGGACGAAGAAGATGTTGCGGCCGATGTCTTCGCCAAAGATGGGCAGGATTTCGCCCCGGCTCACCTCGCTCAACCCCGTGGATTGGATGCTTGAGGCACCCGGGATGCGAAAGTGACCGTCGCCGATGAGGAAACGGTACGTGACGAATCCCAACGCGCCGAGGCCGGTGAATAGCGCAAGGGCGGCGGAGCCGAGCGCGATTTGAGCCACGCGGCCGCCGGGACGCCACCAGGGGCGCAGGGGCGCGTAGTTCTTGGTGCGCCGGGGGACCGGGCCATTTTCCATCGCGCTTGTGGGGCCGAGATCCGGAGAGGTTTTTTGCCGCGCGCGTTCGCGTGGCTCTACGCGGCGGCCACTGGGGGCCGCTGTGGCAGCGGGGGCCTTCCAGGCTCCGCGCGCGCCCGCCTTCGGCGCAGCAACATCCGCGGGGCCGTCGTCCTCCCACATTGCCGTTCGACTTGTATAGCTATTCGTCGTCACGCCCGAGCCAGGTCGTGAGAATCGCCAGACTCCAATATAGAACGCGCGCCTGTGGAAACGGCTTGCCATCTTCGCCGATGAACCCACTGGGTTACGGATTTTCGGCAGCACACTTTATGCTGAACCCATGCTCCGCTCATCACAACTGATTTGCGCCGCGGTTTTGATGCTGGCCACCACCGCGGCTCTGGCCCAGACGCCAGCCTACAAATACATCCGAATCGGGAAAGCGGCCGATGCGGTGACCACGCCGCGCCCCGGTTACGCGCTGATGGGCGGCGGGACGGATCAGGACGACGCCTTCCGCTGGCTCTGCGAGCGCGCAGCGGGCGGCGACCTGCTGGTGCTGCGCGCGTCCGGGTCGGACGATTACAACCCGTATATCCAGGGCCTTTGCAAGCTCAACTCAGTGGCCACGCTGATTCTGCCCAGCCGCGAGGCGGCAAGCGAGCCGTTTGCCGTGGAGGCGATCGCTCATGCGGAGGCGATCTTCATCGCGGGAGGAGACCAGGCCAACTACATCAATTTCTGGATGGGGACGCCGGTGCAGACGGCTGTGAATGCGGCGATTGCACGTGGCGTGCCGCTGGGAGGGACCAGCGCAGGTCTCGCGGTGATGGGCGAGTGGGCATACTCGGCGCAGGGGGACAAGCCGGACGATCCGAATCTGGACGCGAAAACCGCGTTGAGCGCACCGATGGGGCCGCGCGTGACCCTGGTGCATGGATTTCTCGATATTCCCGTTTTGAAAGGGATCATCGCCGACAGCCACTTTGCCAGGCGCAACCGGATGGGCCGCCTGCTGGTCTTTCTGGCCCGCATCCAGGAGCCGGACGGCAAGGCTGTGCCCAAGCCGGAGACCATCCACGGGATCGGAATCGACGAGCGCGGGGCGGTGCTGGTTGAGCCCGACGGCCAGGCGACAGTGGTGGGAAAGACAAACACATACTTTGTCGCGGCTCGAAACAACTGCGGGTTCGAGCAGACGCAGGTTGTGCCGATTGTCTGCGGCCCCACACCGGTCGTCTGCGTCGCGCCCAGGCACAAATTCAATCTGGAGACCTGGAGCGGAGACGGCAAGAACTACACGCTGTCAATTGAGAAAGGCACGGTCCATTCTTCCCAGCCGGAATCGGCAAAGTACTAAACGCGAACCCGCGAAAGCTGAAATCTCAGCCATCCTTTCGCTCCGCTTCCACAACCTCAGCTTTCACGGGGCGTTGGCCAAAGATCGCGGAAAGCGCTCGAAGGGGCGCCTTCAAACTCCGGCTCACGGGTCCCTCCCTGCCGGCGGCGGCGGCAAGGACGCGCATCTGTTCAATTTCCACTCCCCGCAGAAGCCGCGCCGCAAGACTGTTTTCCTCGCGCAGAATCCCCAGCACCAGGTGCTCGACGCGGATCGCCTTGCTGCCCATCAGTTCCGCCTCTTGCGCTCCGTAGGCAAGTATGCGGCGGCATTCCTCGCTGAATGGGAGGCGGACTCGGATTGGGATACTCGTCCGCTTCGTGGTTGCCGCGGCAATTTCGAGGAAGATCCTCGCGGGATGCCTCAACTGCGGAATGGCCCTGAGCCTGCTTCTGCCCTCGCGCAACAGGCCAAGCAGCAGGTGCTCACTTTCGATTGCCGGGCTGCCCAGTTGCGCGGCTTCGTACCGGGCACAGAAGACGACCCGGCGAGCCTTCTTATCGAACGTCTCGAACATCCGAACCTCCGCGGGCTGGGCAGCCATCTCCCGATATTGCGGATTGTCGACCTACAAAGCCGCCGCTTCCAGCGCCGCCAAAATCATTGGCGCAATCTGACTCACGCTCCCCGCCCCGAGCGTCAGAATCAAATCTCCCGGCTCGGCCGCCCGCACAGCAAGCCCAACCGCTGAGGCAAAATCTGGCGCGTAGCTGGCCTCGGTGTCGCGAATCCGCCCCACCAGCCGCTCGGCCGTAATGCCCTCGAGCGGCTCCTCGCTGGCCGCGTAGATCGGCAAGACCACCACTGAATCCGCAAGATGGAACGCGTCGCCAAACTCGCCCTGAAGGTCGCGCGTCCGCGTATACCGGTGGGGCTGGAAGACGACGTGAATCTTGCTATAGCCACATTCGCGGGCCGCGGCCAGGGTGGCCATAATCTCCGTCGGATGGTGGCCGTAATCGTCCACAACCGCTACTCCGGCGGCCCGGCCGCGCAACTGGAAGCGCCGGTCGACGCCGCGGAAGTTCGAGAGGCCCTCGGCGATCTTCTCCGCCGGCACCTCAAGCTGGCGCGCGATGGCGACGGCCGCGGTCGCATTCAGGATGTTGTGCTTGCCCGGAACCCGCAGAGCAAACGGGCCCAGCGTTTCCGCTCCCACAACCACTTGAAAGCGCCCAAAGCCCCCGGAATCCCCCCGGCCGTCCAAACCAGCGCGGCCGAGGATTTCCAGGCGGAAGTCGGCTCCCGGCGATTCGCCGTAGGTAAAGACTCTGCGCCTCGCTCGGGGCAAAATGCCGGAGAGCAGCGCGTTATCGATGCAGGCTGTGACCGCGCCATAGAACGGAACCTTGTCCATGAAGCTGAGGAACGCGTCCTCCACATCGGCCATGTCGGCGTAGCAATCCATGTGCTCGCGATCGAGATTGGTGACCACGGCCAGGATCGGCGAAAGCCTGAGGAAGGAGCGATCGCTCTCATCAGCCTCGGCGACGAGATACCGGCTGCCGCCGAGGCGGGCGTTCGAGCCCAAAGCATCGACGCGGCCACCCACAACCACCGTCGGATCGAGGCCGCCCGCGGCCAGAACGCTGGCGACCATGGAGGTGGTCGTCGTCTTGCCGTGCATGCCGGCCACGGCGATTCCGTATTTGAGGCGCATCAGCTCGGCGAGCATCTCGGCACGCTGTATGACAGGCGTCTTACGCCGCCGCGCCTCCTCGACCTCGGGGTTCTTCGCGCCGACCGCCGAACTGGTTACCACAACCGTCGCGGCGCCCAGGTTCTCCGCCGCGTGACCCTCGTAAATGGTCGCGCCCATCTGCGCTAGGCGGTCGGTAATCGCACTGCGCCGCTGGTCGCTGCCCGAGACGCGCATCCCCAGATTGAGCAGAATCTCCGCGATTCCGCTCATGCCGATGCCGCCAATGCCAATGAAGTGAATGTGCTGCTTTTCAATAAACATGCGTAAAAATCAAGGGTACCATCCGGCGGGCTTCGCTCCGGCGCGGGCCGCCTCTGGATTCTGATGACCGCGGTTCCCCGGAAGGACTGAAAAGCGCTAAACTGACTGCGCTTCCACAAGGGGTTCCAAATTCGCTCGTAACTCCCTGTGACTCGCCGTAGCATCGCAATCACATCCCCCGATCGAGGTCTTCCGATGCCCACGCTTCCCTACTTCTGCGCCTCCAGCCCCCTTTCCGCTTCCGACCTCGCCGCCGCGCTGGCGACGCTCGGCGTGGACGCCGCCACCGCCTGGAGCATCCTCACGGTCGAATCTGGCAAGGCCGGCTACCTGCCCGACCGGCGTCCGCAGATTCTCTTTGAGCGCGCTGTTTTCAGCAAGCAGACGGGTGGGGCGTACGACGAGTCCAACCCCGGGATCAGCGCGTCCACCTGGGGCGGCTATTCGGGCGGCGCGGCGGAGTACACGCGCCTCGCCGAAGCCTACGCGCTGAACAACGACGCCGCCCTGCAAAGCGCCTCCTGGGGGCTGGGCCAGATCATGGGCTTCAATTTCAAGAATGCCGGCTACGCCAACGCCGAGGCTCTGGTTGCCGACGCCTGCGGGTCGGAGGCCGCGCAACTGACACAATTCATCAACTTCCTGACCAACACCGGCATCGTCAACTATCTGCAGGCGCAGGACTGGAACAACGTGGCCCGGCTCTACAACGGCCCCGGTCAGGTGGCCAAGTATTCCGCGCTGCTCAGCTCAGCGTACGCCAAGCT
>Ga0302187_10001837_pt1 | contig 17835 bp, 13 predicted proteins | sample II_Bog_E1_3_FD_202120 | JGI IMG/M metagenome (GOLD analysis project Ga0302187, IMG submission 202120) | Peat permafrost microbial communities from Stordalen Mire near Abisko, Sweden - II_Bog_E1_3 | ecosystem: Environmental > Terrestrial > Soil > Wetlands > Peat | place: Sweden: Abisko...
AGACGACGACCTCGAAGACGACGACGCAGCAGCGTCCCCGTTGCCGGAACCGGAACTGGATCCGGAACCGGAGCCGTTCCCGCCCGAAGACGACGAGCCGCCACCTTCGGGAGCCGAAGCCAGCGACAGTGACACCTTGCCCTGCGGGTCGATGTCGTCGACCCGGACCTCGACGCCCTGGCCCAGCGTCAACACGTCCTCGACGTTGTTGATGCGCTTGCCACCGGCCAGCGAGGACAGCTTCGAAATGTGCAGCAGGCCATCCCGGCCCGGCAGCACGTTCACGAAGGCACCGAACTTGGTGATGTTCACGACCTTGCCGGCATAGACGGCACCGACATCGGCGGTCGGCGGGTCGAGGATCAGCGAAATGCGGCGACGGGCCTCTTCGACCGCGTTGCCGTCCTTGGCGCCGATCGTCACCGTGCCGACCACACCGTCGTCGTCGACGGCGATGTCCGCACCGGTCTCCTGCTGCAAGGTGTTGATGACCTTGCCCTTGGGCCCGATGACCTCACCGATTTTGTCGATCGGGATCTCCATGGAGACGATCTTCGGAGCGCTGGCCGCCACGTGGTCACGCGGCTCGGCGATGGCGCCGGCCATGACCTCGAGGATGGCGAGCCGGGCTTCCTTGGCCTGCAGCAGCGCCTTGGCCAGTACGTCGGCCGGGAGGCCGGCGATCTTGGTGTCGAGTTGCAGCGCCGTCACGGCGTCGGCCGTCCCGGCCACCTTGAAGTCCATGTCCCCGAAAGCGTCCTCGGAGCCGAGGATGTCGGTCAGGGTGACGTACTTGCCCTCGTCGTAGACGAGGCCCATGGCGATACCCGCCACTGGCGCCCGCAGGGGGACACCGGCGGCCATGAGCGACAAGGTCGAACCGCAGACCGAGGCCATGGAGGTCGAACCATTCGAAGCCAGCACGTCGGACACCACACGCAGGGTGTAGGAGAAGTCCTCGACGGGCGGCACGACCGGCAACAACGCCCGCTCGGCCAGCAGGCCGTGCCCGATCTCCCGGCGCTTCGGACCGCGCATGAAGCCGGTCTCACCGGTGGAGAAGGGCGGGAAGTTGTAGTGGTGCATGTAGCGCTTGTGGTCGACGGGGGTGATGGTGTCGAGCAGCTGGTTCATGCGGGGCATGCCCAGTGTCGTGACGTTGAGCACCTGGGTCTCGCCGCGCTGGAAGAGCGCCGAGCCGTGCGCCGTCGGCAGCAGGTCGATCTCGGCCGAGAGCGGGCGGATGTCGGCAATGCCACGGCCGTCCACGCGGACGCCTTCCTCGACAATGCTCTTGCGCACCAGCTTCTTGGTCAGTGAGCGGATGGCGCCCTTGACCTCGCCCGCCCGGTCGGCGAACTCGTCGCCCAGGGCCGCACGGATCTCTTCGCCGGCGGCGTCGAGGGCGGCGTTGCGCTCGGCCTTGCTCCGGACCAGGTTGGCCTTGGCGATGGGAGCGGTCCCGAACGCTTCCACCCGGGCCCACACATCCTCTTGGTAGTCACTGAACGTGGAGAACGGGATGGTGACGATGGGGCCGCGCACGGCCGTGTAGGACGCCACCAGTTCGCGCTGCAGGTTGATGGCCTCACGGATCCACGTCTTGGCCGCCTCCAGGCCCGAAGCGAGGACTTCCTCGGTCACCTTGGGGGCGCCCTCGTCGTAGTACGACCACGACTTCTCGGTCCCGCCGGCCTCGACCATCATGATGGCGATGTCGGTGTCGGCGTCCTCGGTGAGGGCACGGCCGGCCACGACGAGCTCGAAGGTCGACTCCTCGCCCTCTTCGAAGGTCGGGTGGGGGATCCAGGTCCCCTCGGTGGTGAAGGCGACCCGGACGGCACCGATGGGGCCGTCGAAGGGGATGCCCGAGAGCATCAGCGCCGCCGACGACGCGTTAATGGCCAGCACGTCGTGCGGGTTCACCTGGTCGGCGCCGATGATCGTCCCGACGACGTGGACCTCGTTGCGGAATCCGTCGGGGAAAGATGGGCGCAGCGGGCGGTCGATCAGACGGCAGGTCAGGATCGCCTGGTCCGAGCTCTTGCCTTCACGACGGAAGAACGAGCCCGGGATTTTGCCGGCGGCGTAGGTCCGCTCCTCAATGTCGACGGTGAGGGGGAAGAAGTCCGCCCCCTCCCGCACGTGCCGGGCCGCGGTGGCCGTGGCCAGCAGGACGGTGTCGCCGATGCGGGCCACAACGGCCCCGTCGGCGAGTTGGGCGAGTTTCCCCGCCTCGAATGACATGGTTCGGTCGGTCCCGCTGATCGGGGCCGACACGGAAATGGCGTCAGCCATGATGCTCCTCGTGTCTCGGGGGCATCTTCGTTTCTGGTTCCCAGTAGTCGACCACCTCGAACCCGAAGTGAGCGGCGACTGGCAGCCAGGTGGCTGAAGACGCCCGGTTCTGTGGTGTTGCTGTACCGCTACCTTCTGATGCCGAGTCGGCCGATGATGGTGCGGTAACGCTCGACGTCGTTCTTGCGGACGTAGTCGAGCAGCCGACGGCGCTGGCCGATGAGCTTCATCAGGCCGCGCCGGGTGTGGTGGTCCCCCTTGTGCTCCTTCAGGTGCTCGGTCAGATGGTTGATCCGGCCCGACAACAGGGCAATCTGCACCTCGGGCGAACCGGTGTCACTTTCGTGCAACCGGTACTCGGAGATGGTGGCCTGCGTGTCGGGCATGAAGGAAGAACCTCGAAGAGCTTGTCGGAGTTGGCGGGAACCTCTCCCAGCCGCCAAATATGGTAGCAGCCGCCCGCTGATCTGGGGTGATCAGGCCTGATGGGACGCCGATCAGAGAGGTTCGGCCGAGGCGAGCACCTTCTCGGTGGCCTCGACATCGGCCCGCATCTGGGCGATCAGGGCCTCTACCGAGTCGAATCGCCGCTCGTCCCGCAGCCGGTGCGAGAAGGAGACCCCGGCCGCCTCGCCGTACAGATCGCCGTCGAAATGGAGCAGATAGGCCTCCACCAGGACATCGGCGGTGCCCGGCTCGTAGAACGTGGGTCGGCGACCGACATTGATGGCGGCCGGGTGGAGCGTCCCGTCCGGCCGCTGGTAGTGCCCGGCGTAGACAGCGTCGGCGGGCAGGGCGATATCGTCCGCCACGGCCAGATTGGCGGTCGGGAAGCCCAGCTCAGGACCACCACGGCCGTCGCCGTGGACCACCACGCCCCGCACCTCGTGGGGCCGCCCGAGCAGCTGGGCCGCCTCTTCCACATCGCCCTCGGCCAGGAGGGCCCGGATGCGGGTCGACGACACGGCGTCGCGGCCGTCCCCGGTCAGCTCGACCCCCACCACTTCGAAGCCGTAGTGGGCCCCCATGCGGCGCAGCAGCTCGACGTTGCCGCGGCGCCCGTGGCCGAAGTGGAAGTCCTCGCCCACGACGACGACGCGGGCCGACAGCTGGTCGACGAGGACCTCCTTGACGAAGTCCTCGGCCGACTCCTCCGCCCGGGTCGTGTCGAAAGGGACGACGACGGTGCGGTCGATACCGCAAGCGGCCAGCAACTCGAGCTTCTGCTCCAGGCCGGTCAGCTGCTTGGGCGCCGATTCGGGGCGCACCACGGCGGCCGGGTGGCGATCGAAGGTGACCACCACCGTGGCCAGGCCGGCGGCCTCGGCCCGGGCCGACAGGTCGCGCAGCAGGGCGCGGTGCCCGAGGTGGACCCCGTCGTAGGCCCCGATCGTGACAGCGGTTCCCTCACCGGGCGGCATCGCGTCCGAGGGTAGTCGGGCGTTCATCACTCCCCCGCCGGCTCGGCCGGCTCGGTCTGTCCCGCCAGCACCACGGCCGGACGGATGCGATCGCTCCCGGTGGCCTCGTAGACGGCCAGCAACTCCCCCGTGTCGTCGAGCATGGCCCAGGGCCCGTCTCCCACGGCGCCAAGGGGGACGCGGTCGAGGGGCAGCCCCGTACGGATGGCGGCCGCGGTGTCGGGGGGCACGGTGACGCCGTCCATGTCGCGCATGGCCTGGGCCGGCGTCAGGACCTGGTCGGGACCGATGGCGTCGAGCCGGCGCATTTCGGCCCCGCCGAACGAGCCGATGCGGGTGCGTCGCAGGTTGGTCACGTGGGCGCCGCCGCCGAGTGCCAGCCCCAGGTCCTGGGCCAGCACCCGGATGTAGGTGCCCGACGAGCACACCACCTCGGCCCGGTACACGCCCGGGTGCGCCGGGTCGGGTGCGGTGTCGAAGCGGGTCACGGTGACGGTGCGGGCCGGGCGATCCACCTCAATGCCCTGACGGGCCAGCTCGTGCAGCCGGCGGCCACCGACCTTCACGGCCGACACCATGGGGGGCACCTGCTCGATCTCCCCGGTCAGTTCGGCCGCCACGGCGGCCACGGCCTCGGGGGTCACCTGCGACATGTCGTAGGTGGCGAGGACCTCACCGGAGGCATCGAGCGTGGACGTGGCGGTGCCCAGCACAATGTCCGTCGTGTAGGTCTTGGGCAGTGCGGTGAGGAACCGCATGAGGCGGGTGGCCCGGCCCAGTCCGACCAGCAGCACACCCGTCGCGTCAGGGTCGAGCGTGCCGGCGTGGCCCACCCGACGCTGACCGAAGATACGGCGGCAGCGCGCCACCACATCGTGCGAGGTCCAGCCGGCCTCCTTGTCGATGACCACCAGGCCGGTGACGCTCTGGCTCACGACTCGCCGGCCGGGGACTCCCCCTCGTGCAGGCCGCGCAGCAGCTCCTCCACCCGGGAGCCCGCCGCAATGGCGGGATCGGCCTTGAAGGTGAGACGGGGCGTGCGCTTCATCGTCATCTGCGCGCCCACGGTCCGCTGCAGATGGACCCGGCGCTCCTCGAGCACCAGTGCGGTCGCCTCGTCGAGGGTGGCCAGGTAGACCTTGGCCGTGCGCATGTCGGGCGCCACGTCGACCGAGGTCACGGTCACCATGGGCAACTCGTCGGCATCGGCCAGCCGCTCCAGCTCCTCAGCCAGCACCTGCCGCAACACCTGGTTGACCCGCAACGCCCGAGGGTATGTGGCCGTGCGCCGTCTCACCGCTTCAGCTCCTTACTGGAAACAAAGAACACGCACCGTGCGACCCGGCGGCCGCCGAACCCGAGCGCGCAGGATCAGGTCCTGGCGATCTCGCGCTCGTCGTACGTCTCAATGATGTCGCCGTCCTTGAGGTCCTGGAAGTCCGACAGCCCGATACCGCACTCGAAGCCCGACGCCACTTCGCGCACGTCGTCCTTGAAGCGGCGCAGTGAGTTGATGGCGCCCTTCCAGATGATCGTGCCGTCGCGCAGGAAGCGGACCTTGGAGCCACGGGTGATCTTGCCGTCACGGACGTAGCAACCGGCCACGGCACCGATCCGGGGCACCCGGAACACCTCGCGCACCTCGGCCTCGCCGGTGACCACCTCTTCGTAGACCGGCGAGAGCAGGCCGAGCATGGCCGCCTCAATGTCCTCCAGGAGCTTGTAGATGATTTCGTAGGTGCGGATCTCGACGTCGGACGACTCGGCCAGCTCACGCGAGCGCTTGTCGGGGCGCACGTTGAACCCGATGATGGTGGCGTTGGAGGCCGCAGCCAGCTGCACGTCGTTCTCCGTGATGCCGCCGATGCCACGCAGCACGAAGCTCAGCTTCACGTCGTCGCGCTCGAGGCGCTTCAACGAATCGGTCACCGCTTCGAGCGAGCCCTGCACGTCGGCCTTCAGCACGATGTTCAACGTGGCCATTTCGCCCCGCGAAATCTGCTCGAAGAGGTCCTCGAGCTTGGCCCCGGCCCCCGCCACGGGCTTGTGGCCGGACAGGCGGAAACGCTGGACCCTGGCCTCGCCGAGCGTGCGGGCCCGGGCCAGGTCCTTGGCGCCGCGCATTTCGTCCCCGGCGTGCGGAGGCTCCGAGAAGCCCAGCACCTGCACCGGCGTCGAAGGCAGCGCCTCCTTTATGTGGTCGCCGTGGTCGTCGACGAGTGCCTTGACCTTGCCCCACGCCGGACCGGCCACCACGGGGTCGCCGACACGCAGCGTGCCCTGCTGGACGATCACGGTCGCCACCGGGCCACGCCCCGCTTCGAGATTGGCCTCGAGCACCACGCCGCGGGCCTCGCCCTCGACGCGCGCCGTCAGCTCCTCCACCTCGGCCACGAGAACGATCTGCTCGAGCAGGGTCTCAATGCCCGTCCCTTGCAGGGCGGAGACCTCGACGACGATGGTGTCGCCGCCCCAGGCCTCGGGTACGAGCTCGCGCTCGGAGAGCTGCTGCAGGACGCGCGTCGAATCGGCGTCGGGGCGGTCCATTTTGTTGACCGCCACGATGATCGGGACCTCGGCCGCCTTGGCGTGATCGATGGCCTCAATGGTCTGGGGCATCACCCCGTCGTCGGCCGCCACCACGAGGATGACGATGTCGGTGGCTTCGGCGCCACGGGCCCGCATGGCCGTGAAGGCGGCGTGGCCCGGGGTGTCGATGAATGTGATGCGGTGGTCGTTCCAGACGACCTGGTAGGCGCCGATGTGCTGGGTGATGCCACCGGCCTCCCCGGCCACGACGTCGGTCGAGCGGATGCGGTCGAGCAGCAGGGTCTTGCCGTGGTCGACGTGACCCATGACGGTGACGACCGGCGGGCGGGGCCGCTGGTCGGACTCGTCCTCCTCGTCATCCTCCTCGAAGTAGCGGGCCAGGAGCTCGGCTTCCTGCTCCTCGCCGGGGTCGACCAGGCGGATTTCGGCGCCGATCTCGGCCCCGAAGAGCTCGATCATGTCGTCGGTCAGTGACTGCGTGGCCATGACCATCTCGCCCTGCAGGAGCAGGAAGCGCACGATGTCGCCGGCACTGCGGTTCAGCTTGGGCCCCAGGTCCCGGGCCGTCGAGCCGCGCTCGATGATGATTTCGCCGACGGGGACGGGCGCCGTCGAGGGCTGATACGTGGTGAGTTGGGTCGGCTCCAGCTCTTCGAGATTGCGCCGGCGTCGACGGGCACGCCGTTGGGGCGGTCGCCGCCCCGGCATGCCGCCACGACCTCCCGGCGGCGGGGCACCGGTCGGGGCGCCTCCACCGGGTCGGCCACCGAAGCCGCCGCCGCCGGCAGGGCGGCCTCCATAGCCACCACCGGAGGGACCGCCGGTCCCGGCGGGTCGGCCGGCACCGCCGGCGGGCCGGCCACCGGTGCGTTGCGGATAGGCACCGCCCGGACGCGACGTGGGGGCGGTGGGCTTGCGCCCGCCCATGCCGGGCGGGGGCGGAATGGGACGACCGCTCGGGCCGAGGGGGGGCCGTGATCCCGGCGGCGGGGGCACGGGCTTGCCCGAGGGGCTGAGCGGGGGTCGGGTGGCCCGTGAGGGCGCCGCGGCGTCGGCCGGTGCGGCTGCAGCCGGCGCTCCGGCCGGAGCTGTGGCCGGAGCTGTGGCCGCGGCCTGCGCCGCTGCCGGCGCTTGGGTCGGGGCTGGGGCCGCGGCCGGGGCTGCCGCGGCGGGTGCCGGTGCGGCCTGCGTCTGGGTGGTGGTGGGTGGCGTCGGTGCCGCAGCCGGAGCCGGAGCCGCTGCCGTTGGGGCCGGACCAGCCGCCGCTGCCGGAGCGGGAGCCGGCGTCGGACGGGCCGCGGCCGGAGACTGCACCGGTCGGGAGGGGGCCGGAGCATGCGCCGCGGCGGACTGCGCGGCCGGAGCTGAAGACGGAGACGGCGATGGCGCGGCGGGAGCCGGGCGACTGCTGCTGATCAGGCGCGAGGAGCGGGCCGGCGGCTCGGAGGCGGCCGGGGCGTCGACCCGGCTACCCGCGGCGGCGGCCGGGGCCGACGCCGGGCGGGCCGGGGCGCTGCCGGCTCCCGTGCTGCTCGATACCGAGGTGAGCGGTCGCCGCGGGGCGTCCCCGGCACCGCCCTCGTCCGGCGCATCCCCGGTGGGGGCGGCCGACTTGGCGGCCTTGGTGGCCTTGGCCGCCTTCTTCGCCGGGGCGGGCTCGTCGGGCTGGACCGGGCGGCGCAGGCCCTCGGCGTCGGCCTTGCGGCGGACGCGGTCGGCCTGGGCGTCCTCAATGGAGGACGAGTGGCTCTTGACCCCGATCCCGAGGGATAGGGCCAGCTCCAGCCCCTCCTTATTGGTGAGGCCTAGCTCTTTGGCCAGCTCATAGACGCGGATCTTCTTCGGCAAGTGGTTCTCTTTGTCCTTGATTTGTTGGAGGGCGCGGCGTCAACCCAGCCCCCTATCCTCGCACATCGAGTGCGGGGCGCTCCCACGCCTCACCCAGGTGTACACGCAACTGCTGCAGGTTCCCGGGGTCGACGGAGGCCCCGAAGGCCCGTTCGAAGCCGTGTCTGCGCACGGCATCGTCCAGGCAGCCGGGCGACTCCCGGCACAACCAGGCCCCTCGGCCCGCTCCGTGCCTGTCGACCGACAGGGCCCCGCCCGGAAGCCGGACGATTCGGATCAGCTGGTCGGCCGGCAGGGCATTCCGGCAACCGACACAGGTCCGTGTCGGCGCTATGCCTCGGCCTCTTCCGACACCTCGGCGACCGCGACGACCTCGCCGTCCTCGACCACCGCCACGACCTCTTCGGCGCTGACCTCACCATCAGTGGATTCGGTCACGACGAGGTCGTCGATGACTTCCCCGTCGGGAGTCTCGGTCACCACGACATCCTCGACAACGACGCCACCATCGGCGGACTCCGTCACTACGACGACCTCGGACGGGTCCTCCGCCTGGTGGGTCCACTCCGAGGCCGACATGGCCTCCCCGCCCTCGGCGGGCTTCCAGACCAACTCGCCCTTCTCGTCCTCGATCCACTCGCCCTCGGCCCAATCCTGCTCGCCGTAGCCGCCGGCCTCTTCCTCGGCCAGCTGGGTCTCGCTCTTGATGTCGATGCGCCAACCGGTGAGGCGGGCCGCCAGGCGGGCGTTCTGCCCCTCCTTGCCGATGGCCAGGGAGAGCTGGAAGTCGCTCACGATGACGGTGGCGGTGCCGGTCTCGTCGTCGAGCCGCACTTCACGCACGCGCGCCGGCGCCAGCGCGTTCTGAATGAGCTCCACCGGGTCGTCCGAGAAGGGGACGACGTCGACGCGCTCACCGCGCAGCTCGTTGGTCACCATGCGCACGCGCGAACCGCGGGCGCCGACACAGGCGCCGACCGGGTCGACGTTGGGGTCGTTGGACCACACGGCGATTTTGGTGCGGTGGCCCGGCTCTCGGGCCGCCGCCTTGATCTCGACCACGCCGGAGCCGATTTCGGGCACTTCGAGCTCGAAGAGCCGCTTGATCAGGCCCGGGTGGGTCCGGCTCACGACGATCTGCGGGCCCTTGGTGGTCTTGCGCACCTCGACGATGTACGCCTTCAGGCGGGCTCCGTGCTCGTAGCGCTCGTAGGAGACCTGCTCGGCCTGGGGCAGCAGTGCCTCGACCTTGCCCAGATCGAGCAAGGTGTAGCGGTTGTCGGTCTGCTGGACGATCCCGGTCACGATGTCACCCTCGCGCCCGGCGTACTCCTCGTACTTCATGTCGCGCTCGACCTCGCGGATGCGCTGGAGAATCACCTGCTTGGCCGTCTGCGCGGCAATGCGCCCGAAGTCGTCGGGCGTGTCGTCCCATTCGCGGACGACCTCACCCTCCTCGTTGAGTTCCTGCCCGTAGACGCGGATCTCGCCCGAGTCGGGGTCGATGGTGACGACGGCCTCCTCAGCCGCGTCGGGACGGCGCTTGTAGGCCGCCACCAGCGCGTTGGCCAGGGCGTCGAGCAGCGTCTCGACCGAGATCCCCTTGTCGCGCGCGATCTGACCCAGCGCGTCCAGGAATTCGAAATTGGTCTTGCTCATTGCCGCTTCACCCTCTCGCTCTTCTCGTTCTTCGTCTTCCGGGGCTCGGGACCCCACTCGAACACCGTGCGCGCCCGCTCCATCTGGTCGTAGGCGATGCGCAGTTCGCCGTCCGGCACCTCGGCACCGGTCAGGGTGCACCCGGTCTCGTCGGCCCGCTCGAGCGTCCCGGTCACGCGGCGGACGTCTGCGGTCCCCGCGTCGATCCGGACCGTCACCGTCTCCCCCAGGGCCCGGGCGAAGTGCGCCGGGGTACGCAGGCGGCGCTCGAGCCCAGGACTCGAGACCGACAGGGTGTAACGCCCCGGAATGGGGTCGATCTCGTCGAGCGCGGCCGAGACGTCCCGGGTGGCGTCACCCAGCTCGTCGAGGTTGATGCCCCCCACGCGGTCGACGAACACGGTCAGCTGGGCGCCGTGCAACTCCACATCGACGAGATCGAGACCACGGGCTTCGAGGATCGGCGACAGCGCAGTGGTCAGCGTGTCCGTGCTCGTTGCCATCATCGTCACCTCCTCTCCTGGTCGTGATCCTGATCATCGTCCTGACATGTCCCCGCAAAGCGAAAGCGTGGGCCGCAGCCCACGCTTCAACGAGGTACTGATCTTCAAAAATGGACAGCAGAAGGGATTATAGCAATTCCGGGCCTAATAGGACCGGGCCACGACGGCCACGAGGTCGTCCTCGGGGTCACCGGGCTGCGCCAGCGAGCCGTCGGGCCTTTGCAGGCACCGGATGGAGAGAGCCTTGAGGGCCAGGCGGTCCTCCCCGTCGGGCCCGAGTGCTGCGAGACGGACCCGGGCGAAGCCCACGGAGCCCGCCTCGGTGGCCTCCTCCAGCGACGCGGCATCCACCGTCCTGGCGTCGCGGGCCGCCGTGGCCTCCGCCAGGAGGTCGGGTCCGACCGCCTGCAGGATGGCGGACACCGTGCCTGCGACGGCGCCCACGGCCACGCTCTGCTTCTCCCGGCGGTGGCGGGTGACCACGGTGACCGTGCCCTCGGCCAGGTCGCGGGGGCCGACCTCGACCCGGACGGGGACGCCCTTGAGCTCCCAGGCCACGCTGCGCCGGCCGAAACTGGTGTCGGTCCGGGCATCGAGGCGGACCCGGTGTCCGGCCGCCGTGAGCTCGGCCACCAGCGCCTCGGCCGCCGCCCCGACTTCGGGACTGTCCTTGACCACCAGGACCACCACCTGCGACGGGGCCAGGGCCGGGGGCAGGCGCAACCCGAAGTCGTCGCCGTGGCCCATGACAAGCGCACCGACGAGGCGCGTCGAGACCCCCCACGAGGTCTGCCAGACGTACTCGGTCGTGCCCTCGGCGGTGGCGAAGGTGATGTCGAAGGGCCGGGAGAAGTTCTGCCCGAGCTCGTGGCTGGTGCCCATCTGCAGCGCCTTGCCGTCGCCCATCATCCCCTCGGTCGTCCAGGTGCGGGTGGCCCCGGCGAAGCGCTCACGCGCTGTCTTGTGGCCCGTCAGCACCGGGATGCTCAGCACGTCGACCATGGTCGAGCGGTAGACGTCGTCGAGGATGCGCAGCGCATAGGCGTGGGCGTCGGCTTCGGTGGCGTGCGCCGTGTGCCCCTCCTGCCACAGGAACTCGGTGGTACGCAGGAAGAGCCGGGGGCGCAGCTCCCAGCGGACCACGTTGGCCCACTGGTTGATGAGGAGCGGGAGGTCGCGGTGGCTCTGCACCCACTTGGAGAAGAAGCTGTTGATCACCGTCTCGCTGGTGGGGCGCACGACCAACGGCTCCTCGAGCACCTTGCCCCCGCCGTGCGTGACGACGGCCAGCTCGGGCGCGAACCCTTCGACGTGTTCTGCTTCGAGCTTCAGGAAGGACTCGGGGATGAAGAGCGGGAAGTAGGCGTTCTCGGCACCGGCCTCCTTTATGCGCCGGTCGAGCTCGGCTTGCATGAGCTCCCAAATGCCGTAGCCCCAGGGCCGGATGACCATGGTGCCGCGGGCGGGGCCGTTGTCCGCCATTTCGGCACCGGCGATCACCTCTTGGTACCAGCGCGGGAAATCCTCCCCGCGCGTCACGATCGCTCCCTTTGGCATCCGTGCAGGGTACTTGGCGCGTGCCGGGCCCCCGGAGTCCCTCCCGCTTCAGCCGGCGGTGTCCCCTTCGCTGTGACGCCGGATGATCTCGATCTTCTGCGAGGTCCGGTTGGGATCGGCGCCCGTCGATTCGAGCAGGGCCTGCCGGTCGGCCTCGGCCTCGGCCTCGGCGCTCGAGTCGGCCTGGGCCAGGCGCGCCTCCACCCCTTCTGCCACCAGACGCTCGGCTTCGTCGACCAGCGCCTGCACCATGTCGGCCTCGGGGACGACGCGGATGATCTTGCCGCGGATGAACAGGTGACCCTTCTGCTTGCCGGCGGCAATGCCGATGTCGGCCTCGCGGGCCTCGCCGGGTCCGTTGACGACGCAGCCCATGACCGCCACCTGGATCGGCAGGTTGAGCTTCTCCAGCGCCTCCTGGGCCTCCTTGGCCACGGCGATGACGTCGACCTGGGCCCGGCCGCACGACGGGCAGGCGATGAGGTCGAGGCCCTTGCGCTCCCGCAGGCCCAGGGACTCGAGCAGCTGGCGTCCGGCCCGGGCCTCTTCGACCGGGTCCGCCGTCAGCGAGAAGCGGATGGTGTCACCGATGCCCTCGGCCAGGAGGGCACCGATGCCGGCCGTGCCCTTGACCAGGCCGGCGGGCGGTGGGCCCGCCTCGGTCACGCCGAGGTGCAGCGGGTGGTCGAAGGTCTCCGAGGCGAGCCGGTAGGCGGCGATCATCAGCGCCACCGAGGACGCCTTCACGGAGATCTTCACGTCGGTGAAGTCGACCTCTTCGAAGAACCGCAACTCGTTGCGGGCCGACTCCACCAGTGCCTCGGGGGTGGCGCCGCCGTACTTCTTGTACAGATCGGGGTGCAGCGACCCGGCGTTGACGCCGATGCGGATGGGCACGCCGCGGTCGCGGGCCTCGGCGGCCACCTGCTTGATCTCCGCCTCCTTGCGCAGGTTGCCCGGGTTCAGGCGCAGGCCCTGCACACCGGCTTCGAGCGCGGCCAGGGCCATTTCGTGGTGGAAGTGGATGTCGGCCACGATCGGCACGGGCGAGCGCGGGACGATGTGGGCCAGGCCCTCGGCCGCCGCCTCCTCGTTGCAGGTGCAGCGCACGATGTCGGCACCGGCCGCCGCCAGGGCGTAAATCTGGGCCAGTGTGCCGTCGACGTCCGCCGTCTTGGTCGTCGTCATCGACTGCACGGTGATGGGCGCACCGTCACCGATGGGCACACCGCCCAACGTGATGCGGCGGGTGGGTCGTCGGGGCGAGAGGAGCGAGGAGGAGAGCTCCACGGTCAGTGCGGTATCTGCAGCGGATGGGTGATGTCGAGGTACATGGCGGAGAGGGACACGAAGGCCAAGAGTGCGATGAAGACCGCCGCGACGGGGAACAGCTTGGTGATGTCGGCCCGGTAGTAGGGCTGCCCCTTCTTCGTACGGATCCACTCGTAGCCCGCGATCGCCACGTGCCCACCATCGAGCGGGATCATCGGCAACATGTTCAAGATCCCGAAGACGATGTTGATGGCGATCAGGAGGATCAGGACCGAGGCCAGGCCCGCCTGCTCTGACTGCGCGCCGAGGTTGGCGATGCCCACGATGGACGACGCGCGGGGGGCCAACTGGGGATTGTTCGCCACTGTTTGCGCGTACTTGGAATTGGTCAGCTGGTGCACCATTGAGGACAGCCCCGATGGCGAGAACACCTGGCCGATGCCGTTCACCTCCTGGTCCGCCACGTTCCACATCGTCGACAGGGCGGCACCTGGACTGCCGAGCACCGAAACGGACTTGGTGGCGTACCCACCGGTCGTGAAGCCGAGGTAGCCGTGATCGGCCAGCGCCTTGTGGTCGACCGAGATCCCCTTGCCGCTCTCCGGCGTGGCCGTGAGGTAGACCACCTTGCCGTCCCGCTCGACGCCGATGGTCAGCTGCTTGCCGGTGCTCCGGGCGATGATGTCGGTGACGGAGTTGGTGTCCGTGAAGCCCTTGCCGTCGATGGAGACGATGACGTCACCGGCCTTGAGCCCCGCCATGGCGGCCGGTGTCGTCTTGCCGCCCCAGTGGTCGATGGAGAGCACCTTCACGTTGTTCGTCGACTGCCCGTAGGTGAAGACCAGGATGAAGGCGAGGATCACGGCGATGAGGAAGTGCATGGCCGACCCGGCGGAGGCCACGATGATCCGCTGGTGGAACGGCTGCTGGCGGTAGGCCCGGGCCTCGTCCTCCTCGGGCACCTCCTCGGTGGAGGTGAAGCCGACGATCCGCACGTACCCGCCGGCCGGAATGGCCTTGACGCCGTACTCGGTCTCACCACGCCGGACCGACCACAAGCGGGGGCCGAACCCGACGAAGTACTCCGTCACCTTCATGCCCGCCCGCTTGGCCGTGATGAAGTGCCCGAGTTCGTGGAGCATGACGATGGCGAACAGGATGGCGATGAACAGGAGCAGGTAGCCCCAACCCAGGGCGATGAAGACGCCCGTGATGAGGACCAGGGCGACCACCAGCTGGACGACCCGTGTCGGATTGCCCTCTTCGGCGGGCGGCGAATCGGCCTCGAGGGGCGCGTCCGGCGCCAGCGCCTCCTTCTCCGTGAGCGTCATAGCAGCTGTAACGCTACCGGCCCCCACCCAGGGCGAGGCGTCGGTCCAGGGCCAGGCGGGCCCGGGACCGGGCCGCGGCATCGGCGGCCAGGACCGCAGCGACCTCGTCGACCTGCTCGTCCTGCCACCCCTCCATCGTCTCGGCCACCACATCGGCGATGCCGCCCCAGGGCAGGGCGTTGCCCAGGAAGGCCTCCACCGCCACCTCGTTGGCGGCGCTGAGCCAGGCCGGGGCCGAGCCGCCGCGCCGGCCGGCCTGGTAGGCCAGGTCGATGCAGCCGAAGACCGCTCGGTCGGGCGGCTCGAAAGTCAGGGTCTGGGCACCGGACCAGTCGAGGGCGCCGAACGGCGTCGCCATCCGGTCGGGCCAGCCCAGGGCGTACCCGATGGGCAGGCGCATGTCGGGGTTCGACAGCTGGGCCAGCGTCGAGCCGTCCCGCAGCTCCACCATGGAATGCACGATCGACTGGGGGTGCACCACAATGTCGATCCGGTCGTACCCGATACCGAACAGCTCGTGGGCTTCAATCACCTCGAGGCCCTTGTTCATGAGTGTCGAGGAGTCGATGGTGATCTTCGGCCCCATCGACCACGTCGGATGGGCCAGCGCGTCGGCCACCGTGACCGAGCCCAGCCGCTCGGCCGTCCAGCCGCGGAAGGGGCCGCCCGAGGCGGTGAGGAGCAACCGGGCCACGTCGGTGTCGGCGTGCACCGCGGCGAGACACTGGTGCACGGCGCAGTGCTCGGAGTCCACTGGGATGATTTCGGCCCCCGGGGTACGACGCGCCTTCTGCACCACGGGGGCGCCGGCGATCAACGACTCCTTGTTGGCCAGGGCCAACCGTTTCCCGGACTCGAGCGCGGCCATGGTGACGGGCAGGCCGGCGAAACCCACCACCGCGTTGAGCACGACGTCGGCACTCTGCGCCGCCGCCACCATGCCCTCCTCCCCCACCATGACGTCGGTGCCGGGCGGAACCCCGTCGCACACCTCGCGGTAGCGGGCGGGGTCACCGATGACGACGAGGGCCGGGCCGAAGGCGGCGGCCTGGACGAGCAGATCCTCGACGGAGCGCTGGGCCGCCAGCGCGTGCACACGGAAGTGCTCGGGCTCCCTGCCGATGACGTCGAGCGCCTGGGTGCCGATGGAGCCGGTGGAGCCCAACAGGCTGACCGTGCGCACGAGCGGTCAGTTCACCCGAGGTGGAGCGCCTTGACCACGAAGTACGTGGCCGGCATGACGAACAGCAGTCCGTCGACCCGGTCCAGGATGCCGCCGTGGCCGGGCAGCAGACGTCCCATGTCCTTGAGCCCGAGGTTCCGCTTGATCATGGACTGGCTCAGGTCGCCGAGCGGCGCCACGATCGCCACCACCACGCCGTACAGCGCGGCCTTGCCCACCGTCCAGGGATGGATGAAGTGGACGACGACGACGGCGACCAGGATGGCCGCCACGGCGCCGCCGATCAGGCCCTCCCAGCTCTTGTTCGGGCTGATGGAGGGCGCCAGCTGGTGCCGACCCATGGCGGCCCCGACCAGGAGGGAGGCCACGTCGTCGGCCACCGTGACGATGATGGCGGCCAGGAGGAAGGCGATCCCGTGGCGGTCCGGGAACAGAGTGGGATTGAGCAGGAGCGCCGCGAAGGACCCGAAGGCACCTATCCAGACGAAGACGAACACCGTCGAGGAAATGCCCGAGACGGGCTCGGCCCCCGGTTCGACCCGGGCCAGATACCAGAGAAAGGAACCGGCGACGAGCAGCACGAGCACGAGCGGCAACGCCGCCACGCCCTTGTTGTAGGTCTCGATCAGCAGCGACAGGACGGCGACCAATCCGAGGAGCGTGGCCGGGTGGTACTGGGCGCGGCGGAAGGCGGCGTAGGCCTCGGCGGTGGCCAGCAGGATGACGATGCAGACGATGACCATGCTGGCCACGGTGCCGGCGGCGAAGCAGACCAGGGCAATGGCGCCGAGCAAGAGCCCCGAGCCGATGGCCACCCGCATGTCGCGGCCGCCTGTCCCGGCGGTGTTGACGTTGCCGGTACGGGCGACGTTGCCGTTGCTGCGGCTGGTGCGAGCGGAGCGTGTCTTGGGTTCAGGGGCCTGCGGTGGCGACAGACGCGACGCGGCGGCGGCCGACACGGCGGCGGTGACGCCGGCGGGCGCCCGCGGCCCGGCGCCAGCCGGCTCGAACTCGGATCCGTAGTCGGGCTCCTGCAACAGGACATGCTCGGGCTGACGGATGGGCTCGGGCTGGCGGATCGGTTCGGGCTGCTGGGGTGGCTCGGGCTGGAATCCGGGTTCGGCTCCGAAGCCGGGCTCGGGTGGGATCACCAATGTGTCGTCGGACTCGAAATGCCAGGGCCGGCGCTCCACGTCCTCGTCGTCTTCGCGCTCCTCACCGAGCAACGCACCGACGGCCGGGAGATCATCGGAGAGCATGGCGGGCTCGAAGGCCTCTTCCTGGGCCTCCCAGTCCGTCTCCTCCTCGCGCCACATCGGCGGCGCCACGGGCTGCTCTTCGCCCATTGTGCTGTCGAGGACGGCCGGGACCTGTCCGGTCGGCGCGTCGTTCCAGTGCGGCAGCTCAGGGTGGTCCTCGGCGACGGGACCCGTCACCTCGCGCACGGTGTCACCGGCCGGCTCGGCGCCGATGATGCGCACGCGCCCCGAGTGGTAGATCGGCGGATCCTCGTCGATCCCCTCCGGTGCGGTTCCGGCGTCGTCGTCGGGGCCGTCGAGCCCGAGGGCGGTGGCGAAGTCCTCGAAATCGTCTGTGTCGTCGGGCATGGCTCGCTCCTCAGACCTGCAGCAGCTCTTGCTCTTTGTGGGCGAGCAGCTGATCGATTGCTGCCACTTGGTCCTGCGTGATCTTCTCGAGGTCCTTCTCGACCCGTTCGAGCTCGTCGCTCGAGAGATCGCCGTCCTTCTGCAACGCCTCGAGCTCGTGACGCCCCGCCCTGCGCAGGTTTCGCACAGCCACTTTCCCCTCCTCGGCCTTGTGCCGGACGACCTTCACCAGCTCCTTGCGCCTCTCCTCGGTCAACGGTGGAAAGGCCAGCCGGATCACGGTCCCGTCATTGGTGGGATTGATTCCCAGGTCGGAACCCATGATGGCCTTTTCGATCGCCCCAAGCGAGCCTTTGTCGTAGGGCGAGATGACCAGGAGCATGGCGTCAGGCACGCTGAAACCGGCCAGCTGGCGCAACGGCGTCGGCGTCCCGTAGTAGTCCACCATCAGGGGCTCGAGCAGGGCCGACGAGGCCCGGCCGGTGCGGACGTTGCTCATCTCGTGACGGACATGGTCGATGGCCTTGGCCATCTTGTCCCTGGTGTCTTCCTTGACCAGGGCGGAGAGGTCGTCGTCCATCAGCGGACCAGCGTACCGATCTCTTC
>Ga0302187_10001841_pt1 | contig 17818 bp, 12 predicted proteins | sample II_Bog_E1_3_FD_202120 | JGI IMG/M metagenome (GOLD analysis project Ga0302187, IMG submission 202120) | Peat permafrost microbial communities from Stordalen Mire near Abisko, Sweden - II_Bog_E1_3 | ecosystem: Environmental > Terrestrial > Soil > Wetlands > Peat | place: Sweden: Abisko...
GATGCCGTATTCGCGATATAGTCTCGCAACAAGTGACCACGTTTTCCGTCTGAAACCCAGCCTCAAGCCACGCTTAGGGACATGTGTGGATACTCCTACTTTGATCTGCTTATGCTCTTGTTCAACATGCCACTATTGAGCCGTTTTTAGGCTGAGTTTGATTTGGATCATAAGGTTACAACTTGGAAATTATAGAGGTAAGGAGATGTCGTATTTATGACTCTATAAGTAGGAATAGGTAAAGAGGGTGTGCGGCTTAAAAAAGTGCCTTTTTATGAGGTAAAGTGGGCCATGGTTTCCAAGGCGGTATGTACTTCGGCTCAAGGCGCGATTGATTATTTCAAGAATCATCTCAACGCTGCTGACTACTTTGTCACCAGCGAGAAAATGGATCGAGGCGAGTTTATTGGCAGGGTGGCGGAACAGTTGAATCTCTCGGAAAAAGCCATCACCCGGCATGAGTTTGTCGCTTTCGTGAATTGCGATATGAAAGCCTTGGGAGCCGATTCCTCACGGCCCAGAGTTTCCGAAATCAAGTATATCGAATTCACCTACAGTCCTCCCAAAGCGGTCAGTTTGGTCGCGGCGGTGGATGATCGGGTGAAGGGCGAGCTTTACAGTGCGGTCAAAGACGAACTGAAATGGTTCGAGCAACAGGTCGATGTGCGGGATCGGCGCGGTAATCTGGCCAATGAAGAGATGACCAAGCCGACGGGAAAGATGCTGGCCGCTTTGTTCCAGCATGAAACCAGCCGCACCAACGATCCCGATTTTCATGTCCACGCGCTGATCGGCAATGTGACCTGGGATCAGGGCAGGCAAAAATATCTGGCGGTTCATTACGGCCAAATGCTGGAAATGCGCACGACGCTGGACGCGCGGATTCACAACAATCTGGCGGCGCGTATGGGCAATCTCGGCTATCAGGTTGAAACGGCTCTCGCTGGCTTTGGCTTGAAGGAAGTGACCCCATCTGCCGTGGCCATGTTCAGCGAGCGGGGCAATCAGGTCAAAACGGTGAAGTCACTCCTCCAGCTAGGCTATACCGCCAAACAGATCAGCCGAAATTTGCAGGGTGAAGCGGAGAGTGAAAAACGCCGATTACTGGCCAAGCCTGAACTTCTCAAAGAACGACTAGGTACGCCGGAGGGTAAACCCCTCTTGGCGATGAATCACAAAATCGACCAAATCGCTGTTAAACTGACGCGCCCGGAAAAGGTCCGCATCACCAGTAAGACGCTGAGGGAAGATGTCGGAAAGCGATTGGAGCAGTCGGGCCTTAAGTTGGTTCAGCCGTCCCAATGGGCCGTCAAACCCACCCTGAATCTGCCGCTGGCCATTGAGCAGGGAACCAAGATCGCCTTCGAAAAGGAAAGCGTCGTCCGGCTGGATAAGTTGCAGGGTGAAATCGTCCGACTGGCTCCAGGTCAGGTCGCCAATGACGTGATGACACAACAATTACGGGATGATCGCCAGTTCCTCATCCGGCGAATGGAGGGCCATGAGGTGGTGACGACCCGTCAAATCCTCGGGGAAGAGCGCACGCTGCTTCATTCGGTGACCATGGGCTTCAATCAACGTGAACCTCTGGTAAAGAATTACGTCACGCCTCCCTCGCTGGTCGCCACTCCTGCGCGGGTTGAGGAAATCGTCAAGGACGCCCAGGCGCGGGGCGAGCAACTGAGGCCCGCTCAGGCCGAAAAATGGCTCAACCAATTTGCGGCCATCCATCGGTACGTTTGCACCTCGAAGGATCAATTCCTGAACATTCGCGGCGGCGCGGGGACAGGGAAAACTTTCTCGCTCGAACGGCTCGTTGACCAGAGTCAGCAAAGTGGGCGTCCGGTCTATCTGTGTGCTCCCTACGGCGAGCAGGCCCGAGTCACCCTGCGGGAGGAAGCGTCGCGGATCGAAGCGGGAGGGCGTCATGAGGTTGCCCGCGTCTTTGCGCAGGCCAACACAGTTGATCATCTGTTGCTCAAGGCGGAAAACGATCCCCAGCCGTTTCGGAGAGCCGATATTTACGTCGATGAAGCCGGGTTACTCGATACCCGCAAAGCCCTCGCACTCGTGCGGCTGGCTGAGCGCGTCGAAGCACGGGTGATCTTTCAGGGCGATACGCAGCAAATGGCGGCGGTGGGCCGGGGCCAGCCGATCAAGCTTCTTCAAGATGAACTTAAGCTCGGGATGCATGTGCCCCGCGCTTCCATTTCTAGACGGCAACTCAGCGTGGAAGACAAAAAGCTCTCGAACGACTTGTCTTCGGGAAAGCCGGAGAAATTCGTGGCTTCTGTCCAGACCATGATGGATCGGGGCATGATCCGCGAGACAGTCCCGGACGTGGCCATTGAAAAGGTCGCTCGGGAAATCGTGGACGCGCGTGCGGTCGGCAGGGAGGTGGTGGCCGTTTCGTCGGTGCATCGGATCAGCGAAGCCCTATCCAATCGGGTGCATGACCTCGAAGTCGAGCGCATCGGGCGCAGCGGTCAAGCCGTGCTCGATGTCCATGTCCGGCGAGATTTACAGCCCGCCGAATTGCGCTCGTCGCAATTTTACCGGGAAGGCGACATCGTTGAATTCAAGCGCGATGGCGAAGTCACGCGGGCGGCCGTGACCGCCGTCCGTCCTGACGGCGTGCTGGTTCAAGCTTCCTCCCGCCCTGTGCCTTTCCGCGAAGTGCGGGGTGCCTTCGATCGGGCGACCATCGAACGCGGGCGCGGTGAAAAACTGCTCCTCCAAGAAAAAATTAAGCAGGATGACCGTATCTTTGAAAAAGGATCACGACAGACCATCGCGGAAATCAAGGACGGAACGGTTTATTTTCAGAGCGGTCTCAAGCTCGGCGTTGACGACGGCCGGGTGAGGCAAGGCGATTGCCTGACCGACTACAAGGCGCAAGGGATCAAGGGAGTGGAAGTGCGCTGCATCGAAGACAACCGCTCGGCTGTGGCCATGGCGAACATGGAAGCCTTCCACGTCAAGGGAACGCGCCACGTCCAGAACGTGGTGATCCATATCGAAAATCGAGCCCTCTATCTTGAGGCCATCCACCGCACGAATGAGAAATTTCATGCACTGCATTTGGAACGGTTGCCGGGCTCGCCCGCGCGTCCAGAATTTATCGAACCTCCCTCAGTGGATAAGGGGAGATTACTCTTGGCCGCGCGTGAGTGGGGCAAAGAGTTTGTGGGTCGCGTGAACCTCCAGAAAATGGCGGAAAAGGTTCGCCAGCATCTCTCCCGCGTCGCGGCTCTTCGCCCTCGTGTCGCCGAGGCCATCAAGGAGAGCCCAGCGGCCAAGCTCGCCGTGGCCGAAAAGATCACGCCCTCCGTCGAGGAGATGGCGCAAAAGCTCCGCGAAAAGGTTCGCGAAAGAATTTCACAGAAACAAAAGGCCGCGCCCGCGCCTGCGGTGAAGACTAAAATCGACTGGAGTCCTGTCCAGTCACCTTCCCATCGGCAGGGGAGAGGCATTGGCCTGTAACCCATTTAACCTATGTCACTCAATCTCAAATCTTCCGAAAAGGCTCCTTACGAGAGTGATTCCATGACGATAGCTCAGGGCATCACCTTTCATTTGCCCTCGCGTCGCCGGTTTATTCCCTATTCCTGGCTGCTTCATGCCGAAATGAACGAGGCCGAAACCGAACTCTATTTGCAGTACAACCATTGCGTCGTCACGATCACGGGCACGGAACTTCGCGCCCTGCATGAGGCAATGGAACATTTCCATTTGCATACGGTGCGGGAGCTTCCTTCGTCCGGGAAATCTGTGGCCGTGAGCCGGATCGAGATCGCCGAAAAAGTCTCTGACTAACGAAGCTGGCGTCCGGGCACCTTTAAAATGGCTACAAAGTAGCCTCCAACGGGAGGGGCTTTTCCGTGTCAAAACGGGCATGAGATTTGTCGTGTCCGCGAATGGGAATGACTACCTCCCCACTTTTCCTCACTTTTTCTCACCACCTCGCCAATGCAACCTAACGGCGCAACGAAATTCCCTTCAAGATGTAACCACGAGCATTTTCGGGCAGGTCGGAACCACAATTCGTGAATATGGAACTTAACTCTCCCACTGCTCGCTAACGGAAAATAATTAAACCCTTCATTCTTAAATTTATGAATTCTTTAGCAAACACCGGCATGCTCGGAAATCCCCCGGTTTCCGAGGACGTGAAAACCTCATCCCAGGAAATAGATTCGGAGCTATGGACGACGGAAAGGGTCGCCAAGTATCTCCATGTCAGTCTCAAGACCGTCTTTAATCTGCGGAAGAAAGGATTGCCCTACGTTCAGTTGGGCGGAGCGGTCCGCTTCGTTCCGCAGGAAATCAGGGATTACCTGGTCACGAGTCGTGGCCTGTCATCGCACCGGCTGCGGCAAATCGCTCGAAAAGGTGGTGCCAGATGATTATGCCACGGTACATGCCACCTGATGCCTACTTCGATGATCCGGCGGGGAAGATGGATCCTGCGCCGCGCGATGACGGTCTGGCCTTCGCCCTAGCTGGCGGCGGTATTACCCGTGTCCAGGAGTGGATCACGCGGGGGCGCGGCGGAGCCAAGCAGCGGGGCTTGCGCTCCGATCTCGTCACCCTGTGCATCTGTCCCCATCTATTGCCCTGTAAACGTCCCTCCGCGAGCTGGTGCGCGCGGCAACATGGTGTTTCCCGCCAGCGGGCCTCGCGCCTCCAGCAGGAATTTGCCCGTGAACTAGGCGCTAATATCCAATTTCGCGGTCAGCGCTTTCGTAACCGGGCGAATGCCTGAAACGCGACGGGGCCGGGTGCGGAACACCGGGGCCGCAGCCCGGCCCGGTCGCAAGCGCATAGCCCCGCCTCTAATCGCCGTGGTGCCGCAGGCACGGCGGCGCCTTTATGACCTGCTACTTGCAACCTCAAATCTCTCAAGATCGTTTCTCAGCTCAGGGTTGTTTATTGACAGCATTTTTACCTGCTCGAACAACATGGGCGTTTAGTAGATTCAGATTCCAACGGTGGCCGTTCCCACAGAGGGCCCTCGTATTGTCGTCCAATTAATGCTGTCTGCGGCAACGATCACTTCCCCAATCTCCGAGTCCACCTTCACCGAGCATGAGCTCCTAGGTTAGGCACCTTACTAATTCTGGTGCAAATTATCACCCAAGGAAATGCGCACCATTCGTGCGAAAGATATGTTGAGGCCCGTGCCGATCGCTTGAAGTCGTCAGCAATGAAATGCTCCCAACCAAATTTCTTCACAGGTACTTGAAAATATTCATTCAGAGTTCTTTTGTGGCCACACCTTGTATGACCGACGAGCGGACAGGGCCCATCTTGCTGGGCAATGGCGTGTTTAACGTCCGCGACGTCCGAGACTTGCTCTGGCGAGCGAGAGAGGTGTGTCAAATTGGTCGAAGTGCGCTACTGTGTCCACCTATGGGCGATTCAAATCCGAAGAACAAACAAAAGCAACAGGCTCAACACAGCGCAAAGAAGGCTAGTAATCAAAAGAAACCCGCTGTGTCGGCGGTTCCGGCATCGGGCAAAAAGAAGTAGCCTAAGAAATAGAGCAGTAGCTCTATTCCTCCCCAGCCAGATTAGATATTCGGACGAAGGTCGCTAACGGAGATCACGCTCTCCAGTATCGACGCGAGGTGCAGAATCGTCGACTCGGCGAGCCACGATCCCACGACCTGCATGTTGATTGGCAACCCTTCCTTGCTCGTGCCAAACCGTATCGACAGCCCAGGCAAGCCAGTGATATTGAGCGGCACAGTCGCGTCCTGGAGGTAAGTGGCGTCCACTTTCTGCGCATTGATGACGAATTCCGCGACGCCATGCTTATGGGCCGGGATCGGCAATACCGGTGTGATTAGCGCATCGTACCTTTTGAACTACCAACCAGTTTCGGCTTATTTCCCGGCCGACACAGCCATTTTTCTTCTGGATGCCTCTTCCCCAATCGGCGCGATAATCAGTTCAGGATGTTTCGAGAATAACGCCCGGCACCACGACTCGAATCCGTTGACCAAGGAATAGGTTACCGGCACGACTAAAAGACTAAGAGCCGTGGACGTGATCAGTCCTCCAATAACGGCAATCGCCATGGGCTGGCGAAAACTGGCGTCGCCCCCAAGTCCTAGAGCGATGGGCATCATCCCGGCAATCATCGCGATGGAAGTCATAATGATGGGACGTGCGCGCTTATGGCACGCATCAAGGATGGCTGCTTCGCAGCTCAGGTGGCGGTCCCGCATGCCGACGACGGTATATTCGACCAGTAGGATCGAGTTTTTGGTGACAATACCAATCAACATGATCATGCCGATCAGGCTAGGAATTCCCATTTGTTCATGGGTCAGTAGCAACGCGAGGATCGCACCGCCGATGGAGAGCGGCAGAGCGCAAAGAATGGTTATGGGTTGAAAGAAATCATTGAACAACAACACCAGGACGCAAAAAACGCAGAAGACACTCGTCAGCATCGCCAAACCGAATCCGGAGAAAATTTCGGCCATCATTTCGGCATCACCGCTATCGATTAGGCGAACGGGTGAGGGCAGATTTTTGATCGCGGGTAATGCTTTGGTAGCAGCCAAGGCTTGGCCCAAAGGCTCGCCGCCGAGATCAGCGTTAACGGTCACGTAGCGCTGGCGATCATAGCGATCAATTTCTGAGGGGCCTGTTCCATTCGTAATATCGGCTATGGTCGCTAGCGAGGTCAGTCCTCCCAAGGTTGGTATGCGTAGCGAGGAGATGGTATTGATATCCTGCCGGGCGCTATCGGGAAAACTGACGCGGATATAAATCTGTCGATTATCGAGATCCAAGCGAGAAAGTTGTGGGTCGAAGTCTCCTGCGGTGGCTATGCGTACAGTGTCGCCAATAGTCTGCGTTGTCACTCCCAGCTCGGCAGCGCGCTCCAGGTCAGGCCGGATAATGATTTCCGGCTTCTGCAGGCTGGCGGTGGAACTGATATTACCCAATCCGGTGATCCCGTGCATTTCACGGACTACTTCCTGGGTGGACGAAGTCAACGCGGTCTCGTTGTCGCTGGCAAGGATAACGACTAGTTGTTCACCTGGGCCGCCGCTGCTCAACGTAAAGCGGGCGCCAGGTATGTTAGCGAGACAGCTGCGAATCGAGTTCACGAGTTCTGTTGCACCGGGGCGACTGCCTCGCGGCAGGAACGAAAGCGTCAGGGTACCCTTACGCACCTCTCCCGCTTGAGTAGCATCGATACCTGCCTTTTGCGCGTCCCCCACCAGGGTGAACGTGTGAGCTATGCCAGGGAGGTCAGCAAACGAAAGTCGGGCTGCTTCTGCAGTTGCCAGGGAATCGTGCAGGGAACTACCGGGCGGTAACTCGAAACTAATGACCGTATAGCCCCGATCTGATGCGGGAATAAATGCCAGGGGAATCAGCTTGGCTAAATAGATTGACCCGACAAAGAATGCAACCGCTGGCAAAAGCGTGAGGACGCGGTGTTTCAGACACCATTGGACCACATCCAGATACACCTCCATCGCCCATCCATCCGTTCCCTCAGGCCGTTCGTCGCTTTTCAGGAAATAGACCGCTAGCACGGGAGTAAGCAATCGGGCCACCACCAGCGAAACTAATACTGAGATTACGATTGTCCACCCGAACTCCCGGAAAATCATCCCTGGGATACCGCCCATTAAGGAGGTTGGTAGAAAGACGACGACCAACGTCAGAGTCGTGGCCATGACGGCCAGAGCGATTTCGTTGACCGCTTCTTCCGCTGCTTCCCGGATCGATTTACCCATCCGTTTGTGCCGAACAATATTCTCAATCTCGACGATGGCGTCATCGACTAGAATTCCAACGACTACGGCCAATGCGAGTAACGTTAGCGTGTTCAGCGAGTAATCCAGCCAATGCATCATTGCAAACGTGGGAATAATCGAGAGAGGCAATGCGGTCGCCGCGATCAGTGTCGCGCGCCAATCTCGCAAGAAGACCCAAACCACGATCACGGCCAGCAAGGCACCCTCATACAGCATATCCATCGAACCATGATATTGGTCCAGGGTGTAATCGACCGTGTTATTGACCAATGTGATGGTCAAATCGGGATGCGCTACCCGCAACGCATCCAGGACTTTCTGCGCGCCTGCAGCAATCTTGGTCTCGTCGAAGCCTTTTGTTCTATAAAAGCGGAAACCGACCGTCGGTTTGCCATCGAGAAGCCCCGCCTGCGTGCGCTCGGCGTAACCATCGGTCACCGTTGCGACTTGGTCGAGACGGACCTTCCTTCCGCTGGCCGTGGCGATGGGCATGGCGTCCAGCTCAGAGGCCTGCTTGACCGTGCCCACGGTCCGCACAGATTGTTCACTCTGACCGATTTGGGCTCTTCCGCCGGAAGATTCCACCTGGTTAAGCTGGAGCGCCTGGGAAATGTCGAGCGCGGTCACCCCTAGCCCGGCCAAGTTCACCGGATCGACATTCACCCGCACCTCCCGGTTAACGCCCCCTAAGCGCTCGAAGCGTCCAAGGCCTGGAACAACCAACAAAGCCTTGCTTATGGTGTCATCGACAAACCACGACAGTTCTCCTTCATTCATGTGTTGCGACGTGATGGCATAGGTGACGAGTGGGTCACCCCCCGTGCGCGCTGCGCTAACCGACGGAGGATAGATGGCGGCTGGCAAATCCGATTTGATTCCGTCAACTGCATCCTTGGTTTCAATCAATGCATCAGAAAGCGGCTTTTCCAGCTCAAACTCAACCGTGATGGTAACTAAGCCCTCGGTGATAGATGTGCGAATGTGTCTGACACTGGCGAGCGTCGCTATGGTGTTTTCCACCTTGCGGGCCACTTCAGTCTCTAGCTGGGAGGGCACGGCACCGGGCAGAGTTATTGCGACGGTAACCGTCGGCAAGTCCATGTCAGGAAAGCTCTGGATCCCGAGGTTCTTAAATCCCATCCACCCCGCCAGAGTCATAAGGATGAAAAGCAGGATGGACGGGACTGGATTGCGGATCGACCAGGTGGCGAAGTTCATGGATTATTTTCCTTTTGGTCCACCACTCGGACTCGGTCTCCGTCATTGAGAAATCCAGCGCCTTGCGCGACCATCTGGTCACCTTCCTGAAGGCCTGTGATGATCTCGACGTCCTTTCCTCGATGGATTCCAGTCGTCACTTCCTGTATCGCCACCTCTGTCACGGAAGCTTTATCACCGAGTTTGAAGACATAATTCCGGCCGTCGCGGAGGACGACACTTACAGCGGGCAAAATCAGAACTTTTTTGATTCCAAGTGCGATCAGTCCCGAAGCATACATTCCCGCTCGGGCGTGACTTGCGGGAACAATGTCGGCATAGACGGTCACCAAGCGGGACTGGACATCAAGGGAAGGGGCCAGAATGCGAACAGATGCGGCGGCTGTCTCTCCGTCGGGCAAAGTCAGGTTTATCCCCTGGCCAGGGGTAACCCGCGTCATCTGCGACGCATTCAATTGACCGCGCCATTCCAGTCGGTTGTTTAGAATCAACCTGAACAACTCACCCCCCGTGCTCATCGTTGCACCCAGAGTAGCGGTTCGCGAACTGATGACTCCATCGGCAGGAGCCGTCACCGTGGCGTAAGCCAGTTGAATGTTCTGTTCGTTGAGCTTGGCCTCAGCAACCGCTGCGGTATCGCGGTAGCTTTCGACCTGCTGATCGCTGGTTCCACCGATCTTTTGCAAGCTTAGCCCCCGTTGAAGATCCGATTCATCTTTGACAGCATCCGCCTGAAGCTCGGCCTGCTGTGCGCCCAATGTATCCGTGTTGAAACGAGCCAAAACCTGTCCTTTTTTGACCTGATCCCCGACATCGACGCAGACCTCGGTCAAATGTTGTCCGGATAACTCCGAACTTATAATCGCCTCCTGCCACGCCGCAATTGGTCCAGAGGCTTCCGTTGTCTCAGGCCACTGCACCTTGGTGGCAACAGCCTTCGTGACCGTCATCGCAACGGCTGGGACCGTTGGTTGCACCGGCGGAGGTTTTGTCAGGGTTATCGTAAGGGCAGCGATCACTGCGATGAACCCTAGGATACCGAGTGACACGGCGACGACGGGCACACGGTTTCTAGACGTCATCTGCGGCGGCGGGCTAATTGAAGAAATCTGGGGGGCAATCCGCGATGTCATTGTTAGGTTTTCGTTCCCGAGTCGAACCAAAACCAGGGAGGGTATTCAGCATCCGGTGGGATGCTTTGGCTAAGTCCCTGATAGAAGAATTCTTTCTTCTTCTTCCTGAAAATGGGACAAGTGGCTCGTAGACGGGATAAGCGGTCAGAAATTACCGTGTGGCCCACATAACTAAAGCGAAGCTCGCTGACGAAAAAGAGCTGCCTGGCGTCGGGAAATATCGACTTCGGCCCCACCATTAAGCCGAACTTTTAGATTACCGCTAAGACAATCCTCAATGTCCTCGATTTGTTTCAGATTAATAATTGTGCTCCGATTGGCCCTAAAAAAGAGCTCCTCCGGTAGACGCTCTTCCAAAGCATTAAGCGAACGATAGATCAAGGGCTTGTGCTTAACGGCATGAACTCGCGTGTAGTTTCCTTCCGACGCCAAGAGTCGTATTTCGTCGATGGCCACGAAGAAGCACTTGTCGTCGCCCCGGATGAAAACCTTAACCCCTACACATATTGTCGGCGCTCCGCTGGAGCGTCATTGAGCCACTCGATTATTCTTTTTTCGAGTGGTTTGCGGCCAGCATGAAATAAAAGGAGGGGACAACGAAAAGGGTGAAAACCGTGCCAATGGACAAACCGCTGGCTATCACGAGTCCCAAATTAAATCGGGATACCGCGCCCGCGCCCGTGGCAATAATCAGCGGAACCACGCCTAAGACCATGGCGGCGGTGGTCATCAGGATGGGGCGAAGGCGAATGTGGACGGAGCCGAGAATGGCTTCGCGCTTGGATTTACCTTCCTCCTGAAGGGTGTTGGCAACTTCGACAATGAGGATGCCGTGCTTACTGATCAGTCCGATGAGCGTGACCAGTCCAACTTCCGTGTAGATGTTAAGCGTCATGCCGCCGAGCCCGAGACTGATAAAAATCATCGCTCCGGCAATCGACATCGGGACGGAAACGAGAATGATCAGCGGATCGCGGAAGCTTTCAAAAAGCGCCGCCAGACACAAAAAAATCAGGATGATGGCAAAGGCGAAAGTGCCGACAAGACCACTCGATTCCTGGACCGACTGTCGGGATTGGCCACCGTAGTCGACCGTGTAGCCCGAAGGCAAAGTTTCCGCCGCCAGCTTTTTAAGATAGGTCAAAACATCACCCACAGCTTTGCCCGGAACTGGCACACCCTGAATCGTGGCGGAATTGAGCTGCTGAAAATGATTGATCGATTCCGGCACGGTCTTGCTCGTAATGGTTGCGACCGTGGAGAGGCTGATGGGGATGCCGGTTGAAGTACTGGCGATGGGATAATCGAGGAGTTGCTGCGTGTTCAACCGGAAGGCTTGTTCGACCTGGGGAATGACTTTGTAAGAACGTTGCGACAAGTCAAAATAGTTGGCGTACCCCCCGCCCAGCAGGCTGCTCAGCGCCGCGCCCACCGTGGACATGGTCAAGCCGAGCTGGGCGGTCTTATCGCGGTCGATCACCACGGTTGATTCGGGTTGATCGTATTTCAGGTCGGTGTTTAAAAAGATGAAATTACCACTGCCGAACGCTTTCTGCACAAAAGCCTCAGCGACCTTATTGAGTTGGTCGAAGGGCTCGGTCGTCGTCAGGACAAATTGAACGGGCAGGCCATTGCTTCCCGGCAAGGGTGGCGGCTGAAAAACCACGACTTGTTCGCCGGCAATTTGACTAAGTTGATTCTGGATCGTGGGCTGAAGTTGATTGCTGGTCTGCGACCTTTGATCCCATGGTTTCAAAACCATGACGGAAATGGATTGTGCTGGCACGTCGATTTGAAAAACCAATGATGTCTCTTTGTACTTTTGAAAGGTTTGGTAGACCTGCTTGGAATAAATCTGACGCTGCTGCAAGGTGGAATTGGAAGCCGCCGTGCTCAGTCCTAACATTGCCCCTTCGTCTTCCTGCGGGGCCAACTCGGAATGCGCTCCGATAGCGAGGAAGTAGATGCTCGTCAGGATCAGCACGGCAAAGACCGCGACCACGGGTAGGTTATTAAGGCTGCCCTCCAGCCAACGCAGATAGAAATCTCGAAACTTGTTAAAGTAACGGTCGATGAAGTCGGTAAAGCGCTCCTGCCAACCGCTCCGGTCCTTGGAGGGCGGTTTCAATAGTTTGGAGCACATCATCGGAGAAAGGGTGAGCGCAATTACCGCCGAGACCGTCACCGCTCCGACCATGGTGAAGGCGAATTCGGTGAACAAAGCGCCCGTCAACCCCGATTGAAATCCGATGGGCACGTAGACCGCCACCAGCACGATGGTCATGGCGATGATTGGGCTCATTAGCTCCTGAGCGGCCTTGGACGCCGCGTCCTTAGGAGCCATCCCTTCCTCCAAATGGCGGCTCACGCTTTCCACCACGATGATGGCGTCATCCACCACCAGCCCAATGGCCAGGACGAGCGCCAAGAGGGTCAGTAAGTTAATGGAAAAGCCGAAACCCTGCATCATCGTAAACGTCCCAACCAGTGAGAGCGGAATGGCAATGACCGGAATCACGACCGAACGCAGAGAACCGAGGAAGATGAAAATGACCATGGTCACGATGGCCAAAGCCTCAAGCAACGAATGTTCCACCTCTGTGATCGAGCTGTTTACGAAGTCAGTCGAATCGTAAATGATCTTGCTGTCCAGGCCGCCGGGCAATTGCTGTTGGATCTCGGGGAACGCCGCACGAATTCCATCCGCCACGGTCAACAAATTGGCCGTGGGCGCAACCTGGATTCCGACATAGACGGCTTGTTGGCCATCGTAGGCCGCGCCAGAATCGTAGTCATCGGCCCCAAGCGTCACTCGGGCGATATCGCGCAGACGAATGGGTGCGTTGTTCACGTTTTTAATGATCAAGTTCTCGAACTCCTGCTGCGAGTGAAGATTGGTTGATGCGGTCAAATTGACCTGCACCATCTGGCCTTTGCTATTGCCCAGCCCGGAGATGTAATCGTTACTCGTCAGGGCGGTGCTAACATCGGCCGCCGTGAGGCCGTAAGCGGCCAATTTTAGAGGCTCAAGCCAGGCGCGCAGAGCGAAATTCTTTGCCCCAATCAATTCGGCAGTCTGCACGCCGGCGACGGCTTGAAGTTTGGGCTGCACGGCCCGCACGATGTAATCGGTGATTTGATTGGGATTGAGCTTTTGGCTCTTAAAACCGATATACATCGCATCGATGGTCTGCCCAACTTTTACCGTGAGAGTCGGCTGCTGCGTCCCGGTAGGGAGCTGATTGAGAACGGAATTGATCTTCGCGCTGACTTCCGACAGCGCACTATCGGCATCATAATTCAACCGCAGGTTGAGCGTGATGGTGCTGACGCCGCTTTGACTGGTCGAGGTCATGTAGTCGATGCCGTTGACCTGGGCGATGGAATTTTCCAGCGGCGTGGTGATAAAGCCCGCCACGACATCCGGATCCGCGCCGTAGTAAGTTGTGCTCACTGTGATGACCGCATTTTGCGTGCGCGGGTACTGCAGGATGGGCAGCGACATGACTGAGCGCAGGCCCAGGACCAGGATGACCAGGCTGACGACGCTCGCGAGCACGGGGCGACGAATGAAGATGTCGGTGAAGTTCATGCCTGAAAATGCGCGCCTACTGTTCGGCCGTGGGCGTGGGTGAGGCTTCGTCGGTGGGCAGAACGGAATTGTTCACCGTGATGGCCGATCCGTTATGAATTTTGAGTTGTCCGGCTCCCACCACCGTATCGCCGTCCTTGACTCCGAATAGAATGGCGATTTGGTCCCCCCGCGTGTCCCCAGTCTTCACAAACGATTGGGCCGCCGTCAGATTGGGCGGGAGCTTAGTTCCCCAAAGCTTTTGCCATAAGCTCGGCGTCTGCGGTGTGGAGTTCACCAGATAAACCGTGCTTCCGTAGGGATTAAAAGTCAGGGCCGTTTGGGGTAGCGTGACCTGCTTTTGCGGCGCACCGATATCGATGGAAACCGTCCCATACATGCCGGGCAGAAGCTTGTGATCCGGATTGGCAATCGTGGCCCGCACCTGCAGATTACGGCTGCTCGTATCAATCAACGGATTAATGGAGGTGATTTTTCCAGTAAAGGCCGTGTCGGGATAGGTATCGACCTTGATGGTGGCGGTTTGTCCCACCTGGACTTCTGCGACGGCCTGTTGGGGCAAATAGAAATCCATATAGATAGGATCAAGGGCTTGGAGGGTGACAATAGCTGTTCCCGCCGTGAGAAATTGGCCCAGATCAACGCTGCGGATACCCAGGCGGCCGGCGAAGGGCGCTCGGATTACTTTCTTATCGACGATGGCCTGTTGCTGGTCGGCCAGGGCGTTGTCGTTGGCCAGCGTGGCGGCATCGGTATCGAGCGTCGCCTGGCTTACGCCCTGAATCTTAAACTGCGCCTCGTCGCGCGTGGACGTGATTTGCGCCAATTGCGCTGTTGCGCGCAGGGAGGCCAGCTTGGCAATGTCATCCTCGGCTCGCAAGGTGAGGAGAATGGTGTTGGCCTGCACCTCGTCACCCGAGTTAAAGTTGATCGCCTCGACGATGCCCGATTCTTCCGAGGAGAGATCAGCACCGTTTTCCGCCCGCAAACTCCCGACCGCCTGAAACGTCTTTTGCCAGGGTTGCGAGGTGGCCTGAACCGTTGAAACCGTCTGCGCCTGCTTGCCAATTCCTGACATGGCATGGCTGAGAACAAGGCCCATGAGCGCCTCGTATCCAAAAATCGCGCCGAAGGAAAGGCCCACGATGACGAGCATGTAAACCATGTTTCGGACGACGGGGATTTTCATTTTCTCACCCGCAAACGCGGAGCCCTGTCGAATGAGAGGAACGCGCAGTGCGACTGATCCCAGTTTCCGCGCCACGACCGCGATTCTGCCCGCCACCGCATTGGCGATGCGCACGAGAAAACGAACGGGAGGGAAACCCGCCACGCGGTGCCCGGTGGCTACCAGGAAAGCACGCACTTTCAACACCATCGGATGCTGGAAGATGGAGGGTTTGGGGGCGGCAGAATTCTGAGGTTCGGCGGTCATAGAGGATTCTCGATAATCGAAGGTTGCCGTTGGATATCGTTGCGATGCCACCACCCACCGCCCAATGCTTGATAGAGTGCGGCGGTGTCGGAGAATCGAGTGGCGCGCGCCTTGACCAAGGCGATCACTGCCGTTTGATGGGTTTGCTGGGCCAGCAAGACATCGACATAGGTGGTGGCCCCCAATTTGTACTGGCCCGTCGAAATCTTGAGGCTTTCCGCCGCGCTTTGTTCGGTCGCCAGATCAGCCTTCAAAGTCTTCGCGTCGTAGTCGAGGGCGTTCAAGGTATTGGCCACGTCTTGAAAGGCGGAAATAACGGTACTGCGATATTGGGCCGCTGCTTCGTCAAAGGCCTGTTCCGAGGCTTTCTGTTTGTGCAGGAGGGTTCCTCCATCAAAAATTGGCTGGGAGATTTCCGATGCAATGCTCCAAAGCCCCAGGCCCGGCGTGAAAAGTTGGCTAGCCTGCAAAGCCTCGCTCCCCAAACTTCCACTCAGCGTGATCTGGGGGAGACGATTGGCGACCGCAACTCCGATGTTGGCGCTCGCCTGATGCAACTGCGCAGCGGCGGCCTGGATATCGGGACGCTGGGCCACCAACTGCGAAGGAAGACTCACCGGCAATTCTCGAGGCAGGTGCAAGTCTCCGAGGTTGAATTTCTCGATGATCTGCTCGCTGGGGAATCTTCCCGCATACGCGGCTAGCTGGTTTCGAGTCTGGCTCAACTGCAACTGCAAGGGAGGCAGGGTGGCTTCTTCCTCACGCAAGTTCGACTCTTGTAAAAGCACGTCCTCTCGGGATGCTCCTCCCAAATCAAAACGCTTTTTGACGATATCCAATTGCGTCGCCTCGTCGGCTACGATTTCCTGGGTGGCCTTGATTTGCTCTCGGACCGATGCCTCGGTGATGGCTGCTGTGACGATATTGGCGGTCAGGCTCAGATAACTGGCTTCCAATTCGTAGGCCTCATAATCGCGCTCGGCAATGAGACTTTCCACCTCCCGTCGTGTCCCGCCAAAAACATCCAGGGTGTAGGAGAGACTCAGCGATGCGTTATAGAGATTGAAAGCTGGATTGGAGGGAAGACCGGTCGATGCCGCCGAACTCTTCATTCGTTCCGCCGTGCCGTCCCCACTCACGGAAGGGAAAAACGAGCCTTCCTGGGCGTAGACATTTTCGCGGGCCTCGCGCAGGGAAGCCTGGGCGGCTTCAAGGGTCGGGTTATTTTTAAGGGCTTCGAGGATGAGCTGGTTGAGGCCTGGCGAATGGAACAGCGTCCACCACTCGCCGGGAATATCTTTTGCCTGAGCAAAGGATTGTGAGGTTCCTCCACCCACATCGGACGAGACCGTCGGTAAAAGCGGGGCAGGTGTATAGCCGCTTACATTCGGGGCCGCCGGGGCATGATAATTGGGCCCAACCGCGCAACCAGAGATCAGCAAGAGACATCCGGCACCGAGAACAAATCGTATAGTTCGCAGGAAGCCGATTGCTTTATTATGTGGCTTGACGCGGTTCATGCAATAGGAGGTAAAGAGTCGGACCTCAGTCGAAGTCCTTGGATTCAAGCCAGAGCCCTTTCAATGAAGTGAATCTGGGCGTTAATGCGCTCCATAACCTGGGTGTTTTCCAATTCGAACATCAACAAGGGGTTTATGATCCAAGCCAAGCTATCCAATACAACTCCCGCTTCGATAGAGGCCTCTAGATGAGAAAGTTCCTTTGCCTCAAACTCTCCCTCAAGAATTTCCGTGAGAATTCCATGAAGAACCGTTTTAAAGTTAACCAAGCAACGCCATTGCTCGTCATGAGCAGCTAAAATCAGTCGGTAAATCTCGTGCTCGGCGCGGAATTTATTTTGATGAAAGCGATAAATGGCGAGGACAAAGGCCCTTATTCTGCTACATCCCTTTTTTTCCTCCTTGATCGATTTAACGATAGCTCCTTGGAGCATAGCTATGTTCAGTTCGGCAACGGCCTGGACCAGTTCATTTTTTGAGGCAAAAAATTTGTAAACGTTGGCCGGGGACATTTCCAGCTCGAGGGCAATATCAACCACGGTCGTTTTAAAGAATCCTAACCGATGAAAAAGTTCATCTGCCTTGTTGAGGATCCGCAATCGGGTTTGATCTCGCCGTGAAATTGTGGAAATGCTTTTCATAAAGTGACGAGTGAGAAACAACATAAGTCAGCACTATTGGTGCGTTAAACCTTTGAAGAGCAGACAGGGCTTTCATGCGCTGTTACCCAAGTGAATCTTAATCCCCCTCTGGATGTCGCCTATGGGGTGTTCACCCCATAAAAACGTCGGCCTCCGTAGATCGTGGGCCAAGATTTGCACGTTGTCCTCAACGCACAAAACACGGGCCGTTTTCATGACCGTTAAAACCCAACCTTGATTCCAAGTTGTACGTAAGGTGCGGGATCCACTTTTGGGCTAAAGTTCGCATTATCGAAATCGAATTCGCGGTAAACGACAGCGCCTCCGGTCAATTCCACGTTTACGTTTTTCATAACAGCGTAATCCGCTCCCGCTCCCACCCTAACCTCGTTATAATCCAGATTGCGGTCATTGAGTTTAGACATTCCCACCGAGTCACCGTAGTTTTTACTCGTGTGAAAGGAACCTCCCTGAAAACCGACTTCTATCGGA
>Ga0302187_10001845_pt1 | contig 17802 bp, 7 predicted proteins | sample II_Bog_E1_3_FD_202120 | JGI IMG/M metagenome (GOLD analysis project Ga0302187, IMG submission 202120) | Peat permafrost microbial communities from Stordalen Mire near Abisko, Sweden - II_Bog_E1_3 | ecosystem: Environmental > Terrestrial > Soil > Wetlands > Peat | place: Sweden: Abisko, Stordalen...
CAGAAGGCTGGTTGTGTCGGGCCGGAATCCGTCTATGTTGTCGGCAGGCATCAGCGATAGCGTGCCGACATGGAAGGTTCCCGCGCCTGTGCCCGAGATCTCGATCGTGCCGTCAGAAGTATCGGCCTTCGCCGTGAACGCCAGAGGGAACTTCCTGTACTCATTGGTGAGCGCTGCAATCGCGATGGTCTGCCTGTCGTTTTCGCCTGCGCCCCAGATCAGCGAAACCTTGACCTTGCTGCCTGGAGTTCCGCGAAGATAAATCCGCCCGGTGTACTTCTTGCCATTGATCAGCGCAAGGCCGCCTTGCTCGATGCCGTGCGGTGTAGCGGCGTCGAGCGCGATGCAAGGGCTCTGGTCGCCCACGAACGGATGCTCCTTGTCCATTACAACAACATCTTCCGGACCGACAGGATGCCACTGGCGCAGTCTCATGCCGAATGGGCCACCCTGCGGACGGGCCGAAGTCTCGGCCTTCCTGGCAGTAATCGGAAAGTAGAATTTGCGGTCATCGAGCATCTCCGCCCAAAGACTGCTGTACATCGTGCCGCCGATGTGCTCGATGAATTGACCGTAAAGGTACTTCGAGATTGGTGGCGATGTCTGTTGCGTATCGATGGTTACCTTCAACCCGTCCGGAACGGCAGGCCCCGTTTGTTGAGCCGTCGCTGCGAAAGGAATCACAAGCCACAAGGCAACCGCGGCGAACATCAAAGCTCTTGTCTTCATCTTGCCCATCCTTATCCTCCGTTTCGCTTAACTGCCATTTGTTCCTTTGATTCCGTCCCAGCTTGACGAGCCAACGTCACTGCGATTCGTCGGCACAGCGCACTCGACAGTGCCCGTGGGTCCGCTTCGCACGACTCTTGCCTACTCGGCAGATCGCGCGTTCGCTGGTTCAGGTGCGCAATCTGCAAGGCGCTCATTTGTACTCGACAGAGCCAGTCTGGCCTGATCCCGTTGATTCCGTGACTGGCGTTCCTCCAATTGACGCGGATCGATCCCGCGTAACTTGGGGCCGGTGGTGAGGTCGGCGAACGGGCCGGCAACCCAGGATGCCGAACGCGCTCTTGTCAGATGCGCACATGAAGCGCCCGACGCGCCGCCGATCCTCAAAGCGCTTCAGCGAGAGAGTGAAGCCTGCACTTGTCTTCCGTCGTAAGTGATCTGACGGTCGGGTTCGCCGGTTACGGCCTCGCCTATGCCGCGCCCGTTCGCGACCAGCACAATGCGAAACTGCCGAGTAGCCGCCATTTGCGGGAAGGAGCCTTCGCGTTTGCCGATCGTCAGCAGACCGGTACTGTCGTTCCAGCGAATGGGGATCACCGCGTGCTGCCCCTTTTCGTAGTCGTAGCTGTCCCCTGCATCCTCATAGAGATCGAATTCGCCGTCCGCTCCGCGATAGATGCGAAGTTCGACGGGACCGCCTGGATCTTGCTCTGCGTATTCGATCTCCGGACCCATCGGCAGAATGGACCCGGCGCGCACGAAGAGCGGCATGCGCTCGAGCGGCGCCTCAGCATCGATCTCCTTGCCGCCCGGCGTCGACGCTCCTGTCCAGAAGTCGTACCATGCGGGCGAGGGCGGCAGGTAGACGCTGCGCCGGTCGGCATTCGCTTTGAGCACCGGGTTGACCAGGATGGCCGGACCGAACATGAACTCGTCGCCGATATTCCATGTCTTTTCGTCGCTGCGCCAATCCATGACCAGCGGGCGCTGAATGGTGTAATCGGCGCTCGATACTTTCCACGCGAGCGAATAGATATAGGGCATGAGGCGATAGCGGAGCTTGTCGTAGCGAATCAGAGTGGGCTCGACCCGGTCGTAGGTCCACATCTCGTTGTGGTCCCGATGCCCGTGGGTGCGGAAAATCGGGCAGAATGTTCCGAACTCAAACCAGCGCGCGTAGAGTTCCTGATAAGCGGGTCCGTCCACGGCGCCCGGATAAGGAGGCCAATACCCGCCAATATCGGTCGTCCAGTAGGGATAGCCGCTCAAGGCGAAATTGAGGCCGGCGGGCACCTGGCGCGAGAGCGCCCAATAGGAGCTGAACACGTCTCCGGACCACACTGTCGCGCCAACGCGCTGCTGGCCGAAAAACGCCGACCGCGTCAGCAGGAACACACGCTTGCGATCGGTTTCAGCCTTCCAATGATCCTGCACACCCAGCGTGTGCAGCAACGGAAATACGTTGGTGTACTCGGCTCCGTTGCCGATGGCGAGCTGCTTGTTGCGCAGAATGGCGTCGCCCATGTGTGGCCAGAATTCTTCCGGTTCGGCGCTATCGAGCCAGAACGCATCCCATCCCTGTGCCAGCAGCCTGCCGGGCAGGCGGTTCCAATAGATATCGCGGCCCTCGGCGTTGCTCGGGTCATAGACATGCGCCCCGGGAATGAGCAGCTTCTTCGCTTCGAGCGTCTTGAACGTTTCGGAGGCCGGATCGAGCAGGCCCCAGACGGAGATCATGGCATGCACATGCTCTCTGTGCAGGCCTTCGAGATCCTTCGCCACATCGTGATAGTTGGAGTTGAACTCCGGGTCGCCCTCGTTCTTCCACCAGAACCAGTCCTGCACCATCGTGTCCAGCGGAATGTGCTCCCGGCGATAGCGCTGCGCGATGCCGGCGATCTCGTCGAGCGATACATAACGGTCCTTGGATTGAAAGAAACCGTAGGCCCACTTTGGCAGCATCGGAGCATGCCCGGTCAGGTCGCGGTACTCGTGGATGATGGTGTCCATCTCCGGGCCATAAAGGAGGTAATAATCAATCGACTTGCCCGCGATGGAGCTGAGCGTCAGTTCGGATGGAAAGCGATTGTCGAAGTAGGTCAGGGCAGCCGTGTTCCACATCAGCGCATAGCCTTTGCTCGAAACCAGCAGAGGAATCGCCACGTCCGTATTGTTCTGTGCCAATTCGACGGTTGCGCCGCGATAGTTGAACATGCCGTTCTGATGCTGCCCAAGCCCATAGAGCGCTTCTGTCGGTGTGGGCGAGAACCTGTCCGCAATCTGGTAAGTGCTTTCGCCATTCATTTGCACCGGATCGTAGGTGCGGGGAACACTGTCCCGCTCACGCAGCAGCGGGTCTCCGTTCACCGTGCGAAAGGAGAGATTGCCGCGCTCGAGGCCAAAGGAAACTTCGATCTTGTCCGTCTTGACCGTCGCCGACTTGGCATCTTGCGTGAACTGAAATGGAGCGCCCGCGCAGGACTTGCTTGCATCCAGCATCCAGGGCTGCGGCCCAGCCGACGCCGTCGCATTGGGCCGGGCCAGCACATGGATCACCGAACCGTCACACACCGTAATGTCGAGAGTCTCGGCCCCAACGGTGGCGCGCATTCCCTGCGATGACTGCTGAACGGTTGTGGGCTCCAATCCAGGGAGTTTCTGGCCAGGCATCTGGGCCATGCCGCCGTGTGCCGCCAGGAGCAGAAACAAGATTGGCATGCAGGAACGGACAACAGGCGAACAGAATCGAACCTCATGTACTTCTGAAGACCGGAATATCATCGCATTTCACCTCTTTTGATTTGCAGCGCTCCTGTTCAGGAGATTGCGGCGAGTTTTATCGAACCCTCAAGGTTCTCCCTGCCGAGCGTCACGGCCGAAGGATGCAGAACATCTTCGGCCGCCGTCATGCCGGCAATATCTTGAAACAATAGGCGTGACGGCAAGGCGGATCTTGCGGAACCCAAATTCTAAGTCCATCCGGCTCCCTCGTCCACTTGAGCTCGGCCTTCGCCCCCAGCAGCTCCACCTTGCGAATCTGACGCTGGTAGTGCGGTGCGGTGCTGGCGAGCGATTTGATCAACACCCGGTTGTCCGAGGGCCAGCCCAGGGCGAATGCGTACAGAACATCCCCTTTGGTTGTGAAGCGTATGTCCGTTTGATCGAATTTGTATCTGGAAAGTTGATAGGCCGCGAAGCCTTTGACCTCGGTCGACGGCCCTTCACCGAAAATCTTCCACGGACGAGTGCCCTGGATTGCCTCGCTGTTGATGTGCTGCCACTGGGCAAGCTCATCCAGGAAAGCGAGCTCATCGCTGTCGGGCTCTCCGTGGCCGGGCAGGGGAATGCTCAAGAGCAGGTTCCCATTCTTGCTGACGATATCGACCAGGAGAGGGATCATCAGCGAAGCTTTCTGATAACTATGTTTCTCGAAGAGCGCTCGGTTATAGTGCCAATCTCCGATGCACGCCTCCGTCTGCCACGGGTTCTCTTGCAGGGTGTCTGTCAGGCTCGCTTCAAAGTCGCGAGTCAGAGTGCCCCATATCGGCTCATCCACTTCTTTCAGATCCACCACGCCTTCCAGACGCCCCGCGTGAGTGAGGATGTTCTTGTTGTAGTAGTAAGCCATGATCTGGGGCGCAAGATCCGGAATGCCTAGCCAGACGCCCAGATCCGGAGCGAAAGGCCCGCCGCCGTCAAAGGTGAACCTTGCTCCGTCGTCGAAGTTGAGGATATCCGGGTTGTAGTTATCGATCACATCCTGCACGCGAAGCATGAATTGCTGAACAAACTCCGGACAGGGTGTGTTCTTCCTGTGGGGCTTGCCGTTGAGCAGCCGCGGGTCCATTCCTTCCCACCATTTGCCCTTGCCGTCGGCGATCGTCTGCATCCCGTCGTACGCGACTCCGGCCAGCGGGCCTGTGGAGTCGCTCTGGTAGCGGACGGGGAGAAACTCATCCCAGGTGCGATGCGGGGTTCCGTGATAGCTGACGCCGAAGCGCAGTCCGTTTGCGCGTGCCGCCCTGGCCCAGGTCCCGACGATGTCGCGCTTCGGGCCGACGTTCACCGCATTCCAAACCTGGTGCTTCGAGTTCCAGCAATCGAAGTTGTCGTGATGCGTAGCCAGGGAGACGAGGTATTCCGCCCCTGCCCGCTTGTAGAGCTTGACAAGCGCATCGGGGTCCCATCGCTCCGCCTTCCATAGATGGCAAATGTCTTTGTATCCGAACTGCGACGGGTGCCCGTAGTGGCTGACATGATACTCATACTGAGGCATTCCCTGGATATACATGTTCCTTGCATACCAATCGCCTTGCTCGGGAACACATTGCGGGCTCCAGTGCGCCCAGATCCCGAACTTCGCATCCCGAAACCAATCCGGGCAACGATAGGATTTCAGAGACTCCCAAAATGGCAGGAAGGGCCCCTGCGGAACGTCTCCCTGAAAGAACGGCGAGTTCCCCAATGCATGCGCCATGCGAGCCAGCGCCAGCATCGAGAGCCCGCCCGTGAGAAGTGATCGGCGATTCATCGTTGCGTTTCTCCCTTTCGCAAACCCGTAGCCGCGCTGGTCTGCCCGATTCAAACCAGCCAGAGCGACTATTCCGGCAGGTAGATCTGGCCCTTGATTCGGAACTGCCCGGTAACGCCAGGCGCTCCGGTCCCAGGCTGGCCACCACCAACTGTCACGGAATAGCTGCCTTCCGGGATGATTGGCTCGCCTGCTTCGCTAACCATGCCGAGGTCTCTTTGTTTCAGTTCGAATCGCACCTTCCGGGATTCACCAGGGGCCAGATGCACACGCTTGAAGCCCCGCAGTGCGCGCAGCGGGGCTCCCGCCACATTCGGGAAGCTGAGGTAGAGCTGCGCAGCTTCATCGCCCTCCCGCTTTCCGGTATTCGTGACCGTCACCTCTGCTATCAATGGGTCACCGGCGCCGATCGCGTCTTTCGGAAGCGTCAAGCCGCTGTACGAGAAAGTCGTATAGCTCAGGCCATAGCCAAACGGATAGAGCGGCTTGCCTTTGAAGTAGCGATAAGTGCGGCTCTTCATCGAATAGTCTTCGAACTGCGGAAGTTGGTCTGTTCCGGTGTAGAACGTCACCGGCAGGCGGCCCGCAGGATCGTTCTTCCCCGAAAGAGTTTCCGCAATTGCCTCACCGCCCTCTTCGCCCGCGTACCAGGAATCGAGAATCGCATTTACGTGTTCATTGGCCCAGTTCACCGCAAGAGCACTTCCGTTGGCCAGCACAAGAACCACGGGCTTTCCTGTCGCCGTCACGGCTTCCAGCAACTCCTCTTCAGGTTTTGGAAGATCGATGCTGGTGCGGTCGCCGCCCTTGAAGCCGTCCTCATTGACCGGCATCTCTTCCCCTTCGAGATCGCTGGTAATGCCCAGGACTGCAACAACAACGTCTGCGTTTGCGGCCGCGGCAATAGCCTCGGGCTTCGGCTTTGTATCGTACTTTGCCCACATCAATTGGGCCTCGACCGGTCCGGCTTTCGTCAACTGATACCTGACTTTGACAGCCACTTTCTTGCCTTGCTCCAGGCGAACGTGTCCGGCCTTTGCCTGCGATTGCTCCCTGTCAAGATATTGCATCGAGAGTGGCTTGCCGTCGATCATGAGCATCGCCAAATCGCCCTTGGCGCGCACTCCAATGCTGTACTCGCCGGTTTCGCTCGCCGTGAGAAAGCCGCTCCACTCGACCGACAACGGAAACTTGCCCGCGGCCTCTGGAGGAATCTCCTCCGCTTTCAAATCGACGCCGCTCACCCGCCGCGTCGCCAGTACCGTGCTTTTGCCCTGAAAGGTATTGCCAGTGGAGAACTGGACTGTCAGACCAGGCGTTCCATCCGCCGTGGTCAGTACGGATTCCGGAACCTTATCGCCGTCCGTCCGAAGAAACTGCGTTCCGGGCACGAAGGTGATCTGCGCTTGAGGGAATTCGGTCTTGAGCCCTTCCAGCACCGATACCGTGTGGGTCGGCGTGCCGTTGTAGTTGCCGAGCAAATACTTCGTCTGGTCGGCCAGAGGCCCAATCACAGCGATCTTGATCGCGCCTTGCTTCAGCGGAAGAACGCCGTCGTTCTTGAGCAGCACCATGGACTCGTCGGCAAGCGTGCGCGCCAGTGCGCGATGCTCGGCGCTACCAAGCTCTTTTTCATCGATCTTGGTATATGGAACCATCTCGGGCGGATCGAACATGCCCAGCTTCATCCGAGCCGTGAACAGCCTAATCAGCGCGGTATCGATTTCGCTTTCCTTCAGAATGCCTTGCTTGTACGCATCGAAGTACGCCTTGTAGTCGTGGTCGTCGTCGACCTTTGCGAAATCGATGCACTCGTTGTCCATGCCGCGCTGAATGGCCAATGCGGAAGCCTCGGGCTGCGTCTTCGTAAAATGATGGTCGCGATAAATGTTGACCACCGCATCGCAATCCGAAACCACATAGCCCTGAAATTTCCACTTTCCCCGCAACTGGTCCTGCAGCAGAAACTCATTTGCGCAGGCGGGCTGCCCGTTGACGCTGTTGTAGGCGCACATGACCGAGCCGGCCTTGCCTTCGGTGACCGCCGCGCGGAATGCAGGCAGGTAGGTGTCCATTTCATCGTGCTTGCTCACCTCCACGTCCGCGGTATGACGCGTCGGCTCGGGGCCGCTGTGCACCGCAAAGTGTTTTGGCGTGGAAATGGCGCGATAGTATTTCGGGTCGTCCCCTTGCATGCCAGTAACGTACGCCACACCCATGCGCGCCGAGAGGAAGGGATCTTCCCCGTAGGTCTCCTGTCCGCGTCCCCAGCGCGGATCGCGAAAGATGTTGATGTTCGGCGCCCAGAAGTCAAGACCTTCGAAGACAAGGCTGTGTCCGTCCCGCATCGCCTGGGCGTGCTTGATTCTTCCCTCGGTCCCGATGGCCGCGGCCATCCGATGAATGGAATCCGGATCGAAGGTTGCAGCCAGGCCGATCGGTTCCGGAAACTCGGTGACGCCGCTCCTTTCTACGCCATGCAGCGCCTCGCTCCACCAGTCATAATCTGGAACGTTCAAACGCGGCACGGCGCGGGACTGATTCACAAGCTGCGAGACTTTCTCTTCTACCGTCATGCGGTGAACGAGGTCCGCGGCCCGTTGCACGGCGGGCAAGGCCGGGTTCAAATACAACGGCTGTTCGGAACCCTGCGACCAAAGCTTGCACGCGCTCAGCAATGCAATTCCCGCAAAAATAACCCTACAATTGACCGTTCGCACGTCTCTCCCTTTCAAAATAACTGAATCGAAAATGCTCTCGAAGAGCCGCTACTTGAATAGTCTTGGCGCGAAGTCGTTCAGATCGCGCCGCCATGTGAGCCACTCGTGCGCTGTACCGGGCGAAGAGAAGTAGACGCACTTGATGCCCGCCTTGTCCAGCATTGTACGGAAGGCGCCGATGGAGCCATGGAAGAAATCGGGCTCCTCGGTCCCCATGCCGATCCAAAGCAGCTTTACCTTCTCATTGAAGGCCGCTCCGTCCTTGAAGATGCCATTGAATGCAGTCGCCGGGTCGAGAGCTTCGGCGCTCAAGCCGTTCATGGTGCCGCTGAAGCCTGCCATGTAGGCGAAGGTTTCAAGATGATCCGTCGCCAGATGAAGGGCCTGGTTGGCGCCCATGGAGAGTCCGGCCATTGCCCGGTGCTCGCGGTCCGGAACCGTGCGAAACGTCGAGTCGATCATCGGGATGACTTCCTTGGTCATCACGTTCTCGAAGGTGCTGAAGTCTCCCGCGCGGCTCGGCGGAGGACCGAAAGGCCCGGTGGGCGCCGACGCGTAGCCGTTGTCCATGACGATGATCATGGGAACGGCTTTCTTCTCTGCGATCAGATTGTCCAGAATCAGGTTGGCGTGGCCCTGGAAGGTCCATCCGGTTTCATCCTCCCCCGAGCCGTGCTGGAGGTAGAGCACGGGATAGCGCGAATTGGGGTCGGCGTCGTAGCTGGGCGGGGTGTAGACGAAGCAGCGCCGCCACTGGCCGGTGATCTTCGAGTGGTAGATACGGATGCGGACATCGCCGTGGGGCACATCGTTTGCCAGAGAATAGCTCACGCCGTCCTCGGGTACTTCGACGCCGCTTGCGTCCATGCCCATGCCAAAGAAGGTGTGGCTGCCCGGATCGTTCATGCGAACCCCGTCAGCGTCGAGCGCATAGTAATGGAAGCCTTCCACCAGAGGTGGAGTCGTCACGCTCCAGACGCCGTCGCTGCCGCGCGTCATGGGGAACTTCTTTCCGGTGATATCGACATCGACCGACTGAGCCGAGGGCGCCTTGAGCTGGAATGCCACGCTATGGTCGGCGAGAACACGCGGATACTGCGCGCCCATTACATTCGTGGTGGCGGGCTTGGCGTCTTCAACCGCCGAGGCGCGCATGCCGTCTGGAGACCGGCGCCAGGCGAAGTAGCCGTCCAGCGTTTTGAGCCCCTGTTCGTTGGGAACGGGCCCGGTGTGCGGAGTCCCGGCGAAGTACATCAGTTCGGGATGCTGGTCGCTGAATGCGGGCCAGTTGGGCATGCCCTTGCCGTTCGGATCGCCGTACTTGGCGAAATTGGTCCAGTAGGTGGCCATGGCGTCGGAGATCGTCAGATCGGTTGCGCTTGGCTTCCCAGATGAGCCACCCGTAACGTGCTCGAAGACATACTCAACCTCCATGCCATGCGGCGAGCCATGCCCGGCCTGTGGCGAGTCTGCAGGATAGTCCGGATGCTGATCGAAGCAGTAGTAGAAGACCTTCGAGTGGCCCAGCTCCGATTGCAGCCGCGCCCAGATCCAGGTATGCCAGCCAAAAGCCGTGTCGCGGCTAAGGTCCCTGGCGGTCTTTGGCACGCTCGTTTCGCCGGCCGGATAGGCCTTGAGCAGGCTGTCGGCAAAGGCGCCGTAGCGCTTGCGTGTAGCGGCAATGTACTCTTTCGGCGTACGGTCGTGGGAAAAGCTTGCGCCTTCATCCGAGTTGTATCCGATAAGAACAGGCACGTCGTTGAACCGCTTAGCGTCGTAGAGCGTGTACTGATCCGAAGGAATCACCCAGCCGTCGATATTGGGCCAGGCCATGCCGTGCTGAGCGGCCAGCAGCTTCTGCGGCGGCAGCTTGCGAAGCTCCGCGATCGATGTTGCTCCGGCGTTGGCTGCGAAGGCCAGGCCGTCCTTCTCCGCAATGGCCAGAGGCCGCATATTCTCGCCCGGCATACCGCCGGCGCGAGCAGGACCAAAGGACCCCCCGCTTTCTGAAATCGCCCCCTGAAACAAGCCCTTTGCCAGCGGTGAAGCGCAGAGCTGACTCACGGCGATGCCTCCGGCTGACTCGCCGAAGATGGTGACCTTGTTGGGATCGCCGCCAAACGCGGCAATGTTCTTCTGAATCCAACCCAACGCCGCAATCATATCGAGCAAGCCGTAGTTTCCGGAGACATGCTGGGGCGACTCCGCGCTCAGCTCAGGATGCGCGAGAAAGCCGATCGGCCCCAGGCGGTAGGCGATGCTGACCAGGACAACGCCCTTGCGGGCCAGTTGCTCTCCGCTGTAAGTGGGAACGGAGGTCCCTCCGACGCTGAATCCGCCGCCGTAGATCCACACCAGCACCGGGACGCGGGCGGAGGCTGACTTGGCGGGGCTCCAGACATTCAAATAGAGGCAGTCCTCGCTCGTCGTGATCCCCGGAATGCTCTGCACGCATTGCGGCGCGAACTTGTCCGCGGGGCGCACGCCTTCCCATTTGGCTGCTGGCTGCGGCGCGCGCCAGCGCAGCTCACCCATGGGCGGAGCGGCGAAAGGGATGCCCTTGTAGACGGTGAGCCCCGCCTCTTTTGTGCCCTTCAAAACGCCCTGCTCCACCTTTGCAGTGGTGCTGGCGGCCAGACTCATGCACGGCACTGCCGCGAAGGCGAATGCGAGTAAAAGCGATCTCATTGCCGAGTTCCTCTCTTCCATCAAGGCGCCGTGCGCCGGAGCGCCCGCGGTAAACGTTCTCTCGCAAGCGCGATCCCAACGTTGAACGCCCTTCAATGCGCCGAACAAAGACCATGGCCATCGTACAGGGAAGACAATTCGAGGATATAGTTTTATTCTTCGGGATACTTGATCGAATTTATCGATGCTTTGCGCGGCTCTTGACACGGCAGAAATCGGTGTCTAACGTTCTTACGGCAATCGTTTTCCAATATTCATTTCCATTGGGCACGTTGCGCAGGTTGACGGATGCGATAGGCCAGGCTTCCATTGCGTCCCGTCTGGCGAGCCCAACAAGAACCAAGAGGGGGCAATATGTCCAGTTCAGATTCTCGTCATGGCGTACGTCTCAACCGTCGCGATCTGTTGCGGCTTTCCGCCGCGGCCGGCCTTGGCCTGGCCGTGAGCCAACCGGGCGTTGCGATGGACAGCACCAAAACTGCGGCGCATCAGGAACCAGGCAACTGCGCCACTCCCAAGAACGCGGTTGCAAACACCCAGTACGGCAAGGTGCGTGGCTTTGTCGATGGTGGCGTCTTCACGTTCAAGGGCGTGCCCTATGGCCAGGACACCGGCGGCGAGAATCGCTGGCTGCCCGCCAAAGCCCCCAAGCCTTGGGATGGCGAGTATCCCGCTCTGTGCTATGGCGCCAACTGCCCCCAGCACCTGCATGACTTCACGGCGATCGAGCAGTCCTTCCTGCAGGATTGGGACGACGGCTACATGAGCGAAGACATGCTCAAGCTGAATATCTGGACGCCTAGCCTCACCGGCAAGCGTCCGGTGATGGTCTACTTCCATGGCGGCGGCTTCAGCTTCGGCTCCTCCTACGAACTGCCCTCCCACGAAGGCGCGCAGATGGCGCGGCATCACGATGTGGTGCAGGTCTCGGTCAATCACCGGCTCAATATCCTGGGTTTCTTCGACCTCTCCGAGATCGGCGGCTCGGCCTACGCCGATTCCGTCAACGTGGGAATGACCGATCTGGTCGCATCGCTGCGCTGGGTTCACGACAACATCGCCAGCTTCGGAGGCGATCCGGACAGTGTCATGATCTACGGCCAGTCCGGCGGCGGCTCCAAGGTCACCACCCTTATGGGCATGCCTTCGGCCGCGGGGCTCTTCCATCGCGCTTCGGTGCAGTCGGGCGGCGGTGGCAATCCGCCCAGCGGCGAGCAGTCCAAGGCGCTTGCCAGGCAGGTGATGGTCGAGCTCGGCCTCCAGCCCAACGACATCGCCAGCCTGCAAAAGATGAGTTGGGACAAACTGAATGCAGCAGGCAACGCCGCCGCCGCCAAGATCAACCCGCCGATGCGCGGGCCGATGACGATGGGTTTCACGCCGGGAGCCGTGCCGCGTGCCGGTTTTGGACCGACCGTGGATGGCCGCATCATCACCGTGCGCTCCTTCAACGAAGCCGCTCCGGAGATCTCGAAGAACATCCCCATGCTGCTCGGCTCGGTCAGTGAAGAGGGCAACAGCATGCGCTCCCGGCCTACTGAGGCCGAGTGGCATGCCAACCTGGCCCGCGCCTATGGCGAGGCGAAGGCCACCGCACTTGTCGCCGCTTTGAAAAAGGCGCATCCGGAGAAGAGCATTCGCACCCTCTCTTATATGTGCGGCGGCCCTGGGCTGAACGGCATCTCCATACGCAACAATGTGGTGCGGATGGCCAAACTGAAGTGCGACCAGAAAGCGGCGCCGGTCTTCACCTACTACTTCACTTGGCAGTCGCCCATGCTGGAGGATGCCGGCGCCTGGCACACCGCCGAGCTGGCCTTCTGTTTCGACAATACCAAGCGTTGCGAACAAGGCACCGGCAACACGCCCGAGGCACAGACGCTGGCGAAAAAGATGGCCACGGCCTGGGCCAACTTCGCCCGTACCGGTAACCCCAGCCAGCCGGGTTTGACCTGGGAACCGACGGATCCAGTTCGCTGCCAGACAATGGTCTTCGACAATGAATGCCGCATGGTGGACGATCCCGAAGGGGAGATACGAAGAATGCTCTTGAGCTAGTGGTGTCCGCCCCACAGATGGTCGTTTATGTTTTGGAAGAGCACGACTTCAGTCGTGCAGTAAACGGCCCAAAATGAGCCGGGCTTTAGCCCCTGGGGAAGTCGCTTCCACAAGTTCAGCCCATTCGCGGGCCACGGTAAATGGCCTTATTTGCGGTGGCCTGCACGAGTGGGCCGAGTTACGGCTGAGATGAACGCCGTGCCCAGAAGCACCAAATAACCTGGGCGCCCTACCCTCGCCGCGTATTTGTTTTTCGCGGCTAATCTCCCGTCCCTGAAGTTCGCAACAAAACAAGGGTTGTCATCTGAGCGAACGGGGCCCCAAGCGCTTTTCAGCTTGGGGGTGGTGAGTCGAAAGCCTGCCCTGAGCGAAGCCGAAGGGGATCTGCGGTTGTTTTTCAAAGAACATCTGGGACGCCACACCAGGGTGGGATACCAGAGAACCACTCTACAGAAACAGGAGAAATGTCCTAAGAGCCCCGCCCGTGTAAGTTCCTGCCCATGGAGAGTCTTTAACCGGCCGAACGGCCCACTCTGCACCATTGGAAACCTCTAATCTGGTTCACCCCCCGCTGGCCCGCAACTTGCCCCGAATCCTCCGTCCGGAGGATCTCCCGTGCCCGTTTCCGCTCGCCTGCGCGCCGCAAACCTTTCCCGCCTTGCCTTGGCCCTGCTGCTGGCCCCCACCTTTGCCCTGGCCGGTGGCCCCAAATACGTGGCCGGGGTCAGCTTCTTCAATCCCGGCGTGGTCGGCCAGCCCGTCCACTGGTCTGGTGGAAGGGTCGACTATTACGTCGATCAGGGTCCGCTCAACAGCGCGCTTTCAAACCAGCAGGCCACGGCCATGGTGGATGCGGCAGCGGCCCTGTGGAGCGCCGTTCCCACCGCCGCGGTCGCGCTCACTGACATGGGTCCGCTCAACGAGGATGTCAGCGGCGCCAACATCGCCGCCAGCAACGGCCAGATCACCCAGCCCGCCGACATCACGCCGGCGGCCACCAACTACCCCCTGGCCATCATTTACGACAGCGACGGCTCGGTCATCGATGCCATCTTCGGCTCCGGCGCCAGCCAGCCCACCAGTTGCCAGAACAACGGCGTCTGGGTGGGCATGGACAATCTCAACCCGGATGCCACCATCGCCCACGCTTTCATCATCCTGAACGGCCTGTGCGCCACCAACGCCAGCCTCCAGCAGATGATGAGCTTCGAGCTGGAGCGGGCCTTTGGCCGCATCCTCGGCCTGGACTACGCCCAGGTGAATCCCGGCGCAAAGCAGAACGGCGAAACCGGCGGCATGATGGGCTGGCCGGTGATGCAACCCCTCAGCGGCAACTGCTCCCAGAGCGGCGGCGTATGCATTCCCAACCCTGCGGTGCTGCGCTTTGACGATATCGCCGCCCTCAACCGCATCTATCCCGTCACCGCCGCCAATCTGTCCAGCTTCCCCGCGAAGCAACTCACCGCGGCCAACACGGTCTCGATTCAAGGCACCGTCAGCTTCAGCGCCGGCCTGGGCATGCAGGGCGTGAACGTCGTCGCCCGCCCCTTGGACGCCAACGGCAACCCCCTCTACCAGTACGCCGTCACCTTCGTCTCCGGCGGGTACTTCAACGGCAATCACGGCAACCCCATCACCGGCTGGACCGACACCAGCGGCAACCGGTTCGATATGTGGGGCTCGAACGACGCTTCCCTGCAGGGTTACTTCGACCTGAGCGGTATGCCCCTGCCGCCGGGCGCGACCAGTGCCAACTATCAGCTCACCTTCGAGGCCATCAATCCCCTCTACATCCTCACCGACTCGGTCGGCCCCTATCTGGACGGTCAGCCTACTCCCTCCGGAACCCTTGCGGCTGTTTCCGTGCCGGGAATGGCCGCCGGCAGTGCGCAAACCATCACCGTCATCGCCGCCGGCTCGGCCGAGGGCGGCTACCAGGGCGCCATCGGGACCCAGGCTGCGCCGCGGCTGATGCCCGCCAGCGGCCTGTGGTGCGGACGGCTCAGCCAGGTGGGCCAGAGCGACTGGTTCATCTTTCCGGTGCGCGGCGGACGCACCTTCACCGTGGTCACCCAGGCCCTGGACGAGTCCGGCGCTCCCACCGAATCCAAGGCCATGCCCGCGATCGGCGTGTGGGACGCCTTTGACCCGGTGGGCGCCACCGCCATCGGAGCGGGCCCAGGGATGAACGGCCTGGCCACCGGCGAAACCTGGCTGCGCGTCAGTTCCTCGGGCGACGACCAGGTGCGCATCGCCATCGCCGACCAGCGCGGCGACGGCCGTCCCGACTACGCCTACAACGGCTGGGTGCTCTACGCCGACACCGTCTCGCCCCAGCGCCTGCCGGCCTCCGGCGGGCCCATCGTCATTCGCGGCATGGGATTTCGCCTGGCAGACACGGTGCTGGTGGGCGGCCAGCCCGCCCTGGTCACCAGCATCTCGCCCAACGAGATTACGGCCATTGCGCCCGCGGTCCAGGCCGGCGTCTCCGGCTCGGTAGACGTCGAGGTGGACGACCTGCCCATCTTTTACGCGGCCGCCATCGTCTCTGGCGGGGTCAGCTACGATGCCGGCGCCGGCGACTCCCTCACCCTGCTCACTGCGCCCATGAACACGGTGCCCATGGGCGTGCCCATGCCCTTCACCGTAACCGCTCTGGGGCCCAATTTGAATCCCGCCGGCGGAGTCACGGTTCTCTACACCGTCACCAGCGGCACAGCCACGCTGGCCTGCGGATTGTCCACCTGCCCGGTGGTCGCCACCGGCGATGGCCGCGCCACCATGAGCGTGACCGCCACCAGCAGCTCTTCATCCGTCGTAACCGCTTCGCTTACCAACGGCGCCAGCCTCCAGGCCCACTTCAGCGGCGGAACGCCTCCGGTTCTGGCATCCCTCACGCCCCAGCTCTCCCTGGCCGCCGGAGCCACGGTCACCTGGCCGGTACAGGCCCTGGTTCTCAATAGCGGCGCGCCGGTCAGCGGTCAGTCGGTGGCCTGGCAAACCACCGGCAGCGGGATCTCCGCCCTCGGCGGCGCCGCCGCCCTCACCAACTCCAGCGGCATCGCCGGCAAGACCCTGACCGTGGGCCCGCTCGCCGAGGGGCAGCAGGTTACCTCCACCGCTTGCCTCAACGGCACCAGCCAATGCGTCACCTTCACCGCCTTCGGCTCCCGGCCGGAGTATGCCCTGCTGAAAGCCGTCTCCGGCGCCACGCAGAGCCTCGCGGTCAAGGGATCCGCCAGCCAGATCACCTTGCGCCTGCTCGACATGGACGGCAACCCCATGGCTGGCGGCACCGTGGTTCTCTACCAGGCTCTCTACGCCTGGGCCCCGCCTTGCGCCCCCCATGGCCGGTGCGCCCAGGCGGAATTACTGGCCACCCAGGCGGCCACGGCCACCTCCGCCCTGGACGGCGCCGTCACCTTCACCCCGGCCACCTTGCCCGGTGTGGCCACCAACCTGCTCGGCCTGGCCGCCTCTGGCAACACCGCAACCGTCAACATCGCCATCGAGCAGCATCCGTAAAGGCAGTGGTCAGTTGTCAGTGATCAGTGATCGGTCAATCGAATCAGGAGCTGAACATGCTGCGATAGAACTCACTCCGGCAGGAGGCGGGGAATTAACCCCGCATAAAGCCAGCAAATTTGCGGCGGGCTTTACCTGGAGGGTTCTCTTTACCGGATTCGCCCGCAATTCAACCTTTTTCTCAGCCACTCCATGCCCAACTGCAAACTGACCACTGACCACTGACCACTGATCCCTGCTCTCCAGCCTCTTCTAGTAAACTGGTAGGGCTATGCTCGACTTGGGATTTGTCCGTGCCAACCTGGAACTCGTAGAAGCCAAGCTGCGCGCGCGCGGGACGGACCCGGCTGCGCTGCTGGGCGATTTTCATGCCCTCGATCAAAGCCGCCGCGAGGCCATTACCCTGGCCGAGCAGTGCAAGGCCCGTCGCAATGAGCTGAGCCAGCAGGTGGGCGCGCTCAAAAAGACCGGCCAGGACGCCACGGCGCTGATGGACGAAACCCGCGCCCTCAAGGACAAGCTGGACGAGCTGGGCTCGACCGCCGCCACGCTGGACGAGCGGTTGCGCCAGTTGCTGGCCAGCATTCCCAACCTCACCCGCGACGAAGTCCCCGCCGGCCGCTCCGAGGCCGACAACCTGACCGTAAAAACCTGGGGCAACAAGCCCGTCCTCAATTTCGAACCCAAGCCCCACTGGGAGTTGGGCGAGTCGCTCGGCATTCTCGATCTGGAACGCGCGGCCAAGCTGAGCGGCGCGCGCTTTGCGGTCTACATGGGCGCGGGCGCAAGGCTCGAGCGGGCGCTGGTCAGCTTCATGCTCGACCTGCACACCCAGAAACACGGCTACAAGGAAGTCCTGCCGCCCTTCATGGTCAACAGCAAGTCGCTCTACGGCACCGGCCAGTTGCCCAAGTTTGCCGAGGACCTCTTCCGCTGTTCCGACGCCGACGCCGAGGCCGTGGCCCGCGGGGAGTTCAAAGACAGCGACCATTGGCTGATTCCCACCGCCGAAGTGCCGGTCACCAACCTCTATCGCGACGAAATCCTGGACGACGCCCGCCTGCCCATCCGGCTGACGGCCTATACCCCCTGCTTCCGCGCCGAGGCCGGCGCAGCCGGCAAGGACACCCGCGGCATCATCCGCCAGCACCAGTTCCAGAAGGTCGAGATGGTCAAGTTCACTCGCCCCGAGGACTCCGACGCGGAGCACGAGCGCTTGACCCGCGACGCCGAAGAGATTCTTGAGATCCTGGGCCTGCCCTACCGCCGCATGCTGCTGTGCAGCGGCGACACCGGCTTCTCCTCCGCCAAGACCTACGATCTCGAGGTCTGGCTGCCCGGCCAGCAGCTCTACCGGGAGATCTCCTCCTGCTCCAACTTTGAGGCCTTTCAGGCGCGGCGAGCCAACATCCGCTACCGGCCGGCGAGCCAAACCGGCAAGGGCAAGCCGGAGTTTGTGCACACCATCAACGGCAGCGGCCTGGCCGTGGGCCGCACCTGGCTGGCCATCGTGGAAAACTACCAGCAGGCCGACGGAACCGTGCTGATTCC
>Ga0302187_10001847_pt1 | contig 17795 bp, 13 predicted proteins | sample II_Bog_E1_3_FD_202120 | JGI IMG/M metagenome (GOLD analysis project Ga0302187, IMG submission 202120) | Peat permafrost microbial communities from Stordalen Mire near Abisko, Sweden - II_Bog_E1_3 | ecosystem: Environmental > Terrestrial > Soil > Wetlands > Peat | place: Sweden: Abisko...
AACCGGTGCCCGGTGTACAGCACGGTGGTGCCGGCCATCATGAAGGCGTTCCACATCGCCCACTGGGCATTGCCGTGCATGAGTGGGCCCACCACCAGCATGGGGATCCGCCCCGCCGGGTCCGTGTTGAGCCGGGCGGCCAGCTGGTCGGGTTCGGTGATCGGCTCGGCGCCCCAACCGCCCCCGCCCATGGCCGCGAAGAAGATGTCCTCCTGACGCCACATCACGCCCTTGGGCATCCCGGTGGTCCCACCGGTGTAGAGGACGTAGAGGTCGTCCGGGGACCGCGGCGCCGTGGGGCGGGTGTCGGAGGCGGACGCAAGGGCCTGCTCGTACTCCAGTGGAGTGGATCCTGCGGCCGCCACCGGATCGGTGCCGCCGGCCGGTGTCCCGTCCTCCACCACCACCAGCTGGAGGTCCCGGTCGGTCGTCGGGTCCGACGAGTCGGCCACCAGCGTGGACAGGTCGCGCTCGTAGACGAGGACCTGGAGGTCGGCGTTGTCCACCACGTACCGGAGTTCGGGTGCGACGTAGCGGTAGTTGAGGTTGATCGGAACGGCCCTGGCCTTGTAGCAGCCGATCATCGCTTCGACCCATTCGGCCCGGTTGCGGGCCAGGATCCCGACATGCGCTCCGGGCGTGATCCCCGTGTCCACCAGATGATTGGCGAAGCGGTTGGCCCGCGCGTCGAGTCCGGCGTAGGTCAGTCGGACGTCACCGGCCACCAGGGCCAGTCGGTCGGGCACGGTGTCGCAGACGAGTTCGAACAGGTCGGCGAGGTTGAACTGTCGCCGGAGGTCGGGTGGCCGGACGTCGGGCTGCAGTGCGTCGGGCTGCATGGTGTCTCGTGTTCTCCTCTGGGTCCGGCGGGTGGTCGCCTGGGAGCTCCCCCCGGATTGCCGTCGTGCGTCGTCCGTAGCATGCTGCTCCGGAACCACGAACGGTAGCCACTCGGGCTGCCGCCCCGGCGCCCCGCCGGTCGCCGCCTCGTCATCGTGCGGCGACCGACCGGCCTGGGACGGGCGACCGACCGGCACCGACCGACCAACAGGGGGATACCACCAGTGACCGACGCCACCCGAACCACGACCGGCATCGCCGGATACAACGCCCTGGTCACCGGCGGGGGCAGTGGTATCGGCCTCGGCACCGCCACCCGACTGGTGCGAGACGGCGCCCACGTGACGATCTGCGGGCGGACCGAGGAGAAGCTGGCGACCGCCGTCGAGGGCCTGACCCGTGTCGTGGCCGAGGCGCGGGCGGCCGGCGACCCCGAGGGCAGCGCCCGCTACATCGTGGCCGACGTGACCGTCGAGGACCAGGTGGCCGCCGCGGTGGCGGAGGCAGCCGCGCCACGCGGCCACCTCGACATCCTCTTCGCCAATGCGGGAGGGTCCTTCCACATGGGGCCGATGGCCGAGGCGGACGTCGAGGGGGTGCGGGCCACCATCGACCTCAACCTGGTCGGCACGTTCCTCTGCATCAAGCACGCCGCACCCCTCATGGCGGCCGGCGTCGGCGCCGGGGTGGACGGTGGCGAGGCACCCGGGGGATCGATCATCGGGATGTCGTCGGGTGCCGGACACTTCCCCCACCGGTTCCTGTGGGCCTACGGCTCGGCCAAGGCGGGCATCGACATGCTCTGCCAGTACGCCGCCGAGGAGCTCGGCGCCACCGGGGTCCGGGTCAACACGGTCCAGCCCGGGATCGTGGACGACGAACTGATGTCGTTCATCACCGCCGGGGGCGCCCTGCTCGACGACTACCTCGCCGAGATGCCCGTCAGCCGCGTAGGCACGGTCGATGACATCGCCGCCGCCGTGCGGTTCCTGGGTGGCCCCGAATCCGGCTGGATCACGGGGGAGGCCCTGGCCGTGGACGGTGGCCACCACCTGCGCCGGGGCGCCAATTACGGCCTGCTCTTCGGCTGATCCCCCCCGGGGGGCGCTTCCCAAAGTGACACCCGGGCCGGTATCCTGGGAGAGGCAGGACCGTCCGGATACTTCCGCACGGCGTTGCGTGCAGCGGGTGGGCAACCGGGTCGAACGACCAGGTCACCGCATCACGTAGGGGTCAGCACCGTACCGGAGGTTCACATGTCCCGTTCTCATCGACCGTCCGAGGGTCACCGGCGCGTCCGGCGTGCCCTGGTCGTGGTCGGTGCGTCGGTGCTCGGATGGGCGGGCGTGGGGATGGCCACCGGTATCGCCGGGGCGGCAACGACGGCCACCCCGGGGGCTTCGACCGTCCTGACCGTGCCCACGGGCGACCATCACGGCTACCGCCACGGAGCCGTGCCGCGCCGGACCCACGACGTGGCGGGCGTGGCCGCCCTCGGCTCGTCGGCGACCCCCACCCTGGCGCCCCGGGCCGCCAGCGCAGCCTCCAAGAAGCTCGTCAGCTACGGCGGCGGTCTGACGGTGGGTGGCCTGGTCGGGGCGGGCGTCACGACCGGTCGGCCCGAGGTCTACGTGGTGTTCCTGGGTGACCAGTGGGGTACCGAGTCGACGAACTCGTCGGGTCAGGACGTGTTCTCCAAGGACACCGACCACCTCGCCCCGGCGCTGCAGACCCTCTACGCCGGCATCGGCACGGGTGGCGAGACCTGGAGCGGGGTGCTCACCCAGTACTGCGACGGGGCACCGGTCGGCGCCACGTCCTGTGCCCAGGGCGACTCCATGATCCCGTACCCGACCGGCGGTGTCCTCCGCGGTGTCTGGTACGACCCGTCGTCGTCGGCCACGTCGGAGGAGACCGCCGGCGTCACCGGACACGAGCTGGCGGCCGAGGCCGAGGCTGCCGCCACCCACTTCGGCAACACCGACCAGGCGTCCAACCGGGACACCCAGTACGTCATCGTGTCGCCGAGCGGGACCGACCCCGACGGCTGGGAGAGTTCCACCAACGGCTACTGCGCCTACCACGACGACACCCACGACGCGGCGATGACCGGTGGCGGCGCAGTGGCGGGCCCGATCGTGGCGTTCACCAATCTCCCCTACGTCCCCGATGCCGGCTCCGACTGCGGGGCGGGGACCGTGAACACGCCGGGGACCCTCGACGGGGCCACCGAGGCGGCCAGTCACGAGTACGCCGAGACGGTGAGCGACCAGTTCCCCGAGGCGACGCCACTGCCAGGCTGGTCCGATTCGTCGGGTGACGAGATCGGCGACCTGTGCGCCTACAAGTCGAGCGGGCCCGGTGCCATGTTCAACCTGGTGCTGGCCACCGGCACGGTGGCCGTCCAGGGCCTCTGGTCGAACCGGGCCGACAGCTGCTCCGACGGCGAACCGACGGATGTCTTCGCCCCGACGGTGTCGTCGTTCACGCCGTCCCGGGCGTCCGCCGGGTCGACGGTCACCATCAAGGGGACCAACCTGGCCGGCGCCACCTCGGTCGCGTTCGCGGGAACCGCGGCCGGAATCGTCAGTGACACGACGACCGCGCTCACCGTCACGGTGCCGACCGCTGCGGCCAGCGGCACCATCAAGGTGACCACGGCCACCGGCGCTGCGACCAGTGCCAAGTCGTTCGGTGTGGCGCCTACGGTCGTGTCGTTCTCGCCCGGGACGGTGGGCCGGGGTACGGAACTGACCATCGAGGGCTCGGGACTGGGCGCCGTGAAGAAGGTCGTCGTGGGCGGCAGGAATGCCGCCGTGACCTCGGACTCGCCCACCCAGGTCGTGGTGACCGTCCCGGAGAAGGCCGCCACCGGGTCCGTCGTGGTCACGTCCAAGTTCGGATCCTCCAGCCTGGCGGGACTCACCGTCACCTGACGCCGGGGCCCCGTGGCGACACTGCGGGGCGGCGACGAGGGGATGGGGCGACTACCGACGATCGTGACCCGGGCGGTAGCGTGCCACTGATGACCGTTCGCACAGCCGGCCGATGACCGGCATGGGGGGCCCGTCGGGTACGGGCGACGCCGCCACGGTCTCGCAGTTCCACCATGCGTTGGCCACCCAGGGTGCGCTGATCGTCGTGCTCTGCGCCGTCGTGTTCGTGGGCTGGAACCAGCTTCGGTCGATGCAGTACCGCCGGGCGGTGCAGCGCGGCGAGTCCTTTCCTCCCTCCGCCCCGGTCCGGGACCCCGAGCCGGCGACGCGTCGCTTCCTGCGCACCGCCTTCGGCCTGTTCTGGCTGTTCGACGGCCTCCTGCAGCTGCAGTCCGGAATGCCAGCGGGGTTGCCCGGGTCGGTGATCGAGCCGTCGGCGTCCGGCTCACCGGGATGGGTGCACAGCATCGTCGACTTCGCGTCCACGATCTGGAGCGACCACCCGACGACAGCCGCGGCATCGGCGGTGTGGATCCAGGTGGGCATCGGCTTCCTGCTGCTCGTCGCCCCCCGGGGCTGGTGGAGCCGGGGGGCCGGGGCGGCCAGCGCCGGATGGGGGCTGGTCGTCTGGGTCTTCGCCGAGGCCTTCGGGGGCATCTTCGCCCCCGGGCTGACGATCCTCTTCGGCGCCCCGGGCGCGGTCGTGTTCTACGTGGTGGCCGGCGTGCTCGTCGCCCTGCCCGACTCGGTGTGGTCCGGGCCGCGCATGGGCCGCCTGATACTCGGGGCGACCGGGGCCCTGCTGCTGTGCGCCGCCGCGCTGCAGGCCTGGCCGGGGCGGGGGTTCTGGCAGGGGACGTCAGCCGGGCGACCCGGCACGCTCGCCGCCATGGTCGGGCAGATGGCCCAGACCTCGCAACCCCATCCCCTGTCGTCCCTCATCTCGTCCTTCGCCTCGTTCGACCGTGCCCACGGATGGGGGGTGAATCTCGTCGCCGTGGTGGCCATCGCCGCGGTGGGTACGGTCTTCGTACTGGCTTCAGGTCCAGGTCGGCGCGTCCTCTTCCCGACCCTGGTGGCCTTCGGCGTGCTCTGTGTGGCCGACTGGGTGCTGATCGAGGACTTCGGGTTCTGGGGTGGGACGGGGACCGACCCCAACTCGATGCTGCCGCTCCTGGCCATCGCCATCGCCGGCTACCTCGGAGTGACCCGCCCTGCGCCGGAGCCCACCCCGGCGTCCGTCACGACGGAGGGGGCACCGGCGTCCGTCGACCGGGACGCGCCCGCGGAACCGGCGACCCCCGGCTCGATCGAGGCCCCGGCGCCGACGGAACGGGAGCGTGAGCTGGTGGGTACGGGTAGTGCTGCATCCGATACGCCCACGCCCGGTGCGCCCGCACCCCCCGTATCCCCGCCCGGCCCGCCCGCGGCCCGGTCCTGGTGGGAGCGGATCGACTCCCGGTACGCGGCCCGGGTGGCTGCCGCGCTGGCCGGCATCATCATCATCGTCGTCGGTGCCGCACCGATGGCGGCCGCCGCGGTCGACCGGTCGGCCGACCCGTCGATCACCGAAGCCACCAACGGCCCCCCCTCCGTGGTCGACAGCCCGGCACCGGGGTTCACGCTCACCGACGTGCACGACCGACCGGTCTCCCTGGCCGGTCTCCGGGGGCACACCGTGGTCCTCACCTTCCTCGACCCGGTGTGCACCACCGACTGCCCCGTCATCGCCCAGGAGCTCCGGATCACCAACTCGATGCTCGGGTCGGCGGCGGCCGACGTGCGCTTCGTGGCCGTCGTCGCCAACCCGGTCTACCGGTCGGTGCAGGACATGGTGGACTTCGACCGCCAGGAGGGCCTCGACGGCCAGGCCAACTGGACCTACCTCACGGGTTCGGCCGCCGATCTGGCCAGCGTGTGGGACGCCTACGGGGTGGACGTGGAGACCGCTCCGGCCGGTGGGATGGTGCAGCACGCCGACATCGTGTTCGTCATCGACGCCCGTGGTCACCTGCGACGCGTCATCAACGCCGATCCGGGGGACGCGGACGCCTCCAGCCGCTCGTCGTTCAGCGGACTGCTCACCAGCCAGGTCCTCCAGGTACTGCACTCGTGACCCGGCGGGCCACCGTGGCCACCATCGCCGTGCTGGTCGTCGCCGTGGTCCTGGTCGTGGTCGTGGCGGCCGTGGGCAGAGGAGGGACCGGCGGGTCCGCGGCCACCGGTGCCACCGGGCACCCACCGCTGATCTCGTCGTCCACCACGGCGACCCGTTCCCTCGTCGTACTCCCGATGGGTGACCTGTCGGACCCGTCCAACACGTTCTGGGAGCTGTTCGTACGCCCGGCGGGTGCCACCGGATGGAAACTGGCCACCCCGCCGGGGATCGCCGACAACGGGGGACTGGCCGTCGGAGGATCCCCGGCCGGACCCCTGGTCGCCGCATTCCTCCCGTCGGCCGACCTCACCTTCTCCGTCCTGGCCCGCAGCACGGACGGCGCCGCCAGTTGGAACCCGGACAGCGTCCCCGGGGTGGTCGCCGACGCCCCGGATGCCGTGACCACCGACGGCGGGGGTGCCGTCCACGCCGTGCTGTCGCGACCCCGACCCTCGGTGGTCACCGAGCAGGACGATGATTCGGTCTGGACCCCGGTCGCCGGCCTGCCCGCCGTCGGTCGGACGGTGTCGGGATGCACGATCTCGAGCTACACCGCGGTGGCGACCGATCCGTCGGGGGTGGTCGTCGGAGCGCAGTGCACCGATTCCGCCCGGGTCGGCCTGCTCGTGTCGGACGGCGCCGGTGGATGGTCGCCGGCGGGCCCGGTCGTTCCCGGATGGGTTGCCGGTACCACCCAGGTCCTCCGTCTGGAGGCCGGGACCGACGCGGTCACGGCGCTGGCCGAGGGGACGTCGTCCACCGGGTCGTCGCTGGTGGCCGCCTGGGCGACCGGGACACCGGGCGACCGGTTCTCGGCCTCGCCACGGCTCGCCGTTCCTCCGGGGTGGTCGGTGCTGGCATCGTCGACGGGTGGCGGGAACGGTCAGGCGGTGGCCGTGCTCCTGGGCACAGGCTCGGGCTCGGGCTCGGGCGGTGGCACGGCACGGCGGGTGGTGTCGGTCGCCGGGCCGGGTGCCGGATGGACCACCCTGGCCGCACCACCGAACGGCACGTCGGCGGTCGCCGCCCTCGGGTCGGAGGTCGATGCGTTCGTCCCGGCCGGGTCACGCCTCGGGGTGTGGAGCCTCACCTCGGGGTCGTCCGCGTGGCAACGCGCGGCGGGGCTCACGGTCCCCATCCAGTACGGGTCGTCGAGCTGACCCGATTCCGTCGGGCGACGGACGGGTAGCATCGGCTCGTCACGGAAGGACGGGCCCCATGGTGCTCCCCCAGTACTGGCAGGTCACCCCACTGGCGCTGCTGGCGTTGGCGACCGGTGCCGCCCACGAGGTCGGACGGCGGAGGTTGGCCCTGCGGCAGAGCCCGGCCCATCGACGGGCCCGGTGGCACCGGTCGCTCGCCTTCTACGCCGGACTCGTGCTGGTGGCCCTCGTGGCATCGGGCCCGCTCAACCGGTGGTCGATGAAGTGGCTCAGCATCCACATGGTGAGCCACGTGTTCCTGATGTTCTACCTGCCCCCGCTGCTGATCCTCGGCGCTCCGTGGGTGCCGCTGCTGTTCGCCGTCCCGGTGGACGTCCGCCGTCGGTGGCTGCGGGCGTACCACGTCTCCCGGGGCGGCGCCGTGCTCCGGGGCCCGGTGGCCGTACTCGTCCACCCGGTGACGGCGATCGTGCTGTTCAACGCCACGATGATCTTCTGGCACCTGACGGTCATCTACGACTGGGCGTCCTGGCACACGTGGGCCATGAACTGGCTCATGGAGCCGTCCTTCGTCCTCACGGGCTACCTGTTCTGGCGGGTGATCCTCCCGTCGCACCCGTCGCCACCCCGCGGCACGCCGAAGCTCCAGGTGGCCGCCGTGGTGGTCACCGCCTTCGAGATGCTGGTGCTGGCCATGTCGATGGCCATCTTCACCAAGACCCCGTGGTACTCGATGCACATCGTCATGGACGGGCCGGTCGCCGCCCTACGGGACCAGCGGTGGGCGGCCGGCATCCTGTGGATCTGCGGCGACTTCTGGGCCGTGCCCGCCCTGGTGCTGATCGCCTACCGGATCTTCGGCAAGGAAGGCGGCGTCGCCGCCGCGTTCGAGCGGGCGCTCGAGCGGGTCTGACGGCGGTCCGGCGGAGCGTGGATCGCCCCCGTGGACCTGACCGCTGAACGGGAGGTCATCGCCGGCGGGATCTCGTCCACCTGCGGGGGCTCATCGCCTCCCGGGACCGTCCGGGTCGTCGGCCTCGGCGGCCTCCATCTTGCGGAGGTAGGCCTGCCATGCCGCCAGATCGGGATCGACGTCGGCGTGACCGGACCCGGCCGCGGCCCGGGTCGGGCCGCCCTCGACGGCGTCCGCGGACTCCGGGTCGGTGGTCGGCCGGCTGGTCTTCCCCCGACCCTGCGGGTCGTGCAGCAGGTTCCACCACATGTAGATGGCGAACACGGCGAAGATGGGCCACTCGAACACGTAGGCCCAGCTCAACGAGTTGCCGCCGAGGGCCCGTCCGACCTCGATGACGAAGCCCACCACGCAGATCGTCAGGCCCGCGATGAGCGTGGCGTGGAGCTTGACGGCGGAGGCACCCCGGAGTCGGGCGTCGGAGTACCCGGCCGTCGCCTCCCCGGAGGGTCCGTCGTCGGGTCGCCGGACTGCCACCGCGTCACCCTAGCGACCGTGTGGCCGGGGAATGACCCCACCCCCACCAGCTCCCGAATTACGTGAACGGACGAGAGTGAGTGTCTTGTACGTTGGAGTTTGCTATGAATGACGGTGCAGTCGATCTTCTGGTTCCGACCGGGGTGCGGATCGGGTGCGGAAGATCGACGCTCGGGGGAGTTCCGCCTTCGGCGTCGTCGGCTCAGGGGAGTACGACGTGACACAGACTGCAGAGCCGGCAGACCGGGTGGAGACCCCGTCTGAGGGCGCACCCGGTCCGAAGGCCAAACCCTTGGGGTTGATCCTCACCTTCGTGGTCGCCTTCGTGGCCATCGGTGGGGTGGCCCTGTTCTTCATGTCGCAGACCTACACGTCGCCGAACTACCCGAACGGCGTCCAGGTAGCGACCTCGCTGGGTACCACCGTGGTGGCCGGTAAGGCGGTCCCGCACGTGGCACTCCAGTTCGCCACCTATCCGGATTCGACGGGCTCGGTCGGCGGCAAGCAGATCCACCCGAGCGGGAACCCGAGCTGGCCGGCCTACGGCCTCACCAACCAGTGGCAGGTGCCCGCCCACTCGCTCGTGACCCTCACGATCCGCCAGTACGACTCGGGCGGGGCCCTCAACAACCCGTTTTTCGCCAAGATCCAGGGCACCGTCGGCGGCACGGCCACCGTGACGAGTCCCTCGGGCGTCACGAAGACCGTGACCGCGTGGGATCCCAACAACGTCGGCCACACGTTCACCATGCGGGGCACGCCAGGGGTGGACCCGAATTTCTTCGTCAACGTCCCCCTGCCGACGAACGCCAATCTGCCGAACAACAACAACGATCCGGACGCCGGGCAGTACTACACCGTCAAGTTCAGCTTCATGTCCGGCAGCAAGGGGACCTATGCGTGGAACTGCGAGTTCCCGTGTGGGCAGATGGTGGCCAGCTTCGGAGGCGTGATGGGTGCATACGGGTTCATGTCGGGGTTCGTCCATGTCGTTTGAGGAACAGGTGGACGAGATCGAGGCCAACACGATCCTCGGTGGCCAGCCCTTCTTCTCGCGGCCGGCCGGGAAGATCTTCATCATCTGGCTGGCATTCACGATCGTCGGGGTGCTGATCGGGGTCTATGCGCCGCACCACCTGCTGCCCGCGTTCCGTTCGCCCGAGGGTGGCGACGTCTGGGCGACGATGGTCTTCTTCACCGTGCTGGCAGCCCCGGTGGCGGCACTCGTCTACGCCATCGCCTTCTACAGCATCTTCGCCTGGCGTCACAAGGGTGCCGACCCGGATGTGCCCCCGCCGGACGCCGAGCCACAGCGTGGCAACGGGCCGGTCACGATCCTGTGGCTGGGCGTGTCCACGGTGCTCGTGGTCGTCCTGCTGTTCTGGGGTATCACCGTGTGGAGCGCCCAGCAGGTGGTGCACCCGAACGCCCTGCAGGTCAACGTGACCGGTCAGCAGTGGGTCTGGACCTACAGCTACCCGGGCACGGGCGTCGAGACCCGGACGCTCGACCTACCGCTCAACCGCCCGGTCCAGTTCAACATCACCTCGGTGGACGTCACCCACGGGTTCTGGCCGGCCGCCCTGGGCGTCCAGGTCGACGCCAACCCCAACGTGGTCACGGTGATCCGGACCACACCGAACTCGCTCGGGAGCTTCACGGTCCAGTGCAGCCAGTTGTGCGGCCTCTACCACGCGTTCATGAACAACCAGGGCGCCGTGGTGACGCCCACGCAATTCGCCCAGTGGCTCGAGAGCCACGGGGCGTCACCGACCGCCGCCGCCAATGTCGCCGGTACGAAGAACGTGCTCACGTCCGCGGTGAGGTCGTAGCGGTGGGACAACGGAGGAACCGGACACGGGCTCGCGTGAACGCGCCGGCCCGGAGTGTCCCGGAACGTAGGAGCGAAAGGGTACCAACGTGACGATTGCTGAGGCTCCGCCACTCCTCGAGGACAACGTGCTCGGACCGAAGGCCGGTGGTCTCTACCGCCACCAGAACATCTGGACCGGGCTGGGCTTCGGGATCTTCCTGGGCTTCGTGGCCTGGTTGATCTCCCACGCCACGTTGCAGGGCTCCAACTGGGGCTCGGACATGGTCGTCACCTGCACGATGGTCGGGTGGGTGCTCGGATTCAACATCGGGATGGGTACCTTCAACGCCCCGATCCGCTGGATGCTCGGACACGATCAGACCCACGAGGACGAGTTGTACGCCGCGGGTGTCGGTCAGGGGAGCTCCCGGTATCTCAAATTCTGCACCGACCACAAAGTCGTAGGGACCCAGTACCTGGTCCTCGTGATGGTGCTGTTCGGTGTCGGCGGCACCTTGGCGATGATGATCCGTACGCAGCTGATCACCCCGCACTCGACCTTCCTCGACCCGCAGACCTACAACTCCGTGGTGACCATCCACGGCATGGTCATGATCATCGCCACCATCATCATGGTGTCCGGTCCCTTCGCCAACTTCATCATGCCGATCATGATCGGGGCCAAGGACATGGCCTTCCCCCGGTTGAACGCCATGAGCTTCTGGGTCGTCGTCTCGGCGGTGCCGTGCCTGCTGGCCACGTTCTTCCTCGGCGGCGTCAACGCCGGCTGGACGACCTACGCACCCCTGTCCGTGCAGGCTCCTCCCGCCATGGACGCCTTCGCCATCACGATCATCGTGTTCGTGGTGTCCGTGACCATCGCGGGCGTCAACACGCTCGTCACCGTGGCCACGATGCGGGCCAAGGGCATGACCATGGGACGGCTCCCCATCTTCACCTGGGGAGCGGTGGTCGGCGGCGCGCTCGGCCTGTACGCCATGCCGGCGTTCCTGGCCGTCATGACCATGATGATCACCGACCGGGCCACGGGGACCTCGTTCTTCGTGCCCGAGATCGGCGGGTCGCAGTGGCTCTACGAGAACATCTTCTGGATCATGGGCCATCCCGAGGTCTACGTGATCCTCATCCCACCGGTGGCGGCGGTCCTCGAGATCGCCAGTACGTTCGCCCGTAAACCGGTCTTCGGCTACAAGGTGGCGATCGCCGGATTCGTGGCGATCGCGGCGCTCTCGATCATGGTGTGGGCTCACCACATGTTCACCACCGGGTGGGCGCCCAACCTGGCCGCGCCGTTCATGCTGACGACGGAATTGATATCGATCCCGACCGGCATCATCTTCCTGTGCACCATCGGCACGATGTGGAAGGGGAGTATCTGGACCCGATTGCCGATGTACTTCGTCTATCTCTTCGTGTGGAACTTCATCATCGGCGGCGTGACCGGGATCTACCTGTCCGACGTGCCGGCCGACCAGTTCTTCCACGGGGACATGTTCGTGACGGCCCACTTCCACTACACGCTGCTGGGCGGAGCAATGATCGGAGCGACGGCCGCCGTCTGCTACTGGTTCCCGAAGATCTCGGGCCGCATGCTCAACGAACGCATCGGCAAGGTGGCGTTCTGGTTCATCGCCATCGGTATCCAGGTGACCTACTTCGGCCAGTTCTGGGAGGGCTTCGAGGGCATGGCCCGACGGGTCGCCCAGTACAACCCGAAGTTCGAGGCCGCCAACCAGATGTCCACCATCGGGGCCTACATCCTGATGAGCGGCTGGCTGATCTTCCTCTACATGATGCTGCACGCCTGGCGACGCGGGAAGATCGCCCCGGCCAACCCGTGGCACGCCAAGACGCTCGAATGGAAGGTGCCGACGCCGGTGCCGCTCGAGAACTTCCTGGTGGATCCCGTCGTCACCTCCGACCCGTACACCTACGGCGAAGGGGTTCCTGACGGCCAGGAGGTGCCGGAGTTCGCTCCGGTGCACGAGCCCGAACCGGAGCTGGTGCCTGCGGGCTCGGCTCCGCCCGCGGACGCCCATGAAGGCGGGGGGACCGTCTGATGTCGGTCACCACCACCGAGCACGACCCCATCGAGCCCGACGGCCACGACAGCGACGACGATCACGGTCACCACGGTCACGGCCCGGCGGTCGAAGGTGCGGAGAACCCGGGGGGTGAGCACGAGACGGCATTCCAGCGGGACCAGAAGGAGCGCCTGCTCATCTGGCTGCTCATCAGCGGCGACGCGCTCTTCCTGATCCTCGAGGTCTTCACCTGGTTCTACCTGCGGACGCTGAACACCAGTGGACTCTGGAACGGCGCGGCCTGCACCAAGGCCAACCCCTGCACCGACGGACTCGGCAACCCGATCAACGGTCCCATCACCCGGGCGGACCCCAAGTACGCCATCATCATCGCCGTGCTGACCGTCATCGCGGCGGGCTTCGTGTGGACAGCAGAGTCGGCAGCCAAGCGGGGTGCCGGCAAGCGCTCGGTGTCGACGCACGCCGGATTGTCGGTGCTGTTCGTCCTGGCCGCCGTCGCCATGCAGATCTACCAGTTCCAGGTCCTGCCCTTCACGACGATCGACGGGGCCTACGCCTCGACCTACGAGTTCTTCATGGGTTCGACCCTGGCTCATCTGATCCTGCTGGCCTTCCTCCTCATCGGTCTCTGGAGCCGTGCGGCTCGTGGTCGCTACGAGGGCAAGACCTGGTACCGGGTGCGGGTCATCCGGTTCTTCGCCGTGTGGATCGCCGTCTCGACGGTCGTCCTGGTGGTCGTGGCGGCGCTCTTCTACTGAGGCGCCCGACCGGGGCGCCGGTCCCGGTGGATGGCGATCGGGCGGTCAGGGCTCGAAGCGGTAGCCCATCCCGGGTTCGGTGATGAAGTGGCGGGGCCGGGAGTGGTCGACCTCGAGCTTGCGACGGACCCGCCCCATGAGTACCCGCAGGTACTCCGTCTCCGTCTCGTACTGGGGACCCCAGACGTCGTGGAGCAGTTGTCGTTGGGACACCAGCCGACCGGGATTGCGGACCAGGACCTCGACGATGTCCCACTCCTTGGGGGTCAGATGGACGGCGACGCCGTCACGGACCACCCGTTTGACGTCGAGGTCGACGGTGAAGCCCTCGGCCTCGACCCGGGGATCCTGCTCGACCCCCGGGGCACGCCGCAGGGCGGCACGGATCCGGGCCAGCAGCTCGTCCATCCCGAACGGCTTGGTCACGTAGTCGTCGGCACCGAGATCGAGGGCCTCGACCTTGCCCGTGGACTGGTGACGGGCCGACAGCACCAGGATCGGGACCTCGCTCCAGCCACGGACCCCGCGGATCACCTCCACCCCGTCGATCCCGGGCAGCCCGAGGTCGACCAGGACGAGGTCCGGGTGCCAGTGGGCCACCTTGTCGAGACCCTCCTCGCCGGTCCGGGCCCCGGCCACGTCGTAGCCGCGGGCCCCGAGGCTGATCGTCAGCGCCCGCAGCAACGACGGGTCGTCGTCGATCACCAGTACCCGGGCGATCCTCTGTCCGTCGGTCGGGTCCTCGGCCCGCTCCCCCGTGCGCTCTCCGACGGGGCCCGTCACGCGACCACCTCTCCGGACGCGTCCGTCGGATCGTGGGTGGCCGCGGCGCCGTCGAGAGGGCCGATGTCATCAGGCACGACCACGTCGCTGTCGAGGTCGGCGTCGACGATGGTCGACGTAGGGTCCTCGCGCTGTGGCAGGCGGACGACCAGCGTGCATCCGCCGCCCGGGGTGTCTTCGAGGTCGAGCTCTCCACCGACAGCCTCGGCGAAGCCCCGGGACACGGCCAGTCCGAGGCCGACCCCGACGCGGTTGGCGGTGTCACCCAGGCGCTGGAAGGGGAGGAACACCCGCTCACGGTCGGCCTGGCGGACACCGGGGCCGTGGTCGATCACCCGGATGTCGACCCGGCCGGCCACCGCCCCGGCCTCGACCCGGACGTCGCGGCCCGCTCCGTGCAGCAGGGCGTTGTCCACCAGATTGGCCACCACCCGCTCGACGAGCACGGGGTCGGTGTCGATCAGTGGGACCTCGGGGGCGATCGAGACCGTGACGTCCTCGCCCCGGGGTCCCAGGCTGGCGACCGCCGAGTCGATCAGGTCGCCGACGTCGGTGGTCCGGGACAGGATCTCCATCGAACCGGTCTCGAGCCGACTCATGTCGAGCAGGTTCTCGACGAGTGCGCTGAGCCGGTCGGCCTCGTCGTCGATCGTGTGCAACAGGATCGAGGTCTCGTCGGGACCGAACTGCAGCTGGTCGGAGAGCAGACTGGACGACGCCGCCTTGATGGAGGCCAGAGGGGTCCGCAGGTCGTGGCTCACGGCGGCCAGGAGGGCCGACCGCAACTGGTTGGCCCGGGCCAGTGAGTCGGCCTCGGCCGCTTCGATGTGCAGGCGGTCACTCTCGAGAGCGGTGGACAGCTGGGCGGCGAAGGCGGACAGGATGTCCCGGTCCTCGGCCGTCAGTCCCGGCCCCTGGAGGGCCAGCACCTCGACGTCGGTCAACGGCAGGGTGAGCGAGGCATCTTCCGGGGAGTCGATGGGGTGGTCCCCGGCGGTCGCCACCGTCGCCCACCGGGGGTGTCCTGCCGTGGGCACCGACCGGAGCACCGCGGCCGATTCCAGTCGGAAGGCGACGACGAGCTCCTCCAACAGCCCGGGCAGGGGGTTGCCCTCGGGGGACACCAGGCGTCCGGCCACCCGGGCCAGCATGCGGGCGTCGGATCGGGCCTGCACGGCCGCGGCCGTCCGTCGGGCGGCCAGGTCGACCAGCACGCTGACCACCCCGGCGGTGACCAGGAACATGATGAGGGCCAGCACGTCGCGGGCGTCGGCGATGGTGAACGTATGGACCGGCGGCGCGAAGTAGTAGTTCGACAGGAGGAACCCGGCCAGGGCGGCGAGTACGGCCGGCCACACCCCGCCGATGGCGGCCACGGCGACCACCAGCACGAGGTAGGAGCTGAGCGCCGTGGCCAGATCGGTCGACGACCTGCTCGAGGTCAGTACCACGGTGATCAGCGGGAAACCGATCGCCCCCAGCACCAAGGCGGCCACACGTCGCCGGACGGACAGGGGCGACAGCAGGCGCCTGCGGTGCCGGGGTGGGGAGACGGGGTGGGCCCGCTCCTCTGAGTCAACGGCGTCCTCCTCCTGCGCACCGTCGGTCGCGATCACGTGGATGTCGAGCGCGCCGCCGGCCGCGCGGATCACCGAGTTGATGACCGAACCCCGGACGAACTCCGCCAGTCGGCTGCGGTGGGTCGCCCCGAGGACGAGCTGGGTGGCGTTCTCGGCCCGGGCCACCTGGACGAGTGCCGGCGCGACGTCGGCACCGACCACTTCGACGTAGCGCCCGCCGAGGTCGTCGAGCAGCGCCCGGTTTCGGGCGAGGCCGTCCGACCCCGTACTGGACAGCGCGTCGTCGGAGTGCACGTGGACCCCGACCAGTTCGGCCTTGGTCCGCATGGCCATGCGCGCCGCCCGACGCACCAGGACGGCGCTCCCGGGTGATCCCGTCAACGAGACGACCACCCGTTCCTTGGTCTCCCACGGTCCGGCGATCCCGTGGCGCTCCCGGTAGTCGTGGAGTTCCTCATCGACCCGGTCAGCCACCCACAGCAGGGCCAGCTCACGCAGTGCGGTGAGGTTTCCGGTGCGGAAGTAATTGCCGAGCGCCGCGTCGATCCGTTCGGGCTTGTAGACGTTCCCGTGCGCCAGGCGTCGCCGCAGGGCCTCGGGGGCCATGTCCACGAGTTCGATCTGGTCGGCGTCCCGTACGACCCGGTCGGGCACCGTCTCCTGCTGGGCCACTCCGGTGATCCGCTCGACCACGTCGTTGAGGGATTCGAGGTGCTGCAGGTTGATCGTGGAGATGACGTTGATACCGGCATCGAGCAGGTCGGCCACGTCCTCCCAACGCTTGGCATGCCCGGAACCGGGAACGTTGGTGTGGGCCAGCTCATCCACCAGGACGAGCTCCGGACGGCGGGCGAGGAGGCCCTCCACGTCCATCTCCTCGAAGGTCTGGCCCCGGTAGTCGACCGTACGCCGGGGAAAAATCGGGAGATCACGGATCTGTGCGTCGGTCTGGGGCCGCCCGTGTTCCTGCACCCAGCCGATCACCACATCGGTGCCGCGCTCCTTGCGGCGCCAGCCCTCGTTGAGCATGGCGTACGTCTTACCGACGCCGGGGGCCGCCCCGAGGTAGAGGCGCAGCTTCCCTCTCGTCACGTCGACCGACCGGATGCCCAGGGAGGAGTCACGCCGTTGTCGATCCGACGACGTCGAGGGCGAGATCGATGTTCAACACAGGCACTCCCAGGTCTCGAACAGAACCAGACTACGTCGGGTGGTGTCGGGTGTTGCCCGCGTGGGCGCCAAGTGGGTGGAGGGCCGACGGTCCGTGGGACCGACGAGTGTGGAGCGACGGTGCAACTCCCGCGTCGGGGTCTGACGGAGACCGTTCAGCGGACGCAGATCGTGCTCATGATCGGGCGGACCGCTTCCGCGGCGACGCGGCGAAGACCAGCATTCCGGTGGTCAGGATGGAGGCGCCCAGTTCCACCAGGTGGGCCCATGTCATGGTGCCGGGACCTCGGGGACGGCGGTGGCCCGCGCCCGGATGCCGAACCGGGCGATACGGCAGCGCCGCTCGTGGAGGTCCGGAACGGCGGTGGAGCACGTTGTCGTCGATGCGGTCACTCCGTGATGGTCACATGGATGTCCGGGCAACGGGAGGGGGTTTTCCACGAAAGTTATGCCGTCCGAGCGCTTCTTTACGCGCGTGTTACGGAGTCGGGGATCGGTGCCTCCCGGGAGTGGGTGGTCAGACGTCCACGAGTGTGTAGCCGATGCTCGGCGTCGTCCGGATCAATGAGCCCGAGTCGTCGTCGAGCTTCTGCCGCAATCGATGGACATAGGTCCGCACGTAGTGGGCTTCGTGCTCGTAGCCCTTCCCCCAGACCGCGGTCAGGATCATCTGTGGGGTACACGTCTTGCCGGCGTTCTGGGCCAGGAAGGCGAGTAGGGAGAATTCCTTACCCGTCAGTTCGACCCGGTCTCCCTCCAGCCGGACCTCCTTGTGGACGAGGTCGAGTTCCAGGTTCCCCACGGAGATCGTCGAACTCGGTGGTGGCCTGGTGTCGGAGTTGCGGTGGCGTATGACGGCGCGGATACGGGCCTCGAGCTCGGCCATGCCGAACGGCTTCGTGACGTAGTCGTCCGCTCCACCGTTGAGGGCCGCCACCTTCCGCTCCTCGCTGCCGCTGGCCGACAGGATGATGATCGGAACGTCACTCCACTGGCGGACCCGCTCGCACACGGTCAGTCCGTCGATGTCCGGCAGCCCGAGATCGAGGATGATGACGTCGGGAGAGGTGAGGGCGCT
>Ga0302187_10001857_pt1 | contig 17764 bp, 12 predicted proteins | sample II_Bog_E1_3_FD_202120 | JGI IMG/M metagenome (GOLD analysis project Ga0302187, IMG submission 202120) | Peat permafrost microbial communities from Stordalen Mire near Abisko, Sweden - II_Bog_E1_3 | ecosystem: Environmental > Terrestrial > Soil > Wetlands > Peat | place: Sweden: Abisko...
CGCAACAGCCAGCGAGGCTGCGCGTGCAAACTGGTTGCCGTTGCCGATCACAAAGTTGTCGAAGGTGTAGCGCTGGTTGAGCTGCGCCGCAGTGGACCAGTCGAAGCGGGCCTGCTCAGGCAGCGTGCGCGATTGCGGAGCCGGCGGGGGCGCGGTTGGCGCGTGCGCAGGCACCGGGCCAAAGCCGCCGTCACGGCGCTGCGGAGGAATCGAAGGATCTTCCTCAACGGTTACAAAGCTCACATCGTCAAAGTCGAGAGACCCCAGATCGATCGCTTCCTGAATCAGGTCGCCGTATTTCTCGCCAATGTGCTGGAACTCTGGGGATGGAACCCGCACATAGAGCGTCCGGCCTGCGGAGTGACTGTAACGTGTGGGCTTGAGCCATGTCTCAAACGACTGCCGGATGACCTTTTTTTCAAGCGCTGCGAGAATCTGGAGCCAGGGGTTGGGTGCCGAAGCTGGCGAAGCTGCAAATGCCATCGTACGAATCCTTGCCGATGCGCGCTGAAACGCGTCCGACTGTTTAATTACGGCTTTTCAGACAACGACTCTCTCTTGGCGGAAAGCCCAAAGCTTTTCGCTCCATCAAGATCGCCGCGTACCTGTATGCCGCTGGTCTGCCCCCGAAAGGTTAGCTCTGGGGGTCTGGGTAAACCGTCCTGTGTGGGACGTTCGAAAATTACTTGAACGTTGCCGATAGTAGCGCACATGCGGCAGTCGATGCAATCCCTGTTTTACATTACTTTTTTACATTAAATTTTTGTTGCACCAAGGTTGGTGAAACTTGACGTTAACATTACTAGAGTTTCACTCTCGGTAATTGAGAAGACGCCGAACAATTGTTTTTCGCTCTTAAATCTGCGTGGCCGACAGGGCAATCGGACAAGAATGTGACGGCCGGGAGTGCAAGCGTGCTTTGAAGAGTTGGATGCGAACAATTGGGAATCTGGATTGCCGAGAAGCCGGCGAAACTGTTCGCCGGGCTAAGCCGACGCAGTTTTGGCCGCTCCGCAATGCGGTCTGGATTTGAAATGCGACCTAAGGTATACTTGAAAATGCTGTCAAAGCAAAGATTTTAGTGAAGGAAACAGGAGCGCAATTCCATGCCGAAGCGCACATTTCAACCCAATCGCAACCGCCGTGTGAAAACGCACGGGTTCAGGGCGCGCATGAAGACCAAGGCAGGCGCAGCCGTGCTGAGCAGGCGTCGCGCACAGGGCCGCAAGCGCGTCTCAGTGAGCGCCGGCTTCCGCGACTAAGCGGATTCGCTGATCAAGGCTCGAGTTCTGCCCGCCACAGCCGATGGTCCGGAATCAGGCGTCAAACATCCCGGACCCGGTACTTTCTCGAATTTCTCGATGAGCACCCAGTCCAACTCAACACCGCGAGCCTCAATGGCCGGAGTGCGTTTGCGCAAGCACGCCGACTATCAGCGGGCGTACGCGGCAGCTCGCAAAAGGCAATCGGCCTCAATGAGCTGGTTCATGGCGCCGCAAAATGCCGATGCGGATCGGGAGTCCCCTGCGGGGCCGCGAGTCGGACTCACGGCGGGCAAGGTGCTGGGGAAGGCCCACGAGCGCAACCGCATCAAGCGCCGCATGCGCGAGGCTCTTCGCCGTCATGTTGGCCTCATTCCCGCGGGATACGATCTGATCCTTCATCCCCGGCGGACTGTGCTCACCATCGAATTCGCGAAACTTGAGGCCGAGGTTGTGCGTATCCTTGAACAGGCTAGTAACGAGGCCGCGCGCGCCACGCACATGAAGGTCGCGCCGCCCTCGCCGGCCCTTAAGTCATGACGCGTATTCTGCTTGCACTTCTCGCCGCCTATCGCCGCTGGTTGTCGCCGGCGCTGCACGTCATCAGTCCGGGCGGATGCAAGTTTGTTCCAACGTGCTCTGAATACGCCGAGGGGTCAATCGCCATCCATGGGCCACTTCGTGGCAGCGCCATGGCGGCGTGGAGGCTGTTGCGATGCCACCCCTTTACCCGCGGGGGATTTGATCCTGTACCGGCAGCGAAGAATAGTGCAGGCTTCGCTCAACCCGTGAACACCTCGTGCGCAGTCTGCTCCACCTCGAGTCCGCTCCCCCCCGAGCCATTACCATAGAAAGAGCGCCCGCCTCTTGGCGTCGCCGACAGGAATCATCCTTTGCCCGAAATCCAGAATCCAAATCTTCAATCGCAAGGCCGCGGTGGCGGTGGCGGCGGCGACATGCGCGGCACCATCTTCTTCATGATGCTGGTGTTTACTGCCGTTCTCGGCTACCAATATTTTTTTGCCAAACCGCCCAAGCCAGAGCAGTCCGCAGCAACCCAGACCCATACAGCACAAAACGCCGCCGCTCAAGCGCCGGCAGCGGAGCAGGGCGCCACGCCCACTGCGCAGGCTACTCAGCCCGAAGTTCGCGCCGCAGGCCACTCAGACTCAACGCCCACGATAACGGCTACAGCTGAAACTGAAACCACGGTTGAAAACGAACTTTACAGGATCGTGTTCACCAATCGCGGCGCGGTGGTGAAGCATTGGTATCTGAAGAAGTACAACGACAACTCGGGCAAGCTGCTCGATCTAGTTCAGCCGCAAGCCGCGGCCCACTTCGGTGTTCCGTTGTCGCTCTTCACTTATCCCGATTCGCCGGTCTCAATGAGCCTGTTGAACCAGGCGCTCTACGAGACCACGGTGAATGGCGCGCAGGCTTCAGGTTCAGGTCCTGTGCTTGCGCCGGCAACCATCGCCTTCCACTACCAGCAGAACGGTATCGACGTGGTGAAGAGCATCCACTTCGATACCAGTTACGTGGTGAGCGTAAGCACTGACGTGAAGCGATACGGCCAGCCGGTGCGGGCGCTGGTCGAGTGGCCCGCCGGTCTGGGCGACATGGAAGAGTTCCACTCAGTAGGCATGCGCGGCTCGCAGACACGCACGCCGTCGTTCTTTGCCTGGTCGATTGACAACAAACAGGACACGCTGGCGGCGGCCAAAGTGAGCGGGGACAACACGAGCAACGCTCCATACCAGTATGCGGCAGTCATTGATCTTTACTTTGCCGCTGCCTTTCTTCCCGATTCACCCGAAAACACAACCGTTGTAACACTGCATAACAGCATTGCCCTGCCAATCGACCCAAGCGATCCAAACAGCAAACAGCAAACCGCCGACGTGCTGGGAGTTGCCGTGGGCTCTACCGACGGAGCTACGCGCCTGCGCATTTATGCGGGACCCAAAGCCAGCGAAGTACTGGTATCGGTTCACGCCATCGGACCCAGTGGACGCGCCGATGGTCCGTCTCTTGAGTCACTCATTCAATTCGGCACCTGGCTCGGAGTCATCGCCAAGCCGCTTTACCTGGTGCTGCACTTCATCGTGCACCACGGCATCCCCAACTGGGGCTGGGCCATCATCGTCTTCACCGCGACGTTCACGCTGCTGATGCTGCCCACGCGCATCATGATGATGCATTCGCAGATCAAGATGATGCGCGTCAAGCCCAAGGCCGACGCCATCCAGGCGCGCTACAAGCATCTGAAGGCTACCGATCCGCGCCGCGCCGAAATGAACCAGGAGATGATGGCGCTGTACAAGCAGGAAGGCATCAACATGTACGGCTCTTGCCTGCCCATGCTGGTGCAGATGCCGCTGTTCTTTGCCTACTTCCGCGTGCTGCAAAACGCTGTGGAACTGCGCCAGGCGCACTGGTTCTGGCTCACTGATCTTTCGCAGCCCGATCCCACCCACTTTCTGCCCATCCTCATCATCATCACCATGTTCCTGACCCAGTTCATCACGCCTTCGCCGCAGATGGACCGATCGCAGCAGTTGATGATGGCGTTCATGATGCCCATCATGTTCGGCTTCATCCTGTGGCACTATCCTTCGGGACTGGCTATCTACTGGGGCACCAGCAACCTGATTTATTTGGCCATGCAGATAGGCATTAACTATTCCAGCCTTGGCCAGGAGATGCGCGCCATTGCAGCAAGGCGCAAGAAAAGGTAAGGCAGCAAGCTTTCAGCCTTCAGCTCTTGGCTTTTTTGGCTTTAGCAAATTGAAGAAGCCACGTGCCCCATCCGTTTCGCAGCCTTATCGCGAAATGGGTGGGAGGCCTCAGAAGCCGAACTCACCGGCGATCGACTGGCTATTCCCTACTCCCTGCCTTTATGCATCCCGGCGCAATCGTGTATCGTCCAAAGCGTATGGCAATTTCGGCTCACAACGCTCCCCACCCCGCCGCTGAAGCTGAAGAGATCTATCGCCGCTGGATCTCATTCCTCGACGAGGAATTCACGCGCCACAAGTCACCCGAGCGTCGCTCTGAGATTGTTCGCGACCAGTTGTACCAGCTTTACCTGGGCCGGCCTCACGGAGGAAAGCTGAATCTGACGCTCACCTCTGAGCTGCCCGGTAACGTAGTCAGCCTTTCGCTCGACCCTGAAAATGTCACCATGGAAGCGGGCCACTTCCCTGAAACCGACCGCGACAAATTTGCGGAACGCAAACCTCTGCTCTGGTTCTGGCAAATGTTCGACCGCTCGCCCGTGGGTCTGAACCACTGGCTCGGACTGCGCTTCCGCTGCATGCTCGGCCGGCACATTTTTCTGAAGATGGGCTCGGGGGTCCGCATCTATCACGGCATCGATTTGACGTATGGCTACAATCTCACCATCGGTGACGGCGTCACCATCCACCAGCGCGCCCTTTTAAGCGATCGCGGCGGCCTCACCATAGGCAACAACGTGGTGATCGGATCGTTTTCGCGCATCTTTTCCCACTCCCACGACGCGCACGATTTCGAGAAAGTGAAATTAATTCCCACCTCCATCGGCGAGGGGGCGCGCATTGCCAGCCACGCCATAGTGCTGGCGGGACACAACGTGGGCGCGGGACAATTGGTCGGCACCTTCCCGGTTGACGACCTGTAGCCCCTCGCAAGTCTAACCCGCAACCTCGCGTGCTAACCTGAGTCTTCTTAATTCGCGAGGAACCGGATTGTCGTCAAGCGCCATTGCCGTCGCTGTTTTCAGGTTCGTAATATTGCTTTTTTCGCTTAGCGTGCACGAGTGCGCGCACGCCTGGATGGCTTCGCGCCTGGGCGATCAAACCGCGCGCATGCAGGGCCGCGTCACGCTCAACCCCATTCCGCACATCGATCCCATGGGCACGCTGTTCTTTCCAGCCATGGTTATCTTCGGACCTCTGCTCGGTTTCAAGTTTCCCTTTTTGCTCATCGGCTGGGCAAAGCCCACCCCTGTCATTGGCCGTAATCTCAAGAACATTCGCCGTGACGAGAACATCATCACGCTGGCCGGGCCGGCCTCAAACCTGATGCTGGTGTTAATCGCATTTCTGGGCCTCGCCGTTACCGCTATTGCGGTGCCCGGCGGCCGAGCTCTGCTGCGGGCAACGCTTGAAGGCGGGCTGGTGATCAACGGCCCCTCTGAGGTGCAGGCACTGGTTGTGCTCGCGCTCATAGCGATTGAGATCAACCTCACGCTCTTGTTCTTCAACCTGCTTCCGATCCCTCCTCTCGACGGCAGCCATTTGCTGCGCAATGCCCTGCCCTACAACGCGGCAATGCAATACGACCGCATCAATGGCTGGATCAGCTATCTGCTGATGATCTTTGTGGGCGGGTACGTGCTTGGCCTGCTGGTAAACCCCACGCTCAACCTGGTATTTACCGCGCTCATCGGTCTCTGATCTGCACAAGCAAATCGAAGCTCCATAGCTCCTTGCATTTTCGCGCGCAAGAGGTATCCTCGTTTCCAACCGAAAATCAGTCCACAGGAACAGTTCGGAAGGTCAGCACAGAGGAGGAATCTTTGCCATCGAAAGCCGCAATCGCCTTTATCAGCTTTGCGATGCTGGGCTTCGTGGCCACTCTGGCGATACTCCAGCGCACATTCGCTCCTCCTGGGCACTATGAAGTATTGGCCCTGGTTCTAAGCGAGAGTCTCCTTCTTTTGTTTTATCTCCTCGCACTCGAAAAGCTCAGAAACTGGATCTATCGGTTGGCGCGCCATGGGGACTATGACCGAGCCTTGCGCCTAAATCGATTCTGGGCATGGTTCCCGGGATATGGAACCACGCGGGAAGGTCTAATCCTCTTTGACGCCGGTCGGTATGAGGACGCGATGCAGTTCCTCAGGCCGCGCGCCTTTAAACGAAACGGCACGCCGAGGTTCAGAAGCATGGCGCTGTACTGGTATTCGCTCGCCCTCGATGGCAGCGGGCGCACTGCCGAAGCAGGGGCACTGCTCGAGAAGGCAGTACTCGGAGCGCCAGACAGGAACATCCTCAAGGTCGCGCTGGCGACTTGCCTGCTGTCCCAGGAAAAAGAAGCCAGCGTAGCCTGCTATTTGCTGCAGCAAGCCATTGCTGCGGACCCTGGCGGCCAATATTACGGAGCTAAATCGGACCGCATCAAACGACAGGCGCGGCTTGCGTGGGCCCTCGCTGCCTGCGGCAGACGGTCAGAGGCCGAACTGAAGATCGGCGAGGCTCTGGCGCAGTCGCGGGAGATGAGACCCGATGACGAGGCTGGGGTCCATTACTTTGTGGGCGAGGCATGGCGCGTGATGGGCGAGACGTCCAAAGCCCGAGCCGAGTTCGAGCGGGCCATCACCGCCTCAGTTGAAGGCAACACCGCGCTTAACGCAAAAAAGGGCCTGGCCAAGCTGGATAGCAAATCTTCTGGCTTTTCTGGCTAGACTGCCTCAATTCCCACACCTTGTGCATTCGGCGCGACAGGCGACTGCCCCTTTACAATGGTGAGAGCCTTTTTACCGGATTCGTTCAGAGCCGGCTGGCCTTTTTTCCTGCACTGGAACTGAGATTTACGATGCCTGAGAACGGAAGCACGAATTCCCGCCCGCGCGTGCTGAGCGGCATGCGCCCCACCGGCAAGCTGCACCTGGGCAACTACATGGGCGCGCTGGCCAACTGGGTCAAGCTGCAAGACCAGGACAAGTACGAGTGCTACTTCTTTATTGCCGACGTGCACGCGCTCACCACCGACTACGGCGACACCTCAAAGCTCGCGGACAATGTGAAGGAAGTGGCGTACGATTTTCTGGCCGCGGGCCTCGATCCAAAGCGAAGCACCATTTTTGTTCAGAGCCAAGTCACCCAGCATCTCGAGTTACCCATGTACCTGGGAATGATCACTCCGCTCGGCTGGCTCGAACGTGTGCCCAGCTACAAGGAGATGCAGGAGAATCTGACCCACAAAGACTTGACGACCTACGGTTTTCTCGGCTACCCGGTTCTGATGGCCTCTGACATTCTGCTCTACCAGGCGGATTTTGTTCCTGTGGGCCAGGATCAGCAGGCGCATGTGGAGCTGACGCGTGAGATTGCGCGGCGTTTCAACCAGTTTTACAAGCCTCCCGTCCGCACTCCCGCAGATATGATCGGCAAGTGGGAGGGCAAAGAAGTCCTCCCCGAGCCCAGGGTTCTGCTCACACCGTCGCCCAAGTTGCCCGGCACCGACGGCCGCAAAATGTCGAAGAGCTACGGCAACACCATCATGCTTACCGATCCCGAGCCGGAAGTGCGCAAGAAAATGAAAACCATGGTCACCGACCCGGCGCGAGTCCGGCGCAGCGATCCCGGCGACCCTGACAAGTGCCCGGTCGGCGATCTCCACAAAGTGTTTTCAACGCCGGAAACTCTAGCGAAAGTCTATGACGGTTGCCGCTCGGCAGGCATAGGATGTATCGAATGCAAAGGCTGGGCCGCGGATGCGCTGGTTCAGATTCTCAACCCCATTCAGGAGCGCCGTGCCAGGCTCCGCAAAGACGAAGTCGAGGCTGTTCTGAAGGATGGAAGCGCCCGCGCAGGTATTCGCGCTGAGCAGACAATGAAAGAAGTACGCGCCGCGATGCGGATGCCATGAGCCGTCTCCCGTAGGGAGGCGAGGATGTTAGCCCAGGACAAGCCCGCGGTGGCGGACGCAGTCCTGGGTAAACGAATAATATGAAGCCGCAGCCCCGTAGGGGCGGCACGAACAAGCCTCCGATTTCCTTTCAGGAAGAAGCAACGCAGTTGACCGAAGAGATCACAAATTCCGATCAGCAGGAATCGCAGCCCGCATCTCAGCCCGAGCCAGAGACGCCCGCCGCCGCTCGTCCCGAGCAGCTACCGCTGATCCCGCCTCCGCCCGAGCTAACGCGCGAGCAAAAGACGGCAGGCAAAGTTGCCGCGGCGCTCAAGGCCCGCGGCGAAGATGACGAACAGTCGCCGTTTTCGGTAATCGTCAGCAAGGTCTACGACGGCCCGCTCGACCTGCTGCTCGATCTCATCCGCAAGCAGGACATCGACATATACGACATCCCCATCGCGAAGATCACCGCGCAGTTCTTGGCCTACGTTGAGAACCTGAAGGCCAGCGACGTGGACACGGCCGGCGAATTCATCTACACGGCGTCGTTGCTCATCCACATCAAGAGCAAAATGCTGCTGCCGCGCACCCCCAGCGGTCCTGACGATGCGGTAGAAGACCCGCGACGCGAGCTGGTGGAGCGGTTGCTGGAGCACGAGCGATTCAAGAGCGCGGCGCAGATGCTGCAGCAGAAGCAGATGCTCGAAGCCGCCAGTTGGACCAACCCCGGCATGCGCGAATTCAAAGATGACGCCGCCGCCGACCCTGAAATTGCAGCCGATACCGTCGATCTTGTCCGCGTCTTTCGCGACATTCTGGAGCGCGCACGCAACCGGCCCGTGTTCAACGTGCAGGAGGATTCGGTGACCGTGGGGCAAATGATCCAGTTCCTCACTCGGCGGCTCACCATGGAAGACAAACCGGTGGCGCTGCATAAGCTGCTGAGTCAAACGCGCTCAGAACGCGCGCTCATCGCCATGTTCCTCGCCCTTCTCGAACTCGTCCGGCTGCAGGCGATTCTGCTCCGGCAGGACCGGCACTTCAGCGAGATATTCATCAAGAAGCACACGGGATTTGAAGCGGCCATGAACCAGGGCCTGGCCAACGCGCAAGACGACTGGCGATAACGCGCAGCAAAGCCGACCCGCATCTCCTGCGAGTTGTCAGAGTCGCACCACAAGCTGGAGCGATGTTGACCACGCAACAAAAGAGGGTGCCCCGACAAAAACAGAGAGGGTGCTACGGCAAAAACAAAGAGGGTACCGCGGGGCCGGATTCTCGAACCCGGAATCGCAACAACCCGACCCCACGGCCTTCCACAGCGCCAGACAAGCGCATTGAATCAGGGTTAAAATATAATTTAATCAATAACTTACATTGCAAGCCCGAACACATAGGCCACCCCCGTTTTCCACCATGCGGACCTCGAAGTTCATGATTTTGAAGCCAGCGGTGTAGAATCGGTAGTAGTTCAATCACGCATCTAATGGTGGTGAATGGGCTAACGGCCAACGCGTTTCCCGTCTGTTGGATTTTTATGGACGTCAATTTATCCCGCTCTCTTCGTTCCTCTCCCGCACGAGAACCTGTGCATTTTCATTTCAAATTGGTTTTCAAATTCTTGAGGAGGACCATGCCGTCACGGAATCTCTCCGGGCGCATTGGTAATTTCTGATGGCGACGGCTGTTGAAGCATTGCCGCGCGGCAAAACCCTTCTTGACGGCATGCGAAAGACTTCGCCGAGCCGCAAGGGCATCGTGTTCTTCTGCTGCGCTCTTATTGCGGGATTGGCCTTTATTGGGTTCCACATTGCCAAAGACCTCAATGGCGCAACCATCAGCGGCATATGGCCTTTTTTCCTGCTCGCGCTGGCGCTCACAATCGCGCTTGGATTTGAATTCGTTAATGGATTCCACGACACGGCCAATGCCGTTGCCACCGTCATTTACACGCACTCGCTCGAGCCCACTGTCGCCGTGGTGTGGTCGGGGCTGTGCAATCTGGCAGGCGTCCTCTTTTCATCGGGCACCGTCGCTTACGCGGTCATCACGCTGCTGCCTGTCGAGCTCATACTCAAGGTGAGCTCGGGTGCTGGCTTCGCCATGATTTTTGCCCTGCTCATCGCAGCCATTCTTTGGAACCTGGGTACATGGTGGCTGGGATTGCCCGCATCGAGTTCCCACACCATGGTCGGCTCCATCATTGGCGTAGGGCTCGCCAACCAGTTGCTCAATCCGCATCTCGGCACTTCGGGGGTGGACTGGGAGCAGGCGTTCAAAGTGCTCAAGGCCCTGCTCATTTCTCCATTGATTGGATTTGTCGTAGCCGGTCTTGTGATCCTGGCTGCAAAGCGGCTGATTAAAGCTCCGGAGCTTTATACGGCGCCCAAGAACAACGAGCCCCCACCGTTTCCGATTCGCTTGTTGATGATTATTACCTGCACGGGCGTGAGTTTTTTCCACGGATCGAATGACGGCCAAAAGGGCATGGGGCTCATCATGCTCATTCTCATCGGCACAGTCCCCACAGCTTATGCATTGAACCACGCAATAAGCCCGGCCGAGGTGCAGAGCTTTATCGCGTCGTCGGCGCAGGCAGGCGAAATCCTGGACCATTACGTTAGTCCTGCCGATGCCGATCCGCCCAATCCACGCAGCAACCTGCTTGATTACATCCGCAGCGGCAAAGTGCAGCCCGAGACTCTGCCGGCGCTGCGCCAGCTTGTGAATCAGCTCGACAAGGAAGTATCCCCTTATAAGGCGCTCAATTCAGTGCCCGCCAGCCAACAGGCCAACGTCCGCAACGATATGTATGTGGTGAGCGAGACCCTTCGACGGATGATAAAGAACGGTAACCCCGGATTTACGCCCGTTGAAAAATCTGAGCTGACCAGCTACCAAGGGAAGCTTGATCGCTCAACAAAATACATCCCTGACTGGGTCAAAGTGGCCGTAGCTCTTGCCCTCGGCCTTGGAACAATGGTGGGCTGGAAGCGCATTGTGGTGACCGTGGGCGAACGGATTGGCAAAGAACACCTTACTTATGCCCAGGGCGCGAGCGCCGGGCTGGTAGCCATGGCCACCATCTTCGCGGCCGACAGGTGGGGGCTCCCGGTTTCAACCACCCACATCCTCAGTTCCGGCGTGGCCGGCACCATGGCCGCAAACGGCAGCGGAATTCGCGTGGCGACGGTTCGCAATATCGCCGCCGGATGGATCTTCACGCTCCCGGCCGCAGCACTGCTCTCTGGCCTTCTCTACTGGCTGTTCCGGGCAGTTTCCTAAGAGTCCTCCGGCGAAGCCAACCCATAAGAGATAAGACCGTGCCCCATCCATCGAGCGTTTATTGCTCGATGGGTGGGAGACCAAAAAAGCCAGCAATCGGCATATCCAGCCCCCAATTCATCCTCCTTTCATCTGCCTCATATATCCCTTGCTACGTCCGGATAACTAAGCCCCCGCGTCGTCCGGCGAACTTCCTCTCTGGAGCATCCCGTATGGCTGACCTTGCAACCACAATCGATAGTCGACATTCCGGCGCATCGCTGCTCGACCGCAAAATGAAAAAATCGTCCGCATGGGTGAGCACAATCGTTGTGCTCGTTGCGCTCGTAGGCGGCTTGTCCTACATCGGCTTTCACGTTGCCGGAGACCTGGGCAACATCGTCGTCGTAAGCGTCTGGCCCTACGTGCTGCTAGGCGTTGCGCTTCTGATCGCACTCGGCTTCGAGTTCGTCAACGGATTCCACGACACCGCCAACGCCGTCGCCACCGTCATCTACACGCACTCTCTTGAACCGAACATCGCAGTGGTCTGGTCGGGCCTCTGCAACCTGGTCGGCGTGCTGGTTTCCTCTGGAGCTGTCGCCTTCAGCATCATCACACTGTTGCCTGTCGAGCTGATCCTCAAAGTCAGCTCCGGCGCGGGCTTTGCCATGGTGTTTGCCCTGCTGATTGCAGCAATCATGTGGAATCTGGGCACCTGGTGGCTGGGCCTTCCAGCATCGAGTTCCCACACCATGGTCGGCTCAATCATCGGCGTGGGTGTTGCCAATCAATTAATGAATATGGGCCAGGGCACCTCGGGCGTCGACTGGACACAGGCCACCAAGGTCTTCCAGGTGCTCCTGATTTCACCGCTCGTCGGCTTCGGTTGCGCGGCGCTCCTGTTTTTGCTCTCAAAGGCGACCATCAAATGGCCGACTCTTTATCAAGCTCCGAAAGACAATACTCCTCCACCGTGGCCCATCCGCCTGCTGCTCATCCTCACCTGCTCGGGCGTGAGCTTCTCGCACGGCTCCAACGACGGACAGAAGGGCATGGGCCTCATCATGCTCATCCTCATCGGAACCGTCCCCGCCGCATACGCGCTGAACCACGCCGTTACTCCGCGCGACATGCAGGATTTCATCGCCGCGTCTGACAAGGCGGCGGCAATCATCAGCACACACGTTGACCCCAAAGCAATTCTGGGCGGCGACGCGCGCACTGAGCTGTCAGCATATCTGCAAACCAAACAACTGCAGCCTGACACCATGACCGCGCTCCGCGAAAGCATTCGCGATCTTGAAGGCGCGGTGCAGGCCTACGGCGATTACAAGCATGTTCCTCCCGGCCAGCAAACTAACATCCGCAACGACATGTACGTCACCAGCGAAGCGTTGCGCCTGATGGCGAAGAGCAAGAATCCCAAGTTCAGTTCCGACGAAACGGCGGCCCTGAACAACTACAAGTCGAAGGTCGACAAAGCCACCAAGTTCATCCCCTCGTGGGTTAAGGTAGCCGTTGCCCTGGCTCTGGGGCTTGGCACCATGGTGGGCTGGAAGCGCATCGTTGTAACCGTAGGCGAGAAGATCGGCAAGGAGCACCTGACCTACGCCCAGGGGGCATGCGCTGAGCTGGTGGCGATGTTGACGATCTCTGCCGCCGATAACTTCGGCCTGCCGGTTTCAACAACCCATGTGCTCAGCTCAGGCGTGGCCGGCACCATGGCCGCCAACAAGAGCGGATTGCAGTGGTCCACCATAAAGAACATCGCCATGGCCTGGGTCTTTACCCTGCCCGTAGCGGCGTTGCTTTCTGGCTCCCTCTTCTGGCTGTTCCGGCACATCTCGAGCTAAATGTCTTCAAGTTGAGCCCGATCGACGAGATCGGGCTTCCCACACAGGCGTCCGGCAACCCCCCGGACGCCTGTTGTTTCTGTTTTTTAAATCCGTCCATTCATCCACATCCAGCTCCTCTGCCATCCGGTACCATACAAAGGGTGAGTTTTGAAGCATGAGTCTGAAAGCTAAGCTTGAAGCAGTAATCTACGCGGCCGAAGAACCGGTTACGCTCAACCAGTTAGCGGTTCTGTTCGCCGACGAGGCGTTGGAATGGCGCGCGGAACAGGAGAAGGCCGCCGCCGAAGCTGAAGCCTCGAAGCGTGCCTCCACCTCCGAACCGTTGCCTATGCTGGCCAGGACCTTCGATTACCTGGAGCGGGCCGCTGATGCGGGAGACGAACCTGCAGAGGCCGCCGCGCCGGAAAACGATGCCGAGGCCGAAACTGGCGAACAAATCGGCGAACCAGCCGGCGCCGAACGATCGGGTGCCGAGGTTCAGACGCCGGCAGCCGATGATAGCCCGGCGGAAGAGATGCAGGCTGAAGCGCCTGATGAGCCGGCGGGTGCGGAATCCACCGACGCAAGCCCGGAAACGAGCGCGGAAGAAATCGCCAGACAGGCAGCCCGCCAGCGCGATCGCGAGGTCCGCCTCACTATCCGCGAATTGCTCGACGAGCTCGTTGAAGATTACGCCAACGACGGCAGCGGCATTGAGATCCGCGAAATTGCAGGCGGTTACCGTATGGGCACCAAGCCGGAGTATCACGACGCGGTTCGCGCATTTGTGAAAAGCCTGAAGCCGGCCATGAAGCTCTCGCTGCCTGCCCTCGAGACCCTTGCCGTCATCGCCTACAAGCAGCCTGTGACCGCGCCCGAGGTGAATGAAATTCGCGGTGTCGACTCGTCAGGCGTATTTGGCTCACTGCTGGCGCGCAAGCTCATTGCCACATCGGGCCGCAAACAGGTAGTGGGCCGGCCCATTCTTTACAAAACCACCAAGGAATTCCTGCTGCGTTTCGGGTTGAAAGACGTGTCTGAGCTGCCATCGATGGAAGAGTTTGAAAAAATGGCTGCGAGCGAGTTTGAAGAGTCCGAGGCCGCGGAGGCCGAGGGCGAAACGCAGGCCACGGAAGAGATGGAGCAGGAGAGTCAGGCTGAGAATGCTGACGAACCGGATACGGCTGATGCGGCACTTGAAACAGCCTCAGCCGATGCAGCACCAGACGCCATTCCGGCAATTGAATCAGTTGCCTCTGAGGCTTCAAAGACCGCCCTGGAGTAGGATGAAACAGGGAGGCCGCTCGTGCCAAAGAGAATCGAGAAGAAGTCCGCAGCCGCGGACGATATACAGCCGGCAAAGAGCGGGCTCATCATAGAACCGGTGTCTGGACCAGAGCCAAAGGCTAAAAGGGCCAGCGCAAATAAAGCTGACGTCGCTCCAGAGCCGCCTGCGAAGCCCAGGAAGGCCCAGGTTGCAGCAGCGCCGGAGCCGGTCGCCGTTACGACCAAGGCCACCCCCAAGCCAACCGCGCCGCCTGCCAAAAAGAAAAAGGCTCCAGCAAAAGCCACCGCAGCCAAGGCCAAAACAGCCAAAGTCAAAATCAAGAACAAGACCGGCGCAGCCGCCAAAGTCAGCGTTCCCGTCAGCGCACCGGTTGCCGACCCCATTGGCGATGTAAGCGATGGCGAAGCTCACGCCGCAGATGTGCCTTCCACGCAGGGTAATGCAGAAGCGCTGGCCGCGGCTCTCTCCGACGAAATCGAATCGAACGAAGAACCGGAGTATATCCCCGCAGCTCGCCCCGCCACCGACGCAGTTCCGCCGGCAAAGCTTGAGGCAAAGCTGGAGCGGCTGCAAAAGATACTCGCCAAGGCCGGTATCGCCAGCCGTCGCCGCGCCGAAGAAATGATTGTTGAAGGCCGCGTGATTGTAAACGGCCAGGTTGTGACCCAACTCGGCGCCAAGGCTGACCTCGGCCGCGACCACATCCGCGTCGATGGCAAACTGCTTGCCGGTGCGGAGCGCCAACGTTATTTTGTCCTCAATAAGCCGCGCGGCTACGTAACCACGGTGAGCGATCCCGAACACCGGCCCACGGTCATGCAATTTTTCGAGAAGATGCAACAGCGGCTTTACCCGGTGGGTCGCCTCGACTACTTGAGTGAAGGCCTGCTGCTGGTAACCAACGATGGAGATTTGGCCAACCAGCTTACCCGCGCCTCCCTCGGAGTGGAAAAAACCTACCTGGTGAAGGTGGCAGGAAAACCAACTGAAGAAGAACTCGACCGCCTGCGCTCCGGCGTTTCAATTGAGCGCGAGGGACCCGGTTCAAAGCGCGTCGCCACTGCGCCGGCTTCAGTCAGGCAGGTTCGGCAGGGCGACAACCCCTGGTACGAAGTGGTGCTCATCGAAGGGCGCAACCGCGAGCTGCGCAAAATGTTTGAGCAGATCGGCCACTTTGTCGAGAAGATTCGTCGCGTGGCATATGGCCCTTTGGTTCTAGACGTGGAACCGGGCGAGTTTCGTGAACTCACAGCCGATGAGGTGAAGTCACTGCAACTCACCGCAGAGGGCAAGCTGAAACCTAAGCGGCAGCGGGCATTGCCGACTGTGCCGAAAGAAGCCCCTCGCGCTGCTGGCGATCGCCCGGCAAGAAGCGGCGCCGGCAAGACTTTTGGAAGCAGGCCACCTGCCGGCGGCGCAAAGCCCGCATTCAAGCCTGCTTTTAAGCCTCGCTTCGATAATCGCAGCACCGAAAGATTCGGCGGTCGCGCGCAGTTCCCAGGTTCAACAGGCGGACCACGAGGCGAGTCCAGATCATTCGACTCTCAGCGCGGCGCGGCAAGACCCTTCCGCGGGCGCGAAGAATCCGATTCCGTGCGTCCCCAGAGATTCGAAGAGCGCAACACTGCACTCCGCCCGCAACAGCGCAGCCCAGAGTCGGAGGGCGACAACGCACCGCGGCGCGAGTTCCGCCCCAGCAGCGATAGGCCCGCGTTTAATCGCGGCAGTAAGCCGGCATTTAATCGCGGCGGCAAACCGGATTTCAAGCGTAACGATCGGCCGCCTTTCAGGTCTGGTGGCAAACCAGACTTTAATCGCGGAGATAAGCCGGTTTTCAAGCGCAGCGCCCCAGGCGCGCCGTTGCGTGAAGCTTCATCCGGATTCAGAAGCGAAAGGCCGTCCTTCGATCGCGGCGGCAAACCGACTTTCAATCCGGGTGCACGGCCAGAATTCAAGCCAGGCGAAAGACCTGCCTTCAAACGCAGTTCCCCGGGCGGACCGTTGCGCGAAGGTCAGTCGAGGTTCGAAGGCGAACGGCCCGCATTCGATCGGGGCGCCAAGCCCTCTTTCAAGCGCGACGACCGCGCGACATTCAAGCCACGCGGCGAAGCCGGCGGAAGTTTCGAAAGCCGTCCATCCAGGCCGCCCGGCAAAACATTCGCCAGCAGACCAGCGGGCAGGCCGGCGGGGCGATCTTCCGGAGCGAAATTCTCAGGCGGATCATCGTCGGGAAGAAAGTTCGGATCTGGCGCGCCCCGCAAGTCCGGATCGCGCCCCGGCGGCAAAGTCAAACCTCGCTGGGATCGAAACCGCTAATGCGGGCGCCCCGCTTCTCGTAGGCGGTCCAAGTTTAATGAGATGAACGCTCTAAAAACCGCGCTTAGATTTTCGCGCAAATTCTGAGCTATGCCATACGCGGCAATCTTTTTCACTGCGAAGTAACCCGGATAGGCGACCAGCCGCCCGCGATCCCGACTACAGCACCCCATCTCCTCCCCAATGCGCTGTCATCCTGAACCGCAGCGAAGGATCCGCAGTTGTTCTTCACACCTTGAAACCCGCCAATACTTCCGAGTTGGCAACCATCCGACCGGAACCAAAAACCACAGTTGGTGAAGCGTAGAATTCGTGTAAACTTCGGTGTGCTCCATTGAGTGCCTGTTTCCGCCAGCATCGGTCGGGAGAAAGATGGCCTTGGCTTCGAGTAAGCGTTTATTCCTTGGCATAGCCGCGTTCTTGTTCGCATCCAGCTTGGTAGTTGCGCAATTGCCGCCGCCTTCCCCGCCTCTTGCGACACACTCTACGTGCGCTACGCCGGCGGCGAGCAATCCTGTAGGAGGCGGAGGGATTTACACGCAGATCGCGATCGATCCGGGAGTCTATGGGAAACGCGATCCTTCCGGGCTTACGGTCTTTGGCTTCAGCCAGCAAGAGCAGAATCTCCCCGCCGATCCACAGGTTCTTGCGATGTCGCCCAATATCGTCGCGCGCGCGTGGGCGCGGTGGGATCGAGGCGGAGTTCAGCCATCCGATTACAACTTCCAATATCCCAGGCAGGCGCAAGCGGCCGGCATCACGTTCATAGGAGGAACAACAGCCACTGCCCTTTTCATGGACGAGTTTCCTGCAGCGTCGAAATTCAATGCAGTAGTCTCATGCGATGCCATCGGCCAGCCGGTGTTTCATTCTGCGATGAAATTCTACCGCGGTAGCCTGGCATCCCCGGCTTACCGGCAATACCTTATCGGCATCGATGAGATGCAGATCGACGGCGGCGTGGACGGGCTGTTCTTCGATGAGCCCGATTTTAGCTATCAGGGCGCGACTTCCGGGAATGAAGACAATGGAGACGAGGGATTTGACGACGCAAATATTGCCGATTTCGGCGGATTTTTGTGCGGGAAGTATCCCAACTACACCCCGGCTGACTGGCAGTCGAAATATGGCATAACGACGGCCGACAATTTCAATTGTTCGAAATCTGCCGC
>Ga0302187_10001861_pt1 | contig 17745 bp, 13 predicted proteins | sample II_Bog_E1_3_FD_202120 | JGI IMG/M metagenome (GOLD analysis project Ga0302187, IMG submission 202120) | Peat permafrost microbial communities from Stordalen Mire near Abisko, Sweden - II_Bog_E1_3 | ecosystem: Environmental > Terrestrial > Soil > Wetlands > Peat | place: Sweden: Abisko...
TTGGCAAGGTCAATCAGGACGGCTGCATCCGCGCCGAGACCACTGCCGAAGGTCTCGCCACTCTGAAGCTGACCTTCGACCAGAACGGCTCGGTCACCGCCGGCACCAGCTCGCCTCTGACCGATGGCGCTTCCGCCGTCATCGTCTGCTCGCTGGAGTACGCCGAGAAGAACGGTCTGACGCCCCTGGCCAAGATCGCCTCCATCGCCGTCTCCGGCTGCCGTCCCGACATCATGGGCATCGGCCCGGTGGGCGCTTCCACCAAGGCCCTGGCCCGCGCCGGCATCACTGCCGCCGACCTCGGTGTCGTTGAGCTGAACGAAGCCTTCGCCGCCCAGGCCATCGCCTGCATCCGCGATCTGGGCCTGCCGGAAGAGATCATCAACCTCGACGGCGGCGCCATCGCCCTGGGCCATCCCCTGGGCGCCACCGGTGCCCGCATCACCGGCAAAGCCGCCGCCTTGCTGAAGCGCGAAGGCAAGCGGTACGCTCTGGCCAGCCAGTGCATCGGCGGCGGTCAGGGCATCGCCACGGTTCTGGAGGCCATCTGATGTCTGACATCAAAAAAGTCGCCGTGATCGGCGCCGGAGTCATGGGGGCCGGCATCGCCGCCCACGTGGCCAATGCCGGCATCCCCGTCCTGCTGCTGGATATCGTCCCTAAAGACGCTGCCAACCGCAACGCCATCGCCGAAGGCGCGGTGGAGAAGATGCTCAAATCCGACCCCGCCGCCTTCATGTCGAAGCGCGCCGCCAAGCTGGTGACCCCCGGCAATATCGAGGATCACCTGAGCCAGTTGGCCGATTGCGACTGGATCGTCGAGGCGGTCATCGAGCGCCTGGACATCAAGCAGGACCTCTATGCCAAGATCGAGGCGGTCCGCAAGGATGGCTCGGTGGTCTCGTCCAACACCTCGACCATTCCGTTGGCGCTGCTGACCAAAGGTCTGCCCGACCGCTTTGCCGGCGACTTCTGCATCACCCACTTCTTCAATCCGCCGCGCTATATGCGCCTGTTGGAAGTGGTCAAGGGTGAGAAGACCAAGCAGGAAGCCATCGACAGCGTCAGCCGCTTCGCCGACGTCACCCTGGGCAAGACCATTGTGGATTGCAAGGACAGCCCCGGCTTCATCGCCAACCGCTTAGGCGTCTATTGGATCCAGGTTGCGGTGGTCGAAGCCCTGGACGGCGGGCTGGAGGTCGAGGAAGCCGACGCTATCATCGGCAAGCCCATGGGTATCCCCAAGACCGGCGTCTTCGGCCTGATGGATCTGGTCGGCCTGGACCTGATGCCCCATGTCACCGCCAGCATGGTCTCGGCCCTGCCCGCCAGCGATCCCTTCCACGCCGCCAACCGCGAGCTGCCGCTGATCAGCAAAATGATTGCCGATGGTTACACGGGGCGTAAGGGCAAGGGCGGCTTCTATCGTCTGAACCGCGCGAACGGCGGCAAGGTCAAGGAAGCCATCTCGCTGGCTACCGGAGACTATCGTCCACAGCAAAAGTCCGAGCTGGAACTGCCGCGCAAGCTGCGCGACCTGCTCTCCGCCGACACTAAGGCCGGGCGTTATGCCTGGCGGGTGCTGGCTCAGACCCTGTCCTATGCCGCATCCCTAGTGCCCGAAGCCGCCGACGCCATTACGGCGGTGGATGAGGCCATGCGCCTTGGCTACAACTGGAAATTCGGCCCCTTCGAGCTGATCGATCAGCTGGGTGCCGCCTGGCTGGCGGAACGTTTGGCCAAGGACGGCCTGCCGGTTCCCGCCCTGCTGACCCTGGCTGGCAATCGCAGCTTCTATCGCGTCGAAGGCGGCAAGAAGCAGTATCTGGGCACCGATGGCGCTTACCATGATCTGGTCCGACCGGAAGGTGTTCTGCTGCTGGCCGACATCAAGCTGCGCAGCCAGCCACTGCTGAAAAACGCCTCGGCTTCGTTGTGGGACATCGGCGACGGCGTGACCTGCTTCGAGTTCACCAGCAAGATGAACGCTGTCGATCCCGACATCATGGCGCTGCTGGGCAAGGCCCTGAAACTGACCGGCAAGTCCTACAAGACCATGGTGATCTATAACGAAGGCAGCAATTTCTCGGCCGGCGCCAATCTGGGCCTCGCCCTGTTCGCCGCCAATATCGCCGCCTGGACCGAGATCGAGCAGATGGTGGCCGGTGGTCAGGAGACCTATAAGGCCATCAAGTACTCGCCCTTCCCGGTGGTGGCGGCTCCCTCCGGCCTCGCGCTGGGCGGCGGCTGCGAGATCCTGCTGCATTGCGCCGCCGTCCAGGCTCATGCCGAGACCTATGTCGGTCTGGTGGAATGCGGCGTCGGCCTGGTTCCCGCCTGGGGCGGCTGCAAGGAGATGCTGCATCGCTGGGCCACCAACCCCAAGATGCCCAAGGGCCCCATGCCCGCCGTGGCCAAGGTCTTCGAGACCATCAGCACCGCCACCGTGGCCAAATCCGCCGCCGAGGCCAAGGAACTGCTGTTCCTGCGTCCCTCCGACGGCATCACCATGAACCGCGACCGCCTGCTGGCCGATGCCAAGGCCCGTGCTTTGGCGATGGTCGAAGGCTACGCTCCGCCCGAAAAGCCCGAGTTCATCCTGCCGGGTGAATCGGCCCGGGCCGGTCTGTCCATGGCTGTCGACAGCTTCCATAAGCGCGGCCTTGCCACCAAGCATGACGTGGTGGTGTCCAACGCTCTGGCCGAAGTGCTGTCGGGCGATGGCGCCGACGTCACCAAGCCGGTCACGGAAGATCATCTGCTGGAAGCCGAACGCAAGCGCTTCATGCGTCTGGTGCGCCATCCCGGCACCCTGGCCCGCATTGAAAGCATCCTCGAAACCGGCAAGCCGCTCAGGAATTAAGAATCATGGCGAACTATAAGGCACCCCTGCGCGACATGCGCTTCGTCCTCTACGAGCTGCACAGCGGCGACAAGCTGTCCCACCTGCCCGGACTGGAGGATATGACTCCCGACCTCATCGACCCGGTGCTGGAAGAAGCGGCCAAGGTCTGTGAAGAGGTTCTTCATCCCCTCAACCGCTCGGGCGACGAGGAAGGCTGCACCTGGGAAAACGGCACCGTGCGGACGCCCAAGGGCTTCAAAGAAGCCTACAAGCTGTTCTGCGACGCCGGCTGGACCGGACTGGCCTGCGATCCCGACTTCGGTGGCCAGGGCATGCCGCAGATGATCAACACCCTGGTGTCAGAGATGATCTGCGCCACCAATCTGTCCTTCGGCATGTATCCGGGTCTCAGCCACGGCTGCTACACGGCCTTGCATGCCCATGGCTCCGACGAACTGAAGCAGGCCTATCTGCCCAAGCTGGTGGATGGCAGCTGGGCCGGCACCATGTGCCTGACCGAGCCCCATTGCGGCACCGATCTGGGTCTGTGCCGCACCAAGGCGGTGCCTCAGGCCGATGGCTCCTACAAGATCACCGGCACCAAGATTTTCATCTCGGCCGGCGAACACGACATGACCGACAACATCATCCATCTGGTCTTGGCCCGCCTGCCCGACGCGCCGAAGGGCATCAAGGGCATCAGCCTGTTCCTGGTGCCGAAGTTCATGCCTGACGGAACCCGCAATCCTGCGGCCTGCGGCTCCATCGAACATAAGATGGGCATCAAGGCCTCGGCCACCTGCGTCATGAACTTCGACGATGCCACCGGCTGGCTGGTGGGCGAGCCCGGCAAGGGCATGCGCGCCATGTTCACCATGATGAACGAGGAACGTCTGGCCGTCGGCATCCAGGGTCTGGGTCTGGCCGAAGCCTCCTATCAAGGCGCCGTCGCCTATGCCCGCGATCGCCTGCAAGGCCGGTCCCTGTCGGGGATCAAGGCTCCCGACAAGGCCGCCGACCCCATCATCCATCACCCGGATGTGCGGCGCATGCTGCTGACCATCCGCGCCACCACCGAAGGCTGCCGCGCCCTGGGTGCCTGGGTGGCCCATCAGTTGGATGTGGCCGAACATGGCGTCGAGGAATCGGAACGTCAGAACGCTCATGATTTCGTCGCCCTGATGACTCCCATCGTCAAGGCGCTGTTCACCGATCTGGCCTTCGAGGCCACCAATCACGGCGTTCAGGTCTTCGGCGGCCACGGCTATATCCGCGAGCATGGCATGGAGCAATTGGTCCGCGACTGCCGCATCGCCCAGATCTACGAGGGTGCCAACGGCATTCAGGCCCTCGATCTGGTCGGCCGCAAGATGCCGGCCCATGCCGGACGATACCTGCGCCAGTTCTTCCACCCGGTGGGCGACTTCATCGCCCAGTACGCCGAGGACGACGATCTGGCTCCCTTCGTCCAGCCCCTGGCCAAGGCCTTTGTCCGCCTGCAGCAGGCCACCGGACAGATCGCCCGGTTAGGGTTGGGCAAGCCGGAAGAAGCCGGGGCCGCCGCCTCGGATTACCTGCGCCTCTTCGGTCTGACGGCCCTGGCCTACATGTGGGCCCGCATGGCTCAGATTGCCCTGCCAAAGGCCGAGGAAGATGCCTTCTACAAAGCCAAGCTGGGCACCGCCCGCTTCTTCATGGAGCGGATGCTGCCTCAGACCAGCGGCCTGTTCTCCAGCCTGATGGCTGGCGGTGGTTCGCTGATGGACTTTGCCGAAGAAGCCTTCTGATCCAATTCCGCTCCCTCGACTGAAGCCCCGATGTGGAGCGGATGGGGTGAAGGGTCCGAGCCCGCAAGTTTTCGTCTCCCGACGTCGCGATCCCGGCCCTTCACCCCCATTTTTCCTGAAAGGTCCGCCCGATGAATTTGTGGCTGCGCGTGCTGGCGGTGATCATCTCGACCTTCTTCCGGCCCCGTTTGAGCTTCAGCGGGCCGTCGGTACTATCTTTCCGGGTCTGGCCCCACGATCTGGACATCAACATCCATATGAACAACGCCCGCTATATGGCGCTGATGGATTTGGGACGGCTGGACCTGATCGTGCGCTGCGGGCTTTGGCGCACGGTCTTCAAAGAGCATTGGCAGCCGGTCATTGCCGCCGCATTGGTCCGCTTCAAGAAGCCCCTAAAGCCCTTCCAACCCTTCACCATGACCAGCCGGGTCCTCAGCTGGGACGAGCGCTGGATCTATATCGAACACATCATCGAAACCAAAGAGGCCGTGGCCTGCCATGCCGTCGTGCGCGGAGCCTTTGTCCGCAAGGGCCTGGTAATCCCGCCGCAAGAGGTGGTCAACCGCACTGGAGGCTGCATCTCGTCGCCACTCCCAGAGTGGGTCAGCGCCTGGCGTGACGCCGATAGAGCTTTTGATACCGGCGGATCAATAAATTGATCCGCCGTAAGCCCCTCACCGGGCGCGGCCTCCGCCGCTTGGCCGCCGCCGCGGATCGCGGCTGTTAATTGACATTGCGTAATCAAGAAAGGACACCCTCCATGCGTTCTCTGAAGGGCAAGACCCTGTTCATCACCGGCGCCAGCCGTGGCATCGGCAAGGCCATCGCTTTACGGGCCGCCGCCGATGGCGCCAATATCGTCATCGCCGCCAAGACCACCGAGCCCCATGCCAGCCTGCCCGGCACCATCTATAGCGCCGCCGAGGAAATCCGCGCCGCTGGTGGTCAGGCCCTGGCCCTGCAGGTCGATATCCGCGAGCCAGATCAGGTGGCCCAAGCTGCCCAGGCCGCTGCCGCTCATTTCGGCGGCATCGATATCCTGATCAACAATGCCTCGGCCATCAATCTGACCGGCACCTTGGATACGCCAGCCAAACGCTTCGATCTGATGATGGGCGTGAATATGCGCGGCACTTTCCTGACCTCGCAGGCCTGTCTGCCCTTCCTGAAGCAGGCCGAGAATCCCCACATCCTGATGATGAGCCCGCCCATCACCCTGGAGCCACGCTGGTTCGGGCCGCATCTGGCCTATACCATGAGCAAATTCGGCATGAGCATGTGCGTGCTGGGTCTGGCCGAGGAATGGAAAGAGAAGGGCATCGCCGTCAATGCCCTTTGGCCCAAGACGGTGATCGCTACCGCCGCTCTGGCCATGCTAGGGGACGCCGTGAAGACCGAGTACTGCCGCACCACCGACATCGTCGCCGAAGCCGCCTGGTCCCTGCTGACCCGCCCCAGCCGCCTGACCACCGGCCAGTTCCTGCTGGATGAGGATATCCTTCGGGAAGAAGGCGAGACGGACTTCGAGAAATACGCCGTCAAAGCGGGCAACCCGCTGCTGCCCGATTTGTTTTTGTGAGGATCAGCTCTTGCGGATTTCTTTGACCCGCACCAGCAGGCGCTTGGCCTGATCTTGCAGTTCCTGGCGACCCTTGACGTCCCAAGGCGACGGGGCCTTCAGGCCCGACGCGACGTCAAGGGTGAAGCGGGCCAGGGCGATGAGGGTCAGTGCCTCCTGGGCTTTTTGCATATCGTTGAACATGGTCTTGTCCTCCGGCGGGGTTCTTCGCCCCGCCTTTTCTCAGTTTTTGTGCTTGCTCTTGCCCACGCCTGCTTTGTGCAGGGCTTTGGACAAATCCTCCCAAGCGGTCCAGATTTCGGCAGCCAGAGGGCCGACGTCTTCTTTGCCATCAGCCAACCGCAGCCAACCCTCGGACAGACGCATCTGTGCCGGTAAAGCCGCCGCCGCTTCCGCCGCCGCCTGACGGGACTGTTCGTCCTTGAGGATGGCGATATAGGCCTCGACCTCGGCGGTTTCGGCATCGGAGCAGGCGGCCCGCAGGGCGTCATCCAGCAGCGGCGCATCGCGGTCGATGTTCCCCACCACTTCCGACCGGCCCCGCTTGATGCGAGGGTCATAGACGGTGCGGATGACCTGGATGACCCGGCGACGTTCGCGGAACTGCATGATGGCCTCCCGACCAATGACAGACCGTCTACGGCCTATCTATGGGCGGTATAATAGCACGATCGGGCCGTATATCAAGCCCATTTTTGGGCCGCATATTGCACTGCGAAAAATTATGGAGAGTTCGTTGGGAAAATACGACGCCGAGACACCAGGGCTTCGCGGGCATGTTCATAACCCATGCGGAAAGCATCCAATCCTTCAGCCGAGACGGTGCCATCCTTCAGGCCGCGGAGCACGTCCCTAAGGATGTCCTCCAGCTCGGTCTCGACGATGTCGAGTTCATGGCAATCCGCAGTCTCGCGGATCTTTTCCAAGAGAGCCATGACGTCATGGGCCCTCTCGCCGGCTTTTGCCGGCTTGACTCGGGTCGCTGCCGTAAAGCCGGCAAGACCCAACGACCCGATGACGCTGCCCACCGACATCACCAGATAGATGATGTCGGAATAGCGATCGAAGAAACCCTTCACATCGCTATCAACGAATTCGGCGGCCCCTTCATGGGCGGCGATCAGACTGTCTTTATCCGTATCAGGCGGCTCGATGTGCAAGGCGAAGCGATGATCGATCTGGAGTTCGGTCTTGCTGCCGAACATCACCCGCATCACTTCGGCGATGTCATGTTCCCTGACGTCATCGCGCGCCATCAAGATACGCTCGACGCCGACGGTGGCGGTGTCCTGCTCGGGGATGCTGGGGGCTCCCGACAGCAGGCCAGCCTGGATGGTTTCCGAGAACAGCCCCGGCAGCTTGCGCTCCATGGCATCGGCTTCCTTCAAGCCGAACAGCGAGAAGCCGCCCATATGAGCCGCCAGCTGATCGAAGTCGCGAGAGGCGGCGATCTGCGAAACCGGCTCGAAAGCCAGGACGAAATCGTAATTGCCGCGCGCCAGCAGCTTTTCCAACGGCGTGTTGGTGGGCACCGTGCGCAAAGGCGTGGCCGAGGCGTTGACGTCGTAAACTTCCAAGATCTGGCGGATCAGATTTTCATTGCGGCCACTATCGCCCAGCACCGCCAGCTTCTTGCCGCGCAGGCCCTCGATCCCTTCCAGCTCGGCCTTATGAGGACCGATGATCAGCAGCAGCTCATGCTCTAGAATCGCCACGGCGCGGGCGTGGGAGGGAAGACGGGCATCGGTGCGCAGGATGGCCAGATCGGCATTGTTCCGGGAAAAGCGGGTCAGAGCCGAATCGCCTCCCTCTTGCCCCACCAGCTTCAGGCGGACCGAGGCATGTTTTTCCAGCAAAAGCTCGGCCAGTTTCTCGGCAAAGCCCCGCTCAGGGCTGCCCTCGGGGCCGACCGCCATGGTCAGCTCGCTGGGCCGCTGCATCAGCGCCAAAGCGCCGGTAACGATGATGCCGGTCAATACCAGCATGGTCACCACCAGCAACATGATCTGCAAGCGTCTGCGCAACCGAAAAACCCCGCCCAATTCCTGAATTCGTCCAGCAGTTTGGCCTGTCCCCGCCATCAGGGCGAGAGATTTTTCTAAGACCCGCCAATTGCCCATATAAAGAATAGGGTCTAAGGTGCAGTCCGCCGCAACTGATGACCGATGTGATGGTGCCTTTATCGCGTCTGCCCATGGTGTACTTCCGCTCCGGCTTCCGGAGAATCTGGGTCTGGGCCCTGCTGCTGAATCTGCTGGTGGCCGGACTGGCGGCGCTGTCTTTATGGGAAGGCCTCGACCAAGCCCAGCAACGGGCCGTGGTCGCCTCGCAGAACCTGTCGGCCCTACTGACCCAAGGTATCGGGGCCGAGATCGATCAGGTGGATCTGGCCCTGGCCGCCATGGCCGACGAGGCCCAGCGGGAACTGGCCGCCGACGACATCGATCCCGATATCTATAACGGAGTGCTGGAACGCCAGCAAAAGCGCCTGCCCTTCCTGGACGGTCTGCGCGCCACCGACGCCTCGGGCATTACCCGCTATGGCCCCGGTCTGTCCGGCAAGCCCAAGATGAACCTCAGCGATCGCGATTATTTCATCGCCCTGCAGCAGCCCGACGCCGACGGCTTGATCATCTCCCACCCCCTGCAAAGCCGCCGGACCCAGGAATGGATCATCATTCTGGCCCGCCGTATCTTAGGCCCCACCGGCCAATTCGCCGGCATTGTCTATGCCGCCTTGCCGGTCCGCCATTTCAACGAGACCCTGGCCTCGCTGGCCTTAGGCGAAAACGGCACCGCCATTTTGCGTTCCTCCGAGGATTTCGCCCTGGTCGGGCGCTATCCGGTGCTGGACGCCTATGGCCAAACCAAGATGTCCCAAGAGTTCCTGAACAACGTTCACGCCGCTCCTGCCCTGGGCACCTATCTGGCCCACGGGGCCGCCGACGGCATCGAACGCATCTTCACCTACCGCCGGCTGGACCATCATCCCCTGATGATCCTGGTGGGCATCGCCACCGAGGATTATGTCGGCGAATGGCGGCAAGAAGCCCATAAGACCGGCTGGCTGGCCGCCTTGTTTTTCCTGACCACCCTGGCCGGGGCCTATTCCATCGCCAAGGCCGGGCGCGAACGGCTTCAGGCCTATGACCAGCTGCATCTGCTGCTGAATTCGGCAGGTGTCGGCATCTTCGGCATCGATTCCGCCGGCTTTTGCACCTTCTGCAACCCCGCCGCCCTGGCCATGTTCGGGCTGGAGAGCGAAAGCCAACTGGTCGGCCAGCCTCTGCACGCCAAGGTCCATCACAGCCATGCCGATGGGTCTGCCTTCCCCGAGGCCGACTGCCCAGTCAGCCGCAGCCTGGCCAGCGGCCAAAATTTCCATGGCGCCGACCTCTATTGGCGGCCCGACGGCACCAGTTTCCCCATCGAGTTCTGGGTCACGCCCCAGGCGCGCGGCGACAAAGTGGTGGGCGCCGTGGTGACCTTCGCCGATATCTCCAACCGCCAAAAGGCCGAGGCGTCCCTGGCCGAGAAGACCGAAGAATTGGCTCGCTCCAACGCCGAGCTGGAGCAATTCGCCTATGTAGCCAGCCACGATCTGCGCGAGCCCTTGCGCATGGTCGCCAGCTATATCGGCCTCTTGGAGCGCCGCCTGCTGAAAGACCTGGACGAGGAATGCCGTGACTTCCTAGCCACCGCCAAAGATGGCGCCAAGCGCATGGACCGGCTGATCATCGATCTTTTGGAATATTCCCGCATCGGCCGCGACCGCCCGCCCATGGCGACGCTGGATCTATCGCGGCTGATCGCCGAAGCCACCGCCAATCTGTCGGTCCCCATCGAGGAATCCCAAGCCCGCCTGGAAATCACCGAACCCCTGCCCCAAGTGCTGGGCGATCATGGGGAGCTGGTGCGATTGTTCCAGAATCTGATCGGCAACGCCGTCAAATACCGCATGCCCGAAAGGGCTCCCGTGGTGAGGCTGGCGGTCAAGCCGTCAGCCGACGGACGCTGGGAGATCACCATCCGCGACAATGGCATCGGCATCCCCGAAGACCAGCGCGAACGCATCTTCGGGGTCTTCCAGCGCCTGCATGCCCGCAACGCCTATGACGGCACCGGCATCGGTCTGGCGATCTGCCGCAAGATCGCCGGCCATCACGGCGGCCAGCTATGGGTCAGCGACGCCGAAGACGGCGGCAGCATCTTCCACGTCACCCTAGCCAAAGCCGATGGGGCGAAAGCCGAGTGACACGCGCTGGATTTCCCGCCCGGCGCGTTCTAACATGCTGACTTCGCGCCCAGAAAAAGGCATCCCGGCGGAATGAGAAGGTGGCTGGCACAACAAGCGCGATTGTCGATGGGTCCATCAGTACCCATGCGTCATCGGGTATTCTTGATCTCTTGCGCCCTGGCCGCCCTGCTGCTGTTCGGGATCAATGCCTGGGAAGGCTATCGCACCCAGCGCCAGGAGCGGTTCGACAACGCCGCCAGCAATGCCCAAAAGCTGCTGATCTCCTTCGAGGATCACGCCCTGCAACAGTTGGATGCCGCCGACACCTATCTGCGCATCGCCCGCAGGCTGATGCGGGAAAACAGCGACTGGCGCAGCCTGCAGGAAAGCCTGGGCGCCGTGCGCTCCACCCATGCCGCCGATTTCACCGGACTGATGGCCATCACTGACCGCAACGGCAAGGTTATCTTCATTTCGGAAAGTCCCCAGACTCCCAAAGTATCCCTCGCCGAGCGCGGATATTTCAAGGCCCTGAAAAGCGATCCCCATGATCGGGCCATCGTCGATGCGACGCGCCGTGGCCTGATCACCGGCAAAATGCAATACCGCATCATCAGGCCCATCCTGAAGGACGGCAAGTTCGACGGCGTCATCATGCTCAGTCTCTTGCCGGAAAATCTGACCCGCTTTTATGGCAATCTCAGCCTGGGCCGACGCAGCGTTTCAACCATCATCACCGACGACCGCCTTTTGATCGCCCGCTCTCCCGCCGCCGCTGCCGACGCCTATGAACATCCCCTGCCCGGAGCGGAAGAACTCGGGTCCGTGGTCGAGCAACCCTCGGGGCAAGTCCGAGTCCGCAGCCCCCTGGACGGCGAAGAGCGTCAGCTCTTTTTCGCCCATCTGCCCGATTATCCGGTCATCGTCATGGTCGGCATCAGTGACAAGGATATCCTGGAGACCCTGGCCGACAGCCGGAAGCATCTACTGAGCGAACTGGCCGGCTTTTCCTTCGCCACCCTGCTGGTGACCCTGCTGCTGCTGCGGCTCTTGGGAGAATTGTACGAACGCCGTCAGGCGGTCTGGGCCCTGCAAAGCCTGAACAAGGTTCATCAGGTCTTGAGCGGCAGCAATCAGGCGGTCTTGCGGGCCATGAGCGAGGATGGGGTCTATCAGGCCATGTGCGAAGCCATCGTCACCCATGGCGGCTATCGCATGGCCTGGGTCGGGCTGGTGCAGAACGACACCGAACGCTCCATCCGCCCGGTGGCCAGCGCCGGCTATGTTCAGGGTTATCTTGACCTGCTGACGGTTTCTTCGGCAGGCGGCCGGGGATCGAGCGGCCCGGCGGGACTGTCGATCCTGACCGGCAAGCCGCAGATCAATCCCAACTTCGAGAATAATTCCAGCGTCGGCCCCTGGCGTCAGGCTGCCCTGGAGCGAGGGTATCGCTCCAGCATCGGCCTGCCCCTGAAGAGCACCGGAGAGAACTTCGGCGTGCTCAGCATCTATTCCGCCAAAGTTGACGCCTTCGGGCCCGAAGAAGTCACCCTGTTCGAGGAACTGGCCGAAGATCTCAGCCACGGCGTCATGGCTCTGCGGCTACGGCGCGAAAACGACATGATGTCGGGCGCTCTGGTGCAGGCCCAGAAGATGCAGGCCTTGGGGAATCTGACCGGCGGCATCGCCCATGACTTCAACAATCTTTTGCAGGTGATCCTGTCCAACCTGGACCTGGGACTGAAGGTTGCCCAGGACGCCACCCTGAGCCGTTATCTGAAGAACGCCATGCAAGGGGCCGAGAACGGCGCCAAACTGACCGGCCAGCTGCTGGCCTTTGCCCGCCGCCAGCCCCTGAAGCCCGAGCCCCTGCGCCTTGACGCCCTGATGGAGGAAATGACCAGCCTGCTGCATCGCACCCTGGGAAGCCCCATCCAGATCGTCGCCGAGACCGCGGCCAATCTGTGGACCGCCCTTGCCGACGCCAACCAGCTGCGCAATGCCGTGCTCAATCTGGCCATCAACGCCCGTGACGCCATGCCCGACGGCGGTCGCCTGACCATTGGCCTGGGCAATATCTCCATCCGTGACAGCCGCCGCGAGATGAAGCCCGGCGATTATGTCACCCTGTCCATTTCCGATACCGGCAGCGGCATGACCGCCGAGGTGATGGCCCAGGCCTTCGACCCCTTCTTCACCACCAAGCCGGAAGGTGCGGGAACCGGGCTGGGCCTGTCCATGGTCTATGGCTTCGCCAAACAGTCGGGGGGCCATGTCACCATCGACAGCGCCCTAGGGCTGGGAACCACCGTGACCGTTTATCTGCCGCGTACTTGGAGAGCCGAGGCGGTAGCGGCCCCGGAAAACGCCGCCCCGCCCCAAGGCCAAGGCGAGATCATCTTGCTGGTGGAGGACGACGCCGGCGTACGCCTGTCGGTCCACGACCAGTTGGTCAGCCTGGGCTATCGGGTTCTGACCGCCGCATCCAGCAACGAGGGGCTGGATATTCTGGCCAGCTCCGAGCCCATCGACCTTTTGTTCACCGATCTGGTCATGCCGGGGCTGTTCAATGGCCGCGATCTGGCGGTCCAGGGCCGGTCCTTGCGCCCAGGGCTGAAGGTTCTCTTCACCTCGGGCTTCGCCCAGGCCTCGGTGCTGGAGCAGGGCCATCTGGACGACGGCGTGACCTTGCTGGGCAAGCCCTACCGCCTCTCCCAGCTGGCCCAGTCCATCCGCCGCGCCATCACCTCGGAACCCATGCGGGTGCTGCTGGTGGAAGATGACGAGATGGTGCGCGAAGCCATGGTGGAGATTCTGGAAAGCAATGGCTATGCCGTCACCGCCCAGGCCAGCGCCGTCGATGCCCTGAAGTCCCTGGGAGAAACCCCTGGCTTCACCGCCATCATCGCCGACAAGAATCTGTCCAGCCCGATGGGGAAAGCTATGGACGGCATCGACCTTCTGACCGCCGCCCATGGCAGCCACCCCCGCGCCGCCCTGGTGCTGATTACAGGCGAAAACCTGCCGCCCGATGCCCTGAATGGGCTGGAGGCGGCGGTGCTGCACAAACCCTTCCACCCCCGCGCCTTGATGGAAGTCTTAAGCCGCAGCCGGGATTAAACCACCGGCAAAGGCGGCAGCGCCTGGGCCGCCGCCAGGGCTTCGGGACTGGCAAGAGCGCAGTCGCGATAGAACTTATCGTCGGTGGCGATATGCCCGGTCCACCAGTTCACCAGATAGGACAGCAGCAGCATGGGGTTATGGGGCTCGTCCTGGGCGGCCAGCTCGGCAGCATAGCTGCGGAAGGTGTCGTGGATCGAGCGATGGACCGCCAGCATCTCGTAGCCCGCCGCCTCCAGCATGGCTTCCTCGCGGCGAAAATGGATCTCCACATAGTCGTGAAGCACGGCCAGGGTCTGCTGGATCACCGGCTGGGCGTCTTCCATATCCACCGCGCCCCTAAGGGAAGCGATGGTGTCGAGAATACGCCGATGGTCGTTATCAATGGCCTCGATGCCGATGGCCAGATTGTCGGACCAATAGTCCCAGGCGAGCTTATCGGAGAACATGGCTTACGGACCTTGCTGGAAGCCCCCTCCCGGCATGGCCGTGACTATATCAGTCGCGGAACAGGAAGGGCAAATCCTGACGCTGGAGATAGGCCGCACCCTCGACGAGCCGTGAAGGGTCAACGGCGGCCCGAGCCTCTGGCAACAAAGTCGCAATACGGCGGTCGCCCAGACGATGGCGGTTCTCCAGGCCAAAGGCGGCCAGGTCGGCGCAGGGCTCGCCAAAGACATGGGCATAGAGATCGCTCATCATGGCGTAGCGGGCAGCCATCAGGGTACTGCAGGCATCCTTCACCACCTGCATGTCACTGTGCTGATGCATATGCAGGCTGGTGGCCAGCATCACCGAGACCGCATGCAGCACGTCATAGCGCACATGGGCGATGAAGACCTCCAGATGGCGGGGCGTCATGCCGGCTCCGGTCCGCTCGGAGAAACGAATCAGGCCGCCCAGCAGCAGACTGAAGAATTCCGGCACGCCCCATTCCATGCCCAATCCCACCGAGGCCAGAGCCTCCAGCGGTGAAAAGCGCGGATCACCGGCCAGCAGGCGCTGGGTCAGCACATTGTCGGCGACGCCAGACAGCATTGGGCGGTCCTGGGCTTCCTCGGGGGTTCCCAAGCCTTCGAACAGCTGGCGATACATGCCGATATGGGTGCGAGCCGAGAGCAGCCGGTCGAGGGAGGGATAATCCTCCAGCCCATGGCAACCGACGCCATATTCATCGGCCACCAGCTGGGCCAGGGTGATCTGAGTCAGCTCGGAAACCCGCTCGTTCAAATTACCAAAGGGCAGCGGCATCAGGCCATGAAAGCGCCCCACCGCCAAAGCCACGCATTGCCGGGTGTTCTTGATCTGATTGAAATATTGCAGGGCGAAGGCCAGAGCTTGGGGCGCTTCGAACTCGCCTTTGAAAAAGCGCATGAAAAAGGGATGGCGCCAGACCGGATGATCCAGCACATGGTCATGCAGATCGACGAACATTTCGGCCAAAGCACCAGGGCGGAACAGGGCCAGCTCGTGGAAGGGATTGTCCTTGGCGGCTTTCTCCCGCAGGGCCGAGAAGAAGCCATAGAGGGACGAACCGGGCCGCTCCAGCTGGCCCACCAGCTCCAGGAAATCCACCCGCTGGCTTTGGCGAAAGGCGGCCAGAACCTGCTCCCCATCCATCTCGAGCAGATCGGTCATGGGGTGGATCGCTTCCGGCAGACGCAAACGCCCGCCGTCTTTAATCACCAGAGAGCTGGGCATGATGTTTCCTTTGCCAAAGAGCCTTCATCGTTACCCCAGCGTGAAAGAACCATCAAGACCCGCCTACGGATGTCAGCTTTGCGCGGCAACGGGTTTCGCGGCATAGTAGAAGGGGTCGCTTGGAACTGGAGTGAAGCCTGTCCATGTCCCGTCTTGCAGCTGTTGTCGGCCTTGCCTTGCTGGCCTCCACGCCCTGTCTGGCCGATGTCCCGCCGGGCTATGCCCCCGAATTGCAGGAGGGTGGCTGGATTTTGCTGCGCCACGAGGACGGTGACGGCATCTCCTATCTGCTTCAGGCCCAGTCCCGCGACGGCGGCCAAACCGCCGAGATGGTCTGTTCCGCCACCTTAAAGGGCGAGCAACCGCCATCCCTAGTGCTGGTGGGCAAGGGCACGGGCAAGGCCGAGATTTCCACCTTGGGCCCCACCACATCTCTGGGCGAGTTGGAGATCACCGACGGCAAAGCGCCCCAGCCCCTGTGGCAGGCCCCTGCCGAGCTGGATGCTCCCGGCAATCTCAGCGCCAGTCTGGCCGATATGAAGGGCCTGCGCCTGTTCCTCTCCGCCGCCGGAGAGGCCAAGCTGTCGCTGGTGGTCCATGCCGACTTCGAAAAGCGTGACCTGCGGGCCGTCTATGAAACCCCGCCGCCCTCCATCACCGCCCGCCTGCTGGAACGCTGCACCAGCCTGCATCAATGGGTCGACAGCCATCGCCTGCCACCCGAACCCCCTGCCGAACCGGCTCCTGCACAGCCCTAGTGGAAAAAATCTAACATTTGCGCCCAGCGCAAAAATTAGATTTGTTTCCACAATTCAATTCATTGGTGGGCCAACTTATCCATACGCTTGAATTCCAAACGTATGGGTTGGACCACGGGAGTCGAATATACTTGGAAAGCAGGCGCGACCTCTCTATGGTGCGCCCGTTCGATCGCTGGAGGCTGGTTCGTCTCAGTCGAGTGAGACGATGCCATATTGATTGCCTGGGGCTAGGCTCTGTTGAGCCCCATTTGAAGACGCATCGCACGCTCTAAAGCTTCCCTCCCGCACCGAGTCTGGACGATGACGTCCCGACACCAGACCATTCACATCCTTTGCCGGAGGAAGCGACATATGTCCTTCAACGATCTTTCTTTGCACCCTCTTCTTCTCCGTGCCCTCGAAGCCGAAGGCTATACCGAGGCCACTCCCGTTCAGGCCGCCGCCATTCCGCCGGGCCTTGAAGGCCGCGATCTGCTGGGGTCCGCCCAGACCGGCACCGGCAAGACCGCCGCTTTCCTGCTGCCCGCCCTGCAGCGTCTGGCCGGCGAGAAGGTTCCCCGGCCCGCCGGTTCGCCGCGCATCCTGATCCTGACCCCCACCCGCGAGCTGGCCCATCAGGTGCTGATGGCCGCCCGCAAGCTGGGCAAATTCCTGCGCCTGAACACCGTCGAACTGGTGGGCGGCATGCCTTACCGCGACCAGCTGCGCCTGCTGGCCAAGCCGGTGGACATCGTCGTCGCCACTCCCGGCCGCCTGATCGACCACGTCGAACGCGGCCGCCTGTTCCTGGACGGCGTTGAAGTCCTGATCCTGGACGAAGCCGACCGCATGCTGGACATGGGTTTCCAGGAAGATGTCGATGCCGTGGCCGCTGCTTGCGGCGACAAGCGCCAGACCATGCTCTTCACCGCCACCCTGGACCGCCGCATGGCCAAGCTGGCCGAGCGCATGCTGAAAAACCCGGTGCGCATCGCCGTCGAGACCACCGAGACCGCGCCCCTGATCGAACAGCGCCTGCATCATGCCGACGATCTGGGCCATAAGCGCCGCCTGCTGCAGCATTTCGCCGGTTCGTCGGAAGTGGCCAAAGCCATCGTCTTCACCGCCACCAAGCGCGACGCCGACACCCTGGCCCGCGAGCTGACCGATGCCGGTCACGCCGCCGGCGCCTTACACGGCGACATGAGCCAGGCCCAGCGCAACCGCACCCTGGACATGCTGCGCCAAGGCCGCATCCGCCTGCTGGTCGCCACCGACGTCGCCGCCCGCGGCATCGATGTTCGCGACATCAGCCATGTCATCAACTTCGACCTGCCGCGCCAGCCCGAGGATTACGTCCACCGCATCGGCCGCACCGGCCGCGCCGGAGCCGAGGGCATTGCCGTGTCCCTGGCCAGCCGTGCCGACCGCGAATCCCTGGCCCGCATCGAGGACTATCTGAAGACCAAGATGGTCGTGCATCTGGTTCCCGGCCTGGAGCCCCAGCGTCCCCTGGCTCCCCTGCCCAAGGGTGCCTCCAAGAGCGTCAAGCCCTTCGGCGCCCGCAAGCCCTTCACCAACAAGGACGGCAAGCCGGGCTTCGCCGGCAAGCGCCGCACCGAGGGCGCTTCGCACCATACGCCCCATAAGCCGTCCCACGGTGCGTCTCATGGGGCTGCCCATGGTCCGGCCAAAACGGCTGGCAAGCCTGCCGCCCGCAAGGCCCGCTGAGC
>Ga0302187_10001862_pt1 | contig 17733 bp, 17 predicted proteins | sample II_Bog_E1_3_FD_202120 | JGI IMG/M metagenome (GOLD analysis project Ga0302187, IMG submission 202120) | Peat permafrost microbial communities from Stordalen Mire near Abisko, Sweden - II_Bog_E1_3 | ecosystem: Environmental > Terrestrial > Soil > Wetlands > Peat | place: Sweden: Abisko...
CTGAGGCCGACGTCATTGTCTTCTGCGGTGTCCACTTCATGGGCGAGACGGCGAAGATTCTCAATCCGTCGAAGACGGTAGTCATTCCTGATCTGAATGCCGGATGCTCTCTTTCCGATTCCTGTCCTGCGGAGAAGTTGGACGACTTCCTCACGGAGCATGTGTTAAAAAACTACTTCGTCATTGCCTACATCAATTGCAGTGCCGGAGTGAAGGCACTTGCCGATGTCATCTGCACCAGCGGGAATGCCGTCAGGATCGTGCAGGCGGCTCCGGTTGATCGTCCCATCCTGTTTGTACCTGACCAGAACCTTGGGGCCTGGGTCATGGAACAGACAGGCCGTCCGATGGATCTCTGGCAGGGAAGCTGCTACGTCCACATGGAATACACGAGGGACAGTATCGAGCGGGCTCGCCGGGAATATCCCGATGCGGAAATTGTTGCCCATCCAGAGTGTCCGCAAGCGGTTCGACTTCTTGCCGATGAAGTCTGTTCTACCGAGAAGATGGTTACTTATTGCAAAAACTCCTCTGCCACGGCTTTCGTCATTGTCACCGAAGAGGGCATGCTCCACCGCCTGCGACGCGAGATTCCAAACAAGGTCTTCATCCCAGGACCAACAGATCATTGCGCCTGTGCCGAGTGCCGTTATATGAAACTCAATACGCTAGAAAAACTTTACCTTTGCCTCCGCGATCTCACTCCCGAGATCACTCTGGATGAACCGCTCCGGAAGCTTGCGGAAGGCTCCGTGCGTCGCATGCTGGAATTGAGCAAGTGAGCACTCACGTACAGGGTTCCATCTCACAAGACCTTTGGGAACGCGCCCTCCTGCGCATTCCAGGAGGGGTGAATTCACCCGTGCGCGCCTTCCGTGGAGTCGGCGGCGAACCTTTTTTTGTCAATAAGGCCTCCGGGTGTACTATTACGGATGTTAACGGGCGGGAATACATCGACTTCGTCGGCACTTGGGGACCGGCCATCCTGGGTCATGCACCCCAAGTGGTCATTGATTCGATTCGGGAAACAGCAATTCACGGCACGAGCTTTGGCATTCCCAATCCTCTGGAAGTCGAGATGGCTGAAACCATCTGCCGATTGGTTCCCTCTGTTGAAAAAGTCCGCATGACGAACAGCGGTACTGAAGCTGTCATGTCGGCCATCCGTCTGGCTAGGGGAGCTACAGGACGAGAACGAATCGTCAAATTCGAGGGCTGTTATCATGGTCATGTCGACTCCCTGCTGGTCAAGGCTGGCAGCGGTGCCCTCACGCTGGGACAAGCGGATAGTGCCGGAGTTCCGTCTTCTCTCGCCTCCCTGACCTCGACAGTTCCCTTCAACGATCTTGAAGCACTGGCCTCGGTCTTTAAGGAATATCCGTCAGATATCGCTGCCGTTATTCTGGAGCCGGTTCCGGCCAATGCCGGACTCTATCTCCCTGAACCGGGATTTCTCGAAGGGGTTCAAAAACTGTGTCGATCCCACGGATCGCTGCTTATTTTTGACGAGGTCATGACTGGTTTCCGTCTAGCTCCGGGTGGCGCACAGGAAATCTACGGCATCACTCCGGATCTCACAACCCTAGGCAAGGTCATCGGCGGCGGACTCCCCGTTGGAGCTTTTGGCGGCAGGGCTGACATCATGGACAACCTCGCCCCCCTGGGTACCGTTTACCAAGCTGGGACACTTTCCGGCAATCCCCTGGCCCTTGCCGCGGGACTGGCTCAACTTCGTGAAATGGAACGAATCGGTGGATGGAAGTTTCTGGAGAGTCTTGGTGCCCAGTTGGAGGAGTCCATTCGTCCTTTAATTGCAGGAAAACCGTTCACCTTTCAGCGGATTGGTTCCATGTTTTGCCTCTACTTCACACCCGGACCAGTGCGGAATCTTGCCGATGCGAAACGGAGCGATACAGCCGCCTTCGCCCGTTATTTTCATGCAGCCTTGAACCGGGGCGTTTACTTCGCACCGTCACAATTCGAGGCAGGTTTTCTCTCGACTGCCCATACACCGGAAGCTCTTACAAAAGCGGCTGGAATTTTGGCGAAGATCCTGTGATTTCCCATGGGAACTTAACTCCGCTGCTTCCAGAGAAAAGCGCCGAGCAGAACCAGGACAAGCAGAGTTGTTGGAGTTTTTAGACGGCTCCACCACGTTTTTTGGGGATGGATCAACACCTGAATCTGGGATTGCGCTACAAGCACGCCCTCTTTGGAAATTCTAGAAAGCCTGAGGAGGTGAAATCCTGGCACTATATTCTCAATTTCCCCAATTTTCTCAGATCCCCGCTCCCGTATTGAGGAAAATTCTAACGGAATTGATTCAACCACAAAAGGTGACTCCTCAGAAAGACCCGCCTCATTGGAGGTTCTCCCTTTGGGATGCATTACGCTCTTTTCGATCTTCATCCGGGAGACAGTCCCCCCATTTTCCTGCCAGTGAATCTCAAGACCGTTTTTTCCATTCCAGTATGTTTTTTCATTCCAGGAGAGATCGTCAATGGGGGAGACGGGGGGTGTTCTAAAAGAAACAGCGGGTACTGACTGATCGCCTGTATCTTCGGTTTCGGTAGCGTCGGGAGGAGGGGAGGAATTTGGATCGGATTCGCTACGAATGGCTTTAACGCTCGCCTGCCAAAGCAGATCATGGGTGGTTTTTGTTCCTTCCTTGACGGATATTTTAAGCGTTGCCTCCCCGGGAAGAGCCGGCTTCCAATCATAATGCATGTTTTTGATTTCACCTCCCTTGACCAGAAGTGGAGTTTCGAACAGCATTCCGCCGCCGGATGATGAGATAGCCGTCCAACGGATGCTTTTAGTCATTTCAGAGCGGTTCTGAATTGAAAAATTGATGGGCAGGGAGTCTCCCAATGGGATGATTCCAAAATTGGTTGGCTGTGTTGCTGTGACACTTAATGGGATGAATCCCTGCACGGGCGGCAGTTCAATGTCCTCGGTGGAGATTCCGTCTGAAATATGAATCTGCGAGAAAAAGCTTGCGGCTGGGGTCTCATCGTCATGCTCTGCCTGCTGAAAGAAAACTTCCTTTCCATTATGTGGAGGCAGTTCCGTTCGTGGTGGCATGACCCAGGCGGAATCGCCTGTAAAGGAGAGGGTAATCACCTGGTCGGAATTATTCGTCAGCAAACAGGTCAGAGGATCGGTTTGTGTAACGCCAAATCGTGCCTTTCCCTCGCCTCTTAACTGCAGGGATGCACCCGCATAAGCCGGGAGTGAAGCAGCCTGGGCAACGTAACTCTTTACCTCCTGGGATGAGAATTCCACAGTCATGCTCTTCCGCTCCCCCTCATTCACAGAAAATTCATTCCCCTCAGGGGCGGAATATCCGACAGGAAACACTATTCGGCCGGTTGCCAACATCCCTCCGACATTATGAATCGTGATATTGGTTCGGGATTTTTCCCCTAGAAACAATGTTCCAAAATTGATTTCTCCGGGCTCGATTTCAAGTCGTGCCGGTGGAGGAATGACCGTGATACTGACACGCGTGGCAGGCGATTTGGCCCTGCCTGGAGATTGCGCCCGAAATTGAAATTCATCATACAGAACGCCTTTTGATCCATCATGCTGATAGATGACAACGGCCGTATGATCGGAACTTTCCGATAGTTCGGAAAGTCGCCCATGGGTTGGTTTTGATTGAATTTCAAAGGTGATCGGATTGCCATAATCAGGTATGGCCTCCAGGACGATCTGAACTTCCCCACCACGGGAAACATGAGCGCTTCCTTCCTTGGCAAAAGTTGGCATCACTTCCCTCTCAGCAGCAAAAGTAGCGATCTGGAAAGAAATCAGCGCGATAACAGGAAGCCAAGTACGCTGGAGTTTACCCGTCACAAGTTTGCCAAGCGTTTCCTACGGATCCTGAACCGGACACACCGATCCATCCGCCCTCACACTCAGGATACCCGAACCATGCCCCCCCTGAATCTCCGTAAACCATGGCATTCTGGGCCAGTTTTTAGGACTCAATGGCTTCGAATCAAAGAGCGTCGGGAGATAGGAAATCAACGATATTTGCTGGGTATTGGTCTGAGATCTCTGATTCCGGACAACCGTGGGACATTGCCAGTCATTGGATGTTAGATTTAAATTGTTGGAGGAATAGTCAAGCCACCATTGTTGTTCCGACTGGGTGCCAACGGTGATGTTTGTGGGCAGTTGTGGCCAGGGATTGCCATCATTAAGAGTCGTTGAAAATGCCGTCCAAAGTCCCCTCAGGCGCCCCATGCAGACAACTCCCTCAGCTTTGTTCCGAAGAGCCGTGATGTTTGGGAAGGTGAGGACGATGAGAATTCCAACGATCACCATCACGACCAGCAGTTCTACCAGCGTAAAAGCACCCCTTGGCTGACTTTTCATTGAAGAACCGATCACCTGTAAATTAGGGATTGGCCTTTTGGAATTGGCCCTTGGAAAAGGGGGTTACTGGGTCAAACGCGTTCCAGTCACTTGATTGGTCTGAGTGACTTCTTCTCCTGAAATTGTGTAATTCGTTTGATTAACGACCGTGAAAATCGTCGTTGCTTGTCCAGTTCCAGAAAAACTTTGGGTGGGATAGGAATTATACAGCGTGCAATCAATCTGACCGTTCACCGTATCGTTCACCGCTTGGGCAGTGTAGGAGGTATTGGTTGTTGTGTTACCATTGGTTTGCAGGGTAACGGTGCTGTTAGGCAGCAGGAGATTGTAGCTATAGTTTGCAAGGTAGGTGGCCGCTAGGGTGGAACCTGAGACTGCCCCGTAGGCAGTGCCTGTAAATTGCTCACCATAGGAATAAACAGTGGCAACGCCAGTAGTATTAGTGGTGGTAGTATTTGTGCCACTCGCGATCACGCTGGAAGAGTTCGTCGGGGAGGTAGAAAACTGAATGACTCCAAGGAATCCATCTTGTCCACGTACAATCGCACTGAATGTTCCGGTATCGGGAAAGAAGGAGCCGTTACCAAAAGGGTTGCCACTTTTGTTTGAAGCACCAGCTTGCAATTGTGCTGAACTAAGCAGCGATGCAGCGACTAAAACGGAAATTGTGATCGCCGGGGAGAAGCGTTTTAAATTCATGCTGAACATCTGATAAAATGAATCGCATTCTGTCAATCTGAATAACTCTCTTACCGCTCCTTCCTTGCCAAGCGAAGAAATTTCAGCAGATGCTGCAACGATGTCCCCAGCAAAAACCATGCTCTCCTGTTGGGGCATCGACCTGGGAGGAACGAAAATTGAAGGTGCCATTCTGGATCCCTCGGAGCCGACCAAGGCTCTTTATCGGCTCCGCCTGCCGACCGAGGCCACCAAGGGGTATGATCACATTCTCAGACAGATAGAACGGATGATTGAACAACTTGAACAGGTTTCAGGACTTCCTCGTCCTGCGCGGATTGGGATGGGCACTCCTGGAGTCACCGTACCCCGGACTGGTTTACTCAAAAATTCAAACACGCTCTGCCTGAATGGCAACGCTCTCTCCCAAGACGTTTCATCGCGCCTTGGCTGTGAGGCTCTTCTTGCCAACGATGCCAACTGTTGCGCCCTTGCTGAAGCAATACTTGGTGCCGGGCGGGGTTATGAGACTCTCTTCGGCATTATCCTTGGAACTGGTGTCGGAGGGGGAGTCGTGGTTAAAGGTCAAGTGCTCTCCGGCCCCCATGGCATCACTGGCGAATGGGGACATAATCCCCTGCGGGGTGAAAATACGCCCTGCTATTGCGGACACTCCGGCTGCATCGAGACAGTCTGCTCAGGGCCTTCCTTGGAAAAGTTTTACGCGACCCGCAGCGGCATTATCAGGTCTCTTCCGGAGATCGTCTCTCGCGCATCCGAAGGGGATGCTGCCGCCCTCAGCACGCTTGAACGCCTTAGGTCAAAATTCTCCGAAGCGGTGGGTGCCGTGATCAATATCCTGGATCCAGATGCCATCGTAATAGGAGGGGGTGTTGGCAATCTCGACCTGCTCTACACTCAGGAAACACGACAGACCATCCTGCAATACCTTTTCAACGATCGCTTTGAAACACCTCTCTTGCGTCCCGAACTGGGTGATAGCGCGGGAGTCTTTGGAGCCGCCATGCTAACCCTCCAGTGAGCCAGTTTCTTTCCGATTATCTCTACGAACTGCCGCCGCATCTCGTGGCAAGCCGTCCTGCCACCAGACGTGAACTTGCCAGAATGTTGGTATTGCACCGCGCGAGTGGGAGGATCGAACATCGCAACTTCACCGATCTCCCCGAATATCTAAAACCACTTGATCTGCTTGTGCTCAATGACAGCAAAGTCATTCCCGCACGGCTCCATGACAGTACGGGAAAAATCGAGATTCTCCTAATTGAGAAGCAGGATGAATTTCATTGGACGGCAATGGTGAATCCGGGGAAAAAAATGCGGGTCGATCACGTTGTTGAGACGGCGGGCACAACGGCTCGAGTGTTGGAAATTCTTGAGGATGGAACACGCCTTCTGGAATTTGCCGCGCCACCTGACATCGAACACCACGGAGCGATGCCAATCCCCCCTTATTTTCAGCGGGCTGCCGATGAACAGGATAGGGAGCGCTACCAGACTGTGTATGCCCGCGAGGAGGGTTCGGTTGCAGCACCCACGGCGGGGCTTCATTTCACGGAAGAAATCCTCGCCCGGCATCCCCATGCCTTTGTGACCCTTCATGTGGGAACCGGTACATTCCGCCCGGTAAAAACGGAGCATCTTGCGCAACACACGATGCATCATGAGTATTACACACTCTCGGCATCAACCAGCGACCGTATTAACGAGACCAAAAATTCAGGAGGACGAATCATCGCTGTCGGCACGACAACGACACGGGTTCTTGAATCCCAACCGCCCGGCGAACTCCGGGAAACCAACGGTTCCACGGACATTTTCATCTATCCCCCTCACTCCTTTCAACGGATCGATGCACTCCTCACTAATTTTCATCTGCCGGGTTCGACACTCCTGATGCTGATCAGTGCCTTCGCAGGGCGGGAACTTGTTCTTTCCGCCTACGAGGAAGCTGTCAGGAAAGAGTATCGCTTTTTCAGCTACGGGGACTGCATGCTCATTCTTTGAGACACAGGTCGTCTCCTTATTTATTTTACCATTCAATCACCCATCCGACCATCATGACTCAGCTTCTCTCAATCGGTGAATTAAAGAAATCAGCCCGCCAGAACTCCCAGATGGCGGCCGTCGTTCATACCCAGATCGAAAAGATCACCCTCAAAGAGGCATCCAATGGAAAGCCATTTTACGAAGTCTTACTTCGTGATGAATCCGACAGCATGACCTTGCGGGCCTGGACTGACAGCAATGCCTTCGAATCCTCCGCCCAAAGGAAAAAGGGTGATTTTGTGGCCGTTGAGGGGCTTTTCGGACACAACGGTTCCTTCGGGCTCGATGCGCGGGGATGGGAACTCTATCCCCTGCCAGAGGAGGCCGTTGAGCTGCTTCTCGCCGGATCTCCCGATCGACGGCTCTTGTTGGAAAATGCGTGGGAAGCAATTTCCGAAGCTGTGGAGAGCATTCAGGACCCGCGACTTGGAGAACTCTGCGAACGATTCATCGACCAATACGGAGCCCGTTTTCGCCGCTCGGCGGCTGCCAGGGGAAATCATCATGCACGCCGAGGCGGACTCCTGGAGCACACCTCGCGGATGATGGAGTCCTCCCTGGCGCTGGCAGATGTTTATCCCGAACTCAATCGCGACCTTCTCATTGCCGGCGTCCTGTTTCATGACACTGGAAAACTTTGGGAAACATGCCCCCCCGAGCGCGGATTCGGAATTGAAACGGAACTTCGCGGAGAACTCCTCGGTCATCTCTCGATTGGGATCGAACTCATCAACGCGCTCTGGCGCGAACTTCCGAAGGAAGGCTGGGAACTCCTCACTCCTCCTTCCGAAGATGTTCGCCTGCATCTCCTGCACCTTGTCGCCGCGCATCACGGGCAGCTTGAATTCGGCTCTCCGATCCTCCCGAAGACCCCCGAGGCGGCATTGCTTCACTTCATTGACAATATTGATGCCCGTCTTGAAATGTTCTCTGCGGCCTACGAATCCTCATCACCAGGAGAGATAAATTCCAAACCCACCATGGAATGGATACGACCGCTTGGGGTGGCACCAGTGGCAGCCCTCCCTAAGCATCTGCAGGAGACGATTATCCAAAAAAAAACTGACTTTCTTCTTTAGACTTGCCAATATGATCACAAATTTACAATTCTGCACCTCCGTGAAAAAGTTCCCCCTGATTATCACCATTTTTACCCTCGCACTGGCAGCCTTTGTAGGAATAAGTCCCCTGTTCGCCGACATTCAGGCTCCTCCTCAATCGGATCAAGGCCCCACACGCAAGCTGGGACGCGGACTCGCCAATATGCTCTACGGTTCTTCCGAGATCATTGATTCCATGTCCGATGTGAACGCCTCAGAGGGTAACTCCGCCGCCTTCAGCTATGGCTTGGTTCGTGGACTTGGGCGTACCTTTGCCCGTCTGGGATACGGAGTTTTCGAAACGCTCACTTTCCCCTTCCCAACCAATCACGGTACCTACAAGCCCCCTTACAACAACAATATCCAGTGGTTGAATTCAGGCTACTCTGAGTTCCCCCCCGAAGTCGGGTTTGAAACCAAATACGATTATTCCCGTCAATACAGCGTTCAGTCTTGGTAATACGGGGATAACCATCCCTTTATCGCAAGCCGTGGCTAACCGCCACGGCTTTTTTATTCCTCTGCTTTCCATACCCTGTAGCCAGAGACGAATTTTTCCCTGAATTCCTGAAAAGAGCCGTCCAGAATACTCGCCCTGATACGTCGCATGTGGGTGAGATAAAAGTGTAAATTGTGAAGGGTGATCAGGCGAAGACCAAGGATCTCCTCAGCCTTCACGAGATGGCGGAGATAGGCCCTTGAAAAAGTAGCGCACGCGGGGCAGGTGCATCCTTCCTCAATCGGTCGGGGATCACGGGTAAAGGGGGCATTCTTTAAATTGATGGTGCCTTCGGCAGTAAATGCCGTCCCGTTTCTGGCGATACGCGTCGGAAGAACACAGTCAAACATATCGATTCCACGAGCCACCATTTCCACCAGTTGAGGGGGAGTTCCCAGTCCCATCGCATAGCGCGGAGCAGTTTCGGGCAGGAAGGGAACACTCCTTTCAACGGCCTTCATCATCTCGGGCTCGGGTTCTCCGACACTCACTCCGCCGACAGCATAGCCGTCAAAACCGATCTCCACCAACGAACGGGCCGATTGTTCCCGCAGGTCGGCAAAGGAACTTCCCTGAACAATACCGAAGAGAAGAGGGCGTCCCTCTTCCGGTTGAGTGTGCCACCAGCCACGGGAACGCCCTTCCCAGTGAGTCGTTAATTCCAGACTCTTGGCCGCATCCTCATAGCTGCATGGAAAAGGAGGACATTCGTCGAAAGCCATCACCACGTCGCTGCCCAGATCCCGTTGAATCTGCATGGATGTCTCGGGGCCAATGAACGTGGGCGTTCCGTCGAGATGATTTTGAAAATGCACCCCCTCGCGGGTAATCCGTCGCAGTTTGGAGAGGGAGAAAACCTGAAATCCCCCGCTGTCAGTCAGAATGGAACGATCCCAACCCATGAAGGAATGAAGACCTCCAAGTTCACGAATCACTTCTTCACCAGGACGGACATGCAGATGATAGGTGTTTCCGAGAATGATCTTGGCACCGAGAGAGCGCAATTCATCCGGGGTAACAGCCTTGACCGTCGCCTGGGTGCCGACCGGCATGAAAACAGGTGTCTCGATATCGCCACGGCGCGTGTGCAGAATACCGGCACGGGCACTGCATGAAGCGTCTGTCTTAAGAAGAGTGAAGGGAGGCATGGAGAGGAAGGGGCTTGGGCTGTAGACTTTTAGCTCAGATTGGGGAATACGGAAGTCTCACGCGTCTCCGCGTGAAAATATTTGGTTCATTTTGGTTCGTTTCGACCTAATAGCCTTCAGTCTAAACTGCTAACAGCCTGCGACCCGTGGCCGCATCAGCCCTGTTCGCTAAACCCGTTTTCCAGATTCCAGACGGTCTTTCCATCGACGATAGTCTGCACAGCGCGACCACGCAGAGAAAAGCCGTGAAACGGTGTGTTTCGGGAGAGGGATGGCGAGTCATTTTTATCGTACTTCCACGCAAGGTCGGGATCCAGAATCGTAATGTCGGCAATGGCTCCCAGGGAAAGAGTGCCACAATCGAGTCCCAGCAATCGGGCTGGATTTACGGTCAGCATCGCGATGATTTGAGGAAGAGTACAAGCCTTCCGCTGGTGCAGGAGGATCTCCAGAAAAACAGCGATCTCCGTCTCCAGACCAAGCATACCGAACGGCGCCTTATCAAGTTCCACCTCTTTTTCATAAGGAGCATGGGGTGCATGATCGCTGGCCAGAATCGTGATGGTTCCGTCGGCGATTCCTTTGATGATCTCATCAATGTCGGCCTGTGTCCGCAACGGAGGGTTCACTTTGAAGTTGGTGTCGAAGTTCTTCAACCCCTCATCGGTCAGGGAGATATGATGGGGGCAGGCTTCCGCCGTGATCGGCACACCACGCCTCCGGGCTTCACGCAACAGACGCACACTCCGAGCAGAGCTGATGTGCTGGCAATGAATCGGATGTCCGGTCTCTTCAGCCAGCAGGATATTGCGGGCAACGATCAGATCCTCGGCAAGAGAGGGCCAGCCAGGCAGTCCGAGACGTGTGCTCCACTCACCTTCATTCATCACGCCGTCAGCGCTGAGGGTCGCCTCCTGACAATGATCCATGATCGGCAGACCAAACTGCTTCGCATATTCCACGGCACGTCGCATTACACCATGGTTCTGGACACAGTGTCCGTCATCGGTCAAAGCCACCACACCTGCGGCGGCCAACGCCCCGATGGGAGCCATTTCCTCCCCTGCGATGCCCCGGGTGATCGCCCCGGTACAGAAGACATTCACACAGGCCGTTTTTTCCGCTTTCTCTTGAATCCAGGCTATCGTCGCGGGGCTGTCTGCCACTGGATTGGTGTTGGGCATACAGACCACAGTCGTGAACCCTCCCATGGCGGCGGCCCGGGAACCTGTCTCTATCGTCTCCTTGTGGGACTGACCCGGTTCCCGAAAATGAACATGAATGTCGATCAAACCGGGAGTGACAACTTTGCCACTCGCATCAATAAGCGTGGCCCCGGGAGATTTTTTTTCGACCAGTCGGCCATCCTGGACAAAGAGATCCCGTATTTCGTCAATGCCGTTTACAGGATCAATGACCCTTCCGCCTTGGATATGTAGGGATTCAGACATGAAAATATTTTAAGAAGCGGTTATGGTAGCAAACGGCGCCCCGCCAGAGCAGAGATAGAGAACAGCCATTCTGACCGCGAGACCGTTGGTGACTTGATCGAGAATCACACTGCGGCGACCATCAGCAACCTGACTGTCGATCTCGACACCACGGTTCATCGGTCCGGGATGCATGATGAGACATTCTGGCTTGAGTCGTTCGGCGCGTTTGCGGGTGAGCCCAAATCTGGCCGTGTATTCCCCAAGACCGGGAAAGTACTCCGTCTTTTGTCTCTCGTGCTGAATGCGCAGCAGATTGATCACATCGGATTCTCCGATCACCTCGTCGATATTGTGGGCGACCCGCACACCCAGGGATTCGAAGGTCTTTGGCACAAGGGTCGGCGGACCGACCAACGTCACCTTTGCTCCCAACTTGGTCAGGATCTCGATGTTGGAACGGGCGACGCGGCTGAAGAGAATGTCACCGACAATCGAAACCCTTACTCCTTCGAGAGTGCCCAGTTTCTCCCGGATGGTGAATGCATCCAGTAATCCCTGAGTCGGATGTTCGTGGGCACCGTCACCGGCGTTAATCACGGAAGCCTTGAGTCTGTCTGCAAGAAAACGTGCACTTCCCGCGGATTTGTGACGGATGACGATAAGGTCCACACGAAGAGCCTCCAGATTGCGGGCGGTGTCGAGCAGAGTCTCCCCCTTTTCAAGACTTGATGCGGAGGCGTTGATATTCACCACATCGGCACTCAGGCGCATGGCGGCAAGTTCAAAAGAAATCCGGGTGCGCGTGCTCGGCTCGACGAAGAGATTGACCATCGTTTTGCCACGCAAGGCTGGAACTTTTTTTAGATTCCGCTCCCCCACCCCCTTGAAGGCTGTGGCCGTATCAAGAATGACCCTCAACTCCTCTTCGGAGTGATCGGCAAGGGCGCAGAGATCCTTCGAGTTCCAGATTTTTTTCATGAGAGAGGGTGAATGATGGTGACGGAATCGACCACCCCATCGAATTCCTCAAAACGGACACGGATTCGATCCTCCTGCGCCGTGGGAACATTTTTTCCGACAAAGTCCGCCCTGATCGGCAGTTCCCGGTGTCCGCGATCCACCAACGCAGCAAGCTGAATTCGGGAAGGACGACCAAAGGAGGCCACGGCATCCATGGCTGCCCGGCAACTCCGTCCGGTATAGAGCACATCATCAATGAGCACGAGGGGTCGGCCATCCAGATCAAGAGGCAGATCTGTCGCCTCCAAGACGCTGATCCGTGCCCGCGTTGCCAGATCGTCACGGTGCATGGAGACATCAACGGTTCCTAGCGTCGGTGCAATCCCTTCGATCTCGGCGATGTACGAGACAATCCTGGCGGCAACCACTTTGCCCCGGGTCGGAATTCCGGCAATCACGAGCCGCTTGAGATCATGATTTTGTTCGATGATCTCATGGGCTATCCGTCTGATTGCTTTGCGGATGGCCTCGGCATCCATGACCAGCACCGCTTCTTCGGTTCGCTGGTTTTCTGATGGAGGTGTCGGTTTTGTCGTCATGATCCTTGGAACCTCACGGGGTCGCCTTAAAGGACAAGTTGTCTATTTTTAACGTGTTCGTTTCGAAGAAGATCTGGCGTGTCGCCATGGAGTGCGATGTTTCAGCATCCAGTCAAGCAGAGCCCGTTCAAAACCGATATCGCGACCGGCTTTTTCACTTTCGATCCACTTGTGGCGCAAAATTTCCTCCCGTTCTGCCAAGAATTCACGGTAAAGCGTCGAATTCTTCAGAAGATCACCGGTATCCGATGATGGAAGAGTGCGTGTCATTTCAATAACTCTACGATCAGACCCATGCCGTGTCAATAATCCGCCCATTGGTGGGCTTTTTGCTTTTTATTCCAAACGCGTCCGTCCACACCCCTGGAAAGTCATCACGAGGCCGACTGCAACATGGATTCCCAAAACGCAGAGGCAGATATTGGAAGCGGAGAGGCCAGTCTGGATGACCATGTTCACAATATCGTAATACCGCTCTCCCCTTAAGGTCTGAAGCATCCCCGACCAACTCCAATAGGCGGCAATGAATGGACGCACCATTGCCCCGAGCCATGTCGGCAGCGCGAGCACTGCCCCTGATAACGGGAGTTGGAAGCCGACGAGATAGATCGAGGCAAGCGATGCCTGTTCCGCCGTATTCAGAAAGCTGGAGATGGCCAGACAGATGCTCGTCATCGCCGCATTCACGAGAAAGAGAAACAGGAACTGTTGTGCCAGATCCCCGGGAAAGGCACAGGTCAGATGGATGAAATATCCCATCCAGAGCGACTGAACCGCCGCAAGCACCCCGAGAAAAACAATCTTACTACCCACATAAGCCGTGATGCTCAGCCCGGAGAGCTTTTCTTTTTCGAATATCGGCCGCTCCGAGGCAATCTCCCGGCCGGAGTTATTCGCTCCCATCAGACTCAGAAGTACGACCTCAAACATGATGATGCCGGAGACCAGGCTGCCAACCGAACTGGCCTGACGAAGAAAATCAAGCGCTTCCTTTTGCTGCTGAATGACATTGAGATCAAGCCCCATGCTGAGGTTTCGGATCTGCGGCAGTCCATTCCATCCAAAGATGGCCACGAGACAGGGGAAGCCGAATACCAGGCCGATCTGAAGCCAAAGCTGGGCATGACTACGGAAAAAAATCAGATATCTCCTTCTTACCAGGGTGAACAACTGGGAGAGCACCCCGGGCGGGGCAACGATATCAGGATCAGGATCAATCTCCTCCACCTCGGACTCCTTCACCGCGACAAGCCGCCCTCCACAGTGAGTGCAATACCTGATCCTCTTCGATGAAAGGGCTCCGCACTCAGGACAGGAAATCAAATCGGGGCGATCTCCTCCGACACTCTCCGTGAAAGCCGTACCGTGCTTTTTCCAGGAGTTTTTCCATTCCTCCGCATCCCGTGACTCCAACTGTGCATAGATCAGGTTTGGATCTTTAACCCGGAAATAGTGTGCCAAATACTCAGGCTTTCCTTCATAAACCAGCACCCCTTTGAAAAGCACCAGCACCGAGTCGTAACTCTGGAGATGTTTCAGACTGTGCGTGACCGAAAGAACAAGGCGCGTACCGTCACGCGCAACCCGGCGCAGCAATCCGACAATTTCATCCTCCGCCTGAGGATCCAAGCCGCTTGTCACCTCATCACAGAGCAGAATCGGCGGACTGCTTGTCAGTTCCATTGCCAGGGCAAGACGTCGTTTCTGGCCTCCGGAGAGGACCTTGACAGGACGCTCCCGTAATTCGCTCAACCCCACTTCGCCCAGCAACCGGGATACCATCGCCTCCCGTTCCAGGCTCGATTGTCCCGACACGCGCAGCCGTGCGGAATAGTCGACACTCTCCTCCACGGTGAGTTCCTCATAGGCGATACTGAACTGCGGGACATACCCGATCTCGGAGGGTTTGAAATCCTCCTCTGAAAGATCACGCCCATCCCAACAGATCGCTCCCTCCTCTTCGCCAGGTGCTATCCCGGCGATCATTTTGAGCAGGGAACTCTTTCCGCAACCTGATGGGCCGATGATGGCCACAAAATCACCCCGATGAAACTCCCCTGATATTTCAGAAAGAAGACACGGGGATTCCTCGTTTGAGGAAAGTCGGAGGGTGAGATGATTCAGGGAGAGCATTCGCTAACTCTGTAACCGTGCCATTTTAGAAACAAGAAAAGCTTCTGCTCCCCCAATACTTGCACGGGAGGGAGGAGTGTTTAGAGTTTCCGCATGAATTATGCCTTTCTTGGTGGTGGTCGGATGGGATGTGCACTGATCCGCGGAATGCTCGCTTCCGGCCTGACGGATGGTGAACAGATCACCATTTCCTCAAAACACCTGGAATCCGCTCAAAAAGCCGCCTCGTCGCTCGGCACCAAGGCTGCCCAATCCAATGCCGAAGCGGTCTCGGGAGCCGATGTGATCTTCCTGTGTGTAAAACCAAGCCAAGCACTTGCAGTGGTAACCGAGGCTGCCACCCAACTGCAGGGGAAACTTCTGATCTCCATCGTGGCAGGGATCCATTCGAAGGATCTCCTGGAAGCTGCCGTAGGAAAGCTACGGGTTATCCGCACGATGCCAAACACTGCGGTACGCCTTCGCAAGGGAATCACAGCCGTGGCACCCGATACCTCCGCCACCGCCGAGGATCTTGCGCTGGCTCTGGAAATTTTTTCCTCCGTTGGAACCGTCCTTGAAGTCAGCGAAAAGGATCTCGATGCGGTCACCGCGGTAAGTGGCAGTGGACCTGCCTTTGCTCTGCTCATGCTGGAATCGCTTGCTCAGGGAGGGATTGAGGGTGGACTCGCTCCACATGTTGCCAAAACCTTTGCCGCTGGCGCACTGGCAGCGGCGGCTGCACTTGTGATGGAAACCGGAGAATCCCCGCTGGCCTTGCGTCAGGAAATCACGAGTCCCGGAGGAACGACCGCTGCAGGACTGGAGGTCCTCACCGACTCAGGATTTCCTGACATCGTCCGCGAGGCGGCGAATGCTGCACGTCACCGTTCCATCGAGCTTTCAGCCAAACGCTGAGTCGCATGAAGATTTTCCTAAACATCGCATTCGCGATCTGCATCGTGACTCTCCCGAAGGCGAGTGCATCCCAGATTTCTGAGAAGTCATCGTCCACATCCTCAAAAACGAACTCCCTGATTTCCTTTATTCCCGAACAAGCCCGATCCCTGGCGACTCGTGCAGAGGAAGCTTTTGCCTCGGGTGATCTGAAACAGGCGGAAAGTTTCTACAAACAGTCCCTCGACTACGGGCCGAACAATCCCCCTCTCCTGGTCAGCCTCGCTGCGGTGGAAACCCGCATGGGAAAGCTGGATGATTCTGAAAAACTGCTTCAACAGGCCCTCCATCTTGATCTCAAGAACTCTCCCGCTTGGCTCCTGCTTGGGATGAACTATCTGGAGGAAAAGCGCAATGACGAGGCTTTTGCCGCACTGGTGCAGGCCGCCCTTTACGATGATCATAACCCGCGCGCCCACAATTATCTCGGCATCGCCGCAGGACGCAAGGGATGGAACGAGGTGTCGGAAGACGAACTTCGACGGGCTATCGACCTTGATCCCCAGTATGCCGATGCCAACTTCAACCTTGCCGTCCTCTACCTGCGCCGTACCCCGCCACTGATTGAACTCGGCCGTCGCCACTACCAGCAGGCTCTTGACCTTGGCTCCCCAAAAGATCCCGTCATCGAGGCTCAACTTGCCAAAGAGGCCCCCCCAAGCAACACTTCTTCAGTTCAGAAGACCGAACCAGAAACAAACTGATGATCTCACGCGGAGACGCGGAGGGCGCAGAGGAGGAAAAAACATCCTCCTTTTTCTCCTCTCCGTGAGCTCCGCGTCTCCGCGTGAATCTCTCTTTTCTCCTCTGCCTCTACAGCCTAAGCCCCTAAAAAGCCTCCATTTCCTCACTCCCACAATGACTCTACGGAAACTTTCCTGCCTTCTTCTTCTCTGCGGATTCACCCCCATCGCCTCCCTCTTCAGCGCCACCACACCTCCTCCGGAGATCAAGGGTGCCTCCGCCATCGTCGTCGATGCGAACACAGGGGAGGTTCTCTTACAAATCAACGCCGATGAGAAGCGTCCCGTTGGGAGCACCCAGAAGTTGCTTACCTCTCTCCTTGTTGCAGAACACGGAAATCTCGATAAGCCCGTCGTGATTCAACCGATTGACGAAGCCACCGAACCGACAAAACTTCAACTCACTCCCGGAACTTCCTACACGCGCCGTGAACTCCTGACGGCTTTGCTCGTCAAGAGCCCGAACGATGTCGCCCGTGCCCTTGCTCGCGACTACGCCGGCTCGATCGATGAATTCGCCACCGTCATGAATGCCAAGGCACAGGAACTCGGCATGACTTCCTCCCATTTCGTCAATCCCAACGGTCTTCCCGCCCCCGATCAGTATTCCACGGCACGCGACATGGCCAAGGTCGCCCGTGCGGCCCATGCGAATCCCATCCTCTCCCCCATTGTCACGATCAAGTATCTGAATTTCCGTTACACCGACGGCCGTGTGCACCTGCTGCGTAATACCAATGAAACCATGCGGGACAACTGGTTCTGTACTGGCATGAAAACCGGCTACACCGATCTGGCAAAGCATTGCCTCGTCTGCAGTGGAAGCGCGAATGGTAAGGAAGTCATCACCATCATCTTGGGTAGCACCAAGGAACGCGTCTTCTCTGATTCCGCCAAACTGCTTCGGTGGGCGCTCGGCATTCCTCAGGATACAGATTCCGCACTCCAGCGGACTGTGAAAAAATACTACCACAAGGCGTTCCCTACTCCGACTCCGACACCGAGGAGGCATCACAGGCACGTTTCCTCCTCCAACGATAACACATGAGTCGGA
>Ga0302187_10001869_pt1 | contig 17716 bp, 10 predicted proteins | sample II_Bog_E1_3_FD_202120 | JGI IMG/M metagenome (GOLD analysis project Ga0302187, IMG submission 202120) | Peat permafrost microbial communities from Stordalen Mire near Abisko, Sweden - II_Bog_E1_3 | ecosystem: Environmental > Terrestrial > Soil > Wetlands > Peat | place: Sweden: Abisko...
GGCGTGGTTGGCATCGGCAACATCCGCGCCGAGGGCGACCGCAACCAGAAGCCCGGCTGTGCGCAGAAGGGGTCCGCCGTTACCCGAATTGAATTGGGCCTTCTCGCTTGGCGTGAGGTGCCGCCGGGTGTGGATGGCGACCAGGCCATCGGGGAGAAACGCAATCTGGCCGAGGTAGTGTTCGCAAGGGCCGAGACGGACTGGAGCGCCGGCGAGGATGGTCATGGCGGCTTCGCGGGCGAGTGTTTTGAGGGGTTCAAAGCAGGATGCGTAGGGATTCACGGCCTGCTGTTGAGAGGGCTCGGAGATGCCGCCCGTGAGCGAGAGTTCGGGGAAGACGAGCAATTTGACGCCGAGACTGGCGGCCGCGGCGGCGTAGCGCAGGTGGCGCTCGAGATTGGCGTCAAGGTTGGCTTCGGGGCTTGTGTTTGGGCCGCCCTCCGCCGCCGCGTATTGAGCTGCCGCGATGATTCTGGCCACGGCTAACTGGCCGCGAGGCGCTGGAAGCTCTGGCGCGCGAGTTTGGCGAGGGCCTGCGTGAGAATTGGCGAGGAGTTGAGCGATTCGGGGCGTTCGAGACGAATGCCGCGCTTGGCGGCGTACTCGCGGAAGGCGATGTCGATGTCGTAGAGGATTTCGACGTGGTCGCAGAGGAAGCCGATGGGCTGGAGGACGAGGGCTTTCACGCCTTGCTGGGCGAGGCCGTCGAGGGTTTCTTCGACGGTGGGGCCGATCCAGGGGCCGCCGCTCATGCCCTGGCTCTGGAAAGCAAAACACCAACTGGGAATCTCGGGGACGCGCTCGGCGACGAGGCGGGCGGTGAGCTTGGCTTCGACGGGGTAGGGGTCGGGGGTGTCGGCGACGCCGGCTGACTGGTTCGTTTGGACGGTGCGGCAGGGGACGCTGTGGGCGGTGAAGAGGACTTGCGCGGGATGGCCGATTTCGGCCGAGAGGCGGCTGTGGGCCGCACGGAGACGCTCGGCGAAGGCGTCGGCGAGGAGCGGCTCGTCGGCCCAGCCTTCGATGAAGTCGACTGTGATGCCGGCCGCCTGGGCGAGCGTGGCGCGCCGGTAGAGGCCGACCGAGGTGCGCGAATTCTGCGGGGCGAGGCAGATGGCGGCGATCCGATCGATGCCGTCGGCGCGCATTTGCTTGACGGCATCGGCGATATAGGGACGCCAGTTGCGCATGCCGATGTAGACGGGTTCGCCTAATTCGGCCTGCAAGAGCGCGCCTTGCTCGAGAGTGAGCTCGGTGAGCGGGCTGTGGCCCCTGGGTTCGCCGATCTGGGCGTAGCGGTGCTGGATCTCTTCGATGACATGCTGAGGCATGGGGCGGCCGCTGACGACGTTGCGCAGGTACTCGGGGATTTCGTCGACGGTGCCGGGCGTCCCGTGAGCGAGCAGGAGGACGGCGCGTTTAGACACGGGGCACCTCACGCTGATCGGGCCGAACCGGAAGTTTGGCGGGCAGTTTGGCAAATTGGGGCGAGAACGCCTTGACCATCTTGACGACGGCCTGGACGCTCTCGACCGGGGTGCCGGGGACGATGCCGTGGCCGAGGTTGAAGATGTGGCCGGGGCGGCCATCGGCCTGGGCGAGGAGCTGCTTGACGCGCAACTCGAGGACCGGGAGCGGGGCGAAGAGGGTGATGGGGTCGAGGTTGCCCTGGACGGCGCAGGCGTAGTTCATCGCCTTCCACCCTTCGTCGAGCGGGGTGCGCCAGTCGAGGCCGATGACGTCGGCGCCGGTTTCGCGCATGGCGGGGAGCAGGCTGGCGGTCTCGACGCCGAAATAGATGACGGGTACGCCCAGCTCCTGCACGGCTCGGACGAGGCGGGTGGTGACGGGGAGGACGTAGTCGCGGTAGTCCTCGACGGAGAGGGAGCCGACCCAGGAGTCGAAGATCTGGATGACGTCGGCGCCGGCGGAGACCTGCTGGCGGCAGTAGGCGACCAGAACGGTGACTAACTTGTCGAGGAGTTTCTGCCAGGCGTAGGGCTCTGCGTACATCATCTGCTTGGTGAAGATGTAGTTGCGGGAGCTGCCGCCCTCAATCATGTAGCTGGCCAGGGTGAAGGGCGCGCCGCAGAAGCCGATGATGCCGAGCTGGTCGCCGAAGTGGCCGGCGACCTTTTCGATGGCCTGGGCGACGTATTCGAGCTCGCCGGCGCGGTCGGTGCGGAGGCGGTCGATGGATTCGACGGTGCGCAGGGGGTGGTGAACCATGGGCCCCTCGCCTGCGACGAACTCGAAGTCAAGGCCCATGGGCTCGAGGGGGAGCAGGAGGTCGGCGAAGATGATGGCGGCGTCGACGCCGAGCTTTTCCGCGGCGGTGATGGTGACTTCGGCGGCGATTTCGGGGCGTTTGCAGATTTCGACGAGTGTGTGATGCTTGCGGACTTCGCGGTACTCGGCCATGTAGCGGCCGGCCTGGCGGAGGAACCAGACAGGCGGGCGGTCAACAGCGCGGCGCAAACAAGCGTGGAGGAAGCGCGCGCCGCCGGTCATGGCGAGGGGCGCGTTGGGGTCTTCAATGAGCGGGGTCATAGAGCTTTAATTTTAGATGGTTGCGCCGGGGAACTGCCGCCGGTGAGCGACTTGGGATTGCGCATTATCGATAATTCAGGATTTCCCGGGAATTTTGGGTTCCCTCCCGCGCGTGGGCGGGAGGGAGTCTTTTGGGAAAATGAAGGTTGATTCGCAATGTGGCGGGCGCGGAAACCGAGTCGACCGGATTAGTCGGTCATGCGGGTTTCAGGGCGCTCCTGTTCATGAGCGGCGGTGCGATCATGCTGCCGCGTCTTGCGGGTCCTTTGCGACTGAGTTTTTGGCTGAGCCTGTTGGCGGCTCTTCTGATTTTGCTTTTCGGATTGTGGTTTCGTGCTTTTCATTTGCGGACCTCCGTCCGACCTAGAATATACTCCACCGGGAGAACGGTTGCATACAGCAAAACGTATAAAGAATCCATGTTTATTTTGAAAATAATTTTGATTCGCGGGGAATTTTGCCCCGTGAGACTCGCCGAGGGGTTTGCGAGCGTTTGAGGCCAATTTTCGCGGCGGTTCTGGACCCGGGGTGAATCTGGATTCGTGCGAATGACCGAATTCGTCCTGAACGAAGCGGGCGGCAATCGAATCGAATTCGGCGCATCGTCAAACCCTCGTGGGACGCTGCGTTCGTAGAGCGCGGGCCTTTGGCCCTGAAGTCGCTGCGGCTGAGCCAACTTCCATCCTCGTTTTCGTCGAAAAGGGGGGGGTGGCCTACTTGCGTTAAGTATTGCTCCTATGTCGTTGATAATATTTGATTTGTTAGATGGTTGCCATGCTGTTTTTGTGCGCTTTTGTGCACTTTTTGCAACGTTTTGGCGCGGCCGCCTGCAGCGATTCTTTGGCGGCCTTGACGATTTTTCGGATGTTTTCTTCCATGAAAGGCGCCTCTGGACGGTTTCTTCCATTGTGCGCTTTGGGGGAACAATTACCGGCAAGGCGGGGCGGGTTTCTCTGTGGGATTTGAGATTTGTTTTGTTGGGTTTAGCGATGGCGCGGGAATTGGGGGGCTTGACACGTCGCGTGGAGTGGGAAGTGTGGACGGCAGGACCGGCGAGCGTGGGCACCCGGTTGGCCGGATTGCGGAGCGGGGTGAGGTTCGCGCTCGAGGGCGAGTGGAAGGAGGAGAAATGGGCGCAGATCCACTGGGCTCCTGGCCCTGACCGAACCTTGCCTGAGCAAGCTCCATCAGCATCCAAGGCCTTTTCCTGAAATGTGTGGCCTTCCGAGCGCTGGTAAAGTTGGATTGTTCCGGCAAGGGAGATGAATTTGGGCGGCCCGCACAAGATGGGAAGGGAAGGGGCAGGGGCAAAGGCAGAAGCAGGTCCCTCGCGGCGCTCCCCATGAACAAATTGATCGCAAAGGCGACTTTTTGCCAGGAAGCAGCGGGTTAGGGGGCCAGCAGGTTAGCAAGTTCTCCGTTCATTTCTGGCGTAACTTACTCAGGCAAGGCGGGCTGCTCCGGATAAACAAAATGTTTCGCTGCAGCGATTCTGTTGAGCGATTTGGCAACTTGGCGCGCTTCGCGCATGGTGAGTTGGCTGATTTGGTTGTTCATTTGGAAGCGTAACCTGCTAACGCTGGTCCCGCTGCTCAGAATGACGGGATTTGTTGGGGTGTGAGCGGTGGGACTTTGCCACCCACGATTTTGGCCCCACGTCTGAAGAATCGAGATGTGGGCACCCGGCTTTGCGGGATGAAATTGGGGGCGGTTATTCTGCATCCCAGGCGCGGGGTTTCGACTCTATTGTTCAGTTCCGATGAGTGCCGCCACGCAGACTCCCCCTTTGCCTCTTCCCGCGCCGGTGACGGTGTGGCGGCCGCGCGCCAATCGGTGGGCTGTGGCGCTTACCGTGACTCTGGCCACATTTATGGAGGTGCTGGACACTTCCATTGCGAATGTGGCGCTGCCGCATATTGCTGGGGGCCTCGGGGCTTCGGCGGATGAGGCGACCTGGGTGCTGACCAGCTACCTGGTGGCCAATGCGGTGATTTTGCCGATGTCGGCTTACCTGACTACTTTTGTGGGCCGCAAGCGGTTTTACATGATCTGCGTGGTGCTGTTTGGGTTGAGTTCGGCCCTTTGCGGGCTGGCGCCTTCGCTGCCGCTGCTGATCTTTTTCCGCATCTTGCAGGGGGCGGGCGGGGGTGGTCTTGCGCCCTCGGAGCAGGCGATCCTGGCCGACACGTTTGAGCCGAAGGATCGGGGGAAGGCCTTTGCGGTGTATGGGATCGCTGTCGTTTGCGCGCCTGCGATCGGGCCGACGCTGGGCGGGTATATTACGGACAACTTCGACTGGCGATGGATCTTCTTTATCAATGTGCCGGTGGCGATTCTGTCGCTGTTTTTGACGAACCGGATTGTGGAGGATCCGCCGCATATTGTGGCGCAGGTGAAGGAGTTGCAGAAGACGGGGCTGAACCTGGACTTTGTGGGCTTTGGCCTGCTGGCGGTGGGGTTTGGGAGCCTGGAGTTTGTGCTGGACAAGGGCCAGGAGGACGACTGGTTTGGGTCGCGGGTGATTACGTTCTTTATTGTGGCGTGCGTGGTGTCGCTGGGGACGCTGATTGCATGGGAGCTGCGGCAGATTCGGACGGGGCATAAGCCGATTCTTGACTTGACGCTGTTCAAGCGGCGGAACTTCGCGGTGGCCTTTGTGCTGATGTTCATTTTGGGGAGCAGTTTGTTTGGGACGACGGTGCTGATTCCGCAGTTTGTGCAGGCGCTGCTGGGGTATACGGCGGAGCAGGCGGGGTTGGTGATTTCGCCGGGCGGGGTGGGGATTATTTTGCTGATGCCGCTGGTGGGGTTCCTGGTGGCGAAGGTGGATGCGCGGTTTCTGGTGGCGTATGGGTTCTTTTCGTGCTCGGTGGCGATGTTCTTCATGCTGAACCTGGATCTGGACGTGAACTACGGGTATGTGGCTTGGCTGCGGGTGTTTCAGGCTTCGGGGCTCGCGTTTTTGTTTGTGCCGATCAGCACCATCTCGTTTGCGGGGATGCCGCCGAACAAGAGCAACGATGTGAGCGGGCTGACGAATCTGGCGCGAAATATTGGGGGAAGCGTGGGGACGGCGTTTCTGGTGACGGCGCTGGCGCGACGGGCGCAGTTTCACCAGCACCGGCTGGCGGATCACCTGGTGGGGTCGAACGCGGCGATGCAGAGCCAGGCTACGATGCTGGGGCGGTATCTGCACGACCGGGGCGGGATGGCCTACAGCGTGGCGCAGGGGCGGACGATGGCGCAGGGGAGCCTGATGCGGCAGTTGGTGGTGCAGGCGACGATGCTGAGCTATATCGACGTGATCAAGTGCTTTGCGGTGGCGATGCTGGTGATGGTGCCGGTGGTGTTCCTGATGGGGAAGGTGAAGGGCGGGCGCGGGGGCGGCGGGCACTGAGGCGCGCAGCACTCCTTCATGGGCTAAAGCCACTCCTTCACGGGCTAAAGCCCGTACCCTCCAAAGCGAAGGACACACCACGAGGAACTTGTTGAAAAAGTGCAAGATGGATGACATTTGCGTGGACAAAGCGCGTAGCAGGGGCTCAAACCCTGCCAAACCTCGAACCCAAGAAATGGCCCCAGAATCGTCTTTTCCCGCAGCCTCTTCAGCTGGGAACTCTTGTCCTCCTTCCGATTCGCCCAATTCCTCGCCTTTCCCGCATCCGGCTTCACCGCAGCAGGCGAATTCGGGAGAAGGCAGCTTCAAGGCGCCTCTTCTTCGGCCGTCAAACCGCGAGCCGCAGGCGCGACAACGACACCAAAAAGCATCGCGGCCGCCAGCGCCAGCGCCGCGATCCCCGCCAGTACGCGAGGATACCCAAAGGCCGCAAACAAGACGCCGGCGCCCGCCGTGGCAAACGATTGCAGCAGCGCATTCGAGAACAACGTGATCGCCGCGGCCTGGCTGCGCTCCGCATCGGGAACCCTGCTCATCAGCAGGTTGTAGAGCCCAGGCGAGCTCATCCACTGGCTCGCGGTAAAGCTCAGGTAGAGCGCCACCGCCAGCCTCGGATCGCTGACGATGGCCAGCAACCCCATGGCCGCTCCAGTCGCAACCTGGGTCGCGACGATCCCCCGCACCAGACCCAGCCGGCGAAAGAGCCAAGGCGTGACCTGGCCCACGCACAACTGCAGCACCTGCGAAACGGAAAAGATCAGCCCAATCCGGGCCATCGAAAGGTGGAGATCTTTCGCCAGATACACATTGGCGAAGGGCGCAAAAGCGGCCAGCACCGCTGTCCAGAGCGCCATCGAAGGCAGGAATCGCAGCAAGAAAGGATTCACCCTCCATCTCCGCTTCTCGTGCCCGGCCTCCGGGCCGCTCTCCTGCAACGGCAACCGCAAGCGCGTCAGCGGAATCAGTCCCATAGAAGCGATCCCGCACGAACCCAGCAGAATCATCCGCTTCACTTCCCCGACGCCCAGCGCAAATCCAGCCATCTTCAGCCATTGCGGCAGGTTGCCGCAGACCACGCCGCCCAGCGCACTGGTGCCGATGCTGACCGAAAAAATCAGACTGAACGCCGAGGCGCGGTTCTCCTCCGTCGTCAGGCCCGCAATCGCGGGCAGAAAGCACACCCCCCAGATGCACATGGCCAACCCAGCCACAAACGCCAGCCCAATCTGCGCCAACTCCGCCATAGCCAGCGTTCGAGTTACGCCCACCAGGGGCGCGGCGATGAAACAGACGGTTAGCAGCGGACGAAGCCCGAACCTCCGCGCCACCCAGCCCGCCGGCAGCGTTCCGGCTACCGACCCCAGCGTCAGCGCACCGCCCACCAGGCCGATGGCTCGTTCGTTGAAGTGAAAATCGACCAGGTACAGGTTGAAGAGGAAAAAGTACACCGCGAAGCCGAAGTCGAAGAAGAACGCGGCCCAAAAAAAGACCCAGAAGCCGCGGCTCAGGTTTTTCCCGAGCAGCCACGCGGCCGGCGTCCTCCAGGTGAATTGCCCCTTGCGCGCCGCGACGGGCTCGGCCTCCAGTTCCAGCAGCGGCTCCACTAGCGCCCCTTCCGCGCCAGGGCTTCCAGCCGCTCCACCGCCCAGCTCAAGTTGCTGTAGCGCAATTCAAATACGCGTGCGGTCAGCAGGCGCTCAATTGCGGCGCATTGCACCGCCAGAGTCTCCCGCGGCCCAAACAACACATTCCTCAGGTAGCTCCTGGCCAGATCCTTGCTATATGGCAAAAGCTCCGGCGGCCCGGGATCGCGCCGGTTGAGAAAGACCAGGCTATCCACCTGCGCCGTGGGAGCGCAGGCCATGCCCGGCAGCGCCGCCGTCGGCAGCTCGATCGACGGCTTGCCCGCCGCGCGCGGAGTCACCTCCCGCCCCTCCACCTCGGGAAAAAGCTCCGCCGCCTCCGGGCGAAACCGCACCTGATGGCAATTGCCGGTCACCAGGCGCCCCTTGCCGTTGTTCAGCAGATAGCTCGCGTCGTCGGTCGTGTAGGTCCATCCGGCGCGAGCGCATGCGTAGGAGAGAGACGATTTGCCCGCGCCCGATTCGCCGCAGAGCAGCAATCCCTTGCCATGGAACGCGACGCATCCGGCATGAATCGGCGTCGTGAATCTTGAGGCAATGTGGCAGAGCGGAGCCGCGCCCAGGAAAAAATATCCGAGATATGCGCTCTGCGCAACGGCCGCCCGCGACACGGTCATTTGCGTCTTGGTCTGCTCCAGGTTCGCAATGCTGTAGTTGTCCACATCCGCAACACTGACCAGGAGCGGATCGATGATCCGGGGGACGGGCGTGGGCGGGCAATCGGCTGAGCTGCCCTCCACCACATGCACATCCACGCGGATCGGCTTGGTGTCGAAGCGCATCTCAAACATCGACCACAGCGCGCGCGCCTGCGCCACAACCTCCGGGAAGTTGGTTCGCAACTCGGTCGGAAACCCCATCGGATAAAACGTCTCCCGAAGCCAAAGCGCGGGTGCCTCCAGCGAGTGCCTGGGCAACTCGACCGGCCTCGACGCGTGGCAAAGAGACTCAATCTCTTCAAGCGTTTTCAATGAATTCGTTCTCCTCGCCTGTTGCGGGAATCAAGGCGTGGCAAGCCGCCGCGCCAATCAAAACAGGTACTTTACGGCGAACTGGATGATGCGCGGATTGGCGGCGGTCGTCGTAATCTGGCCGAACGACGGATTCACATTCACCGGCCCGTTCGGTCCAGCGGTGAAATCCACGTTGTTATTTGGATTGGCGAATTGCGGCGTGTTGGTCAGGTTGAAGAACTCCGCCCGGAAGCGGAAGCTGCTCGCTTCGGTCACCGGGAAAACCCGCTCCACCGCCATGTCGAGGTTGTGCTGCCCCGGCCCCCGCACAATGCCGGTCCCACTGTCGCCAAAGTTCGTATCCCCCGGGCCCATTCCATACGGAGCCTCCGGCGCGGCCGTGAATGCGCTCTCGGACAGGTATCCGCGCAGCACCCGGGAGTAGAGCGACCCACGCGTGGATGGGTTCCTCCCCGAGCTCTGCGCCCGATTCTCAAAATTCCCAAAGACCAGCCCCGCGTTGCTGTCGAGAACCGTAATCGGGCTCCCCGACTGCGCCAGACCAATTCCCGAAAACTCCCAGCCGTTGAGCGCCTGACGGGCCAGAACCGAGCCTTGCCGCAGCTTCGGTGTGTTCCACGTAAAACTCACCACGGCCCGCTGATCGCGATCGAAGTCCGTCAACCCATACGCCTGGCGGGGATTGTTCTGGTTGTTGGTCAGCAGCCACAGCTCAAAGACGCCGCTGCCCCCGGAACCGCTGGTCTCATCCAGAATCTTCGACCAGGTATAACTGGCCAGAAACTGCAGCCCATGCCCCATCCGCTTGGTCACGCTCGCCTCCAGCGAGTTGTAGTTCGCCTCGAAGTTTGTGTCGGAAAAGAGCGACCCCGTCGCAATGCCCTGGAATGGAACCCGCTGCACCACATTCGCGGCGGTATTCGTCGTCGCTTTGTTCACCGGATTCTGCGGGCTCGCGAGCTGCGACTGGTTGAACTCCACGCTTCCCGGCGAATGCGTCGTGTGCGAGCCGACATATCCCACCTCCAGCAGATAATCCCGGGCAAAGGCATACTGGATGTTCAGGTTGTATTCCTGTGTGTAGGGGTCGATCACCCGCGGCGATACGCCCGACGTATACGCGCCTCCGCCGGCCATCCGCGGCTCATAAAGGGGGAAGCGCGAGGCCGGCGGCAGCAGCGGATCGAACGGCTTCTGAAGCGTGGCTCCCGCGTTTTGCGCGTCGAAGAAGAGCTGTTGCAGCGAACAAGGCATTTGCCCCAGTTGCCCCTCGACGAAGCCACCCGAAGGCCGGTCATAGTAAAAGCCGTATCCGCCCCTCAACAGGATTGTCGGACTCTGCGTCAGCCGCAGCGCAAAGCCAAGGCGCGGCGAAATGTCATGATGATCGGTCGACCAGAGAGAAGGGGAGGTCCTGGTAACCCCGCTGGGTACCGCGCCGGGGAAATTCGCCGGCAGCGTATAGCCGCTCAGCGACCCGGCGGCCCCAACGGCAATCGCAGGATCGAAGCTCGGCAGCAATCCGTGAATCTCCACCGGCGGCCCAAAAATCTCGTAGCGCAGTCCCGCGTTTACCGTCAGTCGCTGGGTTAATTTGATGTCATCCTGTGCAAACGCCGCCAAATCCGTATAGCGCTCGTCCTTCCGGAAAAGCCCCGAACTGCCGCCGCTGTCCGTCACATTGCTCACCCCGGTGGGACTGCCGTTCTGCGCCGCGCTCTGTCCCAGCAGAAAGTCGTCGAAGGTCGCGATCTGGAGCAGCCCATCCGCGCTGAACGGCGCGTCCACGTCCACTTCATGACGCTTCAGCTCCAGGCCAAAGCGCATGTTCTGGCGGTTGCGCGTATGGGATACCGTGTCCTGCCAGATGAAGCTGTTGGTGTTCTGCCATTGCGACGGCGTGCCCGCGTCTCCGGTGGTGAACAGGCCACTGATGCTCACGCCGGGAGCCACCCCCGCGCCGCCGGTCGGCGTGCTCATCCCCAGATCCGAGGCGGAAATCGGGTTCGCCACCACCGAAAGGCCGTCAAACCGCATGAACCCGAAGCGCGCCAGGTTGATCAGGTTGGAGCTGAAAACATGCGTGTCGGAAAGCACGAACATCGCATTCTGATCCAGCTCGTTTGTGCCCCACCCGGGAACGTTCGCCGCATTGGGCGAGAATGCCTGGCTCGAAGGAGCGCGCGAGTAGAAAAACCTCCCCGCGAGCGTGTTCCGCTGCGTGAGGACCTGATCGATGTTGGCCGAAAACTGATTCTCCTTATAATTGGCCGGAATCGCGAATGTCGATTGCCCCACCGGAAGCTGGTCCGGCTCGGCGTTGGGCAGGTTGACCTGCGGGCTCGGAACCGCGAACTGGCCGTTGCTCAGCTTGAAGTTGAGCAGCGCCAGAGCCGCCGGATTGATATTCGATCCATCGCAGGCCACCTGTGTGCCACCCGCGTTGGTCAGGTATCCGGCCGCGTTCCCGTGGCCGGCGGGGCAAAACTGCGCTCCCAGCCTGGCCGCTGTCCGGTCGGAAGTCAGCTGCGGCAAAATCGCCGTCACCGCGGTTCCCGCGCCGTTGATCTCGGTAATTCCCTGATACTCGACGAAGAAAAACGTCCGGTCCCGCCGGATCGGCCCGCCAAACGATACGCCAAACTCATTCTGCTTCAGGTCCGGGCGCGGCTGGCCATCCAGCTTCAGGAAAAACAGATTGGCGTTGAAGAGGTTGTTGCGCACAAACTCCCACGCGCTCCCGTGAAATCGGTTGGTTCCCGCCTTGCTCACCAGGTCCACATTGGCTCCCGCTCCGCGCCCATACGCGGCGTCGTAGTTGGCCGTCTGCACCTTGAACTCCTCAATCGCATCCGGCGCGGGCACCGCCGTCCCCACCTCTTCCCCATCGTTCGCCGCCGAGTTCTGCGAAAGATTGTTGGCGTCGATGCCGTTGAACTGGATATTGTTCGAGGTCGTCTTCTGCCCGTTCGAAGTGACATTCTGCGAATCCCGGCCCAGAAAATCAGCATCCGGAAGCGCCACCACCACCCCCGGCGAAAGCCCAAGGATCTGCGTGTAGTTGCGGTTGGCCAGGGGCAGCGCCTCCATCGATTCCTGTTCCACGGCCCGTCCCAGTGTCGAGCTCTCCAGTTCCGCCATGCTGGCTTCGCCGGTGACCTGAACCGTTGCGCGCGCATCGGCGACGGAAAGCGTCGCGTTGAGCGAACTCGTCTCGCTCACCGTCACCGGAACCGCGGTCGTCGTATGCAAAGCAAATCCCGCCGCCTTGACCGTCACCGCATAGCTTCCCGGCGGCAGCAGCGGCACACGAAAGAAACCCTCCGCGGTAGTCGAGACCGTCCGTGAAAGATGCGTACCCTCATTCACAGCCAGCACGTCGGCGTTCGAAATCACCCGGCCCGAGGGGTCGAACACCACCCCCGAGATCGCCCCCGTTCCCGGCGTCTGGCCAAAGGCTCTCCCGGCCAGAACCGGCAAAAACAGCATCGAAACTGCAAACAATCGTCGTAAGTTGGCAGCGGTCATACACTCTTCTCTCAGAAACACACCCTCGTGAACTCGCCTTGCTATTGAGCTTGAGTATGAAGAGAATGCGGCTGCGACTTGTAACCGATTTGTCATTCCTTTGTACCGATGTGTGCCGATCGCCCGAAATGCCCCGGCCGGTCCCGCGGGAGAACGACGTTCTCATGACTGCCTCAGCGCCTTGCCTGAGCTATTCCGATACGCGAGAGCGCCAACGATCTACCAGCCTCCCTCGGGCCCGCGCCGGCTCCAATGAGTCCCTTCCACCTATCTTTGGATTTCAGGCCACCGGCTGAGTCAAGGCGGCTCGCCCCGATGCGTTCCGGCCCGATAGGAAACGCGATCTGTTACCTAAGGAACCTCCGACTAAGCCGCTGTTTTAAGAGTGCGCTGCTTTAGCTTCGCCGCAAGTCCCGCAACATCAATGGGCTTTAGCCCTGAGGGAATGCAAGTCAACTTAATCGGAGCTTCCCCAATTGAACGGCCGCGAGTATGCCCAGGTTGTGGTGTCTCCGGTTTCGACCATTCGGCCCCTCGATCGCTGAGATCGAATCTTGGCGAGGCCCCGGCCTTTATGTGCACTCCGGGACAGTTCCCTCCCGATTTCAGGGGTAACCTCACGTAATAAGAATTTCATAATGCGCCGTGGCCCAGAATCATGGACCCCGGGAAACTCTTACGTTCCATCACGATTGCAAGCCGAATGACCAAACGGTCTTACGCACAAGAATAAGTTGAACCGGCGATGAAAGCATTTGTGAACCGGAGCGCAGGGCTCTCGGTCGGAGTTGTGAAGGGGGCCCTCTTGCAGGCGGGGCAGGCTCCATTCGCTGGATTGTCGACTCGATCGCCGTTTTCGATGAGAACAACCGGTGGATGCGTCACGCCAAAGAGCCTCCACGGCCATCCCCGGAAAAGGAAGACTTCCGATGTGACCACCTCAGGTCTGCATTGAATGGCAGAGAGTCCTGCCTGTAGGAAGACCTCCGGCGTGGCTCCATAACAACTTCGATATCGAGGCAAAAAATGACACCAAGAGCTCGCGCATATGCGCAAACCGAAATCCTTCACACGAACGGGAATTTTGTCGAGCGCACCCTCCCCGATGTATGGGCAGGGGCCTATGCGCAGTCCCGCGAGCAGAGATGGCGTGTACTCGACATGATGCTCTCTTCTTTTGCGGACTTCGCTTACGCCTTCGATCGGGACGGGCGCTTTCTCTACGCGAACCAACCCTTGCTCAGCTTGTGGGGCCTGAACTTGGAAGACGCTATCGGGAAGAACTTCTACGACTTGAACTACCCCGACGAACTCGCCGAGCGGCTCCAGCGGCAAATTCAGGATGTCTTCTCCACCGGAGGAAAAATCGCGGATGAGACGCAATACATCGGTCCGAACGGCGTTCTCGGGCACTACGAGTACATTTTCTCAGGAGTCATTGGCCCGGGCGGGACGGTCGAGTTCGTTGCGGGGGCAACCCGCGACATCACCATAAAAAAGAATGAGAAAGAGCATCTGGTGCAGATGGAGGCCAGATACCGCGGTCTGCTGGAGGCGGCGCCGGACGCGATGGTCGTGGTCAATCGAGCAGGGGAGATCGTCCTCCTCAATGCGCAGGCCGAGAATCAATTTGGATATCGCCGCGATGAACTGATTGGCCAAAAAGTAACGAACATCATCCCGGAGGGATTTGCGGAGCGCCTGATCGCCGACGGAACGCGTACCGCCGCCGAAGCGCTGGCGCAGCAGATCGGCACTGGGATTGAACTAATTGGGCTGCGCAAAGACGGTACCGAGTTTCCCATCGAGATTATGCTCAGCCCCCTCGAAAGCGCTGAGGGAATCCTGGTCACCGCGGCCATCCGCGACATCACCGTGCGCAAGAACGCGGAGAAGCATCTGGCCCAGATGGAGGCCCGGTATCGTGGCCTGCTGGAGGCCGCGCCGGATGGGATGGTGGTCGTCAACCGGGCGGGTGAAATCGTTCTCCTCAACGCCCAGGCCGAGAATCAGTTTGGATACCGCCGCGATGAACTGATTGGCCAGAAGGTGACCAATATCATTGCGGAAGGGTTTGCCGAACGGCTGATCGCCGATGGAACACGCTCAGCCGCCGAGGCGCTGGCGCAACAAATCGGCACCGGAATCGAGCTCACCGGAAGCCGTAAGGATGGAACCAGGTTTCCCATCGAGATTATGCTCAGTCCCCTCGAAAGCGCCGAGGGAATCCTGGTCACCGCGGCCATCCGCGATATCACCGTGCGCAAGAACGCGGAGAAGCATCTGGCCCAGATGGAGGCCCGGTATCGTGGCCTGCTGGAAGCGGCTCCGGACGGGATGGTGGTCGTCAATCGGGCGGGTGAAATCGTTCTCCTCAACGCCCAGGCCGAGAATCAGTTTGGATATCGCCGCGACGAACTGATCGGCCTCTGGGTGACGAGCATTATTCCGGAAGGTTTTGCCGAACGGCTGATCGCGGATGGAACCCGCACCGCCGCCCAAGCGCTCGCGCAACAGATCGGCACCGGAATCGAGCTCACCGGAAGCCGCAAGGACGGAAGCGAATTCCCCATCGAGATCATGCTCAGTCCATTGGAGAGCGCCGAGGGAATCCTGGTCACCGCGGCCATCCGCGATATCTCCGTGCGCAGAAACGCGGAGAAGCATCTGGCCCAGATGGAGGCCCGGTATCGAGGTTTGCTGGAGGCTGCTCCCGATGGGATGGTGGTCGTCAACCGGGCCGGCGAGATCGTCCTCCTCAACGCTCAGGCTGAAAATCAGTTTGGCTACCGCCGCGATGAACTGATCGGGCAAAGAGTGACCAATATCATTCCGGAAGGGTTCGCGGAGCGTCTGATCGCCGACGGAACGCGCACCGCCGCCGCCGCTCTGGCGCAACAGATCGGTACAGGGATCGAGTTGATTGGGCTGCGCAAGGATGGCAGCAAATTTCCCATCGAGATCATGCTCAGCCCGCTCGAAAGCGCTGAGGGAATCCTGGTCACGGCGGCGATTCGCGATATCACCACCCGCAAGCAGGCCGAAGCTCATCTTGTCGAGAAGGTCGAGGAGTTGAACCGTTCCAACGAGGAGTTGGAGCAGTTTGCCTATCTCGCTTCCCACGATTTGCAGGAGCCGTTGCGGATGGTGGCCAGCTATACCCAGCTTCTGTCTCGCCGCTACAAGGGCAAGCTCGATTCCGATGCCGACGAGTTTATCGCCTTCGCTGTCGATGGGGCCAACCGCATGCAGCGGCTTATCCAGGATCTTCTCTTGTACTCCCGTGTCGATAAGAAGGGCCATGAGCTGCTGGAAATCTCAAGCGCCGGGGCCCTCCAGAAGGCCCTCTTCAATCTCCGCGGCTCCATCGAACAAAGCTGCGCAATTGTAACCCAGGGACCCTTGCCGGTGGTTGCCGCGGACGAAATTCAACTCATCCAGTTGTTTCAGAACCTTGTGGGCAACGCCATCAAGTACCAGGGGCATGGGGTGCCGCACATACACGTATCCGCCAAAAAGAATGGCGGACCCATGTGGCAATTCTCCGTAAAAGACAACGGAATGGGAATCGACCCGCAATTCTTTGAAAAGATCTTCGGAATGTTTCAGCGGCTCCATAAGCGGGATGAGTATGATGGCACAGGCATGGGCCTGGCGATCTGCAAGAAGATAGTCGAACGGCACGGTGGAATCATCTCAGTCGAGTCCAGGCCAGGACAGGGATCGACATTCAATTTTACCCTGGCGGCAACTACTAAGAAACCATAATGGTTGGAAGGGGAGAAGCATGTCGATTGAAGTCCTTTTGGTTGAAGACAGCCCTGGAGACGTGCGGCTTACCAAGGAAGCGTTCCGCGAGGCAAATGGAGAGATCAACTTGCATGTGGCTTGCGACGGAATGGAGGCGATGGCCTTTCTTAAACATGAAGGATCCTATGCCAATTCTCCCCGCCCGGATTTCATTCTGCTCGATCTGAATTTACCCAGAATGGATGGCCGGGAAGTGCTGGCCAGAATTAAGAACGATGAACACCTGAAAACCATCCCCACCATCATCCTGACCACCTCCAGCGCGGAAGAGGATATCGTCAGAAGTTACCAGCTTCAGGCCAACTGCTATCTTAGCAAGCCGGTCCAATTGGATGATTTCGAAGGAGTGGTGAGGAGCATCAACGATTTCTGGCTGATCACCGCCAAGCTGCCGCAGCGGAGGGATGACAGATGAGCTTACGGCAAATCAAGATCATGCTCCTCATTGAAGACAACCCCGGCGATGCCCGTTTGATCCAGGAGATGTTCAAAGAACAAGGCGCGCAGAATGTCGAGCTGAAACACGTTGAGAACATGGCGGAAGCTGAGAAGTATCTTGCCGTGTATCCGGTCGACATCATCCTGCTCGACCTTGGCTTACCCGATGTGCAGGGTCTGGAAGCTGTCCGTCGGACGCGCAGAGCGGCGCCCGGTGTCCCGCTGGTAATTCTGTCGGGCATGGACGACGAGTCGATGGCCATCCAGGCCATGCAGGAAGGGGCGCAGGACTATCTCATCAAGGGCCAGATTGAGCCGCGCGAGCTAGTGCGCGCGCTGCGCTATGCCGTGGAGCGAAAGATCATTGAAGAACACCTGTTCGAGGAAAAGGAGCGCGCCCAGGTCACCCTCGACTGCATTGGCGACGCCGTCATCAGCACCGATATCTCGGGGAATATCATGTTTCTCAATCAGGTCGCCGAAAAGATGACAGGCTGGCAGCTCAGGGAAGTCGCCGGCCAGCCCATGGCCAAGGCGTTTCGCATCGTCAATGCAAGTACGCGCAAAGTAATTCAAAATCCGATGCTGAAGGCTTCCGAGCAAAATCGGAAAGGAAACCTGCCCGCCAATAGCGTCCTCATCCAGAAGGATGGAACTGAAATATACATCGAGGACTCCGTTGCCCCCATCCACGATCATGATGGGAAGGTTATCGGGTCGGTTCTGGTCTTTCGCGATGTCAGCGCCGCGCGGGCCATGGCGCAGCAAATCGCCCACGCCGCCGAGCATGATTTCCTGACCGGCTTGCCCAATCGATTGCTCCTCAATGACCGAATCGGCCAGGCCATCATCCTGGCCGAGCGAAACAAAGACAAAGTCGCCGTCCTTTTCCTGGATATGGACGGCTTCAAGCACATCAACGACTCCCTGGGACATTCCGCGGGGGATAAACTCCTGCAATCGATCGCCAATCGCCTCCGCAATTGCGTCCGCGCCCCGGACACGGTAAGCCGCCAGGGCGGCGATGAATTCATCGTTCTGCTGCAAGGGGTCAATCAGCCGGAAGACGCAGCCGTCGCGGCGCGGAGGTTGCTCGATTCCGTTGCCGAGTCTTATTCCATGGGCCAGCACAATCTCCACATCACCACCAGCATCGGTGTCAGTCTCTATCCGGACGATGGCCCCGACGCGGAGACGCTCATCAAGAATGCCGATACCGCCATGTACCAGGCAAAGGAGCACGGGCGGCAAAGCTTTCAGTTCTTCAAGGCGGAGATGAATGTCAGGGCCGTCGAGCGTCAATCCATTGAAGAGGACCTTCGGCGCGCCCTGGAGAGAAACGAATTCGCCTTGCACTATCAGCCAAAAATCGATCT
>Ga0302187_10001878_pt1 | contig 17657 bp, 14 predicted proteins | sample II_Bog_E1_3_FD_202120 | JGI IMG/M metagenome (GOLD analysis project Ga0302187, IMG submission 202120) | Peat permafrost microbial communities from Stordalen Mire near Abisko, Sweden - II_Bog_E1_3 | ecosystem: Environmental > Terrestrial > Soil > Wetlands > Peat | place: Sweden: Abisko...
GAAAAGAGCATCGACCCTTTGCTTTGAGTTCCCGCATCGAGAACACCGAAATGCGCAAACTGCAAGCTTTTTTGCGGCCCGGGATTTGCACTGCGAAGAGGCGCTGCCATGGTCGGGGAGATTCCTTGTGTCTGCGGCTCTGCTAGAGAGGGGCAGGGTAAGTTAAGTATGACGCAAACTGAGACGCAGAGGTAACAAGTTGCGTTTACAATCGAGCCCTATTACATCCCTATTTTAGGGTGCCTGAGTCCCGGAACTGTGTTCAAATCCCTGAAAAATATCAGATTACGGGGTAACCTCCATTGCGCCCCGCTTGCTGATTCGGTGCGGTTACCAATGTCATCCTTTGCTTGCGCGCGACGAGTTGCCCAGAGCATATCATTTGATCTGCTCGAACGGGGGCCAAACGCGCGTAACCGATGCAGCGCGCACCCTTTTCCCGCCAGCGCATCCTGACTGACATCTTCTATGAACCCGGGTCCGGGGCAAATCACTCTTTTGAGGTCGAATCCTATACTTTGGTTGTAGTGCCAAGCGGTCGCACATGGAGAACGAATGAAGATTCTGGTAACCGGCGGTGCCGGCTACATCGGCGGCACGGTGACGCGATCCCTGCTTGCCGGTGGGCATTCCGTAACGATTTACGACAATCTTTGTCATAGCAAACCGTCCGCGGTGGCCTCTGGCGCTGATTTTGTGGAAGGTGATCTCGCCGACCGGACATTACTGGAAAAGACGCTCATATTGGGCCGTTTTCAAGGAGTGATGCACTTCGCGGCGCTAATCGAGGCTGGCGAAAGTATGCAGCGGCCAGAAATTTATTTTCGGAATAACACGGCAGGATCGCTTACTTTGCTTGAGGCCATGCTCGCAACCGGGCACGACCGCCTGGTGTTCAGCTCAACCGCGGCCTGCTATGGCGAACCCGTCAGCACACCTATCCTGGAAGACGCGAAGCTCGAACCCACCAACGCCTACGGGGAGAGCAAATTGCTGGTCGAGCACATGCTGCGCTGGTTCAACCAGATTCACGGATTCCGCTATGCCAGCCTGCGCTACTTCAACGTCGCGGGTGCGATCGAGGGCTATGGCGAGGCGCATGAGCCGGAATCACACTTGATACCCCTGATCCTCGACGTGGCGCTGGGAAGACGGGCAAGCATCAAGATCTTCGGGCAGGACTACCCGACGCACGATGGCACCTGCATCCGCGACTACATCCACGTGAAGGACCTGGCGGACGCGCATCTGCTGGCGCTGGCGGCGCTGGAAAAGAACGATCGGCTGATCTACAACATCGGCAACGGGCAGGGCTTTACTGTGCGTGAGGTGATCGATTCGGTGCGCCGCGTGACCGGACGGCCGATCACGGTGGAAGAATGCCCGCGGCGGGAGGGCGATCCGGCGGTGCTGGTGGCGAGTTCGGAGAAGATCAAGCAGGAACTCGGCTGGCAGCCGAAGTTCGCTGACCTCGATACCATCATCGCCAGCGCCTGGGAGTGGCACCAGAAGCGCTACGCGTAGATCGGCGGGGGCAGTCAGCGTCAGGGAATGAGTAGAGAGGGCGGTTGCCCAGTCGCCTAGCGAGGGAGTTTGGCGAGGGCTCGGATCCAGCGCTCGGGGCGCGGGTCGGTCCGTGAGTCCTTTACTGCGGCGCGGTATCCTCCCATGTAGATCGAATACATCACCGCCAGAGCGCAGCCTACGCCGAAGAAGAAGCCGATAAAGGCCCCAATCGCAACCGACCAGAGGTCCGTCATAGGGCCAAGTCTAGCAGCCAGTCTAGGATGTGGACGCAACGTTTGCCCATCACAGAGGCCATAGCGTACCTTTTTTCTGCGGAGAAAATTAAGCCAACAGAACGTGACTACAACCACGGGGGATGTGCGTGCATACGTCGGACGGTACGAACATGGAATCGCTGTTGCGGGAGAACCGGGTATTTCAACCTCCCGCTGATTTTGCGGCGAAGGCACGTGTCGGCAGCGTTGAACAGTACGAAGCAATGTACCGGCGGAGTGTGGAGCAGCCAGAGGCGTTCTGGGCGGAGGCTGCGGGCGAGCTGGAGTGGTTCGCTCCGTGGGAAAAAGTGCTGGACGGCGAAATGGGTTCGGCGAAGTGGTTCACCGGCGGCAAGCTGAACCTGAGCCACAACTGCGTGGACCGGCATGCCAACGGTGCGCGGCGGGACAAGGTTGCGCTGCTATGGGAAGGTGAGCCGGGCGAGGTGCGGAAGCTGACCTACGGCGAGTTGCACGTGCAGGTGCAGCGATTCGCGAATGTGCTGAAGGGGCTGGGAATCAAACGCGGAGACCGCGTTGCGATTTACATGGGCATGTGTCCCGAGCTGGCGATTGCGATGCTAGCCTGCGCGCGGATAGGTGTGGTGCATTCGGTGATCTTTGGCGGCTTCGCGGCGCAGGCGATTGTGGATCGCGTCAATGATTCGGCTTGCGTTGCGGTGCTGACGCAGGATGTGAGCTACAGGCGTGGCACCGAAGTGAAACTGAAAGCCATCGTGGATGAGGCAATGGATCGCTGCCCATCGGTTCGCAACGTCGTTGTGTATCGTCGCGCCGAGGCGTGGGAGCCAACCGTGGCGATGAGGGCTGGCCGCGACCTGTGGTGGCACGAGCTGATGAATGAAGCGGACGCGACTTGCCCGGCGGAGTGGATGGATGCCGAGGACCTGCTCTACATTCTTTACACCTCGGGAACGACGGGTAAGCCGAAGGGGCTGGTGCACACAACTGGCGGCTACTCGGTGCAGAGCTATCTGACGGCGAGGTACGTGTTCGATTTGCAGGAGGACGACGTGTACTGGTGCACGGCGGATATCGGCTGGGTGACTGGGCACTCGTACGTGGTGTATGGACCATTGCAGAACGGTGCTACGGTTCTGATGTACGAGGGCGCGCCGAACTTTCCGGACAATGGACGCTTCTGGAAGATCATCGACGACCACAAGGTGAGCATTTTCTACACGGCGCCGACGGCAATTCGGGCGTTCATCAAGTGGGGCGACGAGTGGGTACACAAGTATTCGCTGTCGTCCTTGCGGCTGCTCGGGACGGTGGGCGAGCCGATCAATCCGGAGGCGTGGATGTGGTATCACCGCGAGATCGGCAAGGAACGTTGCCCGATCGTCGACACGTGGTGGCAGACGGAGACAGGCACGATCATGATCTCGCCGATTCCAGGCGCCGTTGCGACTAAGCCGGGTTCGGCGACGCGGCCATTCTTCGGGATTGTGCCGGAGGTGGTGACCAAGGAAGGTGATGCGGTTCCGCTGGGGCAGGGCGGTCTGCTGGTGATCCGCAAGCCGTGGCCGTCGATGGCGCGGACGGTGTGGGGCGATGCGGAGCGGTACAAGCAGACGTACTTCACCGATATTCCGGGAAGCTACTTTACCGGCGACGGTGCGCGCTGGGACGCGGACGGCTACTACTGGCTGATGGGCCGCGTGGACGACGTGATCAACGTGAGCGGGCACCGGCTGGGCACGATGGAGATCGAGTCGGCGCTGGTAGCGCATCCGGCGGTGGCGGAAGCGGCGGTGGTGGGGCGTCCGGACGACCTGAAAGGGCAGGCGATTGCGGCGTTCGTCACGCTGGAAGGCGGCCACAGGCCGACCGAAGAGTTGCGCCAGGAATTGCGGAAGTGGGTGGCCAAGGAGATTGGGGCGCTGGCGCGGCCCGACGATCTGCGGTTCACGCAGATGCTGCCGAAGACGCGGTCGGGCAAGATTATGCGCAGGCTGCTGCGCGAGCTGGCAACGACCGGCGAGGTGAAAGGCGACACCACCACACTCGAAGACTTTGGGGTTCTCGCTAAGCTGCGCGAAGGGGACGAGTAGGATGGTGCCGCTGACTGGTGGTCTGGTTTAGGCGACGGCGTTGGTTAGAGAGTTTCCGACGCCATTGAAGGTATTTGCGATGGAGTTATTCAAGCCCTTCATGGCGGCGACTGCGCCGAGGCCAACCAGAGCAGCGACTAAAGCGTATTCGATTAGATCCTGACCGGAATCTTCTTTCACAAGCTTGGTGATGAGTTTCATGTGCTCCTCCTGGAGTCTGTATTCTCGTCGAGTCACTCCGGGCTTGCGAGTCCCAGCGATTCTCCGACGGTAGGCCGGGGAATGGAAGTGGTAAATAACCCAAAAGTGGGATTAAGGGGGGTCGCTGAGAATTTGGTTGTGGGAGACCCAGGGGCGGTGTCAACGCGGCCCCTGGAGCAGGTTGCCGGCGGGGTGTCTGAGCCCATGAGCGGAGCGACTGTACAATTGCGGCGATGTCCAATACGGCTCTTAGGAACGATCGATGGCGCTGACACGACGGAGTTTTCTGGCTGGGTCATCCAGCGCTGGTGCCGGGCTCTTGCTTGCACGTGGAAGCCTGGGGCAAGTGATTTCGGCGGTGATGGGCGAGGCTGTCGATTTTGCAGCACCAGGCGAGTTCAAGGCGAAGTACTTTGGCGCCTTCTCCGAGTTGCCCGTTGGAGCGGTGAAGGCGCGCGGATGGATCGAAGGGTGGCTGGGCCGTCAACTTACGGGGCTTACAGGGCATCCTGAAAACCTGGGCTATCCCTATGACACTTGCATGCTGGCAGGAAAGATCCCTCCGCCAGCAGTAAAGCATGGCGAAACCTGGTGGCCATATGAACAGTCCAGCTACTTCTTCGATGGGTCAGTCCGGCTTGGGTTGCTGTTGGGCACTCCCGCGGCGCAAAAGATTCCTTCGGGCCTAATGGATTACGTTTTACAGCACAGCGGGCCGAAGAACGTGGGCGAATCTGAATGGGCATGGCCGAATACCGTTGCCGGTCGCGCTCTGATGGCGGAGTACACCGGCACGGCAAATCCAACGGCGGTGCGAGTGCTGAGGGACTATCTGCTGGGCTGTCATATTGGTGGCTCTCGCGACGGCCTGCTCGCTGAAGAGGCGTTGTATGTTTACGGGCTTACGGGCGACGGACGTCTTCGCGACATCGCCGAGGCCAGCTACGACCGCTATTTTGTGAGTGACCCGAGATCGTTTTCTCACGTGGACAAGATTCGCGGCAGCGCACCGTTGCGAGAGCATGGAGTGACGGCGGCCGAGCAGTTGAAGCTGCTTCCGCTGATGTACTCGTATACCGGGAACGCGGAGGCGCTGGAACTGGCGGGGCTGGCCTATACCAAGGTCGCAACGGACAGCTTGATGCCGGACGGCGGGATGGTGAGCTCGGAGAACCTGGGTACGGCCGCGTTCAATTCGATGCACGAGACCTGCGATATCACAGACTGGTCGTGGAGCTTCGGCGCCATGCTGATGGCGAGCGGTGAGGGCCGCTGGGGCGATCGTATCGAACGAGCGACCTTCAACGCTTTGCCGGGAGCGGTGACCAAGGACTTCAAGCAACTACAGTATTTCTCGAGCGCGAATCAGGTGCTTGCGTCGAGCACGGCCTGCACGCGCATTGCGATGACGCGGATGTCGTATCGGGCGGCACATGAAACGGAGTGCTGCACGGGCAACGTCAATCGCGCGATGCCGAACTACGTTACGCGGATGTGGATGCGCTCGGAGAAGGGGTTGGCGGCGGTGCTGTATGGGCCGTGCGAGATGAGTACGAAGATCAATGGACGCGCCGTGCGGATTACGGAAGAGACAGAATATCCCTTCCGAGAGGTAGTGACCTTCAAGGTGAGGCTGGTGCGGCCGGAGACATTTACGCTGCATCTGCGGATTCCGGAGTGGTGCGAGGGAGCTACCATCCGCATCAACGGAAGGGCGAGCGGCGTCCGCAGGGTTGCGGGGACATTCGCAGAACTGACGCGAGAATTTCGCGATGGGGACGTTATCGTGCTACACCTGCCGATGAAGTTGGCGGTGGAGAGGTGGTTCGATCGGCGAGCTGCGGCAATTCGGCGCGGGCCGCTGGTTTATTCGCTGAAGATCGCGGAGAAGCGGGTGGAGAGCACACAGGAGTCGGAGGCCATTCGGCGTGTGCTGAAGGGGAACAATGTCGAGGGATTTCCAGCGGTTGAGTTCTTTCCCGAGAGCGAATGGCGGTACGGGATAGATGCGGCCGTGGCGGACGGGGTGCTGGACACGATCAGGGTGACGGAGTCGCCAATGCCGGCGAATCCATTTGTTGCCGACTCGACACCGGTTCGGCTGACCGCACCGCTGCGCGAACTTGCTGGATGGGCGGTGGACTGGAAGCCAGTGCTGGATCCACCTTCCGAGGACCTGAAACAGGCGCCGAAGAATCCGGCGGAGCTGCCGAACACGGCGGAGATGCAGTCGCCAGGTCAAACCGCAAGGGTGACGCTGGTGCCGTACGGGGCGACACATCTGCGGCTGACGACGTTCCCGGTAATCGCCTAGAGAAGGTTACTAGAGGGACGGGTGGGGAGAGTGAAGCGGAATGTCGAACCTTTGCCGACGGTGCTGGTGGCCCAGATGCGGCCCCCGTGCTGGTTGACGATGGAACGGCAGATGGCGAGGCCGAGGCCGGTGCCGCCCATGGTGCGGGAGTCGGAGGCGTCGACCTGGTGGAAGCGCTCGAAGATGCTTTCGAGCTTGTCTTCGGGGATGCCGCGGCCCTGATCGCGGACCTGGAGTTCGGCCTCGTCGGCGTCGATGCGCCGCGCGCGGAGGTGGACCTCAGTGTTGGGCGGCGAAAACTTGATGGCGTTGGAGATGAGGTTGGTGAGGGTCTGGAGGATGCGATCAGGGTCGGCCCAGACATTGACGCCCTGGGAGTTGAAGGTGATGCGGAGCTGGGCCTTGGAGGCGCCGGTCTGTTGCAGGCTGGCGGCGCGGCGGAAGAGGTCGTCGGCGGAACACATGGTGTAGTGGAGTTCGGCCTTGCCGGAGCCGATGCGTTCGAGTTCGAGTATGTCGTTGACGAGGCGGACGAGGCGGTCGGTGTTTCCGGTGGCGATGTCGAGCATCTGCTGAAGCTTTTCCGGGCGCGCGTTCAGGCTGCCTCCGGTGATGAGGCCGAGGGCTGCGCGGAGTGAGGTGAGCGGGGTCCGCAGCTCGTGGGAGACGGTTGAGATGAACTCGTCCTTCATGCGGTCGAGGGCACGGCGCTCGGTGGTGTCGGCGAAGGCGACGACGACGCCGACCGCCTTGCCGATGGGGGTGGCATCGAGCGAGCCAGATTGAAGCTCCGACTGAATCTCGATTTGAGGGCGGGCAACATACTCGACGGGGAAGCTGGTGCCGTCCTTGCGCCAGAAGATCTCGTTCGAGACGCGGATAGTATCGAGATCGATGATGGTTTTCTGGATGGGGCACTCTTCCTGCGGGTAGGGAGTTCCGTCGGCGCGAGTGTGGTGGATGAGCGAGTGCATGTTGCGGCCGAGGACCTCTTCAGGCTTGAAACCGATCATCTGGGCGGCGGCGGGGTTGACTACGGTACAGTTGCCGTCGAGGTCGATGCCGTAGATGCCGTCGCCGACGGACTCCAGGATGGAGTCGGACTGGCGGCTGAGGGTGCGGAGCTGGTCTTCGGCGCGGACCTGCTCGCTGATGTCGACGCCGAAGCCGAGGACATAGGGATCGCGGCCGGGGATTTCGATCAGCTTGTTGCGGTAGGCGACTACGCGGACCTCACCGTCGACGTGGCGGAGGTGGAGCATGCCCTGGACTTCGCCCCTCTGGAGGATGTCTCCGAGGTATTTGTCAAAGCTGGCGCGGCGCTCTTCGGGCATGAACTCGGTCAGGCGATGGCCGTTCATCTCGTCGCGGGTGCGGCCGATGGATTGCGCGCCGTGGGTATTGACGGAGAGCAGGACACCCTGGAGGTCGTGAGTGCAGACCATGCCGAGCGAGCCTTCGACGAGCTGGCGGTAGCGCGCTTCGCTCTCCCGCAGGGTGGCTTCCGCGACACGCTGGATGGTGACATCGATGCCGGTGGCGATGATGAAGTTGACGTGACCCTGTTCGTCGAGCAGCGGCGAGGCCGACCAGGCGATGCGGCGCAGGCTGCCGTCGCGATGCACCCACTGATTCTCGAATGCGGAGGGGAAGCCGTTGGTGCGGAGGCGCTCGAAATTTTCGATGGCGGCCGGGACATCGGAGTGGGGGATGAGCTTGTCCCAAAGATAGCGGCCGACGAGGGTGGGAAAGTCGTAGCCGGAGGTGGTCTCGCAGGCGCGATTGAAGCGGACGATGCGGCCCGCGGTGTCGAAGACTGCGATCAGAGCGTCGACCGTGTCGAGCACGGTGGAGACGAAGTTGCGCTCGACGATGAGGGCGGACTCGATGCGCTGACGGGAACGGGCGATGCTTTCCATCTGGCGCCGGGCATGGTTGAGCTCAATGGTGGTCATCGCCTGGCGGCTCAGGATGGTGAGGGTCTGCATCTGGAAGGGAGTGAGCCTTCGCGTGGTGGTATCCAGCACGAAGAGCGTACCCAGGCGTATTCCGGCGGGCGTTATGAGTGGGGCTCCGGCATAGAAGCGAAAGGGGCGGCCTGAGAGGGCGATTCCACTGGTAGCGAAGGCGGGATGGTTGCGGGTGTCAGAGATTTCGTAGACGTTCTGGGTGCTGAATGGCGGGGCAGCCGGAAGAGTTCCGAGCGGAAGCTCGACCTCGGGGATGCCGTAGCGGCCGGGAATGCAGATGCGGTCGGCGGCGGCAATGGAGACTCCGGCGACCGGGGTACTGCAGATCCTGGCGGCAAGCTCGGCGAGGTCGTCAATCGCTGGATCGGGCGGCGCGTCGATAATCTGATATCGTTCGAGGGTCTCGAGACGCAGAGCATCACCGCGTGTGACTTCGCTTTTGGGCAAGGTGCCGTTCATCGTACCTGATCTATCGTAGGGCTTGCATCTGGTTGAGGCACTGGTACTTTCGGGGAACAGTATGGTACTTCAGAGCGGCAAACGACGTGCGAACGTGGCTAAATGGGGTTCGCTGGGGAATCGAGGGAGCCGCGAAGCGCGTCCAACATAGAGAATACTGGTTCAATCGAGTTGGTATACTCGGGGGGTGTGGCCCCGTGTGCGGAATTGAGCATGGGAGCGACGGAACCTAGACAGGCGAGAGCATGGAAGAATTGCTGACCGGGATCAAGTCGCCGGCGGATGTAAAGCGGCTGACCATTCCGCAACTGAAGCAACTTGCGGAAGAGATTCGCGAGCGGCTGATCCTCGGCGTTTCAAAGACTGGCGGGCATATTGGCCCGAACCTCGGCGTGGTGGAACTGACGTTGGCGATGCACTACGTCTTCGACACGCCACAGGACAGCTTTGTCTTCGACGTGAGCCACCAGGCCTACGTACACAAGATTTTGACGGGCCGCAACGACCGGTTCGAGACCATCCGGCAGCCGGGCGGGCTTAACGGCTTTATGCTGCGGACCGAGAGTGAGCATGACAGCTATGGCGCGGGGCACGCGGGGACGGCCCTGAGCGCGGCGCTGGGCATGGCCGTGGCGCGGGACATGTCGGGCGGCAAGGAACACATTGTGGCGCTGTGTGGGGACGCGGCGTTCACCAATGGTGTCTCGTATGAGGCTCTGAATAACATCGCTGCACAGACCAGGCGGCTGATCGTGGTGCTGAACGACAACGCATGGTCGATCGACAAGAACGTGGGGGCGATTGCGGAGTACTTCCACAAGATTGTGACTAATCCGACGATTGCCGGGCTGCATGATCGCGCGGCTGGATTGCTGGAGCGGTTTGGCGGCAAAGCGGTACGGCACGTGGCGCGCAAGGCGGAAGAGGCAGCCAAAGGGCTGATTGGGCCGGGCATGCTATTCGAAGAGTTTGGCCTGAGTTACTACGGCCCGCTGGATGGGCACAACCTGCCGCTACTGATCGAGACATTCAAGTTTCTGAAACAGCAGAACAAGCCTGTCATCCTGCACGCGATTACGCAGAAGGGGCGCGGCTTTCAACCGGCACTGGAGAAGCAGAAGAAGTTCCATGGGCTGGGGCCGTACGATCCGGAGACGGGCGAAACCAAGCCCACCGGACAGAAGACCTACTCGGAGGTGTTTGCCGAGACGCTGGTAAAGCTGGCGGACGGCAATGACAAGATCGTGGCGATTACGGCGGCAATGCCAAACGGCACGGCGCTCGACCTGTTCCGGCCGCGGCATCCGAAACGCTACTTTGATGTGGGGATCGCCGAGGAGCATGCGGTGATCTTCGCGGCGGGCATGGCAACCAAGGGATACAAGCCTTTCTGTGCGATCTACTCGACGTTCCTGCAGCGTGCATTCGACCAGATAGTGCATGATGTGTGCCTTCAGAATCTGCCAGTAGTGTTCTGCATGGACCGCGGCGGGCTGTCGGGCGACGATGGGCCGACGCACCACGGGCTGTTCGACATTAGTTATCTGCGCAGCGTGCCCAACATCATCCACATGGTTCCGAAGGATGAGGATGAGCTGGCCGACATGATGTATACAGCGATGTTGCACCACGGGCCCTCGGCGATTCGCTACCCGCGCGGTGCGGGGCCGGGCGTGAAGGTGAAGGAAAAGCCGCGAGAGCTCGCGATCGGCGTGGCCGAGGTGGTCAAGGATGGGCATGATGTGGCCATCTTCGGGCTGGGGGCGATGCTCCCGGAAGCGATGCGGCTGGCGGCGATGCTGGAGCGTGAGGGCTTCTCGGCGGCGGTGGTCAATCCGCGGTTCGCCAAGCCGATCGACCATACGTGTGTGGCTGAGTACGGACGGCACTGTGGATTGCTGATCACGCTGGAAGACCACGTGCTGGCGGGTGGGTTCGGCTCGGCGGTGCTGGAGACTTTGAGCGAATTGGAGCTGCCGGTGCCGGTGGTTCGTGTGGGTTGGCCCGACTCGTTCATCGAGCATGGCAAGGTGGAGGCCCTGCGCGAGAAGTATGGGCTGACCGCGGACGCGGCGCTGGAGAAGGCGCGCCCGTATTTGGCAGCGATGGACAGCCGGCGGATGGCGCTGCGGTAAGCGGGCGCGCAGTTCGTTAGCGAGAAGGCGGGGCAGGGGTGACGGGCGTCTCTTCGTCAATTGCTTCGACTACGCTGTCATCGGTTGCTGGACGGCCGTCGCGGACGCTCTCTGCTCCGAGTGCGTTCTTGCTGCCTGCGGGTGCTGCGGGATCGATCTTCGCGAGGCGGGAATTGGATTCGGCGATTTTCCTTGCTGCGTCGCCAATTCTGCCGGGTACTTTTTCCTGTATTGTTGCCATAGCCCTCTCCCTTGGTCCTGCAAGCTAGGATGCAAGCAACTCAGGGCGGGATGGTGGGCGCGCTCCATCTCCCGGAGAAAAACAGAAAGGCGCCTCCGTAGAGGCGCCCTGTCCCCGGGGTCGGGACGAACTGAGATCAGCTCGGCATCAGAACTGTGTCGATGACATCGATGACGCCGTTCGATTGATATACGTTCGAAGTGGTGATGGTTGCCATTCCTCCCTTTTCATCGGTCAGCATGATCTTCTTGCCGGACATGGTGGCCGTCAGCTTGCCGCCTTCAACGGTGGTCAGTTCGTACTTACCGCCGCCTGCCTTGATGCCAGCCGCGATGTCCTTCGAGCTGAGGCGGCCAGCAACCACGTGATAGGTGAGGATTTTTGTTAGAGTCGCCTTGTTCTCCGGCTTCACCAGCGTGTCGACCGTGCCGGCGGGGAGCTTGGCAAAAGCGTCGTTGGTGGGCGCGAAAACGGTGAAGGGGCCAGGTGAGTTGAGGGTGTCAACCAGGCCGGCAGCCTTGACTGCGGCGACCAGGGTGGTGTGAATCGGCGAGTTAACAGCGTTCTCGACGATAGTCTTGGACGGGTACATGGCGGCGCCGCCTACCATGGGGTCCTTCATATCGCCCATCTGTGCGGTTGCGCTGAACGTCAGAGACAATGCAGCTGCGGCAATGGATGTAAGGAATGTCTTCTTCATGATTTTGTCCTTTCAGATTTCTGCTGAGGATTCAGGTTTGTGAGCGCTCACTATCATCAACGTGGGTGCAGGGAAACTGGATTGGCATATTGCTATCGGATGCGTGGAAAAATCGCCGGATCGCGGAAACAATGCCGGATATGCGCAGGATCGAAGGTTGCCAAAGGAATGTTGACACCGTAGTAGCGGCCCCCTGCACTGACGGTGCATTGACAATCGCGCGCCACCCTCGTCAACTTGAAGGAGTACATCTGAATTAGGAGTTGCAAGCAAGAGTTATGGGAAGTGGAGTTGAAATGGAAGAAAAGGCTGGCACGGCGCACAGGCAAAAGGGGGGCGCGACGCACAGCCACGTTGCTAAACACCACGACAGAGGGTTGCTCACGATCGGGTTGTTCAAGCTGGTTGAGGCGGTCTTTTTCCTGTTGGTGGGCGCAGGCGCGATCCACTTCATTCACCACGATCTGGGAGAGGCCGCGCAGCGGCTGGCGGAGCGGTTGCGCTTCGATCCAGATCGCCGTGCGGTTGCGTGGGTACTAGACCAGTTGGACGACATTACAGCGCACCGGCTGAAGCAAATTGGCGTGGCCACTTTTTTCTACGCGGGGCTGCGGGTGACGGAAGGTGTTGGACTGGTGCTGGAGAAGGTGTGGGCCGAGTACCTGACTGTCGGAGTGACTACGGCATTTCTGCCGTGGGAGGTTTACGAGATCATTAGGCGGCTGGATTGGCTGCGGGTCGGCTTGCTCGTGACGAACCTGATCGTGCTGGCGTACCTGGTTTGGTGGCTCCGCCGCAACCGGAAGGCCGGGAAAGGCGGTGTAGCTTAAGAAGCAGGGTGGCTTTAGCAACCTATTTTCGCTTTTATTTCGCCTACCAGAACTTTCTGACGACGGCAAGGGCGAGGTCGGCCGGGAACCCTCCGATGCAACACTACATATAGGGGTAACCTAGTCAGATACCACTTCCTACAGAGTTTTCCACACTCGTCCTCAGAAAAACTGTCCGCATTTCTAAATTAGGGCTTGCCAACCCTGGTTCCCTAAGTCAGGATGTCGAAGTGGAGAAAAGTGGAATATGGTGGAGTACAGGGGAATAAACAAGCCACCTGAGGCAACTTTACTCCCAATTGTGTTGTTTTCGGGCTGGCAAGAGTGGTTCCAGCTACCGAGGTTGGAATGTTTCGAGGCAATCACCAGACGCGAGTGGACGAGAAGTTCCGGCTGAAACTGCCGGCCGAGTTCAAGCGCCGGGTGGATGAGGTTTACGGCCCTCTGTTTTACATCACCAGCATGGATGGGAAGCGGGCGCAGTTGTACCCGTTGAAGGAATGGGAAGCAATCGAGTCGAAGATCGTTCAACTTGAACCGACGGACCCGGACCGGGAAGATTTCCTGAACGTGACCAGCTACTACGGGCAGACGGTGGAGATGGATTCGCAGGGAAGGTTATTGCTGCCGCAGGTAATCCGTCAGTCGGCGAAGTTGGCGGGCGATGTAAATGTACTGGGGATGCAGACGATTCTCGAAGTGACCAACCTTGAGATGTTCGAAGCGGAGCGGGTTGGCCCGAACGGATTTGTTGAGATGTCTCGTGCGGGACGAGCGAATTTGGCGGAGAAGACGAAGGCGTTGAAGGGTTGATGGATGATTTGACGGCCCCCAGGGGCAGCACAGAGGCGGGAAATGAATAGACCGCAACATGTGCCGGTTCTTTTAGACGAAGTTTTGCAGTACCTCAATGTGCGGTCGGGCGGAGTGATTGCCGATACGACCGTCGGGCTTGGCGGGCATTCCGCCGAGATTGCGAAGAGGCTGGGCGCGAAGGGCAGGTTGATTTGCTTCGATCGTGACCCAGAGGCCATGGAACTGGCGAAGGCCCGGTTGGAAGAAGTAAGAGCCGAACTGGGAAGCGAGATGCCCGAAGTGGTGTTTGAGCCGCGAGCGTTCTCAGAGGCGGGCGGAGTGATCGAGCCGGGCAGCCTGGATGGTTTGCTGGCGGACTTTGGAGTCAGCAGCATGCAGTTGGACGAGGCGCACAGAGGATTCAGTTTCCGGTCGGAAGGTCCGTTGGACATGCGGATGGACACGCGCAGCGGAGAGACGGCCGAACAAGTGGTAAATCAGGAAGACGAAAACGAACTCGCCGATCTGATTTACGAATTCGGAGAGGAAAGGAGGTCGCGGAGAATCGCCAGAGCCATTGTTAGGGCCCGGCCGATACGGACGACAGCGGAATTGGCTGAAATCGTATCGGCCGCGGCCCCATCAATGAAAGGCGACAAGATTCATCCCGCGACACGAACTTTCCAGGCACTTCGAATTCGAGTGAATAACGAGTTGGGAGAGATCCGGTCGCTGCTGAAAAGCGCGCCCTCTCTGTTGAAGCCGGGAGGCAGGCTGGCGTTGATCAGCTTCCACTCGCTGGAGGACCGGCTGGTGAAGGACGCATTCCGCGAGGCCGGCCACGATGGGATTCTTGAGGTGTTGACGAAGAAACCGGTGATCGCGGTGGAGCAGGAGCAGATGCGGAACCCTCGGTCGAGAAGCGCGAAGCTCAGGGCGGCGGAAAGATTGGCACCAGGGACCAGGGGACAGAGAACGACAGGCAAGTACAGAGATGGGAACAGGTAGGAGGGGCGATGGCGACGATACCGATGGCAGGGCAGGGAACGATCTTCGGGATGGGGACGGCGACGGGGAACACCAGTAATCCGGTGCAGGCCCGTGCGCTGCGCAATCGCGAGCTGTTCGAGCTGCAAAGGCGCGCCCGCCGTGGACCGACGCCCGAGGTCTTCTTCGTCAAGCACATCGACAACAGCCGCATTGTGAAGGCCGATGATCCTGAGCGCAGGCGCGAGATGCGTACCTTCGCCGTGACCATGAGCATTTTGTTCCTGTTGGTGATGGTCTACGTATGGCAGCATTTTTCGGCCATCGAGGTCGGCTACCAGGTCGAGACTCAAAAGCAGCAGGTAGAACAGATGCGCGAGCAGAACCGGCAACTGCGCCTCGCAGAGGCGCAATTGAGCGATCCCGGCCGCATCGATCAAATCGCGCGACAGCTCGGACTCGACGCACCGCAGCCCGGCCAGGTGGTGCGCCCAGACGGATTGACTGCCAACGTTCCTGTAGTAGCGCAGGCATCGACGCCGTCGTTGCCGGTGAATTAGCTGCCAGTTCTCAGTTGTCTGGAGTGCCGATCTTCAACTGAGAACTGATAGCTCACAATTGGGAACTTCGTTAAATGACTAGAGCGCCGCGCCAGCCCCAACGCAATTCGTTGACCGCACCCATACGCAGGCTGCGCTTCGCGTGGGTGGCGATCTTTTTCTGCACGTGGGTGGTGGTGATTGGCGGGCGGCTGGTGTGGCTACAGGTAATTCGCCATTCGGAGTGGGTGGACAAGGCCGAGCGCCAGCAGCACAGTACGGTCACGGTGGCTCCGCAGCGCGGGATTCTGTACGACCGCAACCTGCGCGAGTTGGCGATGACAGTCAAGATGGATTCGGTCTACGTGGATCCATCGGAGTTGGGCGAGAACCGGGCGACTACGGCTGAGATGCTGGCCAAGATCGTGCATACCGACCCCACCGATAGCTTTACCGCCGAGCCATTGATGCTGGCGCGCTTCAATGATTCGAAACACTTTGCATGGGTGGCGCGGCGGGTGGACCCGGCGACCTCTGACCGGGTGCGCCAGTTGAACCTGAAGGGCGTTTACTTCTACAAGGAGTTCAAGCGCTTCTATCCCAATAACGACCTGGCGGCGCAGGTGCTTGGATATGTTGGCTCGGATGATACGGGCCTGGGCGGTCTCGAGCGCCAGTTTGATGAGGACATGCATGGAACTCCAGGGAACATGCTGGTGTCTGTGGATGCCAAGCGTCACGCGATGGGCAGCGTGGAGAGCGAGCCGATGCCGGGCGAGAACCTGGTGCTCACCGTGGACGCGAACATCCAGTACATGGCTGAGCGCGCGTTGGACGCACAGATGGCCAAGATGAAGGCGCTGCACGGCACGGTAGTAGTTCAGGATCCGCATACGGGGCAGATTCTGGCGCTGGCGATCTCGCCGCGTTTCAATCCAAACGACTCTCGCCACATGGAACCGGGCTCGCTGACAAACCTCGCCGTAAGCGATATATACGAGCCCGGTTCGACGTTCAAGCTGGTCACATACGCGGCGGCCATCGATGCCGCCGGAGTCGAACCAACGGATATGGTGGACTGCCAGGGCGGCTCGATGACCATGTTCGGACGGACGCTGCACGACGACAAGGCTGACCACTTTGGGGTCGTCACGGTGAGGTTTGCGCTGGAGCACTCTAGCGACGTTGGTGCGGCGAAGATGGCGCTCAAAATGGGCCCCGACACTTTTTACAAGTACATGAAGTCCTTCGGATTTGGCGGCCGATCCGGTATCGAACTGCCCAGCGAGACACGAGGGCTTCTGGCCCCCCCCCGAAAATGGGGCTCGACCAGCATCCTGTCGATGGCCATCGGGCAGGAGATCGGCGTGACGCCGGTTCAGCTTGTAACGATGGTAAGCACGATCGCCAATGGTGGTGTGTATATGCCGCCGCATGTGCTGCTTCAGTCCACCGACGAGTTGAAGGGAGACCCGCGGCTAAAACCTGCGGCGTTCCGGCCGGAGAACCAGCTTCCCGCAACGCTTCCCGACGGGGCACATCGCGTTATCAAGGAGCTTACCGCCGCGAAGATGCGATCGATCATGGAAGGCGTAGTGGTGGAAGGCACCGGCAGGGCCGCGGCGCTGAACGGTTATAGCGCCGGCGGCAAGACGGGAACGGCGGAGAAGGTCGATCCGCTGACCCACACCTACTCGCACACCAAGCTGGTGGCGAGCTTCGCGGGGTTCGCGCCGGTCAGCTCTCCCGCGATATCGATTGCGGTCGTGATCGACACGCCGACGGTGGGAAGCGGATATGGCGCGGAAACTTCGGCGCCGGTATTCCAGGTACTCGCGCAGCAGGTGCTGGAGTACCTTGGCGTGCCGCACGATCAGCCGCTGAAGACGCAAAAGGAGCTGCGGGCAGCGGCGACTCCGGAAACGATGCCGGATGATGATCCAAGCGGAAATGTGTCCGACTTGAGCGCGATGTTCGACGAGGTCAATAACCTCCCTGCGGACGACCCACTGCGCGTAGCGTCCAACACAAACGCGACCCAAGGTGATGCGGCGACTGGCACGGCAAGCGCGATGGCTGGGTCGCAGCAGACGCCCGGGGCCAGCAGGACCGCGCGCATTCTGAATTTGCTGCCGGCGAAGGTGGTGGCCGCGTTCAAGGAGAATGGCGGGACAAGTTCAGCGATGCCGGGCACAGGGGTTGCTGCGATTCGGGCTCCTGACGTTGCTCCGCAGGTTCAGCCACGTGCGAATGGCTCGGTGGTGGTGGATGCTGGGCAGCGCGTGGCTGTGCCGTCGTTTGCGGGAGCCGCGTTGCGTCGCGTGGTGGAGACTGCGGCGGGTCTGGGCCTGCGCGTTGAGCCGGTGGGCAGCGGCATTGCACGCGACCAGGCTCCGGCCGCGGGCACCATGGTCCCGCTGGGCACTGAGGTTGTGGTGCGCTTCGCGCGCTAGGCTGTGCGACTCGTACTGCGTGCGGACATAGAATCAAATCAATGAATTGGATTGACGCGCTGAAAGAAATGTCGGCGATCGAGTGCGCGGGAGCGGGCGCCGAGGTTTGCGCCGTTGAATACGATTCGCGGCGCATTCGGCCTGGAGCTGCATTTGTCGCGATGCGTGGTGGCACGA
>Ga0302187_10001879_pt1 | contig 17657 bp, 17 predicted proteins | sample II_Bog_E1_3_FD_202120 | JGI IMG/M metagenome (GOLD analysis project Ga0302187, IMG submission 202120) | Peat permafrost microbial communities from Stordalen Mire near Abisko, Sweden - II_Bog_E1_3 | ecosystem: Environmental > Terrestrial > Soil > Wetlands > Peat | place: Sweden: Abisko...
CGCAATTGTAGCGGCGTGCTTCTCGATCATGGCTTGGGAGATTTCGGCGAGCAAGTCGGCCTCGGTCTGAAAACGGAATTCACCGCGCTCAAGCGATACATTATCATTGAGGTAGTCACCAAAAACGTAGGCCTTGATGACGAAATTGCGGCCCTTGGATGCAACCTCACCTGGTGCCGGCTCATAGAACTCGTCTGCGAACTCAGGCACATGCGTTTGCAGCGCGACATCGGTGACCTCGCGCCGGTGCGCAACCAAGCTGACTTTGCTACGATTGGTGCGCGGGGCAAAGAACTTGAATACGCGGACCTGAAAGACCTGCTGTCCGCCACTCGACGCGAGAGTGAATGTACTGTCGGGCACGTGCATTCCCACGATCTGGCTCGCGTCCTTGGCGAGATAATCGTTCAACGAGAGTGGCGGCGCTTCACTGCCCTCATCGCGGATCACTACGCGTGGGCAAAGCTTCTCAGCATCCACAAAATACGGAAGCAGCCTCTCTAGAAGCACTCGGGCAATTGTTTCTATACGCTTGTCGTGAAACTTGACAGATTTAATCCCGGTAATTTCGATAGAGCTACCAATCGCCCCTTCGGCAACCGTCCTGACTGTTTCATCGATAATAATTTCCTTATCCAGCCCCATACGGAAGGTCCGTTCACTCAGCGTATCGCCATCGGCGAAGATGCTTCTGACGTTCATGTGATTAAAGTACTTGAGGCAAGTGAAGCGTCCAAAACCCTTGCCACCGTCTGCCTTCTTCTGCTCGGTATAAACCTCATCGAAGGAATCCCGATTTCGTTTGTCGAAGCCAATTCCATTGTCAGTGACGATGAAGCCATCGACGCCGGGTAGTCCATCGAGCAGGTCGGCTTGGCCATCCCGCTTGATCTGTATATCGACCAAGCCATGCTCCGGCTTCCGTTCGTCGATGGCTTGGATGGCGTTGACTACCAATTCGACAAGCGGCGTGTAGACGCTCGTGCCGGACCGAATATTCTCGACCAGCCGCTTGATGTTGACGTTGCTCATGCGGACTAACTCGATGGATCGGTGGGCAAAGATCAGATCATACGCAGAAGGACGCAGCACCACAACCAGTGTGAGCTTGTCGTTGGGTTCGGAGGAAGTATGCAAGCTCCCCTCGGCCAAGGCGACAGTTGAATGAACGGCGGCTTAGGCCCGCTGGGGTTCGGAAGGAGCCGTTCCGGATCGTCCCCAAAATCAGCCGCTCAATCACAGCGCACTTTGCTCACGCCCCCTGTGATGCGCCCGGCAGGTTTTGGCGCAGGGCGGCGCGGTCGGCGGGGATTATGCGGCGGATCAGGATAAAGGCGCGGTCGCGCAGGGCGCGGGCGGGGGCCAGGATGGTGTTGTCCCAGATCTTTTCCAGCCAGCCGGGGTTGTCGACGCCGGTCAGCACCTGGGCGGGAAAGGCGGCTTCGCCGGGTTTGTCGATCACTTTGCCGCGTACCCGGTTTGACACGTTGTTGCCGTGCACCACTTGCAGCCAGCCGGGGCCGCCTGCCAGTTGGACCAGCCGCATTTGCAGGGGCAGATCGTTGTGGCGGGTGGTCATGGTGGTGCGAAACAGCGGGGTGTCGGCTTCGACCATGTTGGTGAAGGCGCAACTGGGGTGGTAATGCAGGAACAGCCGCCGCCCGGTGCGCACCAGGCCCCAGGGTGCGTTCACCGCAAAGGTTTCGCCGCGCCATTCGCGCAAGGCGGCATCCTGCACCCGCGCGATATAGTCTGCCGCGACGCCGTCGTCGTTGTCGATGTTCGATGTCAGGATCAACCGGTCGGGCACCGGTGCGCCGATGGCGTCGCGCACCATGCGGGCCCAGCCGGCCGCATCGAACTGGCCCAGATACAGCGGCGTGAACGGGCGCACCTGTTGGCATTGGGCGATGCGTTCGCGCGCCCAGCCGGGCGTGCCTTCGTCAAACAGCACCAGCCAGATGAAATCCTGCTGCGTCTGCGCGGCGATCGTCGGCAGGCAATAGCGTTCGAACAAGTCGAACCGCCCCTCCAGCCAGCCGGGCGCCATGCGATAGGCATATTCGCGGCCAAACGTGATCAGGCTGAACCGGGTAATAACCACCTGAACAAGGCTGGGCATCGACACTCGCACCTTTGTCAGTCGCCCCGTGCCGGGCCAACGCGGTGTCTGGCAGTATCAAGATCGGCCCCGCCATGGCAACCCGAAACCGGGTGCGAAACCTATCCGTGTGCGGTGTGGGCCAGACGCAACAGACGTTCGACCAGCGCGTCGATTTCATCCAGCGGCACCGCGTTGGGGCCATCGGACAGCGCGTTGGCCGGGTCGGGGTGGGTTTCCATGAACAGGCCGCCCACACCCACCGCGACCGCCGCGCGCGCCAGCGGGGCGACATATTCGCGCTGGCCGCCCGATGATCCGCCCATGCTGCCGGGCAATTGCACCGAATGGGTGGCATCGAACACCACCGGGCACCCGGTCGCGCGCATGTCGACCAGCGAACGCATGTCGACCACCAGATTGTGATAGCCAAAGCTGGTGCCGCGCTCGCACACCAGAAAGCGATCTTCGCCAAGCCCTGCCGCGCGCGCGGCGGCGCGCGCCTTGGCGATCACCTGGGTCATGTCGCCAGGCGCCATGAACTGCGCCTTCTTGATGTTGACCGGGCGCCCGCTGGCGGCGGCGGCGGCGATCAGATCGGTCTGGCGGGCCAGGAACGCCGGGGTCTGCAACACATCGACCACTTCGGCCACAGTGGCGACATGCGCGACATCGTGAATATCGGTCAGCACGGGAAGGCCGGTGCGGTCACGCACTTTGGCCAGCACGGCCAGCCCTTCGTGCAGTCCGATCCCGCGAAAGCTGGTGTGCGCGCTGCGGTTGGCCTTGTCGAAACTGGCCTTGAACACCACCGGGATGGCCAGCCTGCGCGATAGGTGGGCCAGATGGTCGGCCACCGTCAGGCACAGGTCTTCGCTTTCGATCACGCAAGGCCCGGCGATCAGGAACGGGCGCGCCATGGTGCCCACAGTGTGGCCGACAAAATCCATCAATCGATCCCGAGTTCGGCCAGCACGCGCTCGATCAGCGGCACGTCGGCGGGGTTGTTGCATTCGATCGCATCCCACGCCGGGGCGGGGCACAGCGCGACGCCGATCGGCAGGCCGATCGCGCCGAACCGCAACTGTTCAAGCCCTTCCAGGTCTTCCAGCAGGGCCGGGGCCGCCGCGCGATAGGCGCGCAAGGCCTGCGGGCGATAGGCATAGACCCCCATGTGCAGATGAACGTGGTGCGCCTGCGCCATCAACCGCGCCGGCGCGATATGGGGGATGATGCGTTTGGAAAAATACAGCGCGCGGCCCTGCGCATCGAACACCACGGTGGTGCCACCGACGCGGCCCGCCTGCTGATCGCGGACCAGCGCGGCCATCACGCCGGGCGTGCAGGGGGTGGCGGGGGTGGCCACGGGCAGCGCGTTATCCTGATCGATCCGTTCGATCAGGCGGGTGATCACGTGCCGGGGGGTCAGCGGGGCATCGCCTTGCAGGTTGATCACCAGATCGGGGTCCTGGTCCAGGCTGTCGAGCACGGCGGCGCAGCGTTCGGTGCCGTTGCGGCAGGTTGATGGCGTCATCACCACGTCGGCGCCAAACCCGCGCGCCGCATCGGCAATCGCTTCATCGTCGGTCGCCACCAGCACGCGGGCAATCCCCGGCACGCTGCGCGCGGTGCGCCAGGTGCGTTCGATCAGCGGCCGCGCATCGCCGCCCGCGCCGCGCAACGGCGCCAGTGGCTTGCCGGGAAAGCGGGTCGAGCCGTGGCGCGCGGGGATCACGATGATCCGTTGCGGATATGTGCCGTCGGTCATTGGCGGGCCTGCGACAGGGCGGTGGCGCAGGGCGGTTCGTCGGCATCGGCGGGCGTGTCGCACCGCGCCAGATCGTGAATATGCAGCACGCCCACCGGGCGGTGCGGATCATCGCGGGCCACCACGAACAGCGCGGTGATTCGCGCCTCGGCCAGCAGAAGGCGCGCATCGCCGCTCAGCGTGCCGACCGGCACGGTGCGCGGATCGCGGGTCATCACGTCTTGCGCGCAGGCCTGGCCCAGCCGATCGATATGGCGGCGCAGATCGCCATCGGTGATCACCCCGGCCAGCCGGCCGGCGTGATCGACCACGCCTGCGATTCCCAGGCTCTTTTCGGTCATCACCCCCAGCACGTCGCGCATCGCCATGGCCAGCGGCACCAGCGGCAGCCGTGCGCCACCATGCATCACCTCTTCAACCGGGGTCAGCCGCGCGCCGATCGCGCCGCCGGGGTGCAGCATGCGGATGCCCTCGCGCGAAATGCCGCGCTGGCCCATCACCGTTACCGCCAGCGCATCGCCCAGCGCGATCATCATCGTGGTCGATGTGGTCGGCGCGATATTGACCGGGCAGGCCTCGCGCGCATCGGGCAGCACCAGCGCGACATCGGCCCCTTTCGCCACTGGCGCCTGCGCGCGACCAGACATGCCGATGATGCGGCAGCCGAGCGCGCGGGCATGGCGCATGATCGGGCGCACTTCGGGGGTGGATCCCGAATTCGACAGCACCAGCAGCACATCGCCCGGCACCACCATGCCCAGATCGCCATGCGCCGCCTCTGCCGGGTGGAGAAACAGCGCGGGCGTGCCGGTGGCCGCCAGGGTGGCGGCGATCTTGCGCGCGACATGGCCCGATTTGCCCATGCCGGTGGCCACCACCCGGCCCCGTGCTGCCAGGATCAGGCGCACCGCATCGGCAAATCTGTCATCAATCGCATCGGCCAGCCGTTGCAGCGCGTCGGCCTCGGTGCGGATCACCTGTTGGCCGCGCGTCACAAAATCGCGCGTCACAAAATCGCGCGTCCCAAAATCGGCTGTGACGCCCTGGCGCGGCTGGCTGGTGGTGTGGAGCATCAAAGCCATTTTCCTGTTCCAGACGGAGCGCGCGCGCCGTGCAAGTCCCCCCGTAATCCTACCGAGTGGGCGGCAGGATTGCGTTTGCCCCGGCACTTTATCAGCGGCGGGTCGCGCATCATCCGAAACAGGCCCCATTTCCGATTGGTATGGGGCGCCGTGGTTTGTCGGCCCGCCGTGCTTGCGCTATGGCCTGGGCCGTGGCGCGCCGATCGCTTGCGGTTCGGGCGATGCCAGGGGAGAGCCTGCCGCCGTGCAATTGCGCCACTTGCGATATTTTGTGACCTTGGCCCGCATGCGCCATTTCGCGCGCGCGGCAGAGGCCTGCGGGGTGTCGCAGCCCACGCTGTCATCGGGGCTGGTTGCGCTGGAACAGGAATTCGGCCGCCGCCTGATCGATCGCGACCGCCGCTTTGTCGGCCTGACCCCGCATGGCGAGGCGATGCTTCCCTGGGCGCAGCAGATTCTGGGCGCGATGGGGGCAATGACGGCGGCGGTTGCGGAAACCCCGCTGGAAGGGCCGTTTGCGCTGGCCGCGATTCCCGCCGCGCTGCCGCTGGTCGGGCGGTTTGGCGCGGCCTTGCTGGCGGCCAACCCCGATCTGGTGCTGTCGGTGCGATCAAGCACTTCGCGCGCGATTGAGCAGGCGCTTTCAGCGCTCGAAATCGATGCGGCAATCACTTATCTCGATCCCGAGCCGCCCGCCGGCATGAAGGGGGTGCCGCTGGCCACCGAAGACTACCTGTTTCTAACCCGGCGCGGCAGCCGGTTCGACGATCTGAACACGATCACCTGGGACGATGCGGTGGCGCAGGATCTGTGCCTGCTCGACGAGACGATGCTCTATCGCCGCATGCTCGATCGCACGCTGGCCGCGCACGGCCATGTGGTGCGGCCGCGCGCCACGGCAGACAGCCATGTCGCGCTGTTTGCGCTGGTCGCTTCGGGTGCGTTTTGTGCCATTGTGCCCGACAGTTATGCGCATCTGCTGGCGGGGCTGGAATGGGCGCGGTTCCTGCCGCTCGATCCGCCCGAGGCGGTGCGGCGGGTCGGGCTGCTGGTGCTCGATCGCGATCCGGCACTGCCGCGTGCGCGCGCGGCGCTGGCTGCGGCACGCGCATTCGCGATAGATGGTATCTATCAACCTTTGCCCCTTTCGATTTGACCCGAGTGGGTAGATCGTCGATGTTGCAAACCATGGCTATAAACCGCACCATGACCACGACCTCCGCCGCAATCGATGCCGAGATCGACCGCATTCTGGCCGCGCATGCGGGCCGCGAAGGCCCCTTGCTGCCGATTCTGCACGATATTCAGGCTGCACTGGGCTACGTGCCCGAAGGGGCCATCCCGGCAATTGCCGAGGCGCTGAATATCAGCCGCGCCGAAGTGCACGGGGTGATCAGTTTCTACCACGATTTCCACACGGCCCCGGCCACGCGCCCGGTGATCAAGCTGTGCCGCGCCGAAAGCTGCCAGGCCCGCGGGGTCGAGGCGCTGGCGGCGGGGCTGGTGGACGAGACACGCGTGAGCATAGAAACGGTCTATTGCCTGGGGCTGTGCAGTGTCGGGCCCAATGCGATGATCGGCGAAACGCTGCACGCGCGGCTCGATGCGGCCAAACTGTCGGCGCTGGTGGAGCAAGTGGCATGAGCGTGACGGTACGGATCAGCGACGACGCGCTGGCGCTGGCCTGTGGTGCAGACGCCGTCGCCGCCGCTTTTGCGCAGGCCGGGTGCACCGTCGAACGGGTGTCGAGCTGGGGCATGCACTGGCTCGAACCGCTGGCCGAAATCGACGGGCAGGGGTTTGGCCCGCTGACCCCGGCGGACGTTGCGGCGGTGCTCGCTGGCACCAGCGCGCTGGGCATCGGACGGATCGAGGCGCATCCGTTCATCGCGCGCCAACAGCGGTTTACCTTTGTGCGCGCCGGCAAGACCCGTCCGCTCAGCCTCGACGACTATGCCGCGACCGGCGGCTGGGCCGGGCTGGCCCGCGCGCGTGATCTGGGCGGCGAGGCGACGATTGCCGAAGTGACCCAGTCGGGCCTGCGCGGGCGCGGCGGGGCAGGCTTTCCCGCCGGGATCAAGTGGACCACCGTGGCCAAGGCCGCCGACCCGCGCAAATATATCGTGTGCAACGCCGATGAAGGCGACAGCGCGACATTTGCCGACCGCATGGTGATGGAGGGCGATCCCTTCATGCTGATCGAAGGCATGGCGATCGCCGGGCTCGCGGTCGGCGCGCAGCAGGGTTATGTCTATATCCGCAGCGAATATCCCCATGCGATCGCCAAGATGCAGGCGGCGGCGCGGCTGGCGGCGGCGATCATTGCACCGTTCAGCGTTGAAGTGCGCGTGGGTGCGGGGGCCTATGTCTGCGGCGAGGAAACCTCGCTGCTCAACAGCCTGGAGGGCAAGCGCGGCGAAGTGCGCGCCAAACCGCCGCTGCCCGCGCTCGAAGGGCTGTTCGGCAAGCCGACGGTGGTCAACAACGTGCTGACGCTGGCCGCGGTGCCGTGGATTCTGGCGCATGGCGCATCGCGCTATGCCGCGGTCGGGTTTGGCCGGTCGCGCGGCACGATGCCGATCCAGATTGCGGGCAATGTGCGTCATGGCGGGCTGTTCGAGGTGGGCTTTGGCATTACCCTGGGCGAGCTGGTGATGGATATCGGCGGCGGCACCGCCAGCGGGCGCCCGGTCCGCGCGGTGCAGGTGGGCGGGCCGCTGGGCGCCTATCACACGCCCGAAGAATTCCATCTGGCGTTCGATTATGAAACGTTCGCCGCCGCCGACGGGTTGATCGGCCATGCCGGGCTGAGCGTGTTTGACGACACCGCCGACATGAGCGCGCTGGCGCGTTTCGCGATGTCGTTCTGCGCGGCGGAAAGCTGTGGCAAATGCACCCCGTGCCGGATCGGTTCGACGCGTGGGGTCGAAGTGCTCGACCGCATTCGCGCGCGCAGCGGGCGGCAGGTCGACGCGGTCGAAACGCTGCCGCAGATGCACAATGCGCGCAAGGCGGCGCGCTCGCTGACCGATGACATCGGCCTGCTCGAAGACTTGTGCGAAACGATGAAGTTCGGCTCGCTGTGCGCGCTGGGCGGGTTCACGCCTTATCCGGTGCTGTCGGCCTTGCGCAATTTTCCCGAGGATTTCGGCCTGCCCGCGCCTGCGCAAGAGGCGGCGGAGTGATGCGCGTGCTGGGCGTTGTGCTGGCCGGTGGCCGCTCGCGCCGGTTCGGCAGCGACAAGGCGCTGGCCGAACTGGGCGGGCACACGTTGCTCGATCGCGCGGTGGCCACATTGGCGGCCCAGTGCGACGCGGTGGTGGTGGCAGGGCGCGCGGAGGCACCGGCGCCGGTGGTCGCGGATCGTCCACAGGCCGCGTTGGGCCCGCTCGGCGGGCTCAACGGCGCGCTTCACCATGCCGCCGCGCACGGGTTTGACGCGGTGCTGTCGATCCCGGTCGATGGCTTTGCCTTGCCGCCCGACCTGATCGGCGAACTGTCGCCCGCGCCCGCCATTGCGGGTGATGCGCCGGTAATCGGGCTGTGGCCTGTCGCCGTGCGCGATGCACTCGATGCGTTTCTGGCACAGGACCAGGTTCATGCCGTGCGCGCCTTTGCCGCACAGATCGGCGCGCGCGCGGTTACTTTGTCGCGCATGCCAGCCAATATCAACACTCCGGCGGATTTTGCCGCCCTGAAGGACCACGCCCATGGGCTATGAACCCCAGGCCGATTTCGGCACCCCCGCAGTTCACAGCGATACCACCGTCAGCCTGTCGATCGACGGGCGCGCGGTCAGCGTTCCGGCCGGCACCACCGTCATGCGCGCGGCGGCGCTGTCGGGCGGGGCGATCCCCAAATTGTGCGCCAGCGACAATCTGAAACAGTTCGGTTCATGCCGCCTGTGTCTGGTCGAGATCGACGGCATGCGCGGCACGCCTGCATCGTGCACCACGCTGGTGAATGAGGGCATGGTGGTGCACACCGAAACCGCCCGGCTGCAAAAGCTGCGCCGGGGGGTGATGGAACTGTATATTTCCGACCACCCGCTGGATTGCCTGACCTGCAGCGCCAACAACGATTGCGAATTGCAGGACATGGCCGCCAATGTCGGCCTGCGCGACGTGCGCTATGGCTATGACGGCGCCAACCATCTGGGCGAGGTGGCGGATACCTCGAACCCCTATTTCGATTTCGACCCGTCCAAATGCATTGCCTGTTCGCGCTGTGTGCGCGCCTGCGAGGAAGTGCAGGGGACTTTTGCGCTGACCATCGAGGGGCGCGGGTTCGGCTCGAAAGTCAGCGCGGGCGTGGCCAGCGACAATTTCATGAGTTCCGAATGCGTATCCTGCGGCGCCTGTGTGCAGGCCTGCCCGACCGCGACGCTGAACGAAAAGGCGGTCAAGGAGATCGGCAAGCCCGAACGGTCGGTGGTGACCACGTGCGCCTATTGCGGCGTTGGCTGCACCTTCCGCGCCGAAATGCGCGGCGAACAGGTGGTGCGCATGGTGCCGTGGAAGGACGGCAAGGCCAATCGCGGGCACAGTTGCGTCAAGGGCCGGTTCGCCTGGGGCTATGCGCGCCATCAGGACCGCATGACCAAACCGATGATCCGCGCGCATGTGACCGACCCCTGGCGCGAAGTGAGCTGGGAAGAGGCGCTGGGCCACGCGGCCAGCGAATTCAAGCGGATCGCCGCCAAATACGGCAACAACGCGCTGGGCGGCATCGTGTCGAGCCGCTGCACCAACGAGGAAGGCTTCCTGGTGCAGAAACTGGTGCGCGCAGGGTTTGGCACCAACAATGTCGATACCTGCGCGCGGGTGTGCCATTCGCCCACGGGGTATGGGCTGAAGAACACCTTTGGCACCTCTGCCGGCACGCAGGATTTCGACAGTGTCGAAGACAGCGACGTGATGCTGGTGATCGGCGCCAACCCGACCGACGGGCACCCGGTGTTTGCCAGCCGCATGAAAAGGCGGCTGCGGCAGGGGGCAAAGCTGATCGTGATCGATCCGCGCCGCACCGATATCGTGCGTTCGCCGCATATCGAGGCCGACTATCACTTGCCGTTACGCCCCGGCACCAATGTCGCGGTGCTGACCGCGATGGCGCATGTGATCGTGACCGAAGGGCTGGTCGACGAAGCTTTCGTGCGCGAACGCTGCGACATGGATGAATTCGGCGACTGGGTGGAATTCGTGTCCGACCCGCGACACAGCCCAGAATTCCTGGCGCCGGTGATCGGCGTAGAGGCGGAAATGGTGCGCGGCGCGGCGCGGTTGTTTGCCACCGGCGGCAATGGCGCGATCTATTACGGGCTGGGCGTGACCGAACACAGCCAGGGTTCGTCGACAGTGATGGCGATTGCCAACCTGGCGATGGCGACGGGCAATATCGGCCGGCGTGGCGTGGGCGTGAACCCGCTGCGCGGGCAGAACAATGTGCAGGGCGCCTGCGACATGGGCTCGTTCCCGCATGAATTGTCGGGCTATCGCCACGTGTCCGACCCAGACGCGCGCGCGCTGTTCGAGGCCGAATGGGGCGTGCGGATCGATCCCGAACCGGGTTTGCGCATTCCCAACATGCTCGATGCGGCGGTCGATGGCCTGTTCAAGGGGCTCTATATCCAGGGCGAGGACATCGTGCAGTCCGACCCCGACACCAAACATGTCGTGGCCGGGCTGGAAGCGATGGAATGCGTGATCGTGCAGGATATCTTCCTGAACGAAACCGCCAACTATGCGCATATCTTCCTGCCCGGATCGACGTTCCTGGAAAAGAACGGCACCTTCACCAATGCCGAACGCCGCATCCAGCCGGTGCGCAAGGTGATGGAACCGCTGAACGGATACGAAGACTGGGAAGTCACCCAGTTGCTGGCGCGGGCGCTGGGGCTGGACTGGAACTATGCCCATCCGTCGCAGATCATGGATGAAATCGCCCGACTTACGCCGACGTTTGCAGGCGTCAGCTTTGACCGGCTGGACCGGGAAGGCTCGCTGCAATGGCCGGTCAACGCCGCGTTCCCCGATGGCGCGCCGATCATGCATGTCGATGGCTTTGTGCGCGGCAAGGGCAAATTCGTGGTGACCGAATATATCCCGACCGACGAACGCACCGGGCCGCGATACCCGCTGCTGCTGACGACCGGGCGCATCCTGTCGCAATACAACGTCGGCGCGCAGACCCGGCGCACCGAAAACACCGCATGGCATCCCGAAGACTTGCTCGAAATCCACCCGTCGGATGCCGACAACCGGGGCATCCGCAGCGGCGACTGGGTGCGGCTGGCCAGCCGCGCGGGCGAGACCACCTTGCGCGCGACGGTGACCGACCGGGTGGCGCCGGGCGTGGTCTATACCACGTTCCACCACCCCACCACCCAGGCCAACGTGATCACCACCGACAATTCCGACTGGGCCACCAATTGCCCCGAATACAAAGTGACGGCGGTGCAGATCACCCCCTCGAACGGGCCGAGCCAGTGGCAGCTTGACTATGAAGCGCAGGCCGGTCTGTCGCGGCGCATCGCTGTCGAGGCGGCGGAATGACCGGCGTGGCCCACCATGTCGACACCACCGCCAAGCTGGTGACGATGATCAACCAGATCGCGCGCAACCTGGTTCATGACAAGGACCAGGTCGCCGCGGTGGCCGACCATGTCCACGCGTTCTGGTCGATGCGCATGCAGGAACAGTTGCTGGCGCATGGGCCCGACGGGCTCGATGCGGTGGCGATCGCCGCGCTCGAACGGCTGGCGCTGGGGGCATCTTCGCCCAATCGCAACCGCGCTGCGGATGTGCTGGACAATGGTTGCGATGCCGGTTGACGGCGCACGCGAAAGCCCGGTCACCGAATATTTTGCCAATGGCGCCGATCCGCGCGCGCTGACCCGCGCGCTGGTCGAGGAAGCGCCGGTAGCGATCGAGATCAACGGCATCGGCTATGCCGTGATGATGGCTACCCCCGCCGATCTGACCGACTATGCGCTGGGGTTCTGCCTGTCCGAACAACTGATCGGGCGGGCCGGCGAATTTGTTGCCGCCGATGCCTTTGCGGTGCCCGACGGCGGCTGGATGCTGCGGGTTACGCTCGACGCGCCTGCTGCCGGGCCGCTGATCGATCGTGCGCGCCTGCGGCTGGCCGAGGGTAGTTGCGGGCTGTGCGGGATCGAAAGCCTGGAACAAGTGCTGCGCCCGCTGGTCCCGGTGTCGGCTCGGCTGGATGTGGCCAAGGCGGCGGTGTTCCGCGCGGTGGCGGCGCTGGGCGATCATCAGACGCTGGGGCGCATGACCCGCGCTGCGCATGCGGCGGCGTTCTGCGATCCGGATGGCACCATCCGCATGGTGCGCGAGGATGTCGGGCGACACAATGCGTTCGACAAGCTGATCGGGGCGTTGGCCCGTGCCGGGATTGACCCGGCCACCGGGTTTGTCGTGCTGACCGCGCGCTGCAGTTTCGAACTGGTGCAAAAGGCGGTGATCGCCAATGTGCCGGTGCTGGCGACGATTTCGGCGGCTTCGACGATGGCGGTCGATCAGGCGCGCGCCCACGGCCTGACGCTGTTGAGCCTGGCGCGCGAGGACAGCCTGCTCGAAACCTGATAGTACTGCGGCCATGGCCCGTTCGTTGCCCACCCGGTTTGCCGATGCGCCCGCCTTGCCAGGGCGGGTGCGCGGGGCGCTGCTGGTGCTGATCGTGCTGGCGCATGTGGTGCTTGGCATCGCGTTGGTGCGGGCCTTTGGCGGGGTGCAGGCGCTGGTTGGCGACGCGCAACGGCTCCCGGTGCTGACGGCCACGGTGACCCCCGAAAAGACGCCGCCACCACCGCCCGCCCCGGCCACCCACAGCCATCAGCGCGAGGGCGCCAGCGGCACAGCGGGGCTGCGCGCGCAGGCCGATCAGATCGTGGCGCCGCCCGCGCGCCTGCCGATTGCGGAACCGCCCGCCGCGCCGGTCGCGGGCGTCGGCAGCGATGTGCGTTCGGGCGCGAGCACTGGCGGCGAAAGCACCGGCGGCGCCAGCAGCGGCGCGGGCACGGGCAGTGGCGGCACGGGCAACGGCGGCGGCGGGCGCTATGTGGCGACCAAACCGGTCAAGATCGCCGGCGATCTGGCCGAGAGCGACTATGCCGTGGCGGGCCGCGCCAAACGGCTTGGCACGGCGGTGATCGTCGTGCTGACCGTGGGCACCGATGGCCATGTTTCCGCCTGCCGCGTGCACCAGCCCAGCGGCGATCCCGATGCCGATGCGGTAACCTGCACGCTGGCCCGCGCCCGCTTCCGCTTTCACCCCGCGCTCGATCAGAACGGCGATCCGATCGAGGCCAGCTATGGTTGGCGGCAATCGTTTTTCTGGAAGTAGCGCGTGGCGTCTGTCATGACAGCCGCATGATCGCACAGACCATCCAGCTATCGCTCGCGCCGGTTTTCGTGCTGGTCGCGATCGGCAATATCATGAACATCCTGACCACCCGGCTTGGCCGGATTGTCGATCGTTCGCGCAGCCTGCAAGTGCTCCATGCCAAGACCAAGGGGCTCGAACACGACGTGGTGGTGATCGAGATGCGCTATGTCGACCGGCGCATCGCGCTGATCGGCAATGCCTTGCTGGTGCTGGTGCTCAGCGGGATCGGCATCGGGATTACCGTGGGCATGCTGTTTCTGGGCGAATTGCTGGGCGTGGAACTGCGCACCGCGACCCAGGTCAGTTTTTTTGCGGCGATCAGCCTGTTGATGGTCGCGCTGGTCTATCTGCTGCTCGAAACCCGGCTGGTCGCATCGACCTTGCGGTTGCCGCCCGAACTGCTCGAATTGCATCGCAAGGATTTGTAACCGGAATAGGTCTTTCTCCTGATGTCGTGCGCGGGGCGCCGGCCTATCCTTGGCCCGATCGATCGGGAAAAGGGCCGCGCAGAGGCATGCAAGTGGGAGTGGCGTTTGCATGGGGCGGGGCAGATGGCCTGACCGTGGCCCGCGCCAACCGTGCGGCGTGGCATCTGCTCGAAGTGCTTGGTCATGGCATCGCGGACGCGCGGCTGGTGCTTGTCGACACCCATGCCGATGCCGATGCCGGTGCCGGGCAGATTGCCGGGTTTGACGTGGTGCTGCCCGCCATGGCCGCGCGGATGTGCGATCTGGTGATTGCGGTGGAAACCGACATGCCGCTGGCGGCGATTGCCGCCTTGCGCGCGCGGGGCGGACGCTATGTGCTGTTCCTGCCAGAAAATCCTTATGCGCGGTGGGTCGATGAGGCGCTGTTTGCGCCTGCAACACCGTTTGGCCAGGTGCAGTGCCATGATGCGGTGTGGACGTGTGACACCTTCGGCGATCAGGCCCGCCTGCTCCACACGCTCTATCGCTGCCCGGTCGCGCTGGTGCCGCCGGTCTGGTCCGCCTCGCTGATCGGCTGGCACGACCGGGTGCATGGCACGGCGTTTGCATTGCCCTATGCGCCGCGTGCGGGGGGCATGTTGCGCTGCGTGATCGACGCGCCCAACACGTCGCCGCGTGCGATGGGGGTCTTGCCGCTGCTGGCGATCGAGCGGTTCCACCGCGAACGGCGCGGCGCGGTTGCGCGGGTGGAATTTCGCCACGGGCGCGCGTTGGTCGGGCATGTGACATTCGAACATCTGGCCGGCGGGCTCGATGTGCATCGCCAGGGGTTGTTGACGATCTGGGCCGATCAGGATCTGTATGCCTTTCTGCCGGTCAAGGCGGATGTGGTGGTGACGCACAGCCTTGACGGTACGCTGCGCCATGAATTGCTCGACACGCTGTTCGGCGGCTATCCCCTGGTCCACAATCTGCCCACGCTTTACGATTGCGGGCACTTTTATCCCGATTGCGATCTGGATCAGGCGGTGCGGGGGCTTTGCACGGTGTTGCGCGCCAACCCGGCACAGTTCGCGGCCCGACTGGCCGATCAGCGCGCCCGGCTGGCCCGTTTTGACGTGGCGAACCGCGCCAATGTCGATGCTTATCGCCGGGCGGTGCATCTGACGGTGGGGGGATGACCGTGACTGGGCTGAAGGTCGGGGTGACGCTGTTCATCCGGGGCGGCGGGCAATCGCTGTGGGAAAACGGGCTTGGCCAGAACTGCAATTTTTTGACCATGCTGCTGATGCGCTCGCCCGTGGTGGCGCGCTGCTTTGTGGTCAACGGCGCATCGCCCGCCGGGCAGCGGGATGAAGCGTTCGAAACCGAATTGCTGTGCCCGGTGATCACCATGGACGAGGCGCTGCGCGACCTTGATCTGGTGATCGAACTGGGCGCGCATGTGCCGCCCGCCTGGGCCGCGCAATTTCGCGCGCGCGGCGGGCGGATCATCGGCATGCGCGTGGCCAACGACTATGTGATCGACACCGAAAGCATGGTCCACGCGCTGCCGCCTGCGCAAGTGGCGCATGGCATCACGTATGACCAGATCTGGACGCTGCCTGCCTTTGTGCGCACCAATGCGGCCTATTATGCGGCGCTGTTGCGCGCGCCGGTGCGTGCCATGCCGCATTTGTGGAGCCCGCTGTTGATCGAACGCGATGCGGCGGCGCGGGGCCTGACCTGGGGATACCGACCCGGCCGCGCGGCCTGGCGCATCGCGGTGATGGAGCCCAACCGCTGTTCGGTAAAGACCGCGCATGTGCCGCTGCTGATCTGCGAACAGGTGGTGCGCAGCCATCCCGATGCGTTGGCGGCGATCCACGTGTTCAACACCGACCATTTTCGCAAAGGGCAGAATTTCGGCCAGTTTGCGGCCGGTCTCGATTGCGTGCGGCGCGCTCTGGTGCGGTTTCGCCCGCGCATCAAGGTTACCCGCATCCTGCATGACGATGCCGATTGTATCGTTTCGCACCATGTCGACAACGCGCAGAACTACCTCCATTACGAGGCGATCCACGGAGGCTATCCGCTGATCCACAATTCCGACATGCTGGGCGGGTGCGGCTATCGCTATGACGATTTCGATTGCGAGGGCGGGGCGCAGGCGCTGATTGCGGCGATCGCCCGCCACGATGCGGAACTGGATGCCTATCGCGCCAGCGCGCGCGCCTTTCTGCAGACGCTCGACCCCTGCAGCGAAGCCAATATCGCCTGCTACAGCGCGGCCATCGCCGCGTGTTTTACGGCCTAGGCGGCGTTAAATTTGACGCAGGTCGCGCGCTCTAGGTTTTTGTCGCCGCATCGTTTTTTTTGCAAAAACCGGGACCCACTTTTTTGCACGATGCTCTTGCTCACTTGCCGTAGAACGCGTCGATGTTGAACCACACTTTGCGCGGTTCATCGGTGCGGGTGTCGAACACGTCGAACACGTCAAAACGTTCGCCACCCTGCATCACCAGCGCCTGGTGGTCGCTGCGGAAATGCAGCAGGAACAGCACGCGGGCTTCTTCGGCGATGCTGACCGCGTTGAACGCATCGTCGATCACCGTGCCTTTGTGCCCGCCGGCGATCGACCGCGTGATCGCACCGGCAATCGCGCCCTCGCGCGTGGCGTCGGCATCGCGGTGCAGCCGTTTCAGCGCCAGTTGCGCGACGATATGCGCGGTAAAATCGGTCCAGTCTTCGGCGATGCGTGTGCGGGCAAGTTGCAGCGCCTGGTCGGGATCGGCATCGACCAGGCCGCTGGCGCGATCGAGATCTGCCCAGGGCTTTTCGGCAAAGTGCAGCCGGGCCGCCGTCTGGATGCGCAACCAGGTGTAGTCGACGCCCTGATCTCCCGCTTCGGCGCGGGCCACCGCGGCGGCATAGGCCGGTGGGTCAAAGTCGGTTGCCGCCCGCACCGGGCTGGCGCCCGCAAGCATCAGCGCGATCGGCAAAAGGCGCAAGGCGGGTACGGGCATGCAAAAAGTCTCCTGCGGGGGGCGATGGCGGGGTATCGCAGCGCGCGCCGGTCAGGCCAGCAGTTTTTCGCCACGTTCGCGGATCAGGTTTTCGATCATGCCGCGCGCAAAGCCCAACCCGCCGGGGATGGTTACATCGAACAGCAGCGCGGTTTCGGCGATTTCAAGCGTCGAGGGCACCGTATAGCCCATTGCCGAGGCCTCGACCGACAGACGATCGCGGTTGATCCAGGTCAGGTGCAGGCTGAGCGGGCCGCCAACCAGCACGCTGGCCTTTTCCTCGGCGCCGTCGATCCGTGCGGCGATGCGGCGGCGCACTTCATCCTTGCCAAGCGTGTGGGGTATTTCGAGGCGCATCAGACAGGTCCGGTCAGTTTACCCGGTTCCTCAAGCGCGTTGCCGTAGCGATAGTCAAGATAGCGGGCTTCCGTTGCCAGCGCATCGATGTCGCCTTCGGCCAGTTTGCGCGACAGCGCGTCGATCTCGTCGGTGATCCGCGACAGGCCTTCGGTCAATTGCTGGTCGGCGGTCTTGCCGCCGCGCTGTTCGCCGCGCAGATGCGCCGGAATGCGCGTATAGCTGGCCACCATGCCGGGCAGATGTTCGCCGATCAGGCGGCGCACATCGCCCACTGCCGGTTCGCCCGGATCGATCCCCGCCAGTTGCGTGCCCAGCGCATCGAGCCGCAGCCCGATCCCGTCGAGCAGGCGCGAGGCCGGCGGCGGCAACGCGGGGCGTTGCGATTCCAGCCACAATTGCGTGCGGCCCACGGTGGCGCGCACGTCGCCCCGGTTGAGTGCGCCAAGTTCGGGCACCTTGAGCCGGGGGAACTCGCCCAGAAACACCACCGCCGCCGCCAGCGCC
>Ga0302187_10001882_pt1 | contig 17645 bp, 18 predicted proteins | sample II_Bog_E1_3_FD_202120 | JGI IMG/M metagenome (GOLD analysis project Ga0302187, IMG submission 202120) | Peat permafrost microbial communities from Stordalen Mire near Abisko, Sweden - II_Bog_E1_3 | ecosystem: Environmental > Terrestrial > Soil > Wetlands > Peat | place: Sweden: Abisko...
AGGGCGTCGTCCTTGGCCAGCACCACCTGCTGCGCCGCGAGCAGGGCCTGGGGTCCTGCCATGACCTGGTAGCTGGTATCGCCGGACCGGAAGGTGAAGGATACGAAGGGGCCAGGCCCCCGGGTGTCCACCTGCACGGCGGTGACGCTGCCCTGGAGGGTGACCTCCCGGCTCGCATCGTAGGCCATGCGCGGCGGTGGGCCGCCACCGGGAGGCGGGCCGCCCGGGCCTCCGGGCCCCTGGGCGAAGAGACCCAGACCCAGGGCCAGCCCCGCCAGAAGGAGCAGCGTGCCCTTCACAAGGCGCTCCGGGAAAGATGCACCGTGGCCGGGGCGCCGAACCCCATGCCCGGCCGCAGCCAGGCCAACCGCGACGCCGCTCCGGCCGGTGCCCGCTTCGGCCCGGCCTCGGCCTTCGGGTTCACGCCGCCCTGGGGCTCCCAGGCGCGCAGATCGCTGATGGTGACCGTGGCCAGAAGCCAGTCCAGCTGGGCCTTCACGGCCATCCAGGTCTCGTGGAAGGGGCACGGCCCGCAGTTCCCGTCGCAGCTGGCGGCGCCCATGGCGCAGGTGCCGCGCTCGCTGCCTTCCAGGACCCGGACCACATCCCCCACGGCGATGCGGTCGGCCGGGAAGGCCAGGCGGAACCCGCCCCCCCGGCCCCGCACGGATTCCAGCAGGCCTTCGTGGGCCAGGGCGCCCAGGATCTTGGACAGGTAGGGTTTGGGCAGGTCGAGGTTCTCGGACAGCTCCTTGGTGAGACTGAAGCTGCCGTCCTCCGGCAGGGCCGCCAGCGCCCGCAGAGCATATCCGGTGGCTACGGAAAACAGCATGATCATTCCCCCCGGCCCGGGCGACCCGGACCACTGGCGACGAGGACTGGGAACGGATGGGCACTTGGCATTGAAAGCCTCCTGCCAAGCATGTGATGCCGGACCGGCCAACGTTACGTTCTTCGGCCAATGGTCCAGGTCCATCGCCGAATGGCGCTGGGAACCTGCCGGATGTGCCCCGGCCCGCGGAAGGATTTCCCGGCGAGCCAGTGGCATCGGCCGGGACGGGCCGGCGCCCTTGACAAGCTGGCCCGGGACGCGGTCCCCCTGCCCTTGCCCGCCCGGACGGGTTTCGCCCCCGGAATCCCCCTCCGGAACCGGAAGGCCGGGATCCGCAGTATGCTCAACCCGGCGCCTTGACACTTGCGGGACGTCGTTCCACCTGGAAAAAACCACGAGGACCCCACCATGAATCAGAACAGCAGGTCCCTTCCCGTCGCGTTTCTGATGACCCTGCTCGGCGGCGCCACCCTCGGCGGATTCGCCGTGGCCTTCACGACCACCCGGACCGGCCAGCGCTGGCGGCACAGCCTCCGCACCCTGGCCCACCGGATCCATCCCGGGGCCACCCGGTCCGCCGCGACGGACCCGGAGCCCGTACAGGCGGTGTTCATCTGACCCGGACGGCGCCCGCCCCCTGAATCCGGAGGCCCCCCCCGTCACCCATGCGCGTCGGGCCGCCCGGCCTGACGCTCCTCCGAAGGAACCCCCATGTCCCGTATCCATGACCCCCGCACCACCCTCCTGCTATCGTTCTGCGCCGGAGTCGCCGCAGGCGCCCTGGCCGTCCTGTTCACCTGGTCCCGAGCGTCCCGAGCGTCAAGGGGCGCCCCCGTGGACCCGCATCCGGCCAGCGGCGAGGACCAGCGCGGCAAGGCCGCCGGGGTCTGGCAGGACGCCAAGGACCACGTGGAAGCCAGGATCGCGGAAACGCGGCCCTCCCCGGCCGGGGTGGAGCCGGTCTCCGACCAGCCCTAGAACTCCCGCTCCCTCAGGCCAGGGCGGTGGAGCGCAGATCCAGGCGCTGGATGATGTCCTGCTGGATTTCCGGGGAGAGGTCCAGGAAGTTCACGAAGGTCCCGTGGATGCGCACGATGTAGACCCCGCTCGGGGCGTACCGGGCGGGATCCGCCAGCAGCCGGCGCAGGGCGTCGGGGGTGGTGACGTTGACGTACAGATAGAACGGCGCCACACCTTCGGAGCGCTGGCCGAAGAACAGGGGAGCGATGATCCTGGTCTGGAATTCCAGGCCCTTGGCCTCGAAGGTCGGCCCGCGGAAGTAGGCCGGATCGATCCCGAAATGGGAAGCGTAGCCGCCGTTCATGAGTTCGAACGGCAGCTGCAGGGTGGACAGCACCCGGAAGCCCAGCCCTGAATCGGCTTCGCCGTAGAGCGGATCCACCCCATAGCCCAGCATCTCCCGGGCCTTCCGGCCGTCGGGGGTGGCGCCGACCCAGTGCCCATACAGCAGGTGAGTGGAGGGCGTGCTCCAGTCGGGACGGAACGGGTTGCCCAGGTAGTTGCGCTTGCCGGCCACCATCCGGCTGATGTGCTGGGCCACCACCCGGGCTTCCCGGTCCACCCGCTCCACATGGTTGCCGAACTTGGGGCAGGCCCGGAGGTACTGGCGCAGATCCTCGTCGTGAACGAAGTCGGTGCGCAGGGCCGCGATCAGCCGCTCGGCGTCCTTCGGTCGCTCCGCCAGGAACTGGTCCACGGCCACGAAGGCATCGGCCACCACCGACAGCCCGTGGATCAGGCAGCCGCTGCCGTTGTAGGTCGTGCCCTGGGCCCGGTCGTCCCGGGTGTCGATGCCGGTTTCCGCCCCGCCCATGAAGGCCGATAGGAACGGCACCGGCAGCAGGGCGATGGCCCGGGAGGCGGCGTTGGCGGCCGCCACCATGCGGTCCACCATCCCTTCGGTCTGGGCATAGAAGGCCGTCCGCAGGGTGCCGAGCCGCTCCAGCGCGCTGCGGGCCGGCATCCCCAGCTCCGCGTGGCTGAGGCCCAGCTTCTGGCCGGTGATGGCGGATACGCCGTCCTGGAGGGTCAGTTCGAGGATCTTGGCCAGGTTCAGCCAGCTGTTGGTGGTGTTGCCGTTGTCCTTGCCCATCACCAGCGGCTCCTGGCAGCCGGCCACCGCGTAGTCCTCCAGATCCCCGGCGGCGATGCCGGACCGGGCCAGCACCTGGAACAGGGCGTCATCGTTGAACAGGGACGGGGTCAGCATGCCCGGCGTGAAGAAGAACCGGCCCAGTTGCCGGTACAGCTCCGGCGGGGTGTTCCGGTGCAGCTTCACCGACAGGATCGGCTGGGGCAGGTTCATGGCGAAATAGGCGTCCAGCAGGGCATAGCTGGACGGGCTGCTCAGGTCCTCGCCCCGGTTGGAGCGGCCGCCCACCAGCACGTTCTGGGAAATGGCCCAGCTCCGGTCGGCGACATTGAAGAACACCAGGAAGTGCTTGAACAGGGCGGTGCTCTCGGCCTGGCTGGTCGGCCCCAGGCGGCGATACGGCTCGAACAGCCGGTCGGCATTCCCAACCGAGAAGGCGAACGGATTGGGCGCCTGCTCCAGGCACATCACCTGCCAGAGCAGCAGGAAGGCCTGGATGGCGGAGTACAGATCATAGGCCGGCCGGGCCGGGACCCGGCGGAGGGTCCGCTCCATCAGCGCCAGGGCCTGCTTGCGCGGCCCCTGGGCCGCGGCCTGCTGGTCCCGGCACAGATCCGCATAGCGGCTGGCCAGGATCAGCACCGCTTCCAGGGCCTGGCCCATGGCCGCGTAGCCCTCTCGCCGGGCCGGGTCCTCGGTTTCCTGCCGGCGCCCGTGCAGGGTCTCCAGCAGGCCCACCACCCCCTCCCGCAGCACCGTGCGGAAATCCGGGATCATGTGCCCGGTCACCTGTTCGATGAAGAACACCGCCTCGTGGGTGCAGTCCCCGGCCAGCGCGTAGGCCGCCTGCAACTGCCGGGTGAACGGCAGGGTCTGGGCGTAGTCCCGCAGGGCCGAGATCCGCGCCTGGGGAAACTCGGCGTTGGGCGTCACGTCGCCGAACACGGCCGTGGGGTCGCAGTAGCCGGTGAAGGCGTCCACCTTGAAGGCCGGATTGATGAGCGCATAGGAGCGGGCGAAGGCGTCGTCCTGGCTGCCGGCGAACACCGCGTGCTCGCTGAGGCTCAGGGGGAGTTCCCGGGCCATGGCCTGAAGGGTCAAGGCGGCCCGGCTCATGGGCGGCTGGCCGGCGAGGCGGCCGTCTGCCGCTCGCTGGATCTCCTTGATGCGCAACCAACCATCCAACCGATCCAGGCGCCGCTCCTCCTGGAACCGCGCCTGGGCCATGCGGCCCAGGGTCTCGGGATCGTAGATGGCGTGGATGGACGGCTCGGCTTCGCAGCACGCACCGGAAGGGCCGGACAGGACCGGTTGCACACGCATGGCTTCCCCCTAGGTTTCGACGACGCGCAGGTTCCGGGCCCGGAACACCGCCTGGAAGTGTTCGAGGGTGCCCGCAGCCAGGGCGCCGTCCCCCATCCGGTACGGCAACCCGCACTGGGCCCACTTGATCTTCCCGTACTCGTGGAAAGGCAGGCACTCGAAGGTGGCCCGGTCCGTGGGCAGCGCCGCGAAGGCGTCGGCGAACCGCTCGGCATCCCCGGGCGCGTCGTTGAACCCGTGCACCACCGGGATCCGCACCCGCAGATCGCCGTGCCCGGCGCAGGCCCGGGCCAGGTTGCGCCGGAGCACGGCGTCGCCCACGCCGGTCACCCGCCGGAGCACGGCGTCGTCGTGATGCTTGACGTCCAGGATCAGCGCGTCCACCAGCGGGAACAGTTCGGGCAGCCGCGGGTGGGTGCCGTTGGTCTCCAGGGCGGTGTGGAAGCCTTCGGCCTGCAACTGGCCCAGCAGCTGGGCCACGGCCCGGAACTGGAGGGTCGGCTCCCCGCCGGACAGGGTCACCCCGCCGCCGTCGAACATGAGCGGCGCGCTGCGCCGGGCCTGGTCCACCAGCGCCGCCACCGTCAGGACCCGGGCGGAGCAGCGGATGCCCTGGTTCCGCCGCTCGTGCAGGCAGGGCCGGGGCGTGCAGCTGGCGCACCGGCTCCGGTCCAGCCGGTGCTCGCGGATGGCGTGGTGGGGACACACCGCCTCCGTGAGCCATTCGGCCTGCACCAGCAGCGTGCCGGCCGGATCCAGCCCCTCGGGGTTGGCGCACCAGGGACAGCGCAGGTTGCAGCCCTGCAGGTGGTAGACCAGGCGATTGCCCGGCCCGTCCTGGGCATAGTTGAAACCTTCCTGGAACACCCGGAGCTGCATCGGGGCTACCAGCGGAACTGCAGATTCGCCCGGACCGCGGTGGCTTCGATCAGCCGCGCGTTGGGTTCGTCGGTATGGGCCACCCAGTCCCGGGCCGCCTCCAGGGTGCGGCCGAAGCGCATGTGCCGCTCCACCAGCCGGGACTGGCGCAGCTCGCGCTCCACCTCCACGTACCAGGTCTCGTCCAGCAGCGGCTGCACCTGCGCCCAGGCGCCCTCGCGCAGCAGCAGGTAGTTGCCTTCGGTGATCACCAGGCGGGCGCGGGGGTCCACCGGAATGGCGCCGGCGATGGGCTCTTCCAGGGAGCGGTCGAAGGCCGGGGCGTACACCACCTCGCCCGGGGCGTTGGCCTGGAGCCGGCGCAGCAGCGCCACGTAGCCCGCGCTGTCGAAGGTGTCCTGGGCGCCCTTGCGGGCGGCCCGCCCCAGCCGCGCCAGTTCGCCGTTGGCCAGGTGGAAGCCGTCCATGGGCACCACCACGCACAGCCCGGCCTGTTCCCCCACAGCCTCGAACAGCTGCTGGGCCAGGGTGGACTTGCCCGACCCGGGCGGGCCGACCAGGCCCAGCAGGCGACGCTGGCCGCTGGCCAGCAGGGCATGGATGCGTTCCAGGTAGGGTTGGGCGATCATGCGGGGTCAGCGCCTCGAGGTCCGGTACTTGTCGATGGTAACGGCGATGATGATCACCAGGCCCTTGATGACCAGCTGCATGAAGAACGAGATGTTCATCAGGGTCAGGCCGTTGTTGAGGAAGGCGATGATCAGGGCGCCGATGAGGGTGCCGGCCACGCTGCCGATGCCGCCGGCGAAGCTGGTGCCGCCCAGCACCACGGCGGCGATGGCGTCCAGCTCGTAGCCGTTGCCCAGCAGGCCCGAGGCGCTGTACAGGCGGCTGGAGGTCATCACGCCGCCCAGGCCCGACAGCAGGCCGGACATGGCGTAGACGAACACCAGCACTCCGCCCACCTTGATGCCAGTGAGCCGCGCCGCCTGCTCGTTGCCGCCCACCGCGTAGATGCGCACCCCCAGGGCGGTCTTGGTGAGCACCACCCAGCTCAGCAGGATGATCACGAAGGAGATGATCACCAGCCACGGGATCGGGCCCAGGTAGTCGTTGCCGATCCAGGCGAAGTTCAGATCGTTGTTGATGATGGTGGTGCCCTTGGCGAACAGGTACGCCGAGCCGCGCAGGGCGGTCATGCTGCCCAGGGTGACGATGAAGGGCGGCAGCTTCACGTAGGCGATGAGCACGCCGTTGAGGGTGCCGAAGATGAGGCCGGCGGCCAAGGGCACGACGATGGTGGCCCAGTGCAGCTCCGGGCGCACGCTGGTCATGAGCGACAGCACCGCGGTGCAGGCCAGGATGGAGCCCACCGACAGATCGATGCCGCCGGTGAGGATGACCATGGTCATGCCGGCGGCCAGCACGATGTTGATGGAGGCCTGCCGGAGCACGTTGGTGAGGTTGTGCGCGGTGAGGAAGTTGGGGTTGAGCAGGGCGAACAGCGCGCAGATCAGGAACAGGATCGGCAGGATTCCCAGGCTCCGGAACAGGGCGGAGCGGGCGGCCCTGGCCTTGGCCGCGTCGGCCGCGGGGGTGATGGAGGGATTCAGGCTGGGGGTGGTCATGCTGTCTCTTTCGCAGGATCGTGGGCGGGGGCCGCCAGGGTCTGCGGGGCCCGCACACCGGTGGCGTAGGCGATGATGGTTTCCTGGTTGATGTCCGGGCCCTTGAGGTCGGCGACGATGCAGCCTTCGCGCATGACCAGCACCCGCTGGGCCACGCCCACCACCTCAGGCAGTTCGCTGGAGATGATCACCACCGCCACGTGGCGCTTGGCGATCTCCCCCATGAGCTTGTAGATCTCGCTCTTGGCGCCCACGTCCACGCCCCGGGTCGGCTCGTCCAGCAGCAGCACCTTGGGCATGATCTGCAGCCAGCGGGCCAGCAGCAGCTTCTGCTGGTTGCCGCCCGACAGGGACAGCGCCAGAGTCCGCGGACTGGCGATCTTGATGGCGAACCGGCGCACCGCCTCGGCGGTGATCCGGGCGTTGGCCTGGGCCCCCAGGAACCCGGCCCGGGAGGTCCGGCCGATGACGTTCATGGTGATGTTCTCATGGGCGTTCATGGCCAGGAACAGGCCCTGGGCCTTGCGGTCCTCGGGCACGTAGGCGATGCCCTGGCGGATCGCCTCGGACGGCGAACCCACCTCGATGACCCGGCCATCGAGGGTGATCCGGCCGGCGGTCTTGCGGTCCGCGCCGAACACCAGCCGGGCGAACTCGGTGCGGCCCGAGCCCACCAGCCCGGCGATGGCCAGGATCTCGCCGGCGGCGGCCTGGAAGCTCACCCCGTGCACCTTCTTGCCATCGCGGAAGTCCTCCACCTGGAAGAAGCCCTCGGTGCGCTCGGTGGCGATCTCGTGCTGGTAGAAGTCGGTGAGATCCCGGCCCACCATCATCTTGACGATGAGCTCGGACTGGATCTGGTCCCCCTCCAGGGTGCCGATGTAGGCGCCGTCCCGGAGCACCGTGACCCGGTCCGCCAGCCGGTAGATCTCATTGATGCGGTGGCTGATGTAGACGATGGAGATGCCCTTGGCACGCAGCGAGACCACCAGCTCGAACAGCTTCTCGGTCTCGTTCTCGCTCAGCGCCGCGGTGGGCTCGTCCATGATGATGATGCGCGAATTGTGCACCAGGGCCCGGGCGATCTCCACCTGCTGCTTTTCGGCGATGCTCAGCAGCCCGGCCCGGGTGTCGGGGGCGAACGGCGCGTCCAGCAGCGCGAGCACCTCGCGGGTGCGCTGGCGCATCTCGTCCTTGCGGGTGAAGCCGAACCGCGTCATCTCGGAGCCCATGAACACGTTCTCCGCCACGGTGATGTTGTCGGAGATGTTGAGCTCCTGGTTGATCAGGCTGATGCCGTGCTGGAGCGCCTTGAGCGGGTTCTCGAAGCGGACCGGGGCGCCTTCCAGGAAGATCCGGCCCTGGTCCGGCAGGTAGATGCCGGCCAGGATCTTCATGAGGGTGCTTTTGCCCGCGCCGTTCTCGCCCACGACCGCGTGGATTTCCCCTTCGCGCACGTCGAAGGAGACCTGGCTCAGGGCCTTGACGCCCGGGAAGGACTTGGTGAGTTCACTGACGGAAAGGATGACCTGCTGGTCTGGCACGCTGAAGCTTCCTTTGACGGATGGGATCAAAGCATCCCGGGTTCGAGAGACCCCATGTCCGGGCTTCGCCCGGACATGGGGTGGGGTGTGGGGGACGCAGAGCGAGCTATGCGAGCGGGCGGTCCCCCACTCTCATATTAGTTGGCGGGCTTGGTCCAGCCCTTGTAGCCGGCCAGGTTGTCGCGGGTGACCAGGGAGACGGGGATCAGCACCAGCGGCTGCTTGGGCGCCTTGCCCTGCATGACCCCGTAGGCGATCTGCACGCCCCTGACGGCCATGGTGAAGGGATCCTGGGAGGAGGAGGCGGCGAACGTGGAGCTCTTGTCGGCCAGGGCTACCTGGGCGTCCGGGGCGCCGTCCACGCCCACCACGAACATCTCCTTCTGCCGCTTGGCCTGCTTGATGGCCAGATCGCAGCCGATGCCGGTGGGATCGTTGATGGCGAATACCGCGTCGATCTTGGGGAAGGCGGTGAGCAGATCGGTCATGACGGCCAGGCCGCCCTCGCGGTTGCCACCGGCGTTCTGCCCGTCGGACACGATCTTGATGCCCGGATACTTGGCGAACACCTTCTTGGCGCCGCCGACCCGGTCGATGACCGCGGAGACCGGCGGCCCGTTGACGATCACCACGTTGCCCTTGCCCTTGAGCCGATCGGCGATGTACTGCCCGCCCTGCTCGCCAGCCTGGAAGTTGTTGGAGGTGATGGTGGCGTCCACGCCACCATCGGCGTTCACGTCCTCGGCCACCACGATGATCCCGGCCGCCTTGGCCTTCTTCACCACTGGGCCCACGCCCTGGGTGTCAGCGGCGCCCAGGATGATGATGTCCACGCCCGAGGCGATGAAGTTCTCGATCTGGCCCACCTGGGTGTTCAGATCGTAGCCGGCGGAGAGCACGGTCACCCGCGCGTTGGGATCGATCTTCTTGGCGGCGCTTTCCACGCCCTTGGCCATGGTGAAGAAGAACGGATTGCCCAGGTCGCCGAAACTGCCGCCCACGGCGAGCGGCTTGCCGCCCTTGCCCTTGCCGGACTGGGCGAAAACGCTGGTCGATGAAACTGCCATCGCCAGGCATGCGAGGATGAGGACGAGTCGCTTCATCTGAGTTCTCCTTGGAGAAAGATGGGAGGGGACTGCACAGGACGGTGGTGCCGACGCGCGGGGCGCTCCCCCCGGCGAGCGCAGAACTGCGCCCGGGGAGCGGCCTGGAAGTGCCTTTTGTCAGATGCTTCTGCTGTGGGAGTGGCAACAACTTTCATTCCGTTGCGGGCTGGTGTCAAGACCAATTGCGTCGAAGGTAAGAAATAATTTTGTCCAATGCCCAACCTGGTCTAGATTGGTTATGCCAATACCAAGGATCCTCCGTGCGACACCATGCGATCTACGAAACCCTGGAAACCCAGCTGGCCACCGGCGTGTGGAAGGCGGGTGACAAGCTGCCCACCGAACGTGCCCTGGCGGAGCAGTACCAGGTCTCCCGCCCCACCATCAGCAAGGTGCTCAGCCGGCTCCAGGATCTGGGGCTGATCCGCCGGGTGGTGGGCGCCGGCACCTTCGTGACCCGCCCCGCCCCGCCACTCCCCGCCCCATCCATCCGCACCCTGGGCCTGTTCATCCCCGGTCTGGGCCACGGCGAGATCTTCGAACCGATCTGCGCCCGCATCGCCGAACTGTCCCACACCTTCGATTTCGATCTCACCTGGGGCGGCGTGCCGGCGGGACCGGACCAGGCCGACCACGCCGCGCACCTGCGCCAGACCGCCCAGCGGTTCATCGACAACCGCGTGGATGGCGTGTTCTTCCAGCCGGTGGAGCGGGAACCCGGGTCGGTCAACCAGAACCTGCGCATCGCCGCCATGTTCGAGGCGGCGCAGATCCCCATGGTGCTCCTGGACAGCGACTACCTGCCCTACCCGGAACGCAGCGCCCACGATCTGGTGAGCATCGACAACGTCCAGGCGGCCTGGGTGCTGTGCGCCCATCTCCTGGATCAGGGCCCCCGGCGGGTGGACTTCCTGTGGCAGCCCAACACCGCCGATACCTACTCCCTGCGCCTGTGCGGCTATCGTGAAGCCCTGCTGCGCGCGGGGATCGAACCCAGCCGGGCGTATGAACACGAGGGCGATCCGTGCGATCTGGCGTTCGTGCAGGCCCTGCTGGCGGACGGGGCGCGCGACCTGGTCTGCGTCAACGACGAGACCGCCGCCCTGCTCATGCGCAGCCTGGACCAGCTGGAGATCCGGGTGCCCGGCCAGATGCGCATCGCCGGCTTCGATGACGTGAAGTACGCCCAGATGGCCCGGGTCCCGCTCACCACCATGCGCCAGCCGTGCCGATCCCTGGGCGAGGCGGCCCTGCAGACCATGATCGAGCGCATCGCCAATCCCCGCATGCCGCCCCGCACGGTCTACATCGCCGCCACCCTGTGCGCCCGGGCCTCCACGGTGCGACCGGAGACGGCGACGTAGCGGCCGAAGCGGGTCCTGGGGGGGACGCGGCTCAATCCAGCCGGAACCCGCCCACCAGATGCCGGAGCCCCTCCGCCACCTGGGCCAGGTCCTCGGAGGTGCGGGCGATCTCCTGCACCGTGGCGGCCAGTTCGTGGGTCGCGGTCGCGTTCTGAGCCAGGCCCGCGGCGGTCGCGCCCATCTTCCCGGCGACCTGGGCGCTGGTGGCGGCCTGGCCCTCCGCCACATCGCCGATGCTGCGGATCCCGGCCGCCATCCCGGTGATCCGCTTCCGGATCGCGGTGAGGCTGGCCATATTGGCCTGGACGCTCGCCATGCCGCCGGTGACAGTCTGGTCCGTGATGCGGATCAGGCTTTCGATCTCGGTGGCGGCCTGGCTGGAACGCTCGGCCAGCTTGCGGACCTCTTCGGCGACCACCGCGAACCCCTTGCCCTGTTCACCCGCCTTGGCCGCCTCGATGGCCGCATTCAGGGACAGCAGATTGGTCTGGTTGGCGATCTCCTGGATGACCCCGACCGCGTGGACGATCTGCTGCATCACCCCCTGGATCGCGGCCATACTCTGGACCACGCTCTCCCCGGCCTGGGCGCTGCGCCCGGTGTCCGCCACCGCCTCCTGGCTTTCCTGATGGCTGTTCCGGGTGTGGGCCGCCACGCTACCGGCGCGCCGGGACAGCTCCCCCATGGCCTCGGTCACGCCATCGCCCGCCTCCTTCAGGTTCTCGCTCACCTGGGCGATATCCGCCACGGCCCGGGCCATCTGGTCCGCGGAGGCGGCCAGCTGGGTGCTGCCCGAGGCCACCCGGGCGGCGAATCCGGCCACCTCCAGCAGCTTGTCCTTGAGCGTCAGGTTGTAGCGGTTGAAGGCCGCCGCCGCCGCCCCGATCTCGTCGCGGCTGGCCACGGTGATGACCCGGGTCAGATCGCTGTTCTGCAGGCCGGACACCAGGTCGTCCAGGGGCCGGGTCATGCGCTGGACGACCTTCCGAACGGCCAGGAATATGGCCCCGGACACCAGCAGGAAGCAGCCCAGGATCGCCCCGCTGAACATCCGGGTGTGGCCGCGCACATCGTCCAGGTAGGCTCCGGTGCCGACGTTCCAGCCCCATGGTTCGAAACATCTGACGTAGTTCAATTTGGGGTACACGCCCGGTTGTCCCGGCTTGGCGAACAGCAGGTCGAGGAAGCCGCCTTCGGGCGCACGACCCAACCGATTCAATTCCACGTAGATGGCCTTGCCGCCCGCATCCTTGAAGCTGTCGACCCGGGTGCCTTCCATCTCCGGCTTGATGGGTACCGTCACGACCACCAGGTCCCGGGTGAACACGTAGAAGTAGCCGGTCCGGCCGAAGCGGAGCCGCTTGATGAGTTCCACCGCGCGCTTCTGCGCCTCCTGGCGGGTGAACGCCCCGGAACGGGCCAGGTCCTCCTGGGCCTCGAAGATCCCGTACGCGGTGTCCGTCAGGTGCCTGAGGTACTCCTTCCGGGTCCCGATGAACTCGTGCTCCAGGGCCGGAATCAGCACCAGGAAGGTCAGCAGGAACATGACCGCGACCGGCGCCATGGCGATCAGCAGCACCTTGGCCGACAGGGACTGGAACCGGCCGTGGCCAAGGTTTCGTGCGGATTTGGCAGCCATCTCATGCCCTTTCACACGGCCGAATCCGCTCGCCGGCGACGGAGCGACGGCCACCAAGGCCGAGGCAGGATCGGGAGAAGCAGATCCGGAAGGTTGAAAGCAGCATACGCCGGGAGCCGGATCCCGAAAGGGTAAAGCAGCCCCAACATTCCCAACGCGTCCTGACCTTTCAGGTGGTTCTCAATCCGGGGAAAGAGCAGTGAATACCACCACGCCCGGTCCTGTCAGGGTCACCGTCGCCGTATTGGTAGTGGCTCCAGGGGCGTAGGCCACCAGGACGGAATACGGGGTGCCAGCGGTCAGCGACAAGGCCGCTCGATTGGCGAAATGGGACGTCCCGACGGTGTTGACGAGGCCTCCGCAAAAGACACCGGCGAGGAAGCTGCCCGGGGACGTAGCCGGGGCCATGCCGGTGTTGGTGATGGAAGAGGAAGGGCTGAAGGTGCCCGCCAGGAACCAGGTGGTGTTCACCACATTGGTGGTGCTCACGCTGCCCGTGTAGATCGCCGTGGTGTCCACGGTGAAGGTGGCGAGGGTGTAGGGGTAGTGGATGCCCCCCAGGGGGTAGTTGAAGGGGCCGGTGGAATAGTAGTTGCTGGGATAGTCCGCAAGGGTGGTGGTGACGGGAATGTCAGGGGTATAGGTATTTGCCCCGGTCCATCCGCCGGTGACAGTGTTGGAGACGACGGCCAGGGTCACGCTGGCCCTGAGGCTGCCCACGGCGGCCTGGATGGTCGTGGAACCAGCGCCCACTCCCGTGCAAACAGGCCCGCCTTGACCCCTCAAGGTCAACGTCGGGCCCTGGATCCATGATCTGACGCCCCTGTCCGAACCATGGCCGGACCGCCCCTGACAGGGCAAACCGGCCTCGAAGGTCACGCCGTGGCGGAAGCCAGTTCCGGCTGCCTTATTTCTTCTTTTTGCCGGGCGCCGGAGCGGCGGTCTTGGGATCGGCCAGCCGGCTAGCAAGATCATTGCCGCGCGAAGTGGCCCCGTGCACAACCGCTGGCTTGGCTTTTTTGGGCTTCTTGTCGTTGGACATACAAACTCCTGGCAGCCCCACCGGATGTGCCGGTCCGGGCCGCAGGTCCAGCATGGGGCCGAATGCCCCTCCGCAAGCAATATTCGTAATGCCGCACGCGAATGGTTTCAGCCGAAGCTACTGGTAGCGGGACAGCCAGTGGGCATAGGGCGGCGGCAGCAGCAGGTTGGCGGCATCCGGGATCCCCAGGGCCTGGGCCGCATGGTAGGGCCAGTGCGGGTCGTCCAGGAAAGGCCGGCCGAGAGTGAGCAGGTCGAGCTGCCCTGCGCGGATCAGGGCATCGGCCTCCCGCGGGTCGCGGGTCAGGTTCCAGCTGGTTCCGACCGGCAACCCGGTCGCTTCGTGCACGGCTCGCGCGGTCGGCACCATGAAGTTCGGGCCCCAGGGGATCTGCGCCTCGGGGGTGTCGAAGCCCAGGGAAACATCCACGAAGTCGAGGCCCTCGGCCCGCATCTGGTTGAGCAGGGCGATGGCCTCCGTGAGCATCGCCCCGTCGTCCCCGAAGTACTCGATCACGCCCAAACGCACGTTGAGAGGCCGGTCCTCGGGCCACACCTTGCGGACGGCACGGAAGGTCTCGAGCAGGAACCGGGCGCGGTTCGCCGCGCTGCCGCCGTAATCGTCGGTCCGCTGGTTCGCGATCGGGGAAAAGAATTCCTGCGCCAGGTAGCCGTGGGCAAAGTGCAGTTGCAGCCACTCGAAGCCCAGGTCCCTGGCCCGTTCGGCGGCGCGCACCGTCTGCGCCTGCACCCGGCGGATGTCTTCCAGGGTCATCGCCCGCGGCACCCGCGGCAGTCCCTTGCCGAAGGCGAGGGCGGAAGGCGCGAGGGTTTCCCAGGCGTGGGGCTGGCCCAGCGGGATGTGATCGTCCCCTTCCCAGGGGCGGTTGGCCGAAGCCTTGCGGCCGGCGTGGCCGATCTGCAGGCCGGCGACCGCACCGCCCGCCTTGATGCCGGCCACGATCGGCCGCAGCGCTTCGCCCTGTTCATCGTTCCACAGGCCCAGATCGCCCCAGGTGATCCGGCCTTCCGGCGCCACCGCAGTGGCTTCCACGACGATCAGGCCGGCGCCGCCGCGGGCAAGGGAGGCGTAGTGGGCCGTGTGCCAGGCGGTGGCCCGGCCGTCCTCGGCCATGTACTGGCACATGGGCGGCACCGCGATGCGGTTGCGCAGGGTCACCGATTTGAGGGAATAGGGATCGAAAAGGCCGGGCATGGCTAGCTCCTTGCGGGTACGGAATCGCTTCGCGCTTCCAGGTGCGGCAGCCACCCGGCATCCGGCCGAGTGTCGCGCCGAAAGCCATATTGCTTGCACGCGCTTTATATTTCAATATGAAAATACGTCGATATGCAAATTTCGTCCCGTGCTACCGTTCATGCTGCAGTGCCCGGAGGCGTGATGGCTGCCGATGTCCCAGACCTGGCCCAGACTTGGTGCACCCTGTCGCTCCTGCACGAGCGCATCCAGGCGCACCTGGAACGCGCCCTGCTGGATCGCCACGAGCTGAGCGTGCGCGAGTTCGCCCTGCTGGCCGTGCTCGGCCGGCAGCACCCGGGGCCCGGAGGCCATCTGCAGATGAAGCAGGTGGCGGATTCGGTGCTGCTGAGCCAGAGCGCGACCACCCGGCTGGTGACCCGGCTGGAGGAGCGGGGCCTGCTGGCCCGCTGTTTCTGCCCGACCGACCGCCGGGGCATCTACACCAACGTCACCGAGCGGGGCCTGGCGGTCCTGGACCAGGCCCGTCCCACCCACGACGCGGCGCTGCACCAGGCCCTGGCCGAGGCCCGGCGGGACCCGCAGCTGCTGCCGCTGGTCGAGGCGCTGGCCGCCCTGGAGCTGACGGCCCCACCTCCTGGCCGGGGGCCGCAGCGCTGAGCGCACCCCGGCCCCGGAGGCCTCAGAACCGGGCCACCAGGCCCGCCTCCACATCCCAGGCGTCCATGCGCAGCGTGAGGGTTTGCTGGCCCGGGGCCTCCAGGGGATTCGGGCCGGTGACGCTGTGGCCCAGGGCGCGCGTCACCGCCAGGGAGCTGTCCCAGGCCGCCCCCAGGTGCCGGGTGGCGCCCATGGCAAAACGCTGTTCGACCACGGCGGGGGCCAGGAGGTTGAACAGCACCTGGCTGGCGGGAATGGGCTGCCGGCCGCGGCTGTAGCCGGCGCGCAGGATCCACCGGGGGGTGGCCTGCCACTGGGTCCCGAGTTTGCAGATCGTGACGTTCCGCCAGCCGAACCCGGCGCCGCCGTTCGCGCCCAGGGGCACGGTCCGCAGGTTGGGCAGGAGCGGGTTGCCGAGGCCGGCCACCTCGCTGAAGTTGATCCGCTGCACGTCCAGGACGAAGGTCAGGCCCGCGCCGGCCTGGACGGCGGCACCCAGGGTCCAGGTGGAGGGGATATCGAAACGGCCCTGGTCCGGGAGCAGGCCGCGGTAGTTCCGGAAGGCCGAAAAGCGGGTCCGGGTCTGGTAGCTGGCGCCCAGGCGAAGGCGGGCGCCCAGGTGGCCCTGGTAGCCCAGCCGCAGCCCCAGACCGGTGGCGGTGTCGGTGCCCCGGTCGCTCAGATCGGCGCGATCGGCGCTGGTGCCGGCGAACGCGGCCAGCCCGGAGGCCTTGAACCGCTGGTAGGCCAGCAGGGGCGCCACCCCGATGGCCTGGCCGGGCGTGACCCGGAACGCCCAGGCGGGGGCCAGGCAGACCTGGACCAGGTGGATCCCGGTGGGTGAGGCGCCGAAGGTGGCGCTGTGGTAGTTGGTGTTCCCTCCGCCGCTGCCGTAGAGGGCCAGGTTGCAGGCCATGCGCGGGGTGAGCCGCCAGTTGGCGCCCAGGGCCGGCTCCAGGAAGGCCCGGGAGCGGCTGTGCACCTGGCCCGGGGCCAGCCCCAGGGTGCCGGCGGCCCCGGAGGGCTGGCCGGACACCGCATAGCCCCGGTCGGCGTTGTAGCAGGCCAGGTCCAGTTCCAGTTCGTCGCCCAGGAAGGCGGCGGTCGCGGGGTTGCCGGCCGCGGCCAGGCTGCCCAGCGCAAGGGCCGCGCCGGCCCCCGCCAGGCCCTTGGACGGGGTGCCGACGCCCTGGGCGAAGTCGCCCATGGCGGCCATGGCCGGGGTGGCCAGCAGCCCGGTGGTAACCAGGAGGGACAACAGGTGGTTCATGGAGGCTCCGGGGGATCGGCCAGGGGTGGCGCACCTGGGGTCGAACAACAGGGCTGCTGGACGCGATGCCCTCGGAGCATGAGATGCCGACGGCCAAAGGACCGTCAGGATGGAGGCGGACCGGATCCGCGCGCATGGAACGCCCGGGAGTCCGCGGCATCCTACCGGTATCCGGAAGGAGTCCCTCCATGCCCCACGCCTTGTCCCAGCCCCTGTCCAGGCCGTCGTCCAGCGTCAGCCTCAGCCTGGATTCCAGCCAGCTGGCCGGCCAGTATGACGTCCTCAGCGATCATCAGTTCGCCAATGGCCAAAGCCTGGCCGCGGAACTGGGCATCCGGGAAGGTCACCGCGTCCTGGACGTGGGCGCCGGCACCGGCCGGCTCGCCGAGCACCTGGCGCGCCTGGCCGGTTCCCCCCGGGCAGTCGCCGCCATCGACCCCCTGCCCCTCCGGATCGCGCTGGCCCGCCAGCGCCTGGGCCCCGAATTCCGGCTGGAGGTGGGCGTCGCCGAGGATCTGTCGGCCTTCCCGGACGCCGCCTTCGACCGGGTGATCTTCAACGCCGTCTTCCACTGGATTCCGGACCAGCCCGCCGCCCTCCGGGAGGCCGCGCGGGTGCTCAAGCCGGACGGGCGGGTGGGCATCACGACCGGGGACCGGAACAGCCCCAACGCCTTCCAGATCATCACCAGCCGGGTGCTGGCAGCGCCGCCCTTCGACCACGCCTCGGCCACGGATTGGCTGCCGTACCGGGTGGATGCGGATCAGCTCCGCGCCCTGCTCCAGGCCGCCGGCTTCGCGCCCGAGCTGCTGGACCTGCGCACCAGCATGGACCATTTTCCGACCGCGGAGGCGCTCTTCGCGTTCAATGACGCCAGCTCCTTCGGCAATTTCATGAAGGAGCTGCCCAGCCACCAGGTGGCAGCCGCCCGCCAGGCCATCGCCGGCGAGCTGGAGTCCCTGCGGGACGGGCAGGGCCTCGCCCTGCGGCACCACACCCTGTTCGCCGTGGCGCGGTTGACCGACTGACA
>Ga0302187_10001895_pt1 | contig 17591 bp, 18 predicted proteins | sample II_Bog_E1_3_FD_202120 | JGI IMG/M metagenome (GOLD analysis project Ga0302187, IMG submission 202120) | Peat permafrost microbial communities from Stordalen Mire near Abisko, Sweden - II_Bog_E1_3 | ecosystem: Environmental > Terrestrial > Soil > Wetlands > Peat | place: Sweden: Abisko...
GTTGGTAAACACAAACCCTCATTTTCAGGCAAAAAAACGCCAAAAACACCGCCGAAACTGGCACTTTAGAGCAAAAAATGGCACTTTTTGCACGTCGAAATTCGCCTACCCAAACCATCCCAACGTGCTCTGTTTTTCCACCTCGATTCGCCCCGAAAAAGCATCTCCCTCACAAGGTCAAGAGCTTGTCGTTCCAAATGCGTTTGCCCTGGGCTTGCCCAGGAGCGTTCGGCGCCGGTCATGTCCTGGTGCTGAACGAGTACGCGGAAGCTGTGGTCTTCCGACGCGAGGGTTCCATTGGCCTTCAATTCTTCCAGAACTGCGACATTCAACTCGCGGCGCGAGGCATGGTCGGGCGAGACGATGAGTGTCTTTTCGGGTGACTCGACATAGCTTTTGGCGATCGCGCGGATGCGCTCCTGGGTATCGGGGATTTCTTTCACGTGGCCCTGTTGCCGGAGCGATTCAAGGGCTGCGGAAACCTGGCCTTTGGCCAGCAACTCGACGGCGGATTTGAGCGCCGAATTTCTCTGGCGAACAATCTCATCAAGCTTGGCGGTTGGCATCGCCCACGATCGACACGGTTGCTGTTCCCTCTTCCCCTCCCTTTCGCGGATTGCTATCGGTACATCCCCGATTATGACCGATTTTGAAATAGGCTGACGACGAAATTGACTACATTTTTGGGGGCGGATATTTAAGCGCAAAACGACCGGATCCTGGGTTATTTCCCATTCCATAAATCCGATTGTTTATGGACAATCAAGCAAGCAGCCCCGCAGATCCTAATCGGCGAAAGACCTGACCAGGAACGAACTTCTCCAGCGCCTTCAGACAATCAGAGACCTAGGCAGCCTGGCGCAACGGCTGCCCGCACAAGTGAAGGACACGAGTTTGTCCCATGTCCGGTGGGCTGGCACCAGGAAAAAGCCGATTTCAGCTAGCAGCCGGGGTGGAACGTTCTGGACGACTTCTTCGTCAAACGGGTCAACGATTGCATCATCATCATGGAAATATCGGATCGTCTCGACGTTCAACTCGCTACGGTCGAAGCGGGCGCACAGTGCCACCTGTACCGTCAGCTCATCACTATCCGACTGCGGTTCCGAGAGGAGTTTTCCGGTGGATCGCTGGTGCCATTTGGGAATACCCCGGTTTTCGGAAAACCACTGGCTATGGGCGCTCGCGGCATTGGAACTGAAGCCGGTGATGGTGGCGAGCAGGCGAATCCTGTCGCTCGCGTTCGGATTGCTTCCGTAGAAATCATGCTCGGTCAAGGTGCGGACAAGCCGGTCCCGTCCAAAGATCAGGGCGAGCGATTCCAGTATGGTGCTTTTCCCCGCACCATTCGACCCCACGAGCACCGTTTGGCGCTCACTGAACTAGACCACCGTGCTTTTCATCCCGCGGAAGTTCTCAATTCGAAGCTGCCGAATCCACATGTGCCCTCCCCGCCCGTGCTTTGATCAGGGGTCGCCGCTCTGCGCCCGACGAAGGTGTACTTGCATAGAGTGGCACTATGTGCAAGTCTATTTACTTATGGTGACACGTCATTATTGGATTGATCGGATCGAACAGGCGTGGGAAAAGCGGTAGAAGGGCGCGAGTCGTACCGCACCACCGCCACCTAGCAGCAGAGCATAGTTCTTTGCATGAGCATCGGTACCGGCGATCAGCAAATTGAAGATGTTCGCATCCACAAATGACTGCACATCTTCTTCCGGATTGCTCGACTGCTCCCTCAACAATTCCGCAATCGTGCGCGCTCCTGGCCCCCCATCGCTCTCATACTTGCGTGTGGGATGAAGGCCGAGAGCCTGGCACATATCTTCTTGGTGGATACGCGCCCACCGCCCCGCGCTCCGCACGCGGTCATAACGCTCCACCACAATCGCTATCTCGTCGCCGAAGTGCTGAACGCTGGAGTTGGGAACGATCAGTCCAGCGGCCCTTGCCAGCCGCAATGAGAAATGCTCGTTCTCCGCGTGACCATCCCATTCACCCGTGGGCGGCTTGAGAATGTGGGTGGTTGGAACGCGGCCAGATGGAACACCCCACCGATTGCGCTCGAAGAGAAGGGCGGTCTTGGGTTGCGCGGCAGCGAGGCTGAACTGTCCCGTGTCTTGAGCACTGCGCCATGCAGAATGATCCGCGCGCAACGCACGCAACCTCTCGGCGACGTCAACCACGGTAAGCCACTTGACTTCCTTGGAAACTGTGTCCGATTGCCGTGCTTCAAGGCGTTCCGAGCGGACAAATTGAACTGCGCCTGCGCAGTCTTCTCCCACATGGGCAATCAGCCGAAAGACATTCTTCGGCGAAACCTGAAAACGCCTGCCCCAGTTCTCAAGAACCCGGTCGTTGTCGGGCAGCAGTCCCCATAGAAAGGCCTCGATCCGCGCATGGCCGTGCTCCGTCGAAGCCAGCGGCATGGAGAGCGATAGCGGGTAGGCATTGGGATCGGCTCGCCATTCATCGTTATAGACGAACGAAAGTCTGGCGTTCTTGTAGTTGACAGTACCTACTTCGCGGCCATCGAGCAGAGCGGTCAGTTGATTGGTCATCTCAGCTTCTTCAGGGACGGCTTCTTCAACGAGTCAAGAATGCTGTTGATGTCCGGCGCTTTCTCTTTGCCTTGCGAGGGAGTTTCGGCCTGAGAATCCGCCTCCACGTCGATGGATATTTCAAGGCTCTTCAGTGTGCGCAAGATGAGACCAATTTCGGCGCCAGGCTTCCCCTGTTCCACTTCGACAAGCCACTTTCGGCTGGTCCCGGCCTTTTTAGCCAGGGAAACTTGATCCATTCCGAGCGCAGTTCGGCGTTCCCTGATGAATGCCCCCAGATCGGTAGCGGTTCGGATACGCATTCTTCACACCTCCACGCCTGTATTCCGAAAGAGTAACCGGACGGTGACAAATAGTAACGAGAGCGAACGGTGACATTGCGATGTGAGAGCGAGCGGTTACACAACAATCTGAGGGTGCATCTGCCAAGATGCACTCAATTCGGTTTTTTGCTGGACAGCTCAGGTGCCCTACGCAGGCGAAGGGAAGGCTGCTTCCGAATCGACCGAAGATGGAGTATTGAGGTCTGAAAGTTCATCACCTTCAGAAAGGTAGGTACTGTAGTCCGCTGGCGATTGAGTGTCATCTGACGTTGCGAGTAGTTCTGCGATGGAAATGAACGGCGACTTATTTTGCCCTCGGGCTATAGCTGAAAGCCTGATGTCGAATGATTCGGCTACGCGGACGTTCCGCCGGGCTCAATCAACGATCAAACCGAGAGCGAGCTGGCGGTATTAGGCTATGCGGTCGCACTCAGCGATCGACTCTGGATCGGAGGATACCGGGTTCACACGCCGGAATCGATTCAATTTGGAAACTACAGGCCCCACGTGCCGCCATCGATCTTCACTTGTGTGGCTTCGAAATTTGCACATGTTCCCGATGCCGGCAAGTTCGACCTGAATGCCGTGCTTGAGGAACGCGGAGAGCTCGCCTCTAACTGACAATCGTTGCGATCTCGATTTTGAGTAGCTACTACCACGAGCTTGCGCGTAGAAATCGCGTCTAATTCGCCGAATCAGGCCCCATTGGCCTGCGCGGGTACTACGTACCAATTCCCGCCAACTCCACAAGCTCACTTCACTCCGACAACCTCGCCAACCGAACCTTCAAAGGAAAACATGCCTACTCAATTCCTTCACTCGATTCGTGATAGCGAAACAGTTACTTGCCGACGATGCAAAACGCCCCAGTTTCCAAGGGACGGCACGTGTATCCGATGCAACTCCGCACTCGGGCTCGATTACCTGAATATTCAGGTCAGTACTCAGCTCGATCCTGGCGCGGTGCGTGACGAACGGCAGCTTGCTCGCTCAATCGGCGTCCTGCTCCGGAGCTTGCGCAAGCGCCGCGGCCTGAGTCAGTCGCTGCTCGCAATGCGGGCCGCAGACTGCATTACGCGCGCCTACCTGTCAAAAGCAGAATGCGGCCATGTGCTCCTTCCCCTCAGCAAACTCTTGCCCATCGCCAAGGCTTTGGGATTAACCGCAGTGATCCTGCGCTTCGAGACGAACACGTCACTCACTGCTCATCAATCGAGCGACCGCCGCTGAACCAAGGGGTCTTTCATTCAACATGTTCTTAGCAGGAACACCCCAAAGTACTCATTCACCTTTCTGGTATTGGTTTCCCTCCGAAAATCTTAATAGCGGACTGAAGCGCTATAGCCATGCCCAAGAAAGGAATATTTGAATGAAGACCCATAACGACAACTCACCGGACGAAGAAGGGAGAGAGGAGAGAGACAATACGGCTTTTGACTTCTGGAGTGATGAGGGAGCCAGACGCTTCAACGAGGCGTTGGACGAAGGAAGCGCCTATGCGCGAGCCCACGGCCATGTCACCAACGACCCCGAAAGCTATTTCGAGGAGGGGAACGTGAATACCACGATCCAGAGCTGTGTGACGCCGACGAACAAACCCTCTCTCCAGGAGACATGGAGCTGATCTTCGAGAACAGCTACATCATGTAGCTCGGTCTCGACCGCCTGACGTGCCAACTGCCTTCGGCATGAGCACCAGACACTCGGCGTAGTGCTAGGACTTCTCTCCTCCAATCCAACATTCGTTCTTCGGGCACGCGCCAACGTGCCCGGAAAGGAGTAACGATGATCGACTCGCTAATGGACTTCATGAACACAGCTGTCGTGCAATATGCGACGGTCGCAATCCAATATGCGGTCTTTGTGCTGCTCGTTTACCTGATCATTCAGTGGATACGCTCGCTCTCGGCGGCCGGACGCTGGAAGCTGGTCAAACTCGCGCTCACGATTCTGTTCCTGCCGTTCGTTCTCGTCTGGAAATTCACCACTGCTGGAAGCGATTGCGGTTGCTGCTGCGACGAGGACGACTGACGACGGCGAGATGACTCAAATCACACGTTCGAACCGTGGCGGCTCGGGCCGCCATTTTTGTTTGACCGGGAAGTCATGATGGTCAGAACACTCAAAATCTGCATTGTCGATCCGGACCCGACCAAGACCCAGGCGTTCCTCATAATTCTCCACATATCGGCTTGGATACCCCGATAAAAGTGCGCGGCATCCATTCGACAACATCGCAACGAATGGGCGCACTCGATCGAAGCTCGACTTAGCGCGCGAACGTGGACACGGCTGCGACCGCCTGCTTGATCACGGAGGCAACCACCTCGGGGTGCGAGACATAGATGGCATGACTGCCTGGTGCCTCGATCACATGAGACCCAGCGCGGTTCGCCATCATGCGCTGCGCTGGCGGCGGAATCATCCCGTCATCCTTTGCAACGAGATAGTAGCTTGGCTTTGAGCGCCATGCCGGCTCGCTCACCGCTCCCTGTAAGGCTTCCAGACCCCACGGGACCTGAGAGTCTCCCATGAATGCGGCGAGGTCCGGGCGAACGTCGGCAGCGAAGGAGGCTGCGAACTTCTCCCGATCGAGGAACAGGAAGCCATCTACCGGGGGAAGGATGGGAGGCACCGGGGCGCCGGCTGGAGGATTGGCGATCAGCGAGGAGACCGACTCGCCTTTATCTGGAGCGAAGGCTGTAATGTAGACCAACGACTTGACCTTCGGGTCGTTGCCCGCTTCCGAGACGACAACTCCTCCGTAGGAGTGACCGACGAGAACAACGTCTCCCTTGGCATTCGCGATTGCGCGCTTTGTAAAAGCCACATCGTCTACCAGAGAGATGGTGGGATTCTGCACGATGATGACTTCGAAGCCATCCTTCTTGAGGATTTGATACACACCTTCCCAGCCAGAGCCATCAACGAAACCGCCGTGAATGAGCACAATCGATTTGGACATAGACAATCTTTCTCCTTTGTGAGGTTGAAATAACAGGTCATAGTGGGCTTATCCACGCTTGGCGCGGGTGGCCACTTCACAAGTAGATGGAGCGCATGTGCGATCAAAAACACCGGTGCTTCGCTCATCCTTTGAAGTAAGAGAACATGAGCCACGACATCACGACTGGCGAAGCCCCAGCAGATTCCACTTTCTTACTTAGAGGTAGCGCCAGCGGCTGCCTGCTCGATGATGGAAGCAACGGCGTCAGGCTTTGATACGTAGACTGCGTGACTTCCCTTGACTTCGACCACTTTGGAGCCGGCTCGCTTCGACATGAATCGCTGAAGTTCCGGAGCGATCATACGATCTTCGGTGGTCAATAGAAACCAGCTCGGCTTTGTCTTCCAGGCAGCTGCGGTGGCGCCGGTACTCGCGGCCTCAAGTCCCCATGGCACTTGGGAGTTAGCCATGAAGTCCGTAATCTCGGGCTTTACGTCGGCGGCGAAGGAAGCTGCAAACTTCGAACGGTCTAGAAACAGGAAGCCGTCCTGTGGAGGCAGAATCGGGGGAGCCGGTGCATCTGCCGGAGCGGTCTTGATGAGAGAAAGTACAGAGTCACCAGTGTCCGCAGCGAATGCGCAGATGTAAACAAGCCCGACAACTTTGGGGTCATCTCCCGCCGAGCTGATGACCACGCCGCCGTATGAATGGCCTACGAGTATTACCGGGCCGATTTGCGCATCGATGGCTCTCTTGGTCACTGCGACGTCATCTTCAAGAGTGATTGTGGGGTTCTGCACGACCGTGACGTTGTAGCCCTTCTTCGTGAGAATCTTGTAGACTCCTTCCCAGCCCGAGCCATCGACGAAACCACCGTGAACAAGCACAATGTTTTTCACAGTTTGAGTACTCGTTGCCTGGGCGCGGGCAATGGCCACGCCCGCGAACATCAGTGCTATCACGGGCAATGCCCGCCAAAGCGTTTGCTGAAGATGAGACTTCAATTTTGTGGATTGCAACATGATTCAACCTCCTGGTGTGAATGCGATTGAACTTCTGAGGAGAGCCCAGCCTTATTCGCTTGCGACCTCGAACCCGATTCTTGCGCAAGTGAGTGTTCGGAGAGAACCGCAAATAGTCGGCTTTTGAATTCGGCTTTTTGGGCGGATGATTGCTCCCCCAAATGGCGGATCGAGCGGGTTTAGCGGAGTCTCTTGATTTGCCTTCTGCCAAAAAGGCGGGCATCGATGGACCAGGCTCCTGGTCCAATCATCGCTAAAGTGACTCCGAGCGTTGCCAGAACGAGAGGCATCCACGGATCGCCGCCACTTGAGAACATGATCCAGAGTTCACGACCCGCAACCATAGCGCCAACCACCGGTGTCCACAAGCCGACAAGAAGCAGAATCCCCATGCCCGCATCGATGAGTTGTGGGCCGAGTGAGGTGATTTGCGGAGTAGCGTTAAGGTGCGCGACCGCTCCGTACACCAGGATTGCGGCGGTCATAAGGCGCTGGAGCATCAGGCCCAGACCAGGCAGTCCGTTCGCGAACGTAGAAAACAAGCGTTGCAAAGAGATCTCCCGCAGCATTCCATGCGCAGGTTAAGTCATCGCAACGTAAGTTGAAACCGCTGAAATAAGGACCGGACGATCCTTCTTTTGGGGGGCTATAGCTCGATCATTCCACGCTTGAGCCCGATCGTGACGGCATGGGCACGGTCGTTGGCGCTGAGTTTGGAAAGTATGTTTGCAACGTGGCTCTTGACTGTTGCTTCGCCGATTGAGAGCTGATCGGCAATCAGCTTATTGGAGTTTCCGGCAGCAATCAACCTCAGTACATCGATTTCGCGCGAACTCAAGGCATCATCGGTAGCGTGTTCTGCAAGTTCCGCTGCGATGTCGGGAGGAATGCGCTTATGTCCTGTGTGGACCGCGCGAATCGTCTCCAAGAGTTCACGATGTAGCTGACTCTTAAGCAGGTAAGCGCGCGCACCTGCTTTAAGGGCTCTCAATATCTGAGCATCTCCTCGATACGTCGTAAGAACGATGATGCGCGCATCCCGGAATTCGCTTAGAATTTCGGCAATTGCTTCAGCACCAGTCACCTCCGGCATCTGAAGATCCATAAGAGTCACATCTGGACGGTGAAGTCGGTACATCTCTATGGCCCGCTGGCCGTTAGATGCCTCCGCAACCAGCTTCATATCTGCTTCTGCATTTACCAACGTTTCGATTCCGCTCCGAAGAAGAGGATGATCATCCACGGTGAGGATTCGGATCAGGCCTGGCTGACTAATCACAGCTTTCGCTCCTTATTAAAGATCCAGAATCGGTGCCCATTACCCGCGCCCTCGTAGGCGATGGCCGCTGGAATTGTTAGCTCAACTTCTGTTCCCGCCCCGGCCTGGCTCCAAAAGCTCAACTGCGATCCGATGCGCTGCGCGCGTTCTCGCACTCCAGGCAACCCCCAGTGCCCAGGACGCTGGCTTTCTTCGAGAACTTTAGGATCGATGCCCTCACCGTCATCGCGTATTCGCAATCGGAGCTGGCTTTTGTCGTACCGGATCTCGACTTCAATCTGGCCTGCTCCGGCATGCCGGAACGCATTTCGCAGGACTTCGTTAGTAATTCTATATACCTCCTCCTGCAGGTTCGGGGACAGCTTCAGCGGCTCTCCCTCTACAATTACGCGGAAACCGGGCGAAACTTTAGTCCCGTCTTGAGCCACCACCAACTCTTCACCGGCAGCCTCCAGCAAGCTAGCCAGATTGAGCCCGGAAGCTGGCTGCGACCGTAGATCGTGGATTGCATCTCGGCTCTCAACGATTGCCTGTTCACTCTCGGAAATTGCCCTTTCGAGAGTCTGCTTGGCATCTTCTGGTCGACGAGGCAGCATGTTGCACGCTGCTTGAAACTTAAGCATGAGCCCGTGCAGGCTCTGGAGAAGGGTGTCGTGAAGTTCGCGGGCAATGCGAGTCCTCTCATTGACACGGGCTTCGAGGGCGATGTTAAACTCTTGTCGCATCTGTCGAAGTCGCAGCAGATACAGCCCCCACAGCGACGCCAGAAGTATCGCCCCGCACATCGCGCGAAACAAACTTGTCTGATAGTAAGCAGGTGCAACACTGAATTCGAGCGAAGCACCGTCTTTGTTCCAAATTCCGCTGTTGTTCGAGGCAATGACTCGAAACGTATATGTCCCTGGCTTGAGGTCGTTATAAAACGCTGATCGCCTCGTTCCCGGTTCTTGCCATTGAGTGTCGTATCCCTCGAGCATGTAGCGGAAGAGGACTTTGGATGGTTCAACAAAGCTCAAGCCGGCATAATCGAACTCCACTTGGTGCGTCCTGGGGGGAAGGCGCAAGTCGCTCTGAGCCTGATGTGTTCTGCGATCGGCGATCACTTGCTCTATGTGCACGGGTGGTACCACCGTGTTGCCGTCGAGATGGTCGGGATCGATCATCATCACCACACTGCGGTTGTGAAACCAGATCCTTCCGTCTGGGCTGCGAACCGCCGCCGGGTGGGAGTAAGGAATTCCCGACCGGAATCCGTCTATCGCAGTAAAAGTTGAGATCTGGAGCCGGCTTTCAGGGTTTGCCCACCATCGTTCCAACTCTGAATTGTTGATTTGAAGGAGCCCGCACTGCCCCAGTATCCAAAGGTCGTTATGGAGATCTGAGACGGTCGCGTACGTGGATGGGCATGGCAGGCCATTGCGTTCATTGAGAAACCGCAAGTTCCCGTTCCTATATCCGACGACTCCTGTATTCGCGGCTCCCCACAAAGTGCCGTTTGAATCGAACGACATATTGAAGATGCCGCCAACTCGTGAATACCTTCGACTGAATGCTTCCATAGATAGCCTTTGCCAGTCTCCGCTCTGAAAATGCATCAGACTGCCATCGAGGAGGCTCAGCCAGATGCCTCCATTCGGATCTGCAATCACGCAGAAAGCGGCCGGAATCTGCGGCGGCTTGAATTCCTGGCGGACCTGGAAGTTTTCAATGCGGATCAATTTTGGATGCGGCCCGGCGATCACTGCCCAGACTGCGTGATTGGCTTCCTCCGCAAGCGAAAGGACAGGGTCCACTAAGTCGCCCTTGAGAATAACGTGCCACCGGCCATTGACCTCCACCCCCAATTCGCCATCATTCCGCCCGATCCATAGATTGCCGCGGTGATCTTCCAACATCGCGAGAGGATTGCTGCGTGGTTCGGATGGGAACTTTTGAGGGGTAATTGCCGAGCCTTGAATCGAATCGACGGATGAGAGGGTCGTAACGGTCACCGAGCCATCGCGGCGCGCCAGAATCCCAGAGACAAACTCCGTGCTGAGTCCCTCAATGCTCGAATAAGTCACAATTGGGAGATCGCGAAAATCATCGATCCCCTCGCCGGTTGCAACCCAGATATCACCCTCGCGATCCTGGAATATCCGCTGAATGGAGTTACCAGACAATCCGTCTTGTCGGCCAAAATGGTCAACGGAGCGGCCGCGAATACGATAGATTCCCTGATTCTCGGTTCCAACCCATAAACAACGATCTCGATCGACAAATAGGGTGCTAACACCGACGTTTGCACCGTTGAAGCCTGGTGCAGTGTAGGAATGCCATCTCCCGTTGGAAAAACTCTGCAATCCATCGTGAGGGCCTGTCCGGTCCACTCCAGCCCATACTGTTCCCTCGGCATCAACTGCAACTCCCTCGATTGCGCGGGTGGCATCAGTTGCACTTGGGCCGGGCAAAGGATACTCGCCAATCAGCTTTCCCTGCCACACTAGCAAAGTGCCGCTTGCGCCAATCCAAAATCTTCCTTGCACATCGGTTGCGATTGGGTTTGCAGCTAAAGTCTGAATCCCGTCTGGCTTGCCAAAACACTGCTCGCTGTCAGCCAATACCCTGCAGATCGGTCCCGTCCAGTTGCGCGTGTGCGACCGTGTAATCCATATTGCACCTTCGCGATCTTCCGCGATCGCCTCCACTGCCGCATAGGGAGCGGATATGCTGGTGAACTTTCCGTTTGCCCAATGCGCAAGTCCCGCCGCCGTTCCGATCCAGAGACTCCCATCTCTGGCTGCATAGAGTGATTTAATACTGGCAATGCCGGACGGATAGTGTTGACCGGCCGGTGGATTCCATGCCAGAAAACTTACCCCGTCGAATCGTGACAGCCCGCTTGGTGTGCCAATCCAAATGTAGCCATCAGATGTCTGCGCGAAGGCAGTCGGAGCTCCGCTCAACACTCCGTCCTGAACACGCCAGACCGTGTGTCCATACTGCGAAATGCGGGTTCCGGGCTTGAGCGCCAGCAGAGGCTGAGCCGACGCAGCAAGAGCGAAGAAGGTTAAGAGTAGCTTTCGCGGCCTCATTCTTCCCACCACCCCGATACTGAGCTCGATGGTTGTTGATTGCCTGAATTCACGCAGAGCTCCATTCGAATTTCCTGAATGTTGGCACCAGAATGATCGCACATTGCACGAAACGCCGACGCTCTTCACCGGCACAGCCGTTAGTGCTTCAACTCGCGACCGTGCGAACGCGAAACTTTCGGGTACAAGCTCGGGTACAGACATCAGTTTGGCTCGATTACGGGTAATTACGCTAAGTTGCTGATAGGCGGTCACTTGTGGATATCCGACATTACGTTCGATTTCGCTTATTTATCATAGACTTACGGTATTCTTGAGAGACTCAAAATCCGCCGACCGCAAGGTCGTGGGGGTTCGCCCCCTCCCGGCACCAACTTAATCTATTCAGAATCAATAGTTTACTGTCCAAGCAAATCTGGCGTGTGTACAGCGTGTGGTCCTCATCCTACGCTCGAAATATGCTTACGCTTTTCCGACGCCACTTGAGAACCTGCAAACACTGCTCCAGAGGACGAGGCTACCGCTCGTGTGGCTGCCCAATCTCTGTTGAGGGGACTCTGCGTGGAGAATACGTCCGAAGGTCGCTCGATCTGCTGAATTGGGAAGCGGCGAGCAAGCTGGTGAGGGATTGGGAAGTGGATGGCGTTGCCGTCGTAAAGACAGCGACTGAGGCCGTGGATGGCTTTATTAGCGACCGGGAAGCTATGAAGCTGTCCGACGCCATGATGAGGAAATATCGGAACGTAGGGGCTGAAATGAAGGCGCTCTTTGGCAATAGACCGCTGGCATCGATCACGCCGGACGAAATCAGGGCCATGCGAAAGAATTGGAAGCTCGCGGCGATCACCGCGCAAAAGAGAATGGAGATGGTGCGGAAGTTCTTTTCATTCTGCGTGGATGGGGAATGGATCGAAAAGAGTCCGGCGCGACTCGTCAAAATGCCGCCAGTGAAATACGACCCGACGCTTCCCTTCACCGATCAGGAAATGGAGAAGATCCTCTGGGCGGCTGACTCGATCCGCGAAGCTCATCCGAAAATCCCGGCAGAAATGCCAAAGAAATTGAAGGCGCTTATTCTGCTGATGCGGTACTCGGGCAGCCTTGCAGCGGGAGCAAATTGCGCCATCCATGGGCATTTCAATCCCACTGCGACCGGCCCATTGCGGCGGCTATCACCATCGTTGACAACGCCCAAAAACTCAGCGCAAAGCATCGCGCTGAGCGGCACGGGTCAGTGAGCGTAGGTGGCCCCAAGCGACGAAACCCACACCTTTTTGAAACGGCCGGATCAGCTAGATCCGGCCGTGCTTTCTGTTGAGTCTCCCACCGGCGTCGCCGACCCACGGGGGATGAAACCGTGCCCCATCCATCGAGCGTCTTTTGCTCGATGGGTGGGATGGCAGGAATGCCAATCGGAGCAGTTTCTTATCAGTGTATGGTGTGGGTTTCTCGGTCCCTTTTGTCATAAGGACAGGGAGCCTGCTTCAGGCTGTTTTGTCGAGGAGCAGAGGTTGGATCTGAGCCGGCTGCTCTCGTAAGACACGCTGCACGGCGGCCACTGGCTCACCGCGGAGCATAGCTCTCAGCGGCGCCGGGCAGCAGGCGGGCTGCTCATCCCTCCCTTCAACCAAATATTCGCAATTAGGCAATTGCTCCCCAGAACTAAAAGCGTGTGATTCATCGACCTGCGGTAATAGACTTGGGAGCTATGCAGGAGAAAATCTCGAAGAAAGGCGATCGGAGTTCCGGGATCCCCGGTTGGAGTCTGCTGCTGCTGTTGAGCGCAGCGTGGACTTTGCCACTTCTCATAATCGCGCTCGAGCTGGTCCCCGCCAACACGTGGGTGAGAACAGCCGCGGTGGTAATCGCGGTGTTGTTCGCCCCTGTTCCCGCGTGTTTGGTGTTGCGCAGAAGATACGGTCGCCTTCGGGTGGAAGCTTCAGCGGCAGCGGAAGCATCGGCCCAATTGAAGTTGCAGCTGGAAACCGTCCGCTACCGCACTTCGCGGCTTCGGGAGGAGTTGCAGGCGGCTGACCGGCAGGCTCGGTTGAGCCACCAACTCACATTGCTGGGTCAGTTCACGGCCGGCTTTATGCATGAGTTCAACAACCCGCTGGCGATTGTTGCCGGACGGCTGGAAGTGCTGTTGGAGGAACGCAAGGACGATGCCGCGCTGTGTTCGGACCTGGAGCAGATGCTCAAAGAAACCCGCTATATGAGCAAGATTGCCACCACGCTGCTGCAGGCGCTGCGACGGGAGAGGCGTGGGGAGGTTTTTGAAGCATCGGACATTCAGAAAGCGCTGGCCGACCCGTTGCAGGCGATCCAGCCGGTTGCAGATGAGCACGGAGTGCGCGTGGTTGCGGAGTTTGGGGATGCGCCGCGGGTGGACGTGCCGGATCATGTGGTGTCCGAAGTGGTGCGGGGGCTATTGAACAATGCTGTGGATGCGCTGAAGGATCGCAAGGAAGGCGTGATTCGCGTCCGGCTTGAGCCGTATCGCACCGCTGGAGCCAAGGTGGTGGTTCGGATCGAGGATAACGGTCCGGGGGTTCCTGAGCGCATTCGCGAGCACCTGTTCGAGCCATTCATCTCACACAGCAGCGGGAGGGACCGGCTGGGGCTGGGGCTGTTTTTGGCAGCGAGCCTTTTGGATATGTATGATGGCCGCATTCGATACGAGCCAGTGGTTGGAGGCGGTGCCGGCTTTGTGCTGGAACTTCCACCGGCGCGGTTTACAAGGGGGCAGCCTTACCACTGGTTTGCCGGAGAGGCAGCGGAATGAATCGTGTTCTGGTGATTGACGACGAGCCGGCGCTGGGGGAAAACATTCAGCGCATGCTGCGCGCACCGGATATCGCGGTGGTTGTGTGTACCGAACCAGGCAAAGGACTTGCAGAGTGCCTGGCCAATCCGCCGGATGTTGTGCTGCTGGATATGCGCATGCCGCGAATGAACGGGGAGGAGGTCTTCGCTCGTTTGCACCAGGCGCATCCGAATTTGCCGGTCGTGTTCCTCACGGCATTTGGAACGATCGAGGGCGCGGTGCTGGCCATGCGCAATGGCGCGTTCGACTACTTGCTTAAGCCGTTCAAGCGAGACGATTTGCTGCTGGTGGTGGGCCGGGCGCTGGCACAGGCCAAGCTGCAGCGGGAGGTGACGACGCTGAAGGGCCGACTGGAGGCGCTGGGCGAGACCGAAGCGGCGCAGTCGCAGAATCCGGCCATGCTGGAACAGATGGAGAAGGCGCGACGGGTGGCGGCAACCGACGCCACTGTCATGATTCTGGGAGAAAGCGGAACCGGCAAGGAGGTCATGGCCCGGTATCTGCACGCACAGAGCCGGCGCCACGATGGGCCGTTTGTGCCGGTAGAGTGCAGCGCGATGCCGGGCTCGCTGATCGAGAGCGAACTGTTTGGCTATGAGCGAGGCGCGTTCACCGGCGCAGATCGCACCAAGAAGGGCCTGATCGAATCGGCGGATAACGGAACGCTGTTTCTGGACGAGATTGGCGATTTGGGCGTCGAGTTGCAAACGCGCTTGTTTCGCTTTGTTGAGGAGCGGGCGCTGCGCAGGCTGGGCGGGCTGACACAGGTCAGGGTGGATTGCCGCATTCTCTGCGCCACCAACCAGGATCTGCCAGCCAAGATCAAGGCGGGCACCTTTCGCGAGGAGCTTTTTTACCGGCTCAGCGTGGTCACCGTGCGGCTGCCGGCGCTTCGTGAGCGTCCGGAAGACATTCCCCACCTGGCGCGCTTCTTTCTGCAGCGGTTCTCGCGCCGTTACGGGAAAGTCCTGACCGGATCGGCGCAGTTCTTTGAGGCTTTGATGCGGCAGCCCTGGCCGGGCAACGTGCGCCAGGTGAAAAATGTCATGGAGCGGGTTTCAGCGCTGCACCCCGGCGGCATAATCGGCCCTGAAGATCTTAGCGAGGACCTGGTCGCCACGGGGGGAGCGGCGGCACTGTCCACTCTTCCGTGGAAGGACGCGCGCGACAAGTACCTGGCCGATTTCGAGCTCTCCTATGCTCAGGCGGTGCTGGCTCGTTGCGGCGGCAATATCAGTGCTGCAGCGCGCGAGGCCGGTGTGGACCGCAAGACGTTTTACGGGCTTCTGAAGCCGGACAAGGAAGTGCCGGCCGGGGAATTGATTCCCCAGGGCGGCCTTGAACCTGGGGAATGAATTCCCCAACCAGCGTTGTATCTCTGGTGCAAATGACTGAAAGCAAAGGTTCCCCACTTTGGCTCTCTGCATGCGAGATGGGTCGGCATGGAGTTGGCTCAAATGAAAGTCTGGAACCTGGGCATTAAAGCAATTCTCCTTGTCGTCGGCGCGGTGCTCATCGCGCCCGCACCCGCACACGCCATCCCGGCATTTGCCCGCAAGTACGGCGTGAAGTGTTACACATGCCACACCGTTCCGCCGGCGCTGAACAAGAACGGCTACATGTTCAAGCGGCTCGGCTATCGGATGCCTCCGGACGAGATGGACGGCACCAAGGCGGCGCCGAAGATCACGGCTCTGGACAAGGACATCAAGTGGAGTCTTGAAAGCTCTCTCGCCCTGATCCTTCAGGGCAGCATCACCACCGAAAAGACAGTCGCAGACACAGGCAGCACGACGGATGCCTCACCGGCAACCTCCTGCGGCAGTTCGACTTCATCTTCTTCTTCCTGTAGCAGCTTCAATCTGGACGAAGCGGCCTTGTTTATCGCCGGGACCATACCGGATTCGGGCTTCTCCTACTTCGGCCACTACGAGCTCTACCAGGGCGGAAGCAGCGACCTGGAGCAGGGCTTTGGCGTGTGGACGGGCGGGCGAGCGAACTCAAGCTACTTCATCAAGGCCGGTGAGATCCACATGCAGGAAGGCGAAGGAACGCGGGCGGCGATGTTCTACAACCTGTTCTCCGACCCGGCTGTCACGCTGACCAACATCGATCCCAATCTCTTTACGCTTGACCAGCACCCGGTGGGCGTGGACGTTGGTTACACATGGGCCTCGCCCTACTTCAAGAACATCTTCGCTGTCTCGGCCAAGGTGACCAACGGGCTGAATGCCGATGGCAGCGAGATCCTGGACAGCTCCACCAAAAACTCCAAGGACGTTTGGGCGGACGCGGACTATTGGTTCGGCCCGGACGGCGGCGTTACGGTCATGTTCTACAAGGGCTCCAAGGACATGAACCAGACCGATCCGAGCGGGAACCCCTTTACTTACCGGCCAGGTTTCTACCGCGTGGGTGCATTTGGGAACTACCTTTTCTTCGACAAGCTCGACCTGCTCGGCGGCTACATCCACTCCAGTGACGATTGGCAGACCACGCAGGGCGGACCGATGGGCAAGTACACCGCCGACAACTACCGCGGCGAGGCAGACTACTACATCAAGACCGGCACGGTTATCATGGCGCGGCTTGATCGCTCGACGCAAAACATTACGTCGCAGCAAAATATGCACGGGCGCGCATTTGGTATTGGCGCCGAACACGCACTGACGCAGCGAGGCAATGTTGTGCTTCGCGGAGCCTTCACCCAGGAGCATGACGGCGATCCCGTCGCGCTCGTTGGCACAACCGACAAACTCTTCCGGGCTGATATCCGGTACATGTGGTAAGTGGAGAAGACGCAAATGAACAAGGGACTTCGCATCATCGCCATCGCAGGCATCACGGCGCCGCTTTTCTTGCTGGCTCAGAGCAGCAATGTAAACCTCCCGCAGGACAAGGGGCCGAATCAGATCAACGTCTCGAGCTATCCCCCCGACCTGCAGAAGGACTACAAAACCTTCACCGACAAGTGCTCCAAATGCCACACCATCGCCCGGCCCATCAACACCAGCATGACCCGCGCCGAGTGGGAGCGCTACGTCAAGCGCATGATGCACAAGCCGAACTCCGGCATCGGCGACGCCCAGGGCAAGGCGATCTTCGACTTCCTCGCCTATGACCAGGAAAACCGCAAGGACAAGAATCCTTCGGCCTTCTTCAAAGCGCTCAGCGACGAAGAGATCGAGAAGCTGAAGGCCCAGCAGTAGCAAGGCGTCTCTGTGTGGCTCCCAATTTAGCCTCCGATTGGGAGCCACACGGTCCCGCGCCCGGAAATGCGATATAGATCACATTTCCGGGCGTTTGCAAGCTTCTAGACTCGCAACCACCTGGATGGAGCAGTATTTTTATGGCTTACTCGATCACAGTTCCGGATCAGGAATATTTCGATAAGAATATTCCCTGCCGCACAGCCTGCCCCATCCACACCGAGTGCGGGCGCTATGTGCAGGCTATCGGGATTGGCAAGGACGAGGAAGCGTATCTGCTGGCGCGAGCGCCCAATCCATTCGCCTATGTGCTGGGCCGCATCTGCGCACATCCCTGCGAAGATAA
>Ga0302187_10001909_pt1 | contig 17487 bp, 14 predicted proteins | sample II_Bog_E1_3_FD_202120 | JGI IMG/M metagenome (GOLD analysis project Ga0302187, IMG submission 202120) | Peat permafrost microbial communities from Stordalen Mire near Abisko, Sweden - II_Bog_E1_3 | ecosystem: Environmental > Terrestrial > Soil > Wetlands > Peat | place: Sweden: Abisko...
TTCGCCTCCGGCCACGAAGTTGACGCGCAGGCTCAGGTTGAAGCCCTCCTGGTAGTCGAAGAGGCCCAACATGACGTCGTCCACATCGCGGCCGTCATTCCAGTAGCGCAGGCCGCCGGTTGCCATGCCGCGGACGGGGCCGTGGGAGCCGGTGACGAAGTGGGTTCCGCTGAAGAGGTGGACGAAGAGGTCACCGGCCACGCCGCTGCCGTAGGCTTTCCATTTGCGCCACTGGAAGAAGTGCTCGGCGTTGAAGGGAATCTTGGGAGCGGTGCCCAGGAAGCGCGTCCAGTCGCAGGTTTCCGGCGAGGCATCGGGGGGAACGGTGTAGTCCCAGGCGCCCATTGCGGAGTTGCGGTTCCACTCGGCGGAGACCATGTTGAGCTTGCCGATGGCGCCCGAGGCGAGCAGTTCCTTGGCCTTGATGTAGAGCACGGAGCTGACGCGCTGGCTCCCGACCTGGAGGATGCGATGGTTCTTGCGGGCGGTCTCGATGATCTCCGGACCGTCGGCATAGAGATGAATCATCGGCTTCTCGCAGTAGACGTCCTTGCCGGCGTTCATGGCGTCCACCGAGGCCTGCTTGTGCCAGTGGTCGGGGGTGCCGATGAGGACGGCGTCGATGTCGGGACGTGCCAGAATCTGGCGGTAGTCGCGGGTGGTGAAGAGGTCGTCGCCCCAGAGCTCCTTGCTGTGCGCCAGGCGGCCGTCGTAGCAATCGGCCACGGCAACCAGTTTCACTCCCGGAACCAGCAGTGCTGACCTGGTGTCCCCCATGCCCTGGCCGCCGGCGCCGATCAGCGCGATCTGGATGTGGTCATTGGGCCCGATGGTCCGGGTGGTCTCGCTCTGGAGCGCCGCCAGCGCATGTAGCCTTGTTCCCAGCATGGTACCCGCGGTTGCCGCTCCGGCCGACCTCAGAAAATTTCTGCGATTCAACGCGTACACTCAAGCACCTCATGCAGTGAAATGGTTTGCCGTTTGAAAGCGGTTTCCATTATGGGGGTCTGGGCGGGGAATCGGCAACTTGCCTTCGTTGTGCAGAGGGTGTTGCGATCGGGGGAGAGGCGCGGGATTCCGCGGGGGTAGGTGATTGATGAAAGCGGAAGGGGACTTGTGTGGTGAGTCAGATGTTCGGTGGAGAACAAACGCAGGTCCTTCGACTGTGATTTGCGCCTAATACTACAGTTGTACTTCGCCAGAATGCTCGAAGAGAACAGGGCCCGGGCCTGAAGGCCCCCTCTGTCTTGCGCCTGTTTCAGGGGCCTGAAGGCCCCTGCTCCCTCCGTGATTGTCGATCTACAACTGTAGTACTAACCACCCCAGCGACAAAGACCTGTCGACGGGGACCCCGGTCACTCGCCAATCTTCGCTCAGGATGACAAGAGTTAGGAGAATGGGCGTGGACGGGGACGTCCACGCTACAGCCGGCCGGGAGGCCGGCGTTACAAATTCTTGCCGGTCGCTGCAAATTCTTGCCGGTATTTGGAGTGGCTATCTATTGCCCTGAAAAGGGATTTCCCTCTTGTGGCTTCAGTGTGGTTGGGTCGCGCGGCGGTGCAGGTTCTGCACTGGGGCGCTTGTTGATGCCCGTCACTTTGTCGAGAAAGGTATTGAAGACCCGGTTGGGGTCGCCTGGGAGGAGGTGATGCTCTTCCAGGGCCAGGCGCACACGGCGGCGGAACTCGCGCACCGGGGCGTATTGCTGGGTGGCCAGGGTCTTGAAGATGACCGTGAAGATCAGCTCGGAGCCTTTGATGGCGTCCACGCCGAGAATCTGCGGGTCGGCGACGAAGAGGGCACGGAAATCCTCGCTGGTGCGTATCTCCATGGCGATCCCCTTGAGCAGGGCGAGCACCTCGTCGGGGTTGGCGGAGAAGTCCACGCTGATGTTGATGGTGGCGACCGAGTAGCCCACGCTCAGGTTGGCCACGGTGGTGATTTGCGAGTTGGGAATCACGTACAGGGTACCGTCGGCGTCGCGCACCGTGGTCTTGCGCAGTGTCATGGCCTCGACGGTTCCGGCCAGGCCGGCCAGGCGGACCGTGTCGCCTATATTGAACTGGTCTTCGAGGAGAATCAGAACGCCGTTGAGCATGTCGCGCACGATATTCTGCGCGGCCAGGCCGATGGCTACTCCAACCACTCCGGCGAAGCCTAGCAGAGGGGCCAGGTTCACGCCCACGGCGGCCAGAAATTGCAGACTCACGAGGACGGCGATGATGCTCAACCCGGTGGTGTGAATGACGCCGGCCAGCGTCTTGACCTGGGAAACGCGGCTTTGCCCAGGGGCATGCTGCTCGGCGATGTGGATCATCCAGGCGGTGATCAGGCTCAATATGCGGCTGAGAATAAAGGCGATAACCGCGGCCATGAGCAGGTGCGGCAGCTTGGTGCGGACAAAGTCCTGGGCATCGTCCGCCCACCCATCCAGCACCTTGCCCAGGAATCGCCCCTCGGCAAACAAACCAATTCTTAACGCGAACAGAAAAGGATGCATCCCAAAGCTCCTGTTTCTAGACTAGACTGTGCGCAGGAAAGACGGGGATGCTGTTTTGATCGTCCCCGGAGAGCGATCGCAGTTGCCGGTGCCGCGCCGGCAGAACGCTGGAGGTCACCTCATGAGAATCCGCCCACTCCACAGAAAGAAGAGCGCGCACCCGCCGCGGCTGCCGAGGCTGGGAATTGCCGTTCTGGTTGCAGTGTGCGCCGTGGCTCTGACCCCGATTGCAGGGGAGGGGCTGTTGGAGAGCGGGATGCAGTTTCCAAAATTGCCTCCCGAGATCAACCACATTCCGGACGCCAACGAGCAGATGAAGATGAATGAGCGGCAGGCGCAGACAAAGAACTTTGAGGCCGTCAACGCGGAACGAAAGCGCCAGCTTGCCGAGGAAAGTGCAAGACTGCTGAAACTGGCTACGGACCTGAAGATCGAGGTGGATAAAACCTCGAAAGATACGCTGTCGATCAACGTGATTCGCAAGGCCGACGAGATCGAAAAGCTGGCCCGCGACGTGAAAGAGAAGATGAAGCTGACGATCGGCTCCAGTTAAACGAGGGCCGACCGGTACGTCGGTTGCAGATCGCCGAAGCGGTAGGTGTTAACCCCGCGTAAAACCAACAGGATCAGCAGGACGATCGATGCTGCGGAATCAATCACTTTCGACCTCCACCCGTGTGAAGGCGGCCCGACCTGCGCTGATGCTGACGGTCGTGCTTCTTCTTTGTGGCGGCCTCAAGGACGCGTCTTCTGCGGGCTTGTTGCAGCAGGCGGCAGTACGATGGCCCGACAATGAAACAGCCCGCAGCGATCAGTTCGGGCCGAGCGATCCATCCATGGAACAGAAGCGGCTGCGGGCCATCAATGCGGAACGGCAAAGATTGATGACTGCGGACACCGAAAAGCTGTTGAAGCTGGTCCGCGCGCTGAACGAAGAAGTGGAGAAGACCCAACCCGATTCTCTGACGCCCTCCCAGTTGCGCACGGTTGCAGAGATTGAGAAGCTGGCGCATAGCGTGAAAGAAAAAATGATCTACTCCTTTATGGGCGGACCAGTGTTCCGCGAGATTTCCCCTGTTCCGGGCAGCGTTCGATAGCACTTGGATGGCGGCTGGTTCTGCGAGAGCTGCAAGGTGGAATCGTGAGACGGAATCGGCCGCAAGGTTGGTACAATCAGGCTTGGATTTCTTCAAAAAGAACGGGAAATTGGGGAGTGACGGAATGGAACTGGCCGTGCCCAGCGCTCGCGAATGGGAGACGGGCGCCGCATGCGGTGACCTGAGCCCTCTACAGATTGTGGAACTTTACCGGCTGATGGTGCTTTCCCGCAGCGTGGATGACCGCGAAATCCTGCTCAAACGCCAACAGAAGATTTTCTTCCAGATTTCGGGGGCAGGCCACGAGGCGTTGCAAGTTGGCGCGGCCCTGGCGATGCGTCCCGGATACGACTGGTTTTTCCCTTACTATCGCGATCGGGCGTTGTGCCTGGCGCTGGGCGTTACGCCGGCCGAGATGATGTTGCAGGCAGTGGGAGCAGCGACCGACCCGGCCAGCGGCGGACGGCAGATGCCGACCCACTGGAGCGACCGCGCCCTGCACATTGTCAGCACCTCTTCCTCGACGGCCACGCAACTGCTTCATGCGGTTGGATGCGCCGAGGCGGGGCGTTACCTGAGCCGTCATCCTGAAGCCGCGGCGAAGTGCCCGGACGACTACCGCGCCTTCCGCGACCTGGAATTTCATGGCGATGAAGTGGTTTTCACCTCGCTGGGCGAGGGTTCCACCTCTCAGGGCGAGTTCTGGGAGGCGCTGAATACCGCCTCCAACAGCAAGCTCCCGGTGGTGTTTTGCGTGGAAGACAACGGCTACGCCATCAGCGTGCCGGTGGAAGTGAATACGCCCGGCGGGAACATATCGAAGCTGGTGGCCAACTTCCCGAACTTCTACTTTGCCGAGGTGGACGGCACCGATCCGGAGGCGTGCCTAGTGGCTTTTCAGGCCGCGGTGGCGCACTGCCGCGCCGGACTGGGGCCGGCCTTTGTGCACGGCCACTGCATGCGCGCCTACTCCCACTCGCTGTCGGACGACGACAAGTGGTACCGCGCGCAAGCCGAACGCGAGGCAGATGGGCTGCGCGATCCGCTGGTGAGAATGCGGGCGCGCCTGTTGCGCGAGGGGATTCTGACCGCGGAAGAGATGGAAGCTCTGGAGCACACGCAGGTGCAAGAGGTTGCCGCGGCTGCGGAGCTCGCCCTGGAAGCGCCGCTTCCCCTAGTGGCGGGAATTCCCAAGCACGTCTACTCCGCGGACCTGGACCCCACCAGTTCGGCCTTTGCCACCGAACAGGTCGAGCCCGCCGGGTCGAATCCCGGGAAATCGGCCAGCGGCAAGGGCATTGCTCCGCATACCATGGCGGACCTGATCAACGCCTGCCTCTTTGACGAAATGGGCCGTGATCCACGGATCGTGGTTTACGGGGAGGATGTGGCAGACGCCAGCCGCGAAGAAGCTCTGGACGAGGTCAAGGGCAAGGGTGGTGTCTTCAAATTGACCTCCGGGCTGCAGAGGGAATACGGATCGGACCGGGTGTTCAACTCGCCGCTGGCCGAGGCCAACATCGTGGGCCGCGCCATCGGCTATGGAGTGCGCGGGATGAAGCCAGTGGTCGAGATCCAGTTCTTCGACTACATCTGGCCTGCCATGCACCAGATTCACAACGAGCTTGCGCTGATGCGCTGGCGCTCTCACGGGGAGTGGGCGGCGCCGGTGGTGATGCGCGTGCCCATCGGCGGCTATCTGACCGGCGGCTCCATTTATCACTCGCAATCGGGCGAGAGCATCTTCACCCACATTCCGGGATTGCGGGTGGTTTTTCCGTCAAACGCCCTGGACGCCAACGGCCTTTTGCGCACCGCCATTCGCTGCGACGACCCGGTGCTGTTTCTGGAACACAAACGGCTCTACCGCGAGTCCTATGGCCGCGCACCTTACCCAGGTCCGGATTTTGCCATTCCCTTCGGCAAGGCGAAGATCGTCAGGCCCGGCGTGGACATTACGCTCATCACCTACGGTGCGATTGTCCCGCGCGCCCTGCAGGCCGCCGAGCGTGCGCATCGCGAGAATGGCATCGAGGTGGAAGTTCTGGATCTGCGCACCCTGAACCCGTACGACTGGGAGGCTATTGCCACCTCGGTGCGCAAGACCAGCCGGGTGATCGTGGCGCACGAGGACATGCTCAGTTGGGGCTACGGCGCTGAGATCGCAGCACGCATCGCCGATGAGCTCTTCGAGGATCTGGACGCTCCGGTCAGGCGGGTCGCTTCGATGGACACGTTCGTGGCCTACCAGCCTATTCTGGAAGACGCTATCCTGCCGCAGCCGGAGAGCATCCTGAAGGCTATCGTGGATTTGCGCGCGTACTAATCCTACAGTTGCACTTCGCCAGAATGCTGCAAGAGAGCAGGGGGCCGGGCCTAAAGGCCCCCCTATATTTGCGGCTTTTCAGGGGCCTGAAGGCCCCTGCTCCCTCCGTAAAGGTCGATCTACAACTGTGGTACTTGAACAGTTTTGGCTTTGAGAGAGCGCGGCTTGAATCGTGCCTTCGATTCCCTTTTCATCGGAAAGAACTCTGCCAGGCGGAGCCGGATACAATACGAGGATGGAGTTGCGCCGCTCAATCCCGTGTCTTGTGCCGGCCATTTGTTTCCGTGAGGCGGATTATTCGGCATGAAGAAATTTTTACGACTCCTGCGTTACGGCCTGCCCTACTCGCTGCAGTGGTTTCCAGGGGTTGTGCTGCTGGCCATGGTGGGCGCGCTTGACACGTTTCGCGTACTGCTTTTCCAGCCCATCTTCGACCAGGTTCTGAAGCCGGATGCGCCCGAAGGCCCCATCCTGCTGGGTCTCCCTAGAAGCTCATTGCATTTCGACCTGCGGATGCTGGTTCCTCACATGCACAATGCCTGGAATGTGGTGGCGTTTGCGCTGGTGGTTTCCACCCTGCTCAAGGGGCTGTGCGATTACGCGGGTACCTACCTGATCAACTACGCCGGCTTCGGCACTATTACCGATCTGCGCAACCATCTTTATGAAGCCACGATGCGCCGCTCGTCGAGCTTCTTTCACAAGCACGCCACCGGCACCATTCTCTCCACACTGATCAACGATGTGGACCGGGTGCAGTTTGCCCTCAGCTCGGTGATTGGCGAATTCCTGCAGCAGTTCTTCACCTTCCTTGTGGGGCTGGTTTTTGTCATCAAGCTCGGAGGGTACCTGAGCTGGTCGCTCCTGCTGTTTGTTCCAGTGGTGGTCACTTCCGCGCGCAAGATTGGCCGGGAAGTCCGCACCCGCACCCGCAGCGGCCAGGACAAGCTGGCCGAGATCCAGAACATCCTGCATGAGACCGTGACCGGCAACCGGATTGTGAAGGCCTTCAATACCGAGTTGTGGGAGATTCTGCGCTTTAAGAGAGCTGCCACCCGCCTTTTCCGCGCCAACCTGCGCAGTGTGCGCATTCAGTCCATCAGTTCTCCGCTGATGGACACCATTGGCGCCATCGCCATCGCCATGTTCCTGTTCATCGGCCGCAACGAGATTCTGCACGGCCACATGACCATGGGCATCTTCGGCACGTTCATCATCCTGCTCTTCAAGCTCTACGACCCGGTGCGCAAGTTCGCGTATTTCTACAACAGCTTCCAGCAGGCCATGGGCGCTTCCGCCTCCATCTTCGCCTTCTTCGATGTGGAGGACGATGTAAAGGAAAAGCCCCACGCCGCTGCGTTCGGCCACTTCAAGAAATCCATCAAGTTTGAAAATGTGGGCTTCTCCTACTCCACCGAAAAGGGCGAGCACCAGATCCTGCACAACATCGACCTCACGGTGGAAGCCGGCGAAGTGGTGGCCCTGGTTGGTCCCAGCGGGGCAGGGAAGTCGACCCTGGTCAACCTGATCCCGCGCTTTTTCGACGTTACCTCGGGCCGCATCCTGATGGATGGCCGCGATGTGCGCAGCCTGTCGCTTGCCTCGCTACGGCGCCAGGTGGCCCAGGTCAGCCAGGAAACCATTCTGTTCAACGACACCGTGCGCAACAACATCGCCTACGGCCGTCCGGACGTGAAAAAGGCGCTGGTGGTGAAGGCGGCCCAGAACGCCCTGGCCCACGACTTTATCATGGGCATGCCGCAGGGCTACGAGACGGTCATCGGGGAAAAGGGTTTTCGCCTCTCCGGCGGCGAGCGCCAGCGTATGGCCATTGCCCGCGCCATCCTCAAGGACGCGCCGATCCTGATTCTGGACGAAGCCACCTCGGCCCTGGACGCCGAAAGCGAGTCCCTGGTGCAGATCGCGCTGGCCAACCTGATGCAGGACCGCACGGTGCTGGTGATTGCCCATCGGCTGGGAACCATTCGCCGCGCCAACCGCATCGCTGTCCTCGAGGATGGGCGCATCACCGCCATCGGCTCCCACGACGAGTTACTCAATATTTCACCCACTTATCAGCGGCTGTATCAATTGCAATTCATGGACATGCCCGAACCGGGCCTGGAAGCGGCCCTCTCCGGCGAGACAAAGGACTAGCAAGCATGCCGATTTATTCGATGACCGGGTTTGCACGCGCGCAGATTCGCGTACACGATCAACTCAGTTACACCCTCAGCGTCAAGAGCGTGAACCATCGTTTTCTGGACGTACAGTTGCGCCTGCCCTCGGGGCTGGATGCGCTGGAGATGGAATTGCGCAAGGCGCTCAAGGACAACCTGGTCCGCGGCCATGTAGAGCTGACGCTCTCCGTTGATCGCTCCCAACAGCAAACGGCCGGCTACAACCGCGAACTGGTGGCCAGCTACCTCTCCGCGTTTGCCGCGGCCTGCGAAGAGTATGGACTGGGCGGCCAGCCGGACCTGAATGCGATTCTTCGTTTGCCCGGCGCCCTGCAAAGCGACAACCGCACCAATGGAGACGAGGATCTCGAGGTCCTGGCCGCCAGCGTACAACAGGAGATCGTGCCCCTGCTGGAGCAGTTGAAGATCATGCGGGCGCGGGAGGGAGAGTCACTGGAAGCGATTCTGCACAGCACTCTGGATCGGCTGGCTGAAGCCACTGCCGGAGTGGAGGAGCTGAGTCCGGAGGTCGAGCAGCGGCATCAGGAGCGGCTGGCCCAGCGGCTGGAAGCGGCTGTAGGGACGGAGTTCAACCGGCAGCGCTTGCTGGAGGAAGTGGCCGTGCTGGTGGAGCGCACCGACATTGCCGAGGAACTGGCGCGCATGACCACCCACGTCGGCCATTTCCGCGAACTGCTGAGCGCGGGTGGCGAAGTCGGCAAGAAGCTCGACTTCCTGTTGCAGGAGATGAACCGCGAGGCCAACACGCTGCTCTCAAAAACCGGGGGCGTGGGAGGCAAGGGCACCAGGATTACCGAGCTTGGTCTGGCCATGAAGGCCGAGATCGAAAAAGCTCGCGAACAGATTCAAAACGTGGAATAAACTAGAGCGGTTCGCCAATGCACGTGCCCTTGCCAGACCTTTGCTGAGTAGCTTTTTTTAAGAAAAGGCTACTCAGCGGGGGTGGTTCCGGGGTACAGCAAGAGTGGAACGGCTGGAACGGCCAGAGCGGCACTGAAGGACAAGCGCAACGTGGCAGGAATTCTTTTCATCATTTCGGCGCCCTCTGGATCGGGCAAAAGCACACTCGTCAACGAGGTGCGCAAGCAACTGAGCGGCATTGAGTTTTCGGTTTCCTGGACCACGCGCGCACCGCGCGGTTCGGAGCAGGACGGTCGCGAATACCACTTCACCACCCGCGAGGAATTTGAGCGGATGATCGAGGCGGGCGAGTTTCTGGAACACGCCGAAGTCTTTGGCAACTTTTACGGCACGGCGCGCAGGTCGCTCGAAGAGGCCCGCCGCGACGGCCACGACCTGCTGCTCGACATCGACGTGCAGGGCGCCGCCCAGGTCCGCGCGACCACGCCCGAAGCGGTGAGCATTTTTGTCCTCCCGCCCAACCCCCGGGTTCTACGCACCCGCCTGCGCAATCGCAGCCGCGCCGAGGGGGTGGTGAATGAGGAGGAGGTCTATCGGCGGCTCAGCGAAGCCAGCCGGGAGATTGAGAATTATCGCCAGTACGGCTATATTTTGGTCAACGACGTTCTGGACCGGGCGGTGGCGCAACTGGAAGCGATTGTGCTGGCCGAGCGTTTCTATCGCAATGGCGAGCCAATCACTTTGCGTCCAGGCAGGGTGTTGGAGGTAGCCGCGGCCTGCCGGCAAAGCAATTTGCAGGAGCGGCTGAAACCGGTGCTGGAGGCCTTCGAGATGAGCAACCCTCCAGACCAGCAGCAGTTTGACTTTGGAGATGATTCCGATGACGATTGAGACCCAGTTCGACTCGAATTACCGCAAGGTTCTGGTAGCAGCACGCCGCGCACGCCAACTGCAGAATGGTTCTCACGCTCTCATCCCCACGCAGTCCAACAAGGCTTGCCGCATTGCCCAGGAGGAGATCGAGGCGGGGAAGATCGCCTACGTCAAAACCGAGCAGCCGGTGGTGAAGCCTCCTATCGAAGACTCCGGCATTCCCATCCTTACGAGTTAACGTTCTGGCTTCGCGTGTTGTGCCGTATCGACACTGGATATCCTTTGCTCCGACGGTTCGGACGCGGAGCGAGTCCGGGTGTGCTCCATGTGCGGTGGCTCCAACGGTGCGGAACCGCAAGCTCACACTCTGCGTATGATTCTCCAGACGCATTTTTCGGCGTCCAAACGTCATGCAGACATTCTCTGACACACTCGGCCAAGTCTTTCGGGCCATCCTGGCCAACAAGCTGCGCACCTTCCTGACGATGTTCGGGATTGCGTGGGGCGTTGGGTCCCTGTTGGTGCTGGTGGGCCTGGGAGAAGGCTTCCGCTCGGGCCAGCACAAGCAATTCGCCACCTTCGGCAACGACGTGGTGTTCATGAGCGGCGGCACCATTCCAGCGCTCTCGAACCAGCACACGGGGATGCGTCCCTACCAACTCACTTCGGGTGACGTGGAGGCGCTGCGCGCGCGCCCGGAGATTCGCGCCGTCACCTCCATCCTGAGCCGCGGCGATCTTTACCAGGTAAGCGCCTGGTCCAATACTTCCGGCCAGGTGATGGGCGTGGAGCCGAACTACGCAGTCATTCGCATCATCCCCATCGCCGAGGGAAGATTCCTGGACGACTCCGACCAGGCCGAGCACCGCCGTGTGGTGGTGCTGGGGAAGAAGGCCGCCGAATTGCTCTCACTGGGCCATCCCATGATGGGCGAAACCATCAACATCAACGACATCGCCTTTACCGTGATCGGGCGTGTGGAATCGATTGGCCGCGGCAACAACGATGGCGACAACCAGAAGGTCTATATTCCTCTGAGCACGATGCAGGAACTTTTCGCCATGAAGGGCGAAAACATACCCCGCGATGCGCTCAGCTTCATCCAGTACCAGCCGACCACCAGGGGCGACGCTACGGCCGCGCTGAAGGCCGCGCATCAGGTGGTGGCCACGCGCCACGGCTTCGATCCTTCGTTCAAGGATGCCTTCAACGAGTGGGATTCGATTCAGGAACTGAAGATGGTCAGCGCCATCTTCAACGCCATGGACGTCTTCCTGGGCGGCGTGGGCATTGTGACGCTGGGGCTTGGGGCGGTGGGCATCATCAACATCATGCTGGTCTCCGTGACGGAGCGGACATTCGAAATTGGTCTGCTGAAAGCCCTGGGCGCGACCAAGAGGACTATTTTGGCCCAGTTTTTCTGGGAGGGATTGCTTTTGACCGGCATCAGCGGCCTGGTGGGGATTTTGATTTCGGCGGGATTCATGTGGCTCTTGCAGCAGGGGCTGACCGGCAAGATGCCGGGCTGGGACCCGCCGCGGCTGGTCCCGTGGTCAGCCGCGCTGGCGGTGGTTTCTCTGGCTGTCTGTGGCGTGGTGGCAGGCCTTTATCCGGCCAGCAAGGCGGCGCAAATGGACCCTATTGAAGCGCTGCGGAGAGAGTAGGGGAGCAGCTGTCAGCAATCAGCAATCAGCAATCAGCTATCAGCTTCTAGCTTCTAGCTTCTAGCTTCTAGCTTCTAGCTTCTAGCTTCTAGCTTCTAGCTTCTAGCTTCTAGCTTCTAGCTTCTAGCTTCTAGCTTCTAGCTTCTAGCTTCGGAGATGCAATTTGAAGGTTATCGATTCAACCTTCGCAGACGCTCCATTGAACGTAGGCTCGTCAAAGGCTGGAGACCCAGCCAAGATCTTAACTGGCGGCTTTTAGCTGGTAGCTGGAGGCTAGAAGCTAGTAGCTGGTACATAGGGGCTGAATCATGTTGAAGGACATTTGGGGCCAGGCGTGGGAGGCGATGGTTTTTAACCGGCGCCGCACCGCCATCACCATGATCGGCATGGCCTGGGGCATCGCCACGGTGGTGCTGCTGCTGGCCTATGGCGCCGGCTTCAGCCGCGCGATCGAGGCCATCTTTGCCGAGTGGGGCACCAACATCATCGGCTTCTTTCCCGGGCGCACCAGCGAGCAGGCGGGGGGCGACAAGGCCGGCGCTCGCGTTCGCTTTACGCTTGACGATGTGGACCGCGCGTATAACACCATCCCTGGCATCTTTCACATCTCTCCCACCGTGGAGAAAGACGTGCCGGTGCAGAATGAACTACACACCTACACCTGGACCGTAAATGGCGTTCGCCCGGTTTTTCAAGATATCTGGAAGCTGGACACCGATGCGGGCCGTTTTTTCAATGGCGCCGAAGACCTGCAGCGCGCCCACGTCTGCGTCATCGGCTCGGAGGCCAAGACCAAGCTCTACTCCGGCGGCTGGGCTCTGGGAGAGACGATCCGCCTCAACGGTGTGATGTTCACCATTGTCGGCGTGCTCAGTCCCAAGATGCAGGAAGGCGACAACGACGACCGCAACCGGCAGATCTACGTGCCCTTCAACACCATGAGCGACCTGAAGGACACGAAGTACCTGGACGGCATCTGGTTCAACTACCACGGCGACAATGAGTTGGCCGAGAAGAACCTGCGTGAAACCATGGGAGCGGCCCACCACTTTCGCCCCTCGGACCATCGGGCCATCTATGTGGCCAACCTGATGACGGAATTGCACCAGTTCAAGATGCTTTCCCTGGCCCTGCAGGTATTGTTGGCGCTGGTGGGCGCGCTCACTCTGGGGATTGCCGGTATTGGCCTGATGAACATCATGCTGGTGGCGGTCCAGCAGCGTACGCGCGAAATCGGCATTGAAAAGGCGCTGGGCGCGCGCAAGCACCACATCCTCATGCAGTTTCTGGCCGAGGCTCTGGCGATCACCGGCGTGGGCGGCGTGAGTGGCATCGCGTTGGCTTACGCCGTCTCGTTGATGGTGGGCCGCATCACCTTTTATAGTGCACTGGCCAAAAATGCCGAGGCTGCCGACATTCGCCTGCTTATTTCGCCCTCGTCGGTCCTGGTGGCCACGGTGATTCTTGCCATTACCGGGCTGGTCAGCGGCATGATTCCCGCCATCCGCGCCGCCAATTTGGACCCGATCGAGGCGCTCAGGTACGAGTGAGCAGCCGTCAGCCGTCAGCCGTCAGCCGTCAGCCGTCAGCCGTCAGCCGTCAGCCGTCAGCCGTCAGCCGTCAGCCGTCAGCCGTCAGCCGATTTCTGTGGTGTCGCTTTTTGCGGAATTGTCAATCAAAAAACGGCGGTTTCAGAGCAAAGGGTGACTCTGGAATTGCTTCCGGGATTCGGCTCTTCGTGCTGATCACTGTTCACTGACCACTGCCCACTGTTCACTCGTCTTACACCGGCGGCAGAGCGTTGACCACCGGAACTCCGGCGGGTGGGGTGAAGTGAAAGGCCTGCGCGGGAACCGGCGCGTTGGTTTCTTCGTTGGTGAAGCTGAAGCGGGTGAGCGCGCCGTCCACTTCTTCGATCTCGATGCCGTGGATGGAGCCGTCGGCTGTCACCGTGAGTGTGAGCCGCCGGACGCGGTTCTCCTGGCCTTTGGGCTGGCCGGTCAGTGTGAAGCGGCCACCGCTTGATACCGCGATGGTGAGATTGTTCAGTTCCTTTTCAAGCTGCGTGTGGCCCAGGAGAAAGCGCAGAGGAGAGCGCAAGTCGTCCAGTTGTTTGGCCGGGATGCGCTGAACCTGCGAGTCGCCTTTGGAGTAGAACCAGCCGTACTGGCCGTCGAGCAGAAACAGCTTGCCCGCCGGAGAACTGTAATCCCAGCGCATGCGTCCGGGCTTCAACAGCAGCAGCGTGCCGCTCTCGGAGCGCCGGACGCCCATGCCCTCATAGCTCTCGCTGAAGCCGGCCTTGAGGGAATGAAGCTGGTTGTAATGGCGATCGACCCGCTGGGCCATCTGCTGGGCGCTTTGCGCCGAAGCTGTCCCAAGAGACAAGAACGCGAAAGCGCCTGCCAGGAGCCATTGCCCGCTGAATTTGATTGCTTTGCCCCCGCTCATTGCAACGACTGGGTGCAATTGGTGCCGCCCGCCGGGTCCGCCTTGATGGTGCCGAACTGATCGCTACAGAAGCCGCGGTTGCCGGTCTGGCCGACGGTCTGCGGAACGGCGAAGACCTGGTAGCCGGTAATCCTGTCCGTGCCGCTCAGGTTCACCTTGGTGCAGTTGTTGATGGTGAACAGGTAGCCGGACTTGACACCCGAGGTGAGATCGCCCTGCAGCATCTGCGAGGCGGCTGGCGTCGGCGGGCCGGATTTGGGATCGCCGCCCAAGGCGGTCAGGGCGCAGGCGTAGCCGCTGGACGGGAAGGTGGATTCGTATTGCAGCTGCGCCTGCGAGATGGCGCGGATGGACTGAATCGCCGAGGTCTCGTTGGCCTGCTTCTTCAGGCTGCCAATTGTGGGTATGGCCATGAGCATGAGGATCAGGATGATGGCGATGACGATCAGCAGTTCCATCAGCGTGAAGCCGTTGGGCTCGGTCGAGCGTGGCGCGCCGCTGTGGCGGCCAAAATTGGAGAGCGTGCGATTCATTTGGATTCCAGTGCCTCGTGGTGCAGGCCGGAAGACCCCGGCCCCCGACAAAATGCTACAACGTACAGACGCGGAAGGGAAATCGGACGCTCGAAAGCAGCTAACAGCTAACAGCTATCAGCAGACAGCTAACAGTTCAAAGGCCACTGTTCAGCGGAAACTGTCAGCTGTTGGCTGTTCGCTGACAGCTGCTTTTCAGCACACCAGTTTGGTCCGGTTCAGCTTGACGCCGTCCAGTCGTCCCAGCAGGGTAACGGCGACGCGTTCGGGGACAAAGAGGCGCTGGGCCATGGCCTGCACCTGGGCGGCGTCCACCTGGCTGATGCGGGCGATCACTTCATCTTCGGTGAAGAACTGGTGGAAGTACATCTCCTGGCGGGCGAGGTTGGCCATGCGGGAGTTCGAGCTCTCCAGTCCCATCAGAAGGTTGCCCTTGAGCTGATCCTTGGCCCGGTTGAGCTCGTCCTCCTCGAGAGGAGTTTCCTTGAGCTTGCGGAATTCTTCCAGAATCAGGTCAACGACCTCGAGGGACTTGCCCACGGAGGTGCCGGCAAAGACGCAGAGCGTTCCGGCGTCGCGCAGGGGACTGAGATCGGAATAGATGGAGTAGACCATACCGCGCTCTTCGCGGATGGTTTGGAAGAGGCGGGAACTCATGCCGCCGCCCAGCACGGTATTGAGGATCAGCGTGGCATAGCGACTGTCGTCGGTGACCGGAGGCGCGGGAACGCCGAGGCAGATTTGCACCTGTTCCAGAGATTTCTTGTGGCGCAACTGAATTCGGGCGCTGGCTTTCGGCGCAGAAAGCTCATGGAGCGTTTCGCCGCCGGCAAGCCCTGCAAATTTCCCGGCTACGGTCTGGGCAAATTGGTCGTGGTCCAGGTTGCCGGCCGCGGAGAAGACCATGTTGCCGCCGCGGAAACGGTCGGCATGGTAAGCGACGAGGCTTTCCTGGTCGAGGCTCGCCACCGTCTTGGTGGTGCCCAGGATGGGTTTGCCCAGAGGGTGATCTTTCCAGAAACTCTGCAGGAAGAGTTCGTGGACGAGCACGTCCGGATTGTCCTCGTCGATCTTGATTTCTTCCAGAATCACGCCGCGCTCGCGTTCGATGTCGGGAAGTTCGAAGCGTGGATTCAGCACCAGGTCCGCCAGAACATCGAGGGCGATGGGCACATGTTCGGCCAGCGACTTGACGTTGAAGCAGATGGTCTCTTTGCCGGTGAAGGCGTCCAGGTTGCCGCCGATCGAGTCCATTTCGCGAGCAATGGCCTGGGCTGAGCGGGAACGGGTTCCTTTGAACAGCATGTGTTCCACAAAGTGGGAGATGCCGTTGGTTTCGGCAGGCTCGCAGCGGGAACCGGATTTGGTCCATATTCCCATAGCCACGGAGCGCATGTGTTCCATGCGTTCGGTCAGAACAATCAGGCCATTCGGCAAAACGGTGCGGCGGAGGTCTCTCTCTTCGGTCATTCTCATCCAGTCATCTTCGATTGTAAGCCAATCCAATTTGCGAGGCTGGTTGTGAACGAGCTCCGAGGCCTTCGCTCCAACTCAATCCTTGATCCAAATAGTCCCCAAAACAGGCCGTTTTCCGGCTCCCGGGCTGCACGCAAGCGGGAAATGCTCTATGCTGACCCAAGCCGTGACTGCAAACCCTAGCCAATTCGTTCCGTTAGATGCTCATCCGCCCCAGAATGTGCGCTCATTGCCCCTTTTCGGCCTGGACCGGGAGGCGCTGGCGGCGCGGATGGTGGCGGCGGGCGAGCCAGCCTGGCGAGGGCGCCAATTGGCTGAAGCGATTTATCGTCAGCGGCTTGCTGAAATTGACCTGATCACTACGCTGCCCAAGGCGCTGCGCCAGCGGATGGAAAACGAAGGCTGGGAGGTAGGCCGGCCAAAAATTGAGCAGGTCTTTCAGTCGGCGGACGGGACCGAGCGCTACCTGATCCAAGGTCAGGACCGGGATGGGCAAACCGTTGAGGCCGTCTGGATGCCTGAAGGCGACGGGGGCGAAAGCGGCGACGGGAGCGAGCCGGACCAGGCGGAAGAGGAAAGAAAAAGCTGGGATCGGGCCACTATCTGCGTCTCCAGCCAGGTGGGTTGCGCCGTCAATTGCCAGTTCTGCCTGACCGCCAAACTTGGGCTGCAGCGCAATTTGACTGCGGGCGAGATTGCAGGCCAGGTGGTGGCCGTGCTTGACCGCCATGCGGTCGAGGTGGGCAAGGCTCGCGTCAATCTTGTTTTCATGGGCATGGGCGAGCCGTTTTTGAACTACGACAACTTCATGGGCGCGGTGCGGCTACTGGTTGAAGAAACCGGCCTTAGCCCGCGCCGGATGACGGTTTCCACCTCCGGTATCGTTCCCGGCATCGAGCGTTTTGCCCTGGAGCCGGACGAGGTTCGCCCCAAGCTGGCCATCAGCCTGAACGCGCCCAATGACGTGGTTCGCGGCGAGATTATGCCCATTAACCGCAAGTGGCCTATCGAGGCGTTGCTGGATGCAGTGCGCAAAGTTCCCCTACGCTCGCGCGAACGTGTCACATTTGAATATGTTCTGTTGGGCGGGGTCACGGATCAGCCTGGGCAGGCGAGGGAAGTGGCCCGCCTGATCCGCCGCTCGGGACTTGACGCCAAAGTGAACCTGATTGCCTGGAACCCCGGGCCGGGCATCGCCTACAGCATGCCTGCGCGGGAGGCAGTCGAGAACTTCCGCGCCGCGCTGGCAGGGGAGGGAATTCCCGTTTTCCTGCGGCGGCCACGCGGCCGCGACATCTACGCCGCCTGCGGGCAGTTGAAACGGACGGTGGAAGGGGCACGTCCGTGAGAGGCGAGGGGACTGCCTCTGCAGGAGTTGCCATGTCTCATCCTGTTTTAGAAGCTCTTAGCCCGGATATCTCACAGGCCGATTGTCGATTTGGGTGAGTCGGGGCCCGAGAAAAGTGTGGAAAGGCCGTCTTTTCTGTGTCATAACTACGTTGTCG
>Ga0302187_10001911_pt1 | contig 17475 bp, 12 predicted proteins | sample II_Bog_E1_3_FD_202120 | JGI IMG/M metagenome (GOLD analysis project Ga0302187, IMG submission 202120) | Peat permafrost microbial communities from Stordalen Mire near Abisko, Sweden - II_Bog_E1_3 | ecosystem: Environmental > Terrestrial > Soil > Wetlands > Peat | place: Sweden: Abisko...
GAGTCTGAGTACATTCCGACGCTGACTGCGGGCCGCGCCGCGCCGCTATCCCCTGCGCGATCGTTCTGCACAAAGGGCCACGGCATGAATTCCCCCGTCGAATTGCACGAACCTGCCGGTGCCAAGACGCTGGCGCTGCGCGCGACCGGTCTGGCGACACTCGATCCGGTCGAGGCCGCGCTGATCGATGCGTGGTGGCGGGCGGCCAATTACCTTTCGGTCGGGCAGATCTATCTTTATGACAATCCGCTGCTGCGCGACCCGCTGACGCTCGACCATGTCAAACCGCTGGTCGTCGGACATTGGGGAACCACTCCGGGGCAAACCTTCATCTATGCGCACCTCAATCGGGTGATCGTGTCGCATGATCTGGACATGATCTATATCGCCGGACCCGGGCACGGTGGCCCGGCGCTGGTGGGCGCGACGTATCTCGAAGGCAGCTATAGCGAGATCTATCCAGGCATCAGCCGCGACACCGCCGGATTGAAAAAGCTGTTCACCCAGTTTTCGTTCCCCGGCGGGATTTCCAGTCATGTTGCACCGACCACGCCGGGATCGATCCACGAGGGCGGCGAACTGGGCTATTCGTTGAGCCACGCCTTTGGCGCGGCCTTCGACAATCCCGACCTTATCGTCGCCTGTGTAATCGGCGATGGCGAGGCAGAGACCGGGCCGCTGGCGACAGCATGGCATTCAAACAAGTTTCTCAGCGCCAGAACCGATGGCGCCGTGCTGCCGATCCTGCACCTCAACGGCTACAAGATCAGCAATCCGACCGTGCTGGCGCGGATCGATCCGGCCGATCTGGAAAACCTGCTGACCGGCTATGGCTGGGCCCCCCTGTTTGTCGAAGGCGACGACCCGGCGGTGATGCACCAGACGATGGCGCGCGCCATGGATACTGCGATTGCGGCAATCCGGCGCATCCAGGACGATGCGCGCAAGAACCCGGCGCGGTGGGATGAACCGAGCCCGATGCCGCGCTGGCCCATGATCGTGCTGCGATCGCCCAAAGGCTGGACCGGGCCCAAAGCGGTCGACGGCGTAGCGATCGAAGGTACATTTCACGCGCACCAGGTGCCGTTGCAAGTCGATACCGATCGTCCCGGCCATGTCGCGCTGCTCGAAGCCTGGATGCGCAGCTATCGCCCGGAAGCACTGTTTGACGATCTGGGGCGGCTATTGCCCGAAATCGCGGCGCTGGCGCCGCAGGGCGGGCGACGCATGGGGGCCAACCCCCATGCCAACGGCGGATTGCTGCTGCGCGACTTGCGCCTGCCCGATGTCCACGACCATGCCTGCACCGTCCCTGCGCCAGGCGCGATCACGGCATCGGACATGGGCATCCTGGGCACATTCTTGCGCGATGTGGTGGAGTTGAACCGCGCCTCGGCCAATTTCCGCCTGTTCGGCCCCGACGAGACGGTGTCGAACATGCTCGATGCGGTGTTCGATGTCACCAATCGGCAGTGGGAAGAAGCGATCATCACCCACGATGAATTCCTAGCCCCGGATGGGCGCGTGCTCGATGCCATGCTGTCCGAACACAATTGCGAAGGTTGGCTCGAAGGCTATCTGCTGACCGGCCGACACGGCATTTTCGCAAGCTACGAAGCGTTTGTGCGGATCATCGATTCGATGGCCAGCCAGCATGCCAAATGGCTGAAAGTCACCGCGCAATTGCCCTGGCGCAAGCCGATCGCATCGCTGAACCTGCTGCTCTCGTCGCACGTGTGGCAGCAGGATCACAACGGGTTTACCCATCAGGACCCGGGATTTCTCGACCATATCCTGACCAAGAAACCTGCCATCGTGCGCGCTTTTCTGCCGCCCGATGCCAATTGTCTGCTGGCGGTGATCGACCATTGCCTGCACAGCCGTCACCATATCAACGTGGTGGTCGCCGGCAAGCACGCGATGCCGCAATGGCTGACTATCGATGCGGCCATCGCCCATTGCGCACAAGGCATCGGCATCTGGAAATGGGCCAGCAACGACGGTGATGCGGACGCCGACCCCGATCTGGTCATGGCCGCTTGCGGTGATACGCCCACACTCGAAGTGCTGGCCGCGGTCACCATCTTGCGCACGCATCTGCCCGATCTGCGCGTACGGGTCATCAATGTGGTCGATCTGACCACGCTGCATTCGGCCAACGAACATCCCCACGGGCTGACCGATGCGGATTATGATGCGCTGTTTACCCGCACCCGGCCGGTAATATTTGCCTTTCACGGCTATCCCGGGCTGGTACAACGCTTGACCCACGCGCGCACAAACCGCACCCTGTCGGTGCACGGCTATCAAGAGGAAGGTACCATCACCACTGCGTTCGACATTCGCGTGCAAAACGGGATCGATCGGTTTCACCTCGTGCTCGATGCGATCGGCCATTTGCCCGATCTGGGCAGCCGGGGCGCCTGGCTGGCCCAGACGATGCGCGACAAGCTGGCCGCGCATACGCGCTACATCGATGTGCACGGCAGGGATATGCCCGAAATCCGCGATTGGGTCTGGCCGCAATGACGTCGATTTTGCCGACCGTCATGCTGATCCGGCATGGCGAGACTGCGTGGTCATTGTCGGGACAGCACACCGGACGCACCGACATAGCGTTGACCGCGAACGGCGAGGCGATGGCGCGTGAGCTGGCGCCGATGCTTGCCCCGTTCCGGTTTTCGCACGTGTTTACCAGTCCGCTGCAACGCGCGCGGCGCACCTGTCTGCTGGCCGTGAACGGACGCATGGCGGTAACCGATGCCGATCTCGCCGAATGGGATTATGGCCGGTACGAAGGGCTGGACACCCCCCAGGTGCACGCGCTGGACCCGGGCTGGAACGTGTTTACCGATGGCAGCCCGGGCGGCGAAAGCGTTGCCGATGTGGTTGCGCGCGCCGACCGCGTGATCGATCGGTTGCGCACGATGACCGGGCCGATTGCGGTGTTCAGCCACGCCCATTTCGGTCGTGTGCTGGCGGCGCGCTGGGTCGGACTGCCCGGTGCTGCGGGCGAACATCTGGTGCTCGATCCCGCTTCGTTGAGCGTGCTCGGCGCCAGGCCGGGATATCCCGCAGTCCCGGTGATCGTCCGCTGGAACGTGGTTGCGCCCGATCGGCTGATCTGAACCGCGCTGGGTAGATTCCGATCCTGCCCCCTTGCCGCCGCCACGCTTAGCCCCGGTCTTCGCATTCGCAATCGCAAAGGCCAGTCATGCCCGCCCCCGTGGCACCTCAAACATCGCCGCCAGCGATGGCGATATCGGCGCAGCACTTGTGCCGGGTGTTTGGCACGGGAGAAGCGCGCACCATCGCGGTCAACGATGTAACGATCGACATTCCGATGGGCCAGATGCTGTACATTGTCGGCCCCTCGGGCAGCGGCAAGACCACCCTGCTCAGCATGATTTCGGGCATCCTGCGGCCCAGCAGCGGGCGCGTGCTGGTCAAAGGGGTCGATGTCTGGGACCTGAGCGCCAGCGACGACGCCCGGTTCCGGTTGCACAACATCGGCTTTGTGTTTCAAGATTTTCACTTGTTTCCGCGCCTGACCACCGCCGAAAATGTCGCGATTCCGCTGGTGTTGCGCGGTGTTGCATGGGGCAAGGCGATGGCCACGGCGGTGCAGACGCTGGCGCTGGTCGGGCTCGATAAGCGCGCCGACCTGCAACCGGTCAAGTTGAGCGGGGGCGAACAGCAACGCGTGGCGATTGCCCGGGCCATCATCACCCAGCCCGATATCCTGATCCTCGACGAACCGACCGCCTCGCTCGATGGCGACACCGGGCGCAATATCGTCGGGTTCGTCAAGACCCACTTGCTGACCCCGACGCGGGCGATCGTCATCGTTACCCATGATGCCCGCATCTATGAGTTCGCCAGTTCGATCCTGCACATGGAAGACGGCAAGCTATCAAGCCAGGAAGACAACACCAATGGCTGATCCGTCTCCCACACCGGATGTGCCGGTCAACCCGCCTGAAGCGCCCCTGCCCGCCAAACCTGCGTTGCCGGGCCGCATGCTGATGTTGGTGGCGTTGGCCGGGGTGATTTTTGCGGTGATCATCGCGATCATCCTCAATCGCCCGGTCAAGCCGCAACCCCCCGCATTCCAACCCAGCGCCAACCCCTATCCGCACGCGATCTTTGCCAATGGCATCATCGAAAGCGATCAGACCAGCGGTGAAAACCTCAACGTGTTTCCCGAAGTATCTGGGCCGGTTATCGCGACATATGTCACCGAAGGACAGACGGTTCACGCCGGCCAACCGCTGTTTGCGATCGACAATTCGGTGCAATTGGCCACCACCCGACAAGAGGGCCTGCAGGCAAAGGCCGCGCTGGCGCTGCTCAACGAGCTGAAGGCCGAACCGCGCCGCGAAACGCTGGCAGTGGTCGCATCGCAATTGGGTCAGGCGCAGGCCACCTTGCAAACCCTGGCGCGCACCCGCGACAAAGTGATCCGATCGGCCTCGCTCGACCCGCGCTCGGTCAGCAAGGAAGCGCTCGATTCCGCGATCGACGCCGCCAGTGCGGCCCAGGCGGGGGTCGTCGTGGCCCAGCGGCAATTGAGCCTGACCCGGGCCGGTGCGTGGATCTACGATGTTCAGAACCAGGCAGCGCAATATGACGCGCTGTCGCACACTTATGCCGCCGGGCAGGCGTTGTTGGGGAAATACCTCGTCAAGGCGCCCAGCGATGGGGTGGTCATGGCGCTCAACATCCCCAAGGGTGGCTATGTCTCGTCGCTAGGCGCGTTTGACAGCTATACCGAAATGAATCTGCCCGCCGTGGTGCTGGGGCCGAATGCAGGAACGCTGGCGGTCAGGGTCTATGTCGATGAAATCCTGCTGGCCGGGTTGCCGCATGGTGCAACGATCCAGGCGCAGATGTCCATTCGTGGCGCGAACCGGCAATTCGCGCTGCAGTTCGTGCGTATCCAGCCTTATGTCACGCCCAAGATCGAACTGTCGAACGAACGCCAGGAACAAGTCGATCTGCGGGTGCTGCCGGTGATCTTTCACTTCCGCACCGACCCCGCTTTCAAACTCTATCCGGGTGAGGAAGTTGATGTCTATATCCGCCAATAGGGGCATCACGCTGATCGCCGGATGTGCCGTGCTGGGCGGCTGTGTGCTGGGTCCGAATTTCACCCGGCCCGCGCCCCCCCTGCTCGATCGCTACAGCAACGTCGCGCCCTCGGTGATGACCGGCGATGGTATTACCCTGACCCCGGTTGTCGGCACTGGCCCCGCCCAGGCGTGGTGGCATGCCTTTGCCTCTCCCGCGCTCGATGCGCTGGTGGCAACCGGCCTGCAGGCAAGCCCGTCGCTGAGTTCGGCCCGCGCAGCGCTGACCCAGAGCCGCGATCTGGCACAGGCAGGCGCAGGCGTGTTCTGGCCGCAGATCAATGGCTCGGCCGATGCGACGCGCGAACACACCACCCCGACGCTGCTCGACGAAAATGGCCCCGGATCAACGTTCAGCCTCTACACCGCCGCAGGTTCCGTCAGCTATACGCTCGACCTGTTCGGCGGTGAACGGCGCGGCGTCGAAGCTTTGCGCGCGCAAGCCGAATACCAGCGTCAGGCGCTTGGTGCGGCATGGTTGTTGCTGACCGGCGGCATCGCCGACGCCGCGATCGCCCATGCCGGTTATGCCGAGGAAAGCACGAGTCTGGCCGCGATCGTGCGGATGGATGCCGCCCAGCGCGACATGCTGCACGCGCGCTTTGGCGCCGGATATGGCGCATGGGCCGATGTTTTGGTCGCCGAGCAGCAATTGGCGACCGATCGCGCCAGCCTGGCCCTGGTTCAGCAGCGACTGGCCGCCACGGTCACCCTGCTGGCCATGCTGATCGGGCGCGAACCGGCGGCGTGGGCGCCGCCCCTGCCCACGCTGGCCGATCTGGGCCTGCCCGCCGACTTGCCGGTCAGCCTGCCCTCGCAACTGGTGCACCAGCGGCCCGACATTCTTCAGGCTGAAGCGAGTGTCCACCAGGCCAATGCCCAGATCGGCGTGGCCACGGCGGCGATGTACCCCTCGATCAGCCTGACCGGCAGCTATGGCACGGCCAGCACTGCACTGTCGCAACTGGCGGGTCCGGCCGGACGGTTCTGGAGCGTGGGTCCGGGCATCGACATGCCGATCTTTCGCGGCGGCACGCTGCGCAACAACCGGCGCGCGGCACAGGCCGCGCATGCCAAGGCGCTGGCCGATTATCGCCAGACCGTGCTCGTCGCGCTTGAACAAGTGACCGACTGTCTGGCCGCGCTCGACACCGATGCGCGTGTTTCGGCCGCCGACCACGCCGCGTTCGCTGCCGCGCGCGGCAACCATGATCTGGCACAGGCCAATCTGGGGGCGGGGGTAATCGCCGAATTCGACGCGATGACGCTGACGCTGGCCGCCGAACGCGCGCGGCTGGTGGTGATCGGTGCCAAGGCGCAACGTTTGCAGGACGTGGTCGCGCTCGATCTGGCCTCGGGCGGAGGCTGGACCAGCACCCTGCCTGTCGGCGGCACGCGATAATGCCAGGCACCGAACCTGTGGCCCCCGGCACTTCGGGCGGGGTGTTCAATCCCGGCTTGTATGTGATCGCGCTCAAGCTGCTCGTCAACGACCGCACCAAATTCTATTCGGTGGTGATCGGGATCACGTTTGCGGTGTTCCTGATGGAGCAGATGACATCGATGTTTGCAGGCATCCTGCAGCGATCGAGTTCGACCGTGGCCAATGTCGGGGCCAGCATCTGGGTGATGGACCCGGCAGTCAATACGGTCGCCAACATCATCCCGTTACCCAACTATGTGCAGGATGCGGTGCGCAGCATGGACGGCGTGCGCTATGCGGTGCCGTTGTACATGGGCGGCGGGCTCGCCCGGTTGCACAATGGCGCCTATCAGAGCGTGACCGTAATCGGGTTGGACGACACCAGTCTCTATGGCCGACCCGACATGGAAAAGGGCGTAATCACCGACATCTATGGCGAGAACGGGTTCTTTGTCGTCAACGATTCCGAATATGCCAAGCTGAATTCGCCCGGCATCGGCGCGAGCTTTGAAATCAACGACCACCGGGCGGTGATCGTCGGCATTGCCAAAGTCGCCTCCAACGGCCTGTTCGGGGTGCCCACGCTGTACACAACGTACAATCGCGCGCTGCAATATCTGCCCCAGACACGATTTGCCGATGCCTATGTGCTGGTCGAACCCAAGACCGCCGCCGACATCCCGCGCATCCAGGCCGCGGTTGCGAAACTCGGCTATCTGGCGCTGACCAAGGACCAGTTCGATACCCGCATATCGCGCTTCTACACTTGGCAGACCGGTATCGGTGCCAACATCATGCTGATGTGCGTGATCAGCTTTATCGTCGGACTGTCGATCTCTGGCCAGACGTTCTATACGTTCGTGCTGGAAAACATCGACAAGTTCGGCGCGTTGAAGGCGATCGGCGCACAAGGGCGCGAACTGGTTTTCATCATCATGTTTCAGGCGCTGTTTTCGGGGCTGGTCGGTTATGGCCTGGGCGTCGGCCTGTGTTCGCTGGTGATCGAAGTGGCGCGCACGACGATGCCCAATTACGCCGCACTGATCACGCTGGGCGACTTGTTGCTGGCTTTTGCAATGATGTTGGTGATCGCCGCGGTGTCGAGCGTGATCGCCGCGCGCAAAGTGCTCAGCATCGATCCCTTCGAGATCTTCCGTGACTGACGGCGATACCGGCCTGACGTCTGGCGAAGCAGATCGCCGCCGCGCCAAGGAAGGCCCCAACCGCGTCGATGAGGGACGGCCCGATCCGATCCGCCGGGCGCTCGGCAAATTCTGGGCGCCGGTGCCGTGGATGCTCGAAGCGGCGATCGTGCTGCAAATAACCTTGCACGAATATCCCGAAGCGGCGGGCATCGCGGTGCTGCTGGTGTTCAACGCCGCGCTGGGTTTCTTTCAGGAAAGCCGGGCACAGGCCACGCTCGATGCGTTGACATCGCGGCTGGCGGTCAACGCCTCGGTACGGCGCGACGGGGCGTGGCGCAAAATCGCTGCGCCCGATCTGGTGCGCGGCGATGTGGTAAAGCTGTCGCTCGGCGCCGTGGTGCCCGCCGATGTAAGCCTGATCGGCGGCGCGGTGCTGATCGATCAGTCGATGCTGACCGGCGAATCCGTGCCTGCGGAGGCCGGGCCGGGATTCGAAACGTTCGCCGGCGCATTGATCGAACGCGGCGAGGCAGTGGCGCTGGTGACGGCGATCGGCGGCAAAACCAAATTCGGACGCAGCGCAGACCTGATCCGCACCGCCTATGTCGAAAGCACCGAGCAAAAGGCGATTTTCCGCGTGGTGCGCAACCTTGCGCTGTTCAATGGCGGTGTCACCGCGTTGATGGTGGGCATCGGCGTGTTCGGGCTTGGTCTTTCGGCGCGGCAGATCGTGCCGCTGGTGCTGGTTGCCCTGCTTGCCTCGATCCCTGCCGCCTTGCCGTCGATGTTTACGCTGGCGGCCACCGTCGGCGCGCGTACGGTGGCCCGGCGCGGGGTCCTGCCCACCCGATTGTCGGCGCTCGACGAGGCAGCGGTGATGGATATTCTGTGCGCAGACAAGACCGGCACGCTGACACGCAATGCGTTGACGGTGGCCAAGTGCCAGCCGTTGCCAGGCTTCGATGCGGCCGATGTGCTTGCCATGGCTGCGCTGGCCAGCTCCGATGGCGGTGCCGATCCGCTGGACGCGGCCATTCGGGCAGCCGCCGGTACGGCAAACCCGCGCGGATGGCTGCGCACCGGCTTTTCTCCCTTCGATCCGGCGATCAAGATGTCGGCCGCAACCGCGAAGGACGCCGCAGGCGCCATCATCCGGATCACGAAGGGTGCGCTGGCTGCTGTCAGCGCGAAAGCCACCAGCGAGGTCACGGCAATGGTCGAGGATCTGCAAGCCAAAGGGTATCGCGTGCTGGTGGTGGCGTGCGGCACCAAGGCGCCGCTGACTGTCGCCGGTGCGATCGCGATGAGCGACCCGCCGCGCCCCGATACCGGACCATTGATCGCCCGGCTGCTTGCCCTGGGCGTGCGCGCAGTCATGGTTACCGGCGATGGCGCGGTCACCGCGCGGGTGGTTGCCGATGCCGTGGGAATTACCGGTCCGACTTGCCCCGCCGGCACGATCGCACAAGTCTCTGGCATCGAGCACTATGGGGTGTTCGCCGGCGTTCTGCCCGAAGACAAGTTCGCGCTGGTCAAGGCGTTGCAACGCGCCGGGCACGTCGTCGGAATGTGTGGCGATGGTGCCAACGATGCGCCAGCCTTGCGCCAGGCGCAAATGGGCATTGCGGTATCGACCGCTACCGATGTCGCCAAATCGGCGGCGGGCATCGTGCTGACCGATGCGGGCCTTGGCGGGATTGTCGCCGTGGTTGAAGAAGGACGCGCAACGTTCCAACGCATCCTGACGTTCACGCTGCGATCGCTTGTCCACAAGGCGGCACAAGTGCTGATGCTGCTGGTCGGCCTGATCATGACCGGCGGGGCGGTGCTGACCCCGATGCTGATGGTCATGGTCATGGTCGGGGGCGATTTCATCGCGCTGACATCGGCCACCGACAACGTCCGACCCTCGGCCAGGCCCAATGTCTGGCGGCTGCGCAACCTTTCGATTGTGAGCGCGGTGCTGGGTCTGTGCGATCTGGTATTCTGCGCGGCAATTCTGGGCGTTGGCCACTATCATCTGCAGCTTGGCCTTCGCGCGCTGCAAACGCTGACCATGATAACCATGGTCTACAGCGGTCAGGCTATCTTCTACGTCGTGCGCGAGAGGCACCGCCTGGGCAAGAGCCGACCGGGCAATCTGCTGCTGGCGGGATCGGCGCTGGAAATTGCCGTCTTTTCCACTTTGGCCGCGCAGGGTTGGTTGATGGCACGATTACCCTTGGCGATCATGGCGGCGGTGTTCGGTGGGGCGATCGTCCTGGCGTTGGTGCTCGACACAATCAAACTGGCGCTGTTGCGCGTTCTGCCGATCGAATAATACCAAGCTGCACTGACGCGCAGTCATACCTCCCGCCCCTCTTCCCCGCACGACCACCATAACCTGATGGTATCGTTGGTGGTCGGGCGGGGAAGAGGAGCGGGAGGTATGAACAGCGCTTTGCGCGGCCTGGTAAAAGCCGATCAGTCGGCGGCGTGCACCAGGCCGCTGAGCTTGGCCAGATTGAGCCCCAGCGTCGTCGCAAATCCCGTCAGTTGCCGGTTGGTCGCCTTGTCCAGCCTGGCCATCTGTTCGTTGCTGGCTTCGAAGATCGCGGCGCGGTCGGCCTCTGGCGCGGCACGCACGGCGGCTTCGAGATTGGCGTAGACTTCCGCAGCCGTGGCAAGCGATGCCGGAAAGCGCGAGAATTGCACCATCGCCGCCGCCTCGGCCAGCGACTGGATCGGAAAGGCGGTCAACATCCGTTCGGTTGCCAGCAGCGCGTGGCTAGCCGAAACCCGCGTGACCCGCCCGCGCCAGGCTTCATCGACCAGCAGCACGTGCAGGTCGCGGATTTGCGTCGCGGCCAGGATTGCCAGGTTCAACGCGGCGGTTCTGGTCGCCAGTTCTGCGCGCGCATCCTTCTTTACGATGGCAGCCTCGGCGCGGTCTTCGCGGCGGCGCGCCGCGCGCCCGTCCCTGGCGGCAACCCATCCAGACCCGATTACCGCCGCTATCGCGCCAATTGCCTCGACCCATGCGGCTGCCTGGGACCAGGCAGATTCCCTATAAGGCATCGTCAGAACCGACGATCAGGCCACGATCGCGGGCGCGGGTTCATCGCGGCCCCCGCCGTGCAGCGCCATGAATGCCCGGACCAGCACACGCGTGTCGAACGTGCCCTTGTAGACGGCGGGCGGCTTGCGCGCGAGGCCCAGCAGTGCATAGACCGCCGTCGCCGCCGAACGGATCGAATATTCGACCGTGAACACGACATCATCGGGCAATTCGCAAAACTGCCCGAGCAGCGCAAGATTGCCATAGCCTGCAGGGATGACGTCGGGCCGGTCACCGTGGCGGCGCGGCATGAACTGGCTGGTGATGAACGGCATCATGCACGGGATGCAGATCGAACTGGCGAGAATCCCCGACGCCTCATCGACAATGCCGAGGTGGCCGAGGATTTCGGTCATGATCTCGCGCCCGCTGCAGGCCGACATCGGCTTGTCTACAAAATTGCCCGGGGTATCGACCGTCAGGCCATAGCCCCAGACCACCTCGACGCCCTTGGGTTGACCGATGAAATGCGGTTGATGCGGGATGACGATCGAGGCAAGCCAGTTCGACTGGGCAAAAGTGATCAATCCACCCTCACCCGGCACATTGCCGCTGAAATCGCGGACCAGCCGCAGAAATGTCGGATCATGCAACGTGATCGTGAAGGACGTCCACTTCGACTGTTCAACGTGGCTGTCAAACACCGCCGGGCGCCCGAACGCGGGCCGTCCCTGCGCCAGCATTTCCCACAAGCGCCATGCCCCGCCATCGTGCTTGGTGCCGAGTTCGGGGGCGGTTTCCATCGTGCCGAGGTGCGATCCTTCGGTCATCGACCCCAACGTGACCAGCACCAGGTCGTTTGGCCCCACCGCGATGTCCCATGTTCTGCCCTGATCACCGCACACGATCCGGTCAACCGTGATCCGGCCGATACGCTCGACCATCGACAAGTCGGTGACCGAGGTGTGAAACGCAAATTTGACGCCATGCGATTCCAGCCACGCCTGCAACGGGCGGACCAGCGAATCGTACTGGTTGTACACCGTGCGCATGATCCCCTTGAGCCGGCCAAAGCCGGATATCATGTGCGCGAACCGCAACAGATAGCGCCGGAATTCGACTGCGCTGTGCCACGGCTGAAACGCAAAGGTGGTGCGCCACATGATCCAGAAATTGGTGTTGAAGAACGAGGGACCGAACTGGTCGGCAATCGTGGTTTCGGCCAACAGCGCCTCCGGTTCGATCGCCAGCCGTTCGATCGTCAGGATGTGTCGTTCGGACAGGCCGAATTCGGGATCGGTTTCGCGCGACGCATCGCGCACCAGCCGCGCCTTTGAATTGGTTTGCAACAGCATGTTCCACTCCTGGATTTCCTGCGTCACAGTGGTCTTGCCGTCGAGCGTCGGGATCGAACCGTACAGATCGAACGTGCACAAGTATTTGCTTTCCAGCATGCGCCCGCCCCGCAGGACATAGCCAAGATCGGCGCTGCCCGCGCCATCCAGACTGCCGCCCAAGCGGTCGGTTTCTTCCAGAATGGTGATGTCGCACCCACGCATGTCACCATCGCGGATCAAGAAGGCGGCCGCCGCCAGCGAGGCGATGCCTCCACCGACCAGCCATGCCCGTTCGGGTCGTACAGCGCCTGAATGCAGGCTGGCAGATGATGCATGGGGCAAAGTCATCGGGGCGCTCCTGGCCTGGTGGTGATGGGCCAAAGATATCCTCGCGCCCGGTGAGCCACAGCGCCGGAATGTACGCAGAGGGGTACTTTCCGATCCTGCTGCGCGCGGCAAACACGCCTAGATTCGACCCGTTCGCGGTCAGCCGTGCCGCAACAGCCACGCCCCAACTCGCGGCAATCGGGAATATTCATGTCTGCAGATCGCCAGCTTCAGGAAGCCGTACACGCCGAATTTCTGTGGGAACCCACTGTCAATGCCGCACATATCGGCGTGTCCGCCAGCGACGGCATCGTCACGCTGACCGGGCAAGTGCCCGACTATCTGGCCAAGCTGGCCGCCGAACATGCGGCGGCGCGGGTCCGCGGGGTCAAGGCCGTAGCGCAGGAGATCAAAGTGGTCCTGCCCGGCCAGCCCGACCACGGTGACGAAACGATCGCGCGCGCAGCGATCGACCGGTTGCGCTGGGAAGTGACGGTTCCCGGCGATGCGATCAAGGTCGAAGTCGAAGACGGCTGGATCAAGCTGACCGGACAAGTCGAATGGCATTTCCAGAAGGATGCCAGCGAAGCGGTGGTGCGTGGCCTGCGCGGGGTGGTCGGTGTCTCCAACCGGATCACGATCAAACCCCATGTCAACGTGGCCGACATCAGCCACGACATCGGCAAGGCGCTGCATCGGTCATGGTTTGACCCGTCGAACATCACGGTTAGTGCCGAAGGCAGCAAGGTCATCTTGAAAGGCACCGTGCACACCCCGGCCGACAAGTGGAAGGCATCGACTATCGCCTGGGCATCGCCCGGCATTACCGATATCGAAAACGACCTCGTCGTCGCCGGTTGAACGCCCGGGCGCGGTGAGGACTGGCCTCACCGCGCCCGGAATTGTCAGGCGGTGGCCAGCAGGGCTAGCCCCGCGGCCACCGCTTCGTTGTCCGAGGTCTGCGAAATGTCGATGCTTTCGCTGACAATGATGCGGGTGGCCAGTGCGTGGTCATGCCGCTTGACATAATCGACCAAATACTCGCCGGCACTGCTGCGGCCCTTGCCGTCGCTGAACACCACGATGCGCTGTGCTGCGGCCAGTTCGGCTGCGATGCGACGATAATAGCCTTCGTCCTCCGAAGACCGCCCGCCATCATGATCGTCGTTGTGCTGGGGATGCGCAAGCCGGCGGCGCGAACCGTAATCATCCTCTGGCCGGATGATATGCAGCGCGGCATGATTGCTGCCTTTGCTGCCCGGCGAAAACAGTCGTGCCTGGTGATGGTCGATCAACACGATGCCCCACGTGTCGGGCCGTTCGAGCGCGGCCTCCACTATGGCGCCATCGGGCGAAAACCCTGCCTTGGCCAGAAACGTGCGCAGATGGCGCAGTTCATCGTCAACCAGATCGTGCCCGTGGGGGCGCGGCAGCGTGATATGATCGGCGCCGATGGTCACGGTATAGCCGCCGCCATGACGCGGGGTTGCCGTACCGATGTGGTCGAGCAACGACACGACATCGTGCCATTCGATATTATGCGGCGCGGGATGGCTGAAGATGGCAGCGAGCGTCACGGTGTGATGCCCGTTGAGATGGGTTGTGGTCATGGCATTGCTCCGGGGTGGATGGTTGGTCGTGTGAACGAACACGGCGGCGCCTTCGAAGCGCCCCCGTGCGCAAATCCGAATGTGGCTGGCTGGCAACCGCCGCACCAAAGCGATAGAGGCGCCAGGCACCCGCGCTTACCAGCCAGCCCTGCACACACCAGTTGCGCGCACGGGTGTTTCAAGACCATCGCTTTCACTCAGCAGTTCCTTTGCCTTGCGCCGACAATCGCGGATGGGCCCGACAAACTGCTATCGCCCGTGCAGCAGAGCGGCAGGTTCGGAATATACCCAAAGTCGGTGAAACCGCATGACACGGTGGCCGACATGGCCCAGCCTCCGCCTTTGGCAAACGCGCGACGACCGTCGGGAGACCACACCATGTCCGGGGCCATCCTCACACTCAACGCCGGATCTTCCAGCCTGAAGTTCGCACTGTTCGATGCTTTGCTCGCACCGATCCTGCGTGGCGAAATCGAAGGCATCGACCGTACCCCGCACCTGACCGCGCACGATGCCATGGGAAGCACACTGCCCGATCTGCATTGGTCGCGCACGCCCGCGACGTTCGGTTCGATCCTTTCGGATTTGCTGGTGATGGTCCGTGCCCGGGCCGGGCCGTGTGGGCTGGCCAGCGCGGGTCACCGGATTGTCCATGGCGGGATGGATCACATCGGGCCCGCACGGATCACGCCAGCCCTGATGACAGCCCTGGAGGCGCTGGTCCCGCTCGATCCGCTGCATTTGCCGCACAACCTTGCTCCGGCCCGCGCGCTTGCCGGATTGCTGCCCGACCTGCCGCAGGTCGCCTGTTTCGACACCGCGTTCCACCACACGATTCCACCGCGCGCACAGACCGTGCCGGTGCCCCGCGCGATCCGCGACCTTGGTGTGCACCGTTACGGTTTTCACGGCCTGTCCTATGAATATATTGCCGCACGGCTGAAGCTGGAGGCACCAATGCTGGCGCGCGGCCGGGTGATTGTGGCCCACCTTGGCGCGGGCGCCAGTCTGTGCGCGCTGCACGGCGGGATCAGTCTGGCGACCACGATGGGTTTCAGCACGCTGGATGGGCTGATCATGGCAACGCGCTGCGGTTCGATCGATCCGGGGGTGATCTTGTATCTGGCGCGCCAGGGACACGGCGTGGCCGAGATCGAGGACATGCTGTACCATCGGTCGGGCTTGCTCGGCCTGTCAGGCCTCAGTGGCGACATGCGCGTCCTGCTGGACAGCCAGGATGCCGATGCCGTTGCGGCGATCGACCAGTTTACCTATCGCATCGCAGTCGAGTTGGCGGGCATGGTCAGCGCGCTGGGCGGCATCGACGGCGTGGTGTTCACAGCCGGGATCGGGGAACGATCCGCTCCGATCCGGTCTGCCATCTGCGCCCGGCTGACATGGCTGGGATTGCAGATCGATGCCGGGGCCAATGCGGCGGGCAAATCCTGTATCGCCGCCCCCGGCAGCACAGTCGATATCCGCGTGATCGCCACCAACGAGGAAGCGATGATTGCCAGCCACACGCGTGATGTCGTGGCCCGTTCAAGCGCAGATCAGGGCAGCTCCGGCGCCTCATCCGGCACGCGCGGCGAGGCATGAGCGGGATTGAGCGGGCCTTGTTGTGATCCGACCCATTCGCGCCACAGCAGCATGAGCACGGCCATCAGCGATGGACCGACCACCAGACCAATCAGGCCAAGCGCTTCGATCCCCCCAAGGATGCCCAGCAGAACAACCAGAAAGGGCAACCGCGTGGCATCGCCAATCATCACCGGGCGCACGAAATGATCGGCGATAAAGATCACCACGGCGGAAATTACCGCGACCACCACCGCAAACAGCATCTTGTCGGCAGAGGCCAGCAGGCCGGCGGCAACGGCGGCCGCAACCACCGACCCCATCGGGACCACCGAGAGCAGGCCGGTCAGCAATCCCAGCAACGCGGCATGGGGAGCGCCGCACAGTTCGTAGACCAGTCCCAGCAGGACGCCTTCGCCAAACCCCACCACGACCAGGCCGTTGACCGTGCCGCGCACGGCGCGCAACGCCTGCATCGCGACATTGACACCAGCCGCCCCGAATGCGCGTTCGCATCCCACGCGCAAGCTGCTGGCAACGCGTTCGCCATCGCGTAGCAGGAAGAACAGGATCAGCAACAGGAACACCGCCAGCACCAGACGGTGCAGCACGAGGCCGAGCAAATGCTGCCCGGTGCCGAACGGCGAGTGCCCGTCCGCACCCGGCAATCCCAGATTGCCCAGCGCACCAGGCTTTGCCAGATGCGTATCCCACCATGCGGCAATCGCTGGGCCGGCGGGCAGATGGGCGACAAAATCGGGCATGGCCAGACCATGAGCCCGGACATCGAGCACCCATTGCAGAGCGAATCTGCCATCGGTGGTAACCGCATGTGCCACCATCACCAGCGGCAACACAAAAAACAGCGCGACTGTCAGCGTGAACAAGGCTGGCCAGGTGAAATCCGCCCCGCCCGGCCACAGCGACACAGCGCGTTGACGCCAGGGCCACAGCGATACCGCCAGGATGATCGCCCAGCCCACCGCTGGCAAAAACACCCGCAGGGTCCATAGGCCGAGCAAGGCAAACAGGCCAAGCGCGACCAGCCCGGTGCGTCGCTGCACGGGTGTCCAGGGATCATCGCTGTCTCGCGAAAAGGTTCCGGGCGGCTGGATCGGATCAGGTGCTTGGGCCATGTAATGCACGGTTACGCCAAACCTGCCGACATTGCCAGTTTGTCGCCGCACCGAATGACCGATTGAAATCCGCAATGCGCGAATCTCGCAATGGCTCATGCAATGGCCGGCAAAATCGGAATTTTCAATCAGCCCCTGAACGGCGCACTTTTCCAACTTAGGCTATTCCGTCTGCGCAATGTTAGCAAAGACTTAGCGGGCTTGCGTTAGGACCGTCTGCCAATGTGACCATATTGGGCCTGGCGAAAGGGACAAATCGCAAGGGTGCGCGTCAAGACCGTCATCATCGATAAATCGCGAAAACGGCAATTGCTGGTGCCGATCGTCGCGATGACACTGGGCGCCCTGGTGCTTCTGGTGCTGGTGGTGGTTTTCCTGGTCGACCGGTTCAACGACACCGCGATCAAGCGCGAACAGCGCATGGTTGAAAGTGGTTTTTCACAGCAGTTACATCAGTTTAATGACATCGTCGTGCCGCAGGTCGATTGGGATACGGCGGTTGCCAAAATCGACCGCAAGATGGATCTGACGTTCGCCGATCTCGATTTCGGCCATCAGCTTTATACATTCGATGGGTTCACCCATTCATTTTTCATCGATGGCGATGGCCGAGTTACGTACGCCTATGTGATGGGCAACCATCCACCGTTCACCAGCTTTGAACCATTTCGTCCGATTGTCCTGCAATTGCTCAAGCCCATTCGCGCCGCCGAGGCGCGGCGCGGCCCGATCCGGCCGCATGCGCAAGGCCAG
>Ga0302187_10001932_pt1 | contig 17371 bp, 15 predicted proteins | sample II_Bog_E1_3_FD_202120 | JGI IMG/M metagenome (GOLD analysis project Ga0302187, IMG submission 202120) | Peat permafrost microbial communities from Stordalen Mire near Abisko, Sweden - II_Bog_E1_3 | ecosystem: Environmental > Terrestrial > Soil > Wetlands > Peat | place: Sweden: Abisko...
CGACGACGAGCGCGCCGGCCTCGATCACGGTTTCAACCTGATCGGTGTCCACGCCGGGCAGGGCCACCAGAATAAGCACTTCATTTTCGAGTTCGAGCACGTCGGCCGGCGGCTCCCACGCCGCTTGCCGTGGCTGGAAAAATCGTCCATGCAACTGCTCCGCGCGAGCGATCATTGCGACGGCCTCCGACCACATCCAGTCCTGGGGATCGTCACGTCTCATCGGTTGACCTCATTGCTTTCATTTTGGCCGGAGCGGCCCGGTCACAACGCATCTCAACTGCCTTCACTCACGGCGCCATGCTGAGTGAGGCGCCGGAAAGAGGCGCAAACGCCAGCGTCGCCTTTGTGGGCGCCGGTGTCGAAAAGCCGCCGGCGGCAGTGCGCTGGTCCAAAAGCATCGACTTCATGAGGAAAGCTTGGCTGCGACTGTCGCGACGAGACTCCCTTGATGCCGGGCTCCGTCAAGGTCGATTTGACTCGGTTTGCGTTCGCCCTTGCCGCCCGCGACTGTCGTTGCCCCGTAGGGAGCGCCGCCGACGATCTCGTCGAGAGTCATTTGTCCGGCATAGCTATAGGGGAGGCCGACGATGACCATGCCAAAATGCATCAGGTTGGTGATGATCGAGAAGAGGGTTGTTTCGTTGCCACCGTGCTGGGTCGCGGTAGAGGTGAAGGCGCCGCCGACCTTGCCGTTCAATGCGCCGGTCGCCCATAGGCCTCCCGCCTGCTCCCAAAAACTTCCCATCGCCGAAGGCATCCGGCCAAAACGAGTTGGCGCCCCCACGATAATGGCGTCATAGTTTGGGAGATCGGCCGGTGTCGCAATCGGAGCGGACTGATCGAGCTTGAAATACGAGGATTTCGCGACGGCTTCGGGAACATTCTCCGGCACACGCTTGATGTCGACAATAGCCCCTGCCGCCCTTGCGCCTTCGGCGACGGCCTGCGCCATCGTCTCGATGTGGCCGTAACTTGAATAATACAGGACGAGAACTTTGGTCATTTGAGCCTCTTTGGGCGGAAAACCGCGCGCGCTACGGACACACGACGCGCCGCCATATTGCGCACGGAATCCGACCTCAACAGGCTCGGAAACTACTTAAGTCCGACGAGCGCCAACGCTCGCCGGCCTCTCGCCTGTAGAGCCTCAGGCGGCGTGGTGCTGCGCTTTCGGATAATCAGCTGCTCTGGCCACCTTTTCACCCGCAGCGAACGCCTTGCGAAGCTCATCGAGCTTGCCCATCGCAATTTCATAAGCGGCATTGCCCAAGAGCAAATGATGGGGCGGCTCCGGAAGCAGCGAGGCTGCGATGATCGCTGTTGCGGCGCGAACGGGATCACCCGATTGCTTGCCCGAAATGTCTCGCAGCCTATGGGTCCCGGCGCCTGCCGTGGCGGCGTAATCGGCAATTTTCTGATGGCTCTCATTGGCGGAGCGGCCAGCCCAGTCGGTGCGGAAATCGCTTGGCTCGACAACCATGACCTTGATGCCCAATGGCGCTGTTTCACCCCGGAGAGCTTCCGAAAGGCCTTCGACCGCGAACTTGGTGGCGTTGTAATAGCCAAGAGTCGGAAATCCCTTGATGCCGGCGATCGACGCAATATTGACGATCAAACCACGCCGTTTCTGGCGCATGCCCGGCAGCACGGCCTGAATCATGCGGCTGAGACCAAACACATTGATATCGAACAACCTGCGGACCTGGTCGTCTTCGCCTTCTTCAATGGCCGCGAAATAGCCAATGCCGGCATTGTTCACCAGCACGTCGATCTGACCGAATTTATCCTCGGCCGCCTTGACAGCATCAGCGATCTGCTTGTGATCGGTGACATCAAGCTTGAGGAACAACCCGTCGCCCAGCGCTTGCAGGCTGTGGAGCTCCTCCGGCTTTCGCGCAGTCGCCACGACACGAAGGCCGCGCTCCAGCGCCTGTTTCGCCAATTCATGGCCGAACCCTGTCGAACAGCCCGTAATGAACCACACCGGCTGGTTCGCGCCGGTCGCTTTTGCATTCGTCATTTTCAATATCCTGTGAAAGCGAAACGCGACTCCGGGAGAGGGCCGTGTTTCAAATGATTGCCGTCAATGGGCTGAAGCCACGCGGCCATCGAGGCGGCCGGCGAGACGCTCCCCAAAATCGGCAGAGCGTCTCGTCGCCAATTCGTTTCTCCTTACGGAGCCTTAGAGGGGCGCTTCGAGTACGGCGGTGCGCACCAGTTTCTTGTTGACGAACTGTTGGATGCCCATGTCGCCGAGTTCGCGCCCGTAGCCGGAATCCTTGACGCCGCCGAAAGGCAATTCGGCGTCGGACCAGTTCATGTTGTTGATGAACATCATGCCGGTGTCGATCCGGCTCGCCACGCGCTTGCCGCGGGCGGCATCCTTGGTGAATACCGAGCCGCCGAGTCCGAAATCGGAATCATTGGCGAGCGCGATGGCCGCCTCTTCATCCTTCACGCGGAAGAACAACGCCACTGGCCCGAAAAACTCGTCGCGGAAGGCCGGATTGCCGGGCTTGATATCGGTCAGGATCGTCGGCGCCATATAGGAGCCGGGACGCTCGATCCGCTTGCCGCCGATCAGCACTTTCGCGCCATGAGCAACAGCCTGATTGACCTGTTCGAGCAGTTGCAAAAGTGCGGATTCGCTGGAGAGCGGACCCAAAGCGGTCTTTTCGTCCTTTGGATCGCCGGCCTTGAGCGCGCTGAGAGCCGCCGAAAACTTCTCCAGGAATTTATCGGCGAGCTTCTCGACGACGATGAATCGTTTCGCCGCGCAGCAGGTCTGTCCCGTGTTGTACATCCGTCCCCAGACCGCCCATTTGATGGTGTGATCTAGGTCGGCGTCTTCAAGCACGATGAAAGCGTCGCTGCCGCCGAGCTCCATCGACGATGGCTTCAGGTTCTTGCCGGCGCGCGCGGCGATGTCCCTGCCAGCCGGAACGCTGCCGGTCAGCGCGACACCCTTGATGCGCGTATCATCGATGACGATGTCCGATTGCGCGTGCGAGATCAGCAGGTTTGTGTAGAGACCCTCTGGAGCGCCGGCGTCGAGCAGGAGCTTTTCAAAGGCGATGGCGCATTGCGGGACGCAGCCGGCATGCTTCACCACCAGGACGTTGCCCGCCATCAAATGAGGACCGGCGACGCGCGCCAATTGGTAATAGGGAAAATTCCACGGCTCGACGCAGAAGACCACGCCGATCGGGCTGCTCTCCATATGGGCTTCGCCAATGGACGGATGCAACTTCGTCGGAGCCAGGAAGCGCTCCGCATTCTTGGCGTAATAGGTAAGGATATCCGAGCTGAACAGGACTTCTCCGCGCGCTTCGCTGATCCGCTTGCCCATTTCAAGGGTCATGATCTCAGCGAATTCGTCGGCCTTGTCATGCAGGATCGTCGCCGCCTTGACGATGACGGCCGCGCGCTCGGCGTAGGTCTTCTGCTTCCAGCTCTGGAAACATTTTGCAGCTGTGGCCAGCTTCGCATCGAGCTGTTTGTCGGTCAGCTCATCGAAGCTTTTCACGAGCTTCCCGGTTGCGGGATTGAAGCTCTGATATGCCATGTGTTTATTCCCCTTTGGGAGGCGCGCCACGGCAGCGATTTCGGCCGAATGGCCACAGGCAAGCTTTTCCTTGCGGCCAACAAGCTCCGCCAATGCTGCCTGGCGACGCCTTATGAGCGCGAAGCGGACTTTAGGGTGTCCGCATGCAGGCGACAGGACCGGAAAATACTCATTTCGCATGCCTCAATCTCTCGTTCAATTGAGTCGGCGCCGATGTGGGCGCTATCGCCGGCAAGCGAAAGTCTTGGCGGCCGCTCCCCGATGTCAGCTCCATCAACGCCGAGCAGATGCTTGCGGCTGATGGTGAGACGATAAAGCGTCCGAAAGATCGCGTCGGCCATCAGCCATGCCTGGTCGGCAAGGAAAATAATGGTCAGCGCCGACAAGATCAGCGCCAGCTTGAGATCGCCGCCAAGCGAGAAGGGCGAGGATCGCGAAAGGCGCCGAGAGGGTGCGGCGCAAAATTATCGAGCATTTTCCACCGACAGATGGCCGGATGGCGCTGGAATTCCCGGTGGCGCCGGCGGGCACGATGCAGTCAAAGCCTTTTCGGAATTAAATTAATTTACGGTTCCCTGAGACATGTAAACCCCTTCTGGATACTCTGAAATTAATCGCCAGCGTAGATTATTTCGGTAGAAATCGCATTCTTTAGCATATTTTGTGCGCAGCGAATATTAGTTGCCAATTAAAAATATTTTCAAGATTCACTAATATGAATTTACTGCATGGAACAATTTCATTAAAATACAATAGACGATTGATATTATACTGAGATACGACAAGCCGCTGCTCGGCCCGGCTCAGTCCGTGAGTAGATTCCGATACTGGCGACCCCGGCGCTCAGGCCTCATGACATCATGCTTGCCTTTAATTCTCAATTGAAACAAGCGAGACGACGATGCTCACCGAAAACCAAACGTCTGGAAGGCGCCGATGACAGCACTGAGGGTGCTCGTGGTCGAGGATGACGCCCTGATGGGCGATCTGCTTGCGGAAATGCTCGAACAGATGGGCCATTCCGTTTGTGCGGTCGCCCTCACTGAGGCCGATGCGGTCAAAGCGGCGGCCCGGGAAGCGCCGGATCTGATGTTGGTTGATGTGGCTCTGGGTAAAGGGAGCGGCATTGTGGCCATGGACGAAATCCTGCGCACCGGGTTCGTTCTGCATTTTTTCATGAGCGGCAATGTCGCCAAGGTCCACGCCCAGAGGCCGGATGCGGCTGTCCTCGAAAAGCCTTTTCAGGAAAAGCAGCTCACATGCGCCATTGAGCAGGCGCTCGAAACGGCTGACGCGCAACGCATCGCCTACTCCAGAGAGGCGCATCCTTGACCAAGAAGACAACGGCTAACCAGACGGAAGAGGCTGTGCTGGAGGCCGGCGCCCTGCAGCGCGCGATTTTCAACAGCGCCAATTTCTCCAGCATCGCCACCGACGCCAAGGGCGTCATCCAGATCTTCAATGTCGGCGCCGAGCGCATGCTTGGCTACGCAGCCGCCGAAGTGGTGAATACCATTACCCCGGCCGATATTTCTGATCCCAAGGAAATCATCGTCCGGGCCGAGACATTGAGCGCCGAGCTTGGAACGCCGATCACGCCGGGATTCGAGGCGCTGATCTTCAAGGCCTCGCGCGGTATTGAGGACATCTATGAGCTGACTTATATCCGCAAGGACGGCAGCCGTTTTCCGGCGGTCGTTTCCGTCACCGCCTTGCGCGACATGCAGGACGCGATCATTGGCTATTTGCTGATCGGCACGGATAATACCGCGCGCAAGCGGGTCGAGGCCGAACAAGCCAAGCTCGACCAGCGCCTGCGCGACCAGCAATTCTACACGCGTTCGCTGATTGAATCGAGCATCGACCCGATCATCACCACGGACCCGGCAGGCTTCATCACCGACGTCAACAAGCAGATGGAGGCCCTCACTGGATCGACGCGCGACGAACTGATCGGTTCGCCGTTCAAGAGCCATTTCACCGATCCGGAGCGCGCCGACGCTGGGATCAAGCTCGTTTTGAGGGACAAGAAAGTCACCGACTTCGAACTGACCGCCATCAACCGCGACGGCAAGAAGACGGTCGTATCCTACAATGCGACCACGATTTACGACCGGCAGCGTAAACTCCAGGGCGTATTCGCCGCCGCGCGCGACATTACCGAGAGCAAGCTGGTCGAGGCGGAGTTGCATCAGGCGAGGGCGGCCGCCGAAAGCGCGAGCCAGACCAAGTCGGATTTTTTGGCAAGCATGAGCCATGAAATCCGCACGCCGGTGAATTCGATCATTGGCGTCGCCGCCTTGCTCTCGAAAACAGCGCTGGATCCGGAACAACGCAAATATGTCGATATCTTCAGCCGCGCGGGCGAAAATCTGCTGCTGCTCATCAACGACATTCTCGATCTGTCGAAAGTGGAGGCGTCACAGCTTGATCTGGAAAAGACCGAGTTCTCGGTGATCGAGTTGGTGGAGAAGACCATTGAGATGCTGTCGGTTCGGGCCGAACAAAAGGGTCTTGCCCTGATCTACCAGATCAGTCCGAGCACGCCAGTGAATCTTGTCGGCGACCCGACTCGATTGCAGCAGGTTCTTCTCAATTTGCTGGGAAACGCCATTAAATTCACTGAAAAAGGCGAAGTCTCCCTTTACGTTTCGCCGGACGGCGACTCGTGTGCGCCGGGAGCCCTGCGGTTCAAGATTTCGGACACCGGCATTGGCATTCCCTCTGGGAAGCTGAGCCATGTGTTTGAGCGTTTCACGCAGGCGGATTCGTCCACAACGCGCCGGTATGGCGGGACGGGACTGGGGTTGACGATTTCACGGCGCCTGGTGGAGCTGATGGCGGGACGCATCTGGGTCGAGAGCACGCCTGGCAAGGGCAGCATATTCTCCTTTGCCGCGCCGCTTGAAATCGGGACAGGCGCCCATCGCACAGTCGCGGCGCATCTGGACGCTGGGGTCGGCGGGCCGCTGCGCGCGTTGAATATTCTGCTGGTCGAAGACTATCCCGACAATCGCACGATCACGATCGCTTACCTCGCCCACACGCCCTACCGGGTCGAAATTGCCGAAAACGGGGCCATCGCCTTTGAAAAATTCGTCGCGGGAGATTTCGATCTCGTTTTGATGGACCGGCAGATGCCGGTCATGGATGGCCTGACCGCAACGCGGGCGATACGCGCATGGGAAAGCGACAATGGCCGCAAACCCACGCCGATCATAGCCCTGACAGCAGCCGCACTGAAAGGCGACCGGGAAAAATGCGTGGAGGCGGGTTGCACGGCCTACCTGACCAAGCCGATCAAGCAGGATGTTCTGCTGCAAGCCATCAGGGACTTCTCCCGCATCGCGACGCCCCAATCGAGGGCAACGGTCCCGGAACTGCCCCCCAGCCGCGCTTCCAGACACGCCGAGCGCAACGCCCTGTTCCTGAAGAACAGGAGAGGTGACGTGGTCACGATGCGCGCTGCGCTGGATCGGAGCGATTTCGTTGCGGTGGCTTTGCTATCGCACGGCATGAGGGGCGCGGGCGGAATGTTCGGCTTTCCAGCGATCACCGAGATCGGCGCTGGCCTGGAAGCGTCGGCCGATCGCTCGGATATCAAGGCGTCGCGCAAGTGGGTGGACGAATTGTCCCGCTGTCTGGATCGCGCAGGGATGACCGCCGCCTAAATCGTAGCCGCTAAGTACATTCCGAACCTCGCCCTGCGGTCGCTCCGCCTCCATCGTCGCCAGACCAATCAGCCTGCGCTCTGCGGGGGCGGGCGCCGACTGTAAACACCTCTGCCCGTAAATGGAGTTTTCAATATGACTGTTTTCAAAATCGGCGGCGCCATGCTTCTGGCTGCGCTTCTTCCGGCGTCGGCCTTCGCCGGTGGAAGAGTTGGCGCGCTTGAATGCCATCTTTCCGGCAATGGGCCCACCATACTCGTTGAAAATCAAACCGTTGACTGCGCATTCGCCAGCGATCAGGGCGGTCGGCCCGCGCATTACGCCGGCACGCTCACCAAGATCGGCGCCAATATCAGCGTGAACGGAAACAGCGAGCTTCTCTGGGGCGTGGTCGCGGCGACCAGCAAGATCGGACCTGGCGCGCTGGCCGGCGATTATGTCGGGCCCGCAGCTTCGGCTAAGGTCGGCCTCGGCGCCGGCGCGGCCGCTCTTGTCGGTGGATCGGACCGGACATTCTCACTACAGCCGCTGAATGTCGAGGGCGGCGTGGGTCTTGGCTTCACCGCTGGCGTGGAAAACCTGACCTTGGTCTACGTCTCGGACCGGCTGGCGCCGAAAATGCGCCACCGTCATTTCCGCGCCGCGCATCTCGGCTGACGGGCCGTTGAAAAAGCGCTGGCGGGTGTGATCCCGCCGGCGTCGCGCCACTCGCGCGCCTGGGCATAGTGCGAATTTACTCACAAGCGGCGGGCGCGAACGCGCCAGTGAAGGCCGTGTCATGGCGGCTCTCCAAGCGGCGGCGGCGGTAAGGGGGCCGGAATCTAATCAGAACCATCCCGGGAGAAATCGAACGCGCGCGTCGCACCCTGTGGTATATAGCTCAACTGTCCTGGAATGCGCAGGCGAACTTCACGGAAGGATTTCGCATGCAAAAGATTGCGCCGCCAGTCGGCAAAAAGTCCTTTACCGCCATTGCCAGCCCATCCGGAGCTGTTGCGTTTCCCGTTGTTGCGATCGGCTCTTCCGCCGGAGGGCTCGACGCCTGCCGCAAGTTTCTGGGCGGGGTTCCAGCCCATTCCGGCATGGCTTTCATTCTGGTCCAGCATCTCGATCCCACCCACCGCAGCATGCTGGTGGAGCTGCTGGCCGGCCAGACGCCGCTCAAGGTTTGCGAGGCGACGGATGGCGCCCCGGTCGAGGCTGAGCATCTCTATGTCATTCCACCTGGCGTTTCTCTTTCCGTCTCGGGTGGCGCGTTAAAACTGTCGCAGCCCGAGGCGCGGCATGGCGCGCGGCTGCCTTTCGATTTCCTGCTGCAATCGCTGGCGGAGGAATATTGCGAACGCGCCGTTTGCGTCATGCTGTCAGGAACCGGCGCGGACGGCAGCCGAGGGCTGAAGGCGGTCAAGGAGATGGGCGGGTTGGTGCTCGCGCAGGACCCGGACGAGGCCGGCTTTGACGGCATGCCGCGCAGCGCCATCGAAACCGGCGCGGTGGATCAGGTGGCGCCGGCGGCGAAATTGCCCGAGGCTATCATCGGTTTTTTCCGAGGCGTCCGCGGCAATGCGACGCAGACGGATCAAACGGAGGACTGGCTGTCGCCCATCGTCGATTTGCTCCGTTTGAAGACCGAGCACGATTTCCGCCTTTACAAGCCGGGTACGCTGCACCGCCGGATCGAGCGGCGCATGGCGCTCGCCGAATGCGATGCGACGCATTATCTGCAAATGCTGCGCGACAATCCCAAGGAACTCGATCTTCTCGCCAAGGATTTGCTCATCAACGTCACCTGTTTCTTCCGCGACCCGAACGTGTTCGAATTCCTCGGCGAAAAAGTTCTGCCCGACGTGATCCGCGATCATCCGGCGGAGCAGCCCTTGCGCATCTGGATCGCCGGATGCAGCACCGGCGAGGAAACCTATTCGCTGGCGATGCTGTTTCGCGAGGCGATGGAAGCGAGCGGCAAGGCGATCAAGTTGCAGGTTCTCGCCTCCGATATCGATGGCGACGCCGTGGCGCAGGCCCGCGAAGGCGTCTACCCCAAGTCCATCGATGCTGAAGTCTCGCCGGAACGGCTGGCGCGCTTCTTCGTCAAGGACGAGCGCGGCTACAGGGTCATTCCCGACCTGCGCGACATGGTTGTCTTTACCGTGCAGGACCTGCTCGCCGACCCGCCATTCTCCCGGCTGGATTTCGTGTCCTGCCGCAATCTGCTGATTTATCTCGGGCAGGAAGCGCAGGCGAAGGTCATGGACCTGTTCCATTTCGCGCTGCGTGAAGGCGGAATCCTGCTGCTCGGCGGCGCCGAGACGGTCGGGGAAACCCATGGCCGTTTCACCGCGATCTCCAAGACCGAACGCGTCTTCCGACACACAGCGCGCGGCCGTCCCGGAGATTTCGGTTTTCTCGTTGGCGACAGCGCGCGATTTCCGGCGCGCCTGGAGCAGGGATCGAGTTCGCGACGGAGAAGTCTCGCCGATCTGTGTCAGCGTCTGTTGCTGGAAAATTTTGCGCCCGCCGCGGTGCTGATCAATCGCAACCATGAATGCCTGTATTCGACGGGACCGACGGATCTTTACCTGGCGATCGCGCCGGGGCAGGCGACGCACGATCTGGTGGCCATGGCGCGCAAGGGCCTTGGCGCGCGTCTCCGGTCGGCGATCCAGCGCGCGTTCGATGAGAATGCGCCGACGTCCGTCAGCGTCAGTCGGCTGGACCATGATGAGCGGCCGCCCTGTCGCATTTCCGTGCGGCCCCTCGTCAGCGACGGCGAGGAACTGGCTCTCGTTTGTTTTACCGAGGAAGCGAGGCCGCAGCGAAGGCCAAGTCACGAAACTCACGAAATCGCGCCCGGGGACGTTTCGCAGGTCGCGGAACTTGAACGGGAACTGGAGGCGACACGGACCGAATTGCAGGGCGCCCTGCGCGATCTGGAAGTCGCGGGCGAGGAGCATAAGGCGATCAACGAGGAAGCCTTGTCGGTGAACGAGGAGTTCCAGTCCGCCAACGAGGAATTGCTCACCTCGAAGGAGGAGTTGCAATCGCTCAACGAAGAGCTGACGGCGCTCAACAACCAGCTTCAGGAGACGCTCGACCGGCAGCGCACCACCTCCGACGATTTGCAGAATGTGCTTTACAGCACCGATGTCGCGACGATCTTTCTCGACGCCAGCCTCAACATCCGCTTTTTCACCCCCGCGACCCGCGCCCTGTTCCATGTCATCGCCAGCGATGTTGGCCGCCCCCTGGCCGATCTCGCCTCCCGCGGCGCGGATGAGGCTTTGCTCGCCGACGTCCGGACGGTGCTGGCCAAGCATCTGCCGGTCGATCGCGAGATCGAGACGCCCGAGGGCCTCTGGTTCATGCGGCGCATTCTGCCCTATCGGACGCAAGCCGACGGAGTCGAAGGCGTGGTCATCACCTTCGTCGACATAACCGAGCGCAAAAGCGTCAGCGACGCGCTGAAGGCCGCGAAACAACGCGCCGAAGCCGCCGACAAGGCCAAGTCGCGCTTCCTCGCCGCCGCCAGCCACGACCTGCGCCAGCCGCTGCAAACCCTGGCGCTGCTCCAGGGTTTGCTGGATCGGGCGGTGTCCGGCGAAAAGGAGAGCAAGTACGTCGCGCGCATCGGCGAAACCCTGACGGCCATGGCCGGAATGCTCAATGCATTGCTCGACATCAATCAGATCGAGGCCGGCGCTGTGCACGCGGAAATGGCGCCTTTTCCGGTTCAGGGCTTGCTGACGAAATTGCACGACGAATTCATTTATCACGCTCAGGAAAAACATCTCGACGTGCGCATGGTCGGATGCAGCCTGTCGATCTGGAGCGATCCGCGCCTGCTCGAACAGATGCTGCGCAATCTCTTGAGCAATGCGCTGAAATACACGGTGAACGGCAAGGTGCTGCTCGGGTGTCGCCGCCGCGGGCAGGCCTTGAGCATAGAGGTCTGGGACACCGGCATCGGAATCCCTGAGTCCGAGATCCACGCGATTTTCGAGGAATATCATCAGGTCGACAATGAGGCCCGCGAGCGCTCCCGGGGACTCGGCCTCGGCCTGTCGATCGTCCGGCGCCTGGGCAACCTGCTTGGCCATCGCGTGCGCGCGCGCTCGCATCATGGCAATGGATCGGTGTTTTCCATCGAGGTGACGCTGGCGCCGAGCGCGCCGCCGGCCAAGGCTGCGGTCTCGGGGCGCTGGCGCAGCGTCGAGCTTGAGAAGGCGGCGCGCAAGGGCTCGATCCTGATCGTCGACGACGATCCCGAAGTGCGGGAGCTTCTCGCGCTTTTCCTCAAGCAGGACGGCCATCGCACGGCGCGCGCCTATGACAGCGCCGAGGCGATGCAACTGATCGAACGCGAGGATTTCCGCCCCGATCTCATTCTCGCGGATTTCAACCTGCCGAATGGAATGAACGGCGTCGAAGTCGTCGCCGCCATCAGGGAGAAGCTGCATCGCCATGTTGCGGCGATGGTCCTGACCGGCGACATCTCGACTGAAACCTTGCGGGCCATCGCCAAGGCCGATTGCACGCTGCTCAACAAGCCGGTGAAACTGGAGGAGCTGGCGCTGGCGGTGCGGCATGCGCTCGCGCCGGTCGCGAGGGCGGCGCGCGACGGCGCCGATCAGCCGCACGCGCCTTTGCCGCCGGTGGTTTTCGTCGTCGACGACGACCGCTTCCTGCGCGCGGCGGTGCGCGACGTGCTGGAGGAAGACGGACGCGTCGTCGAGGATTTCGAAAGCTGCGAGGCCTTTCTCGCCGGGATCAAGCCGGGCCGCGACGCCTGTCTGCTGATCGACGCCTCCCTGCCCGGCATGAGCGGGCTGGACCTGCTGCGCCATCTGCAGCAGGAGGGCTCGAAAATCCCGGCGGTGATGATGACCGGCAAGGCCGATGTCGGCATGGCCGTCGAAGCGATGAAAGCCGGCGCGTTGGATTTCATCGAAAAGCCGATCGGCCGCGAAGAGTTGCTGGCCAGCGTCGCGCGCGCTTTCGATCAGGCGCACGATTCCAGCAAGCTTGTCGCATGGCGCGAAGCCGCATCGGCTCAGATCGAAGGTCTCACCCAGAGGCAGAAGCAGATCATGGAAATGGTGCTCGCGGGCGCCCCAAGCAAGAATATCGCCGCCGACCTTGGCATAAGTCAGCGCACTGTGGAAAACCACCGCGCGGAAATCATGAAACGCACCGGCGCGAAATCATTGCCCGAACTGGCGCGGCTGGCGGTCGCCGCCGCCGACTGACGGACTCAGGTGTGGGGCGCCTTCAAACCTTTGGGCCCGGCGCTTTCGCAAACGCGCGCCTGCCGGCTTGCGCTGGGCTGCGTCAAAGCGCGCGCGACCTGATCGGGCGCGGAGCGGGTTCATCCACGCTTTCGGCCGACCATGCCGATGAACATGCCGAGGCCAAGGGCGACCAAGATGGCGGTGAGCGGATTGCGCTCGATGCAGGCGGCGATTTCGTCGCCCTTGGACTGCGCGCCCTTCCGGGCGTCTCCGGCCGCTTGGGTGATCTTGTCAGTGACGCCTTCAGCCGCGTCGGATACGCGCGCGCCGGCCATCCGTGTCTGATGATCCACCAGCCCGCGCAGGGCTGCGGTCAGATGAACGATGTCGCGCCGCAAGGCGCCGAAATCCGCTGCGATATCGATGGTCGCGCTTTCAACTGTTCCGGTCATTTGCGTCTCCTGAAAAAACGCCGCCGACGGCGTTTGGACCTTTCTCGTGGCTTTGTCGCCAGACGAGGCCAGTCGCCAATAGCGCAGCGCCGAAGATTGCGCGTTTTCCTTCCACGCTCACCGCCCTGGCCTTCGCCCGACCTCCGGGCAAGCGCAAAGACTGGCGTTTTGGCCGGTCCGCATGAGAACCCGCGTCGCTTGCGGAGAGAAGGAGCGCATCGTTTCCCTCGCTAATCGGCTAGCAACTCAGGTGCAGCGAGGAGTCACTTCGCTCGTCCCTATAGTCCGGGAAATAAGGCTCTATTCGTTCCTCGCAATATTCGTCATCGCCCAAAGAGGCGCCGTGGATTGAATTATCGAGAACAGGATTATCCTCTGGCGCCAGTTTTTGCGAAGAGGCTTTGGCGATGAGTTTCTTCAAACCCTGTGCGAACTGATCCCAGCGCATTCCGACCTCCTGTCGTGAACTTCAGCCAAATTAATAGGTGACGCTTCAAAGGGGCAGGTACGGAATCTACTCAAATCAGCCGACGCGCCGAGGTATTGCGGCGTCCGCTTCGTCCACTGTCGGTATGCGCGACATGGCAGCGAGGCCGTTGGCCGATGCGGCGCTCCGGACCTATGTTCAACTTGCTGGTCTGGTTGTTGCGCCTGGCGGGACGGCGATTCCAGGATCTGATGTCGTCCGGAAAGGCTGACGGCATGAGCCTCGGCAAAGTCGCCATTTGAAACGCCCGTTGCATGGCAGCTGCGCAGGCTGATTGCATGCGTAGTTTCCGAGGCTGATGCGTTCTGTGCCCGTGGGCCTATATTTTTCTGCCAATTTCAAATGCTCGACCGATTTCTAAATTACGAAATTGTGGGGCGGGCGCTCGAATTGTTTGCCGACGTCGTGGCGGAATGTCGGAAATATTATGCTGGTGATCTGCATCGGAAAGATCGGAAGGACCACGATCGTGCGCTATGACTTCAAAGTGAAAAAATGCGATGAAACGATTGTGGTCATGCAATCCGTCGCCCTGCCGGATATGGAATCTTTATGGTCGGAGGTTGTCGCCCTCGCCCAAAGCTTCAATGAAGTTGGAAGCCGAATTATAGTCACAAACGAGGTCGGCGAAATCGTAATTCTCGTCGGGATCGCCACGGCCTCCAGCTTTCTGAACGCGCCAAAAGAACAGAAGCCGACGTTAACATTGCGCCATATTGTTGGCCGTGAGCCACAGACTGATGCCCCACAACTTTTTTGAAACCCCGTCAGTCCAATCTCGAAAGCAAGTTCGGCCCGACTTCGACCCGTCCCCGAGTGGGCGAAAGTTTCCCGAAAGGCCGGAGCGTAGGAATTCGGTCCCCGAATTCCGGAACGGAGGGCGGCTTCGCGGTTCTCTGCCTTCGTGACCGACGGATGGAGCATTACGGAGATAGTTTACAAATCAGTTTTGGAGTGGACCCCAAAAGCGTCACCTTGACGCCGATAGCGTCAGCAGCGGCGGCCGCATTTGTTCGCTTGCCGCGCTGCCGATAGCCGCTTTCATTCGCCGGGGCTTGGCGTGGGTAAATTCCGAGTCTGACGAGGCATCTAGGCATACGATATCGTCAATGCTGACAGGAACCAGACGCGCCATGACCACGAGCCGGACTTTTCGCTCAAGGGAGGCGTGGGAATCCGGTGGTTAAAATGACGCATACCTCGAAGCCTCTTGGATCGGAATTTGACGCATTTCTGTTTGCGCCGATCGGCGAGGAAAAAAATGGAATGCTGCTCAGCGTTCTCTCGGCCTTGGCGCGACTGGATGTCGACCCTTGGCGTGAGGCCGCCGAACTGGCGCGGATGCCGAAAACGGCGGCAAATCGCCGCGTGACGTCCTTGATCGCGGAGCTCGAATTCGCATCAACGGCTCCGGTTGAGCCAGAGACGGTCGCCTTGAGACTGATCGAACTCTTGCCAAATGGCATCCATTCCTCGTCCGCGCCGAGCGAGCCGCCGCCTGTTGCGGGCGCGATGTTGAGCCGACCCGCCCTCGTTTGCATCGTTTTGCTTAATGTGCTCCTGGTGGTCGCGATAGTGGGCGCGCAATGGGCCACAGCCAGCCGCTCCCCATCTGCGAAGCTCGACATTCCCTATGCGTCGAGCGCCAGAGACGCCTCTCCGTGGATGTCACCGCCGCGATCAAGCGAATGAGCGCTGCGATCTCCTCGGGTTTGGTCAAACGGTCAAGCCGAAGGCCAGATATGCAAGGTCAAGCTGGTCAAACGCGAGATGTATGGGCATCACGCCTCGCCGAGAATTTCGTCGGCCTTGCGATCGATCCTGGCTTTTTCGGCCGATGACAGATTGCCACTGCGGAACTCTTCCGCCGCGCGCGCCTTTGCGTTGCGAGCGTGGCTTGCATCAGGCATCGGATAGGCCCGCTTTTCTGGCAAGCCGAATTTCTCGTCGGCCAATGCGTTGCGCTCACTTGTCGATAATTCAGCCATGATTGCCTCTCCTCCGCGCTTTGTCCAGGAGTTGCTTCAAACCCTTTGCGAATTGATCCCAGTACATGCACGCCTCTGTCTCGAACGTCAGCCAAAATAAACGGCGATCCCGTGAAGCGGCAGATACGGGATCTACTCATTCCGGCGCCCAGCTTGACCTCGAATGGGTCGATCATGAAATGGCCCTCATCGGAGGCGGAGGCCAGGTTTCGCGGAGCGCGGCGATCCCGGATAAACCGCTCCACTACGGGTTCCTCCAATGTCGCCAACCCTGTCGAGCAGGGGGCGCCCGCGTCAAAAAGCGCTTTGGCCGCCCGATCCCGCGACGGCGTTCCAGTGCGCAATCACGGGAACCTCGGTGTGATCCGGATCGCAACTCAAAACACTCATCGACGCCGGGCCGACCGAAAAATGTCGCGCTTCGACCAGCTTCAGCCCGATCCATCTGACGCCGAGCACGGCGCCAAACTGGCCATGGGAAAACAATGCAATATCGCCGCTCATCGTTCTCAGACGCGCGATCAGCCGATCGGCGCGAGCGCTCACCTCGGCGGGCGATTCTCCGTTCGGACAGCCGTCGAGAAACAGGTTCCATCCCGGCCGGCTCCTGACGATATCCCTGGAGACGCGCCCCTCATAGTCGCCGTAATCCCATTCCGCCAGATCGGGTTCGATTTCAGGAGTCTTTCTGGCGCCCGAGAGTTCGCATGTCGCGCGGGCGCGAAGGCGCGGACTTGCCAGCACGTGGGAAAAAGCAAGCGCCGCGACCCGTGGACGGAGCTTTCGCGCCTGTTCCTCGCCATGGGCGGTCAGCGGAATGTCGGTTTTCCCCGTGTGCCGGGCTGCCAGCGACCACTCGGTTTCCCCGTGCCGAAAGAAAAAGATCCGGAGCGCAGCGCCCATTGTCAACTTCCCGAAACTTCCATGGCAGGGGAATATCGCCCGCGCCGCGCCGCGCTGTTGCATTGGGCGCGGTGGAGCAAGGCGCTTTGCGCCGCCTCGCCGTTGGCGTCTTTACCGGCCCAGATTTGCAGCGCCGGCTGCTGGATGGCGCGCGCGAAGGAAAACCCCAACGGCCACGGCGCCGCCGCGCTCGGCGCCGTGAACTTCGCATTCATCGCGTTCAGGCGCGCGGAAGCGAGCTCGCCGCTCTGCCCGCCCGAAAGAAAAGCGATCCCGGCGGTTTCGACCGGAACGACGCGCCGCAGGGTCTCGACCGTCGCGTCGGCGACTTCCTCCGCCGTCGGCTGAACGGGGCAGTTCAATCCCGGCAAAACCATGTTGGGCTTGAGGATCATCCCATCGAGCGCGACGTTTTGCACCGAGAGCTGATCGAAAACCGCGCGCAGCGCTCGCTCGGTCGCCCGCTGGCATCGCGCCAGCGAATGATCGCCGTCCATCAGCACTTCCGGCTCGACAACCGGCACGAGGCCCGCCTCCTGACACAGGGCGGCGTAGCGGGCCAGCGCATGCGCGTTGGCGTCGATGCAGGCGTGGGTGGGGAGTCCGTCGCCCAGCCCGATCACCGCCCGCCACTTGGCGAACCGCGCGCCCATGGCGAAATAGTCGTGAAGACGCTCCCGCAATCCGTCGAGCCCCTCGGTGATCTTCTCTCCGGGGCAGCCGGCGAGATCCTTGGCGCCGGTATCGACTTTGATGCCGGGGATGATTCCCGCCGCGCCGACGATTTTGAGAAAGGGCGTTCCGTCCGCCTGCGCCTGACGGATGGTCTCGTCATAGAGGATGACGCCGCTGACGCATTCCGCGAGGCCGGGCGTTGTGAGGATCAATTCACGATAGCGGCGGCGCGCCTCCTCGGTCTGAGGAATCCCCGCCTTGGCGAATCTTTTGTCGCAAGTGCCGGTGCTCTCGTCCATCGCCAGCAGGCCCTTGTGGTCGGCGAGCATCAGCCGGGCGGTCTCCGCCAGATTTTTCATGTTCATTCATCCTCGCAGCGGGGTTGGGGCTTTGAGTTGT